>Ga0079224_100006607_pt1 | contig 15418 bp, 13 predicted proteins | sample Stecom2015_FD_80414 | JGI IMG/M metagenome (GOLD analysis project Ga0079224, IMG submission 80414) | Agricultural soil microbial communities from Utah to study Nitrogen management - Steer compost 2015 | ecosystem: Environmental > Terrestrial > Soil > Agricultural land | place: USA: Utah...
CCCCGGCGTCGCCCACCTCACCGCGACGACGGACGTCGACCTCGGCGTCGTCATCTCCGCCTCCCACAACCCGATGCCGGACAACGGGATCAAGTTCTTCGCGCACGGCGGCTACAAGCTCGAGGACGCCATCGAGGACGCGATCGAGGAGAGCCTCGGCGCCGCGTGGGACCGGCCGACCGGTGACGGCGTCGGCCGCATCGAGGAGGACGCGCGCGCCGCGGACCGCACGTACATCGACCACCTCGTCGCCTCCACCGGACGGCCGCTCGAGGGCCTGCGCATCGCCATCGACTGCGCGAACGGCGCGGCGAGCGACATCGCCCCGCTCGCCCTCCGCGAGGCGGGCGCCGACGTCGTCGTCATCAACGCCTCGCCCGACGGCCGCAACATCAACGACGAGTGCGGCTCCACCCACCCCGAGCAGCTCCAGGCCGTCACCGTCGCCTCCGGCGCCGCCATGGGCGTGGCCTTCGACGGCGACGCCGACCGCTGCATCGCCGTCGACCACACCGGCGCGATCGTCGACGGCGACCAGATCATGGGTGTGCTCGCCACCGCGTTCAAGGAGCGCGGGCAGCTCGTCGAGGACACCCTCGTCGTCACCGTGATGAGCAACCTCGGGCTGCTCCTCGCCATGCGCGACGCCGGGATCCGCACCGTCCAGACCGGGGTCGGGGACCGGTACGTCCTCGAGGCCATGCGGGCCGGCGGCTTCAGCCTCGGGGGCGAGCAGTCCGGGCACATCATCGCCAGCGACCACGCGACGACCGGCGACGGGCTGCTCACCGGGCTGCTCCTCGCCGCCCGCGTCGTCGAGTCCGGCCGCACGCTCGCCGACCTCGCCTCGATCGTCACGCGCCTGCCGCAGATCCTCGTCAACGTCCCGGGCGTGGACAAGGCCCGGGCGAGCACCGACCCCGGCCTCCTCGAGGCCGTGGCCGCCGCCGAGCGGCGGCTCGGGGAGACCGGGAGGGTGCTGCTGCGCCCCTCCGGCACCGAGCCCCTCGTCCGTGTCATGGTCGAGGCCGCGACCCAGGAGGAGGCCGACGCCGTCGCGGGCGAGCTCGCCGACGTCGTGCGCGACCGCCTGACCCTCGGGTGAACCCCCCGCCGGAATGGGGGGAATCCCCGATGACATCGGGGACCCCGGCGGGATTCAATGGGGGAGTGACGCAGGTGAGCACCCCGTGACCGAGGCGATGGCGGCGATCGAGGCCTGGGTCCTCGGCATGGCCGACTCACCGTGGATCCTCGTCGCGGTGTTCGCCCTCGCGACGATCGACGGCTTCTTCCCGCCGGTGCCCAGCGAGTCCGTCGTCATCACCGTGGCCGTCCTCGCGACGACCGGGGCCGGACCCAACCTCTGGCTGCTCATCCTCGTCGCGGCCGCCGGCGCGTTCACCGGTGACGTCATCGCCTACACGATCGGGAGCAAGGTCCCCATCGACCGGCTGCGCATCTTCCAGGGCCGGCGCGGAAGAGCCAGCCTGGCCTGGGCCAGGCGTGCCCTGGCCCACCGCGGCACCGTGCTCATCCTCTCGGCGCGGTTCATCCCCATCGGACGGGTCGCGGTGAACATGACCGCGGGCGCCGTGAGGTTCCCCCGCCCCCGGTTCGTCCTCATCGCCGCGATCGCGGCGCTCATGTGGGGCGGGTACTCCACCGCCCTGGGGATCGGCGCGGGCGTGTTCCTCCACGAGCACCCGCTCGTCGCGATCGTCGTCGGCGTGGCCGGCGGCGTGCTCCTCGGCTTCCTCGTCGATGCGGTCCTGCGCCGGGTGCACAAGAGGTTCGGCGGGAAGCTCCCGGAGAGCCTCGAGGTCCTCGACCCCGACTTCGTCGCCGCCCAGACGGCGGAGTCCCCCGAGGCGAGCGACGGCTGCGACGAGCGGACGGGGACGCCGGGCTAGATCTTGCGCAGGCGCATCCGGTGCATCCGGTGGTCGCCCGCCTTGGTGAGCACGAGCGAGGCGCGGCCCCGCGTCGGGAGGATGTTCTCCTCGAGGTTCGGCTCGTTGATCGTGCTCCAGATCCGGGTGGCCGTGGCCACCGCCTCCTCGTCGCTCAGGTTCGCGTACCGGCGGAAGTAGGAGCGCGGGTCGGAGAACGCGGTGCGGCGCAGCGAGAGGAACCGGTCGACGTACCAGCGGCGCACGTCCGCCGTGCGGGCGTCGACGTAGATCGAGAAGTCGAAGAAGTCACTGACCGCGAGGCTCGGTGAGCCGTCGGCCGTCGTGCGGGCCGGCTGCAGGACGTTGAGACCCTCGACGATGAGGACGTCCGGGCGGCGCACGGTGATCTGCTTGCCCGGCACGATGTCGTAGGTGAGGTGGTCGTAGACCGGGGCGGTGACCTCCGGCAGCCCCGACTTCACCGCGGCGAGGAAGCGCAGCAGGCCGCGCTGGTCGTAGGACTCCGGGAAGCCCTTGCGCGACATGAGGCCGCGCCGCTCGAGCTCGGCGTTCGGGTGGAGGAAGCCGTCGGTGGTGACGAGCTCGACCCGCGGGGTGCCGGACCAACGGCGCAGCATCTCCCGCAGCAGGCGCGACGCCGTCGACTTCCCCACGGCCACCGAGCCCGCGACGCCGATGACGAAGGGCGTGCGGCCCATCCGCTCCCCGAGGAAGGTCGAGGTCACCGAGCCGAGGCGGCGCGAGGAGGCCACGTACAGCGACAGCAGGCGTGACAGCGGCCGGTACACCGTGTCGACCTCCTCGAGGTCGATCGGGTCCCCCAGGCCACGCAGCCGGTCGACGTCGCCGGCCGTGAGCGGCTGCGGGGTGGACGCCGAGAGCCGGCTCCACGCCTTGCGGTCGAACTCGAGGAACGGGGACAGCAACGGCTGCACTGCCGGTGGGGCGGACTGGGTCACGGCTACCAGTGTGGCGTACCCGGGCGGGTGCCGCGTCCGCCCGGGGGTGCGGCGCACACCACGTGGCCCGTTACCCTGGGGCGCATGTGCGGAATCGTGGGAGCCGTGTCCGTGTCGACGGCGGGCACCCCGCCGGCCGACGTCGTCCTCGACGGGCTCGCCCGCCTCGAGTACCGCGGCTACGACTCGGCGGGGATCGCGGCCGTCGGCGACGACGGGCTCGCGGTGCGCAAGAAGGCCGGCAAGCTCCAGGGCCTGCTCGACGAGCTCGACCGCCTCCCGCTGCCCGGCGCGCAGGCCGCGATCGGCCACACCCGGTGGGCCACCCACGGGGCGCCGACCGACGAGAACGCCCACCCCCACCTGTCCGGGGACGGTCGCCTCGCCGTCATCCACAACGGCATCATCGAGAACTTCCACTCCCTGCGCGGTGAGCTCGAGGCGGAGGGCGCGGCCTTCGCGTCGCAGACCGACACCGAGGTGGTCGCCCACCTCCTCGGGCGCGCCTACGCGGGGGACCTCACCGCGGCGATGCTCCAGGTGACCCGGCGCCTCGAGGGCGCCTACACGCTCCTCGCCGTGCACGCCGACCACCCGGGCACCATCGTCGCCGCCCGGCGCAACAGCCCGCTCGTCATCGGGCTCGGGGACGGCGCGAACTACCTCGGGTCCGACGTCGCCGCGTTCGTCGCGCAGACGAAGTCGGCGCTCGAGGTCGACCAGGACCAGGTCGTGACGATCACGGGGGACTCCGTCGCCGTCGTCGACGCCGAGGGGCGGCCCGTCGAGCCGCGGGCCTTCACCGTCGAGTGGGACGCCGCGGCCGCCGTCAAGGGCGGCTTCGACTCCTTCATGGACAAGGAGATCCACGACCAGCCCCAGGCCGTCGCGGACACGCTCCTCGGACGCACGGACGCGCTCGGCCACCTCCAGCTCGACGAGCTGCGCATCGAGGAGTCGATCCTCCGGAGCATCGACAAGATCATCGTCGTCGCGTGCGGCACGGCGGCCTACGCCGGGTTCGTCGCGAAGTACGCCATCGAGCACTGGTGCCGCGTCCCGGTCGAGGTCGAGCTCGCGCACGAGTTCCGTTACCGCGACCCCGTCGTCAACGAGAAGACGCTCGTCGTCGCCGTCTCCCAGTCGGGGGAGACGATGGACACGATCATGGCCGTGCGGCACGCCCGCGAGCAGGGCTCGAAGGTGCTCGCCGTCGTCAACACGCACGGCTCGACCATCGCGCGGGAGTCCGACGCGGTGCTCTACACCCACGCCGGGCCGGAGGTCGCGGTCGCCTCGACCAAGGCGTTCCTCGCCCAGATCACCGCGACGTACCTGCTCGGGCTCTACCTCGCCCAGCTGCGCGGGAACAAGTACATCGACGAGGTGGCCGACTACCTCGCCGAGCTCGGGCGCATCCCCGCGCGGGTCGCCGAGGTGCTCGAGCGGCAGGACCACGTCCGCGACGTCGCCCGGGCGATGAAGGACACGACGTCGGTGCTCTTCCTCGGCCGGCACGTGGGCTACCCGGTGGCGCTCGAGGGGGCGCTCAAGCTCAAGGAGCTCGCCTACATCCACGCCGAGGGCTTCGCGGCGGGTGAGCTCAAGCACGGGCCGATCGCGCTCATCGAGGAGGGCCAGCCGGTGTTCGTCGTCGTGCCGACGCCGCGCCGCCCGACGCTGCACGCCAAGGTCATCTCCAACATCCAGGAGATCCGGGCGCGCGGGGCGCGCACGCTCGTCATCGCCGAGGACGGCGACGAGGACGTCACCCCGTTCGCCGACGTCGTCTTCCGCTACCCGGCGACGCCGACCCTCATGACGCCGCTCGTCTCCGTCGTGCCGCTGCAGATCTTCGCCTGCGAGCTCGCCAAGGCGAAGGGCTACGACGTCGACCAGCCGCGCAACCTCGCCAAGTCCGTCACGGTCGAGTGAGCCGGGCGTGATCATCGGGGTGGGCATCGACGTCGTCGACGTCGCGCGCTTCATGGTGACCCTCGAGCGCACGCCCCGGCTGCGCGAGAAGCTCTTCACCCCCGAGGAGCGCGAGCTGCCGCCCGCCTCGCTCGCGGCCCGGTTCGCCGCCAAGGAGGCGATCGCCAAGGCGCTCGGCGCGCCCGGCGGGATGTCGTGGCAGGACTGCACCGTGGAACGCGTCGTCGGCGGTGCCCCGGTGGTGCACGTGCGCGGCTCGGTCGCTGCGCGGGCGGACGAGCTCGGGGTCCGCAGCTGGCACCTGTCGATCTCCCACGACGCCGGCATCGCCTCGGCCATGGTCGTCGCCGAGGGCTGACCGCCGTCACCGCGGGCCGGCGGCCGGCACCCCCGAGGTCCTCACCCCTCGGCCGGCGCCCTGGGGCCTCGCCCCTCCGCCGGCGCCGTCCTGAGCACCCGTCCGGGGCTGACCACCCCCGTTCCGCTGAGCTCGCCCTTGTCAATCATCTGCCCCCTGAAATATGGGGCGAGCGATGAGCGAGAAGGGCGAGTCGAGCGTGGGGACGGCGCGGCCGAGGGGCGGGCCACCGGACCGCGCCCGTGCGCTGAACCTTCGACCCCCGCGCTGAGCTCGCCCTTGTCGATCATCTGCCCCCTGGAATATTGGGCGAGCGGTGAGTGAGAAGGGCGAGTCGAGCAGTGGACGGTGAGTGAGAAGGGCGAGTCGAGCTGAGGGCGATGAGCGAGAAGGGCGAGTCGAGCGGGGCTGGGACTGCGCGGGCCGGAGCTCGCGGGACAGAATGACCCCATGATCCGTGCCTACGAGGCCGAGGCGGTCCGGGCGGCCGAGGCGCCGCTGCTCGCGGCGACCGCCCCCGACGAGCTCATGAGGCAGGCCGCCTACGCCGTGGCGACGGCCGTGCTCGACGAGCTCCGCCGGCTCGGTGCCCGGCGCAGCGGGAGCACCGTGCTGCTGCTCGTCGGCGGCGGCAACAACGGCGGGGACGCCCTCTACGCCGGCGGCTACCTCGCCCGCCGCGGGCTCCAGGTGGCCGCGGCGCTGTGCACCGACCAGCCCCACGCGCGGGCGCTGGCCGCCGCGCGCGCCGCCGGCGTGCGCACCCACACCGTCCTCGACGGCACCGGCCGGCCCCGGTGGGACCTCCTCGCACGGCTCGCCGACCGCGGCGGCGTGTGGGTCGACGGACTCACCGGCATCGGTGCGACCGGCGGTCTGCGGGAACCGCTCGCGGGCGTCGTCGCGGCCCTCGAGGAGCAGCGCGCCGCGATGCCCGACGAGCCGACCGTCGTCGCCGTCGACGTCCCCTCGGGGATCGGGGTGGACGACGGCGTCGTCACCGGACCGGTCCTCCGCGCCGACGTCACCGTCACCATGGGCGCCGTCAAGCCCGGCCTCGTCGTGCCGCCGGCCGACGCGCGTGCGGGACGGCTCGTCGTCGTCGACCTCGGGCTCGCGGCCGGGCTCGGTGCGCCCGCGGTCCGCCGGCTCACCGCCGCCGACGTCGCGGACCTGCTCCCGGCACCTCGGCCCTCCGACCACAAGTACACCCGTGGGGTGCTCGGCCTGGCCGCCGGCTCGACCGCCTATCCCGGCGCTGCGGTGCTCGCTGCTGCGGGAGCGCTGCGCACCGGCCTCGGCATGGTGCGTTACCTCGGCCCGGAGCCGGTCGCCGGTCTGCTCCACCACCGGTTCCCCGAGGTCGTCGTCGGTGCCGGGCGGGTCCAGGCGTGGGCGGCGGGCAGCGGCGTCGACCCCGCTGACGACGCACGGGCCGACGAGGTGCGCGACGCCGTCGCACGTGCGCTCGCCGACGGCTTGCCGGCCGTGCTCGACGCCGGCGCGCTCTCCCTCGCCCCGGACCGCCTGGCCCCGAACGTCGTCCTCACCCCGCACGCCGGCGAGCTCGCCCGTCTCCTCACCGACCGCGGCGAGGCGGCGACCAGGGCCGACGTCGAGGCCGCGCCGCTGCCGGCCGCGCGCCGGGCGGCCGCGCTCACCGGCGCCGTCGTCCTCCTCAAGGGGGCGACGACGGTGGTCGCCGCGCCCGGTGGGGCGTGTCTCACGCAGGCCGACGGCACCCCGTGGCTCGCCACGGCGGGGACCGGCGACGTGCTCGCCGGCGTCCTCGGCGCGCTGCTCGCCGTCCGTGGCGAGGACCTCGCCGAGGGCCGGGACCCCGGTGGCTCGCTCACCGCGGAGCTCGCCGCCGCGGCGGCGCTCCTCCACGGGCGCGCGGGCCGGCTGGCCTCGGCCGGAGGCCCGGTGACGGCGCTCGAGGTGGCGGACGCGCTCCCCGAGGTCGTCGCGGAGCTCCTGTCCGCGGCCTGAGGGCCGCTGCAGGTGGGAGACTTCGGGACTGTGAGCTACTACCCGGCCCGGGCGGTCATCGACCACGCCGCCATCCGTGCGAACGTCGAGCGGCTCCGCGCCGCCGCCGGCAGCGCCGAGGTCATGGCCGTGGTCAAGGCCGACGGCTACGGGCACGGGCTCGTGCCGGTCGCCCGGACGGCGCTCGCCGCCGGCGCCGGCTGGCTCGGGGTCGCGCAGCTCGGGGAGGCCCTCGAGCTGCGGCGCGCCGGCGTCACGGCTCCGCTGCTCACCTGGATCTACGCCCCCGGCGCCCCGTTCGCCGAGGCGGTCGCCGCCGACCTCGACGTCTCAGCCGGTGCGCCGTGGGCGTTGGAGGAGCTGGCCGCGGCCGCCGCCCAGGTCGGCCGACCCGCGCGGGTCCACCTCAAGGCCGACACCGGGATGGGGCGGGGCGGGGCGCGCCCCGAGGCGTGGGCGGAGCTCGTCGACCGCGCCGCCCGCCTCGCGGCGGACGGGACGATCGCCGTCGTCGGCGTGTGGTCCCACCTCGCGCGCGGGGACGAGCCCACCGAGCCGACCACCGCGGCGCAGGTCGCGACGTTCCGCGAGGCGCTCGCCGTCGTCTCCCGTGCGGGCCTGCGGCCCGAGGTCCGGCACCTCGCGGCGTCGTCGGGCACGCTCTTCCACCCGGACACGCACTTCGACCTCGTCCGGCCGGGGATCGCGCTCTACGGGCTGTCCCCGGCGCCGGACGTCGCCTCCGCCGTCGACCTCGGGCTGCGGGCGGCGATGCGCCTCGAGGCCGAGGTCATCCTCGCCAAGGACGTCCCGGCCGGCACCCCCGTCGGCTACGGCCACACGTACTCCACCCCCGCCGCGGGCCGGCTCGCGCTGCTCCCGCTCGGGTACGGCGACGGCATCCCGCGGCACGCCGGCAACGCCGGGCCGGTGCAGCTGGGCGGCCACCGGGGCCGCATCGCCGGGCGGGTGAGCATGGACCAGATCGTCGTCGACCTCGGTCCCGACGGCGCCACGACCGCCGTCGGCGACGTCGCCGTCCTCTTCGGGGACGCCCGCGACGGCGTGCCCACGGCCCAGGACTGGGCCGACGCCGCCGACACGATCAGCTACGAGATCGTCACCCGGCTCGGTTCCCGCGTCCCCCGCACCCACGTCTCGCAGGAGGTCACCCCATGAGCACCAGCTGGCAGCTGCCCGACCCCGAGGCCACCCGCGAGCTCGGCCGTCGGCTCGCCGGCGTGCTCCGGGCCGGGGACCTCGTCGTCCTCACCGGGGACCTCGGCGCCGGGAAGACGACCCTCACCCAGGGCATCGGCGCCGGGCTCGGGGTGCGCGGCCAGGTCGCGTCCCCGACGTTCATCATCGCCCGCGCCCACCCGAGCCTCGGGGACGGCCCCGACCTCGTCCACGTCGACGCCTACCGGCTGCAGTCGCTCGCGGAGGTCGACGCGCTCGACCTCGACAGCTCGCTCGAGGGGTCCGTCACCGTCGTCGAGTGGGGTGAGGGGATGGTCGAGGACCTCGCCGAGGACCGCCTCGAGATCAGCGTCGCCCGCCCCCGCGGCGGCCTCACCGCGCAGGACGAGGTGGCCGATGCCGGCACCCGCACCGTGACGGTCCGCGCCCACGGACCGCGGTGGGAGGGGATCGACCTCGCGGCCGCGCTCGGCTCCGTCGGCGCCCAGGGCCGGCCGTGACCGTGCGCGCGCTCGGGGCGCTGGCCGCCGTGCTCCTCGCCCTGCTCCCGTCGGCCGCCGCTGCGGCGACGAGCGAGCCGTCTCCGGAGCCCACCCTCACCGCGGTGCCCGAGGAGGTGGCCGCGTGGTTCGCCGCGGAGGGGCCGCGCGCAGTCGAGTCGGCGGACCTCGGTGACCCCGCGGACCTCGCCGTGGGCGCGCCGCGTCAGGTGGCGGCGTGGACCGAGGAGTTCCTCGCCGGCACCGACGCGAGCACACCGGCGGAGCCGGTGAGCGAGTGGGTGGCCCCGGTGATGCGGCAGTCGGAGGACGCCCCGGAGCCGGTCGGGGTCCTCCACGCCGCCGACGACGGCGGGCCGACGGTGGTCGAGGTCGTGGCGGACGCCGTGTTCGCCGAGGCGCTCGCCGGCGCGCCGGACGCGTCGCTGTTCGTCGACGACGACATCGTCGACGGGTGGTTCGGCCTCATCGACGGCGAGGTCTGGCCGGTGTCCGAAGGGGCGCGCGGCGTCCTCCAGGGCTCGCTGATCACGGAGGTGTTCCAGGACTTCCTCGCGACGTGGCACGGAGGGGCCGGTCCCACGCCGGAGCCCGCTCCGGGCGAGGACGACGGTGCGGCCCTCTCCCCGCTCGTGCCGCTCGGGATCATCGTCCTCGGCGGCGTCGCCGCGTGGCTGCTCGTCCGTCAGCACCGGCAGGCCGACTCGCGCATCGCGGCCGACGTGCGGGCCGGCGTCGAGCCGCCGCCCGACGGTGAGAGTGCTCACCCCGACGGGGAGGACGCCGCCGCCGACCGGTAGTGGCGGATGCCCGGCGCGGACGGCCGGGACTACCCTGGGCGGGTGCGAACCCTGTGCATCGACACGTCCGCCGGCAGCGCCGTCGCCCTCCATGACGCCGACGTCGGGGTGCTCGCGCGGGCGCGCAGCGCCGACCACCGTGGGCACGCCGAGCGGCTCTCCGCCCTCGTCGTCGAGGTGCTCCGGACGGCAGGCCTCGGTGCCGCCGACGTCGACCTCGTCGCGGCCGGCACCGGCCCCGCCCCGTTCACGGGTCTTCGGGTGGGCCTCGCGACGGCGCTCGCCTTCGGACGTGCCCGGGGGATCCCGGTGCACGGGGTGAGCAGCCTCGACGCCCTCGCCCGCCAGGTCCTCGACCTGCACCCGGACGCGACCGTCCTCGTCCTCGGCGACGCACGCCGCAAGGAGGTCTACTCGGCCCGCTACCGCGCGCTGGGACCGGACGACGTCACGCTGCTCGACGGTCCCCGCGTCGGACGAGCCACGGACGTCGCGGAGGACGCACTCGGGGCGGCGGTCGACGAGGCGCCCGTCGTCGTCGCCGGGGCCGGTGCGCTGCTGTACGCGGACGTCGTGCCGCCGACGCCCGGGACCCCGGACGAGGTGGACGCCGGCGTGCTCGCGCGGATCGTCCAGGCGCGGCTGGCGCGCGCGGCGGCCGGTGAGTCGGTCTCGCTGAGCACCGAGCCGCTGTACCTGCGGCGTCCCGACGTCTCGCCGGCGGGGGCGCGCAAGCGGGCGTCGTGAGGCTGCGTCCGCTCACCGAGGCCGACCTCGGCCGGGTGCTCGAGCTCGAGCAGGAGCTCTTCGGCCGCGGGGCGTGGCCCCGCGCGGTCTACCTCACCGAGCTCACGCTGCCCGGGAGGTACTACGTCGCGGCGGAGCGCGACGGTAAGCTCGTCGGCTACGCCGGGATCGCGCTGGGCGACGACGCGGAGGTCATGACCATCGGCGTCGCCGCGGAGAGCCGGGGCCAGGGGGTGGGCGCTCAGCTGCTCGCCGACCTCCTCGAGCAGGCGCGCGCCGCGCGGTCCCGCCACGTGTTCCTCGAGGTGCGGGCGGGCAACGACGTCGCCCAGCGGCTTTACCGCCGGGCGGGCTTCGAGCCGATCGGCACCCGCCCGCGCTACTACGGCGACGAGGACGCCGTCGTCATGCGGCTGCGCCTCCGCAGCGGCCTCGGTGACCTCGCCGGCCGGCCCTGACGGAGCCGCCCCCGCCCCACGTGCCCGGTCGCACCCCGCCCACGCGAGCCCTCCGCCCTCACCCCTCACCGCCGAGAGCAGGATGTCTCCCGCCGGGAAGGGAGAGATCCTGCTGTCGGCGGGTGTGTGGGCGTGGCCGGGTGGAGGGGACGCGTGCTGCGGCGGTTGTGGGGCCGTGGTGGGGTGAGTGGACGGGTGCTGCGGCGGTTGAGTTGGCCTGGCGGGGTGAGGGACGGGTGTTGGTGGCCGTGTTTCCTTGCCGCCGAGAGCAGGATGTCTCCCGCCGGGGCAGGGAGGGATCCTGCTGTCGGCGGGTGAGGGGGCGTGGTCGGTTGAGTGGGCGTGGCCGGGTGAGGGGGCGGGCGCTGCGGCGGTGCTTCCTTCCCGCCGAGAGCACGATGTCTCCCGCTGGGGGCGGGGAGAGATCCTGCTGTCGGCGGGTGGGTGGGTGGGCGTGGTCGGGTGAGGGGGCCGGTGCTGGCGGCGGGGAGGGTGGCTCCCGGCGGGGAGGTGGGGTCAGAGGACGACGGCGGCGGTGTCGAAGTCGAGGCGGCCGGCGCGCGGGTGGACGGCACCGGGGGCGTCGCTCGCCGCGTGACCGACGTTGAGCACCGCGAGGGTGCGCCAGCCGGACTCGGCGAAGAAGTCGGCGTCGAGACCGGCGGCGTCGAGGCCCGTCATCGGACCGACCGCCAGGCCGGCGGCCCGCAGGCCGAGGATGAGGTAGCCGAGCTGGATGAGGCCGTTCGTCCGGCCGAAGGTGTGGCGGAACTCCGGGTCGCCCGCCATCTTCTCGCGGGCACCGACCCGGTGCGGGGCGAGCACCTCGAGGTGCTCGTGGAAGTCGGGGTCGTACGCGGCGACGACGGTGAGCGGGGCGGTGCGCGTCTTGGCCTTGTTGCCCTCGTTCATGTGCGCGACGAGCCGTTCACGGGCCTCGGGCGACTCGACGACCGCCAGCCGCAGCGGCTGGCCGTTCATCGCCGTCGGCGCCCAGCGTACCGCCTCGTAGACCTCCCGGACGACCGCGGCGTCGACAGGCTCGTCGACGAACAGGTGGGTGGTCCGGGCGTCGTGGAAGAGCCGGCGCTGCAGCGTGACACGGGAGTCCTGGAGAACGTCAGTCGTCATGTGTAGGTCAACCTCGCGCGCCCCCGTCCTCATGCCCGCGGCCGGCGTGAGACCGGCCACAGCCGCCGTCCCGTCGTCGCGCACTACCCTGTGGGGGTGAGCGAACCACTGGTCCTCGGGATCGAGACGAGCTGCGACGAGACCGGCTTCGCCCTCGTCCGCGGCCGTGAGCTGCTCGCCGACGTCACGGCCTCGTCGATGGACGAGCACGCGCGCTTCGGGGGCATCGTGCCGGAGGTGGCGAGCCGGGCCCACCTCGAGGCCTTCGTGCCCACCCTCGACGCCGCGCTGGACGCGGCCGGCTGCCGGCTCGAGGACGTCGACGCCGTCGCCGTCACGGCCGGGCCCGGGCTGGTCGGCTCGCTCACCGTGGGTGTGGCGGCCGCGAAGTCACTCGCCCTCGCGCTGGATCGTCCGCTCTACGGCGTCAACCACGTCATCGGGCACATCGCGGTCGACGAGCTCGTCGACGGGGCGTTCCCCGACCACTTCATCGGTCTCGTCGTCTCGGGCGGGCACACCAGCCTGCTCGAGGTGCGGGACATCGCGACCGACGTCGTCGAGCTCGGGCAGACCCTCGACGACGCGGCAGGGGAGGCGTTCGACAAGGTCGGGCGCCTGCTCGGGCTGCCCTACCCGGGCGGCCCGCACGTCGACCGGCTGGCCCAGCAGGGCGACCGGACCGCGATCCGCTTCCCGCGTGGGCTGTCCAAGGGCAAGGACGTCGTGCGCCACCCCTACGACTTCTCCTTCTCGGGGCTGAAGACCGCCGTGGCCCGCTACGTCGAGGGCGTCGAGGACGCGGGGGAGGAGCTGCCCGCCGCCGACGTCGCCGCCTCCTTCTCCGAGGCCGTCGCCGACGTCCTCGTGAGCAAGACGCTGGCCGCCTGCCAGTACAAGGGCTGCGACACGCTCGTCATCGGCGGCGGCTTCTCCGCGAACTCGCGCCTGCGCGAGCTCGCGGCCGAGCGCGGGGCGCAGCACGGGATCGAGGTGCGCATCCCCCCGATCCGCTACTGCACCGACAACGGGGCGATGATCGCCGCACTCGGGTCGGCCATGCTCCGCTCCGGCGTCGCGCCCTCGCCCGTCGAGTTCCCGGTGGACTCCGGCATGCCGCTCGGCGTCATCCGCGCCTGAGAGGGCGGCTCGACGCGACCCGCCCGCTCCGTCCGGTGCCCCACGGCACGGGGACAACCCGGCCGTGACACCTCGGGAAAGGCACGCCGCCTCACCCTCCGCCTCACCCCCGACGGCGGGCGAGCCGCCCGGCCTTCAGCCCACCGCCCGCGCAGCGACGTCACTATGGTCCCTGGGATGGCCTCCTCGCCGGCGCGGGAGACATGGGTGGACGTCGCCAAGGGCGGCGCGATCGTCCTCGTCGTCCTCTTCCACGCCGCCCTGTTCCTCGACGACGTCGGTCTGGCCTGGCTCTGGCCGCGGGCCGGGACCGCGCTGGACACGTTCCGCATGCCGCTGTTCTTCAGCACGGCGGGCCTGTTCGCGGCGAAGACCCTCGCGCTCGACCTGCGGACCGTGCTGCGCCGCCGCGTGGCGCGGCTCGTGTGGGTCTACGTCCTGTGGTCGCTCGTCTGGACGCTCGCCTTCCAGGTGCTCCCGCTGCTGCGGGACGTGCCGGAGTGGCGCGACCTGCTGCTCCTGCTCGTGTGGCCCAACCCGAGCACCTGGTTCGTCTACGCGCTCGCCCTCTCATTCGTCCTTGCCTGGGCCCTGCGCCCCCTGCCGGCACAGGTGCAGCTCACGGCGGCCGCGACGGTGTCGGCGGTCTTCGGCGCGGGGACGGTCGCCACCGGCAACACCGCACTGGACAAGATGGGGATGTACTTCGTCTTCTTCCTGACCGCGACCCTCGTCGGCCCCTGGGTCCGCGCCGCGGCCCGCCGCGTCCGGCCGGCACACGCGGCGCTCGCCGCCGGCGCGTACGTCCTCGCCACCGGTGCGGTGTTCGCCGTCGGCGGGCTCGGGGTGCCGGGTGTGCGCCTGGCCGTCGGCTGCCTGGCCGTGGTGTTCGGGACGGCGCTCGTGGTGACGCTCGCCGGGCGGCGCGGGTTCCGCTGGCTCGAGCTCCTGGGTGGGCGGACGCTGCCCGTGTACGTCCTGCACTACTACCCGGTCCTCGTCCTGTGCGCGCTGGCCGAGCCGGTCGCGCCGCGGCTCGCGTGGGCGGCGCCGGCCCTCCCGCTGCTCCTCAGCGCCGTGGCGATCGTCTTCTCCCTGCTGGTCCACCGGGTCACGTGGCGCGTCCCCGGCCTGTACGCGCTGCCGACCCTCGCGCGTCCCCCGGCCACCGCGGTGGGCGTCCCGGTCCCGGCACGTCGCCGTGCGCCTGAGGCCGAGCCGGGTCCGTGACGTCGGGGTGGCCCGGCGGCGCCCCGCTACAGCGGGCGGCCGGCCTTCATCTCGGCCACGAGCGAGGCGACGACGGCGTCGAGATCGCCGTCGTTGCGACGCGCCACCCGACGCTGACGCTGGTAGGAGGCGCCGCGCCGCATGATCGTGCGCACGCCGTCGAGCTCCGCGAGGCAGCCCAGCCGGGCGGCGACCGGCTCGAGCTCGCCGAGCAGGTCCTCGAGCGACTCGGTGACGAGCTGCTCGTTGCCCGCGGCGTCGAGGATGACGATGGCGTCCATGCCGTAGCGCGCGGAGCGCCACTTGTTCTCCTGGAGGAACCACGAGGGCATGCGGGGCAGCTCCCGGCCGTCGTCGAGCATGGTCGAGAAGTGCTCGACGAGGCAGTGGGTGAGGGCGGCGAGCGCGAGGACCTCGGTGAGGTTGGACGCGCCGTCGAAGACCCGCATCTCCAGGGTGCCGAGGTGCGGGGCGGGGCGGACGTCCCAGCGGATCTCGTTGAAGTGGTCGATGACGCCGGTGTGGAGCATGTCGCGGGTGTAGGCCTCGAGCTCGGCCCACTCGTCGAAGACCTGCGGGAGGCCGGCGGTGGGGAGCTGCTGGAAGAGCAGCGCCCGGTTCGACGCGTACCCGGTGTCGCGCCCGGACCAGAAGGGGGAGGACGCGGACAGCGACTGGAGGTGGGGGAAGTAGGAGAGCATCGCCCGGAGGATCGGCAGCACCTTGCGCTGGTCCTCGATACCCACGTGGACGTGGACGCCGTAGATCACCATCTGGCGTCCCCACCACTGGGTGCGCTCGATGAGGGTCGAGTAGCGCTCCTTGTTCGTCACCCGCTGGTAGTCGTACCGGGCGAAGGGGTGAGTGCCGGCGCACATGAGCTCGACCCGCAGCGGCTCGATGGCCGCGCGCAGCTCGTCGACGGTGCGCTCGAGGTCCGACCCCGCCTGCGCCACGGTCGTCGCGACCCCGGAGACCACCTCGATGGTGTTGAGGAGGAGCTCGGGATGGACGTTGGGGTGCGCGTCGGCACCCGTCGGCCGGACGCGCTC
>Ga0079224_100006609_pt1 | contig 15418 bp, 13 predicted proteins | sample Stecom2015_FD_80414 | JGI IMG/M metagenome (GOLD analysis project Ga0079224, IMG submission 80414) | Agricultural soil microbial communities from Utah to study Nitrogen management - Steer compost 2015 | ecosystem: Environmental > Terrestrial > Soil > Agricultural land | place: USA: Utah...
AAGATCAGGAGATCGAGCACGTCAGCGAACTGGTTGATGCAGTGCGGGACCGCTTTATCCAGCAGGGCGAACTGGAAGCGCGCTACTGGTCGAACCTGCTCTATCCGCTGACGATCTTCGCCGGGCTGGGTCATGCGATGCTGCTGTACCAACGGGGAGAGGTGGCGACAGGCGACATCGTGGCTTATACGGGAATCCTCTTCCTGTTCCAGTTTCCGGTGTTTGCTTCGCTGTTCACCCTGCCGCGCATTGCGCTCGGTTATGCCAGCGCCGCCCGCATCCTGAATATCATCACGGCTGAAACCGACCTTGACCAGAACGAAGCCGGTTATAATCAGCCGATCAAGGGTGAAATTACCTTTGAGAATGTCAGCTTTGGTTATACGCCCGACAAAGAGATATTGCACAACATTTCGTTCACCATCAAGCCGGGGCAAACCGTGGCGATTGTCGGCCAGACCGGCGCCGGCAAGACGACAATCACCAAACTTATTAACCGCACCTACGATGCCACGTCGGGCCGGGTGCTGGTGGATGGTGTGGACGTACGCGACTGGTCGATGGAAGGGCTGCGCTCGCAGATCAGCATTATCGAGCAGGACATCTTTCTGTTCAGCCGCACGCTGGCGGAAAATATCGGCTTTGGTGTCGAACAATTCACGCGGGAGCAGATCGAGGAAGCGGCCCGCAAGGCGCAGGCGCATGACTTTATCATGTCTTTTCCTGAAGGCTACGAAACCAAAATCGGGCAGCGCGGCGTGACTCTCAGCGGTGGGCAGCGGCAGCGGATTGCGATTGCGCGCGCTTTTGTCACCGAACCGCCGATTCTGATTCTGGACGACAGCACCAGCGCCATCGACAGCGCCACAGAAGACCTGATTCAGCAGGCCATCTGGACGGCCTCGCGCGGGCGCACGACGATTCTGATAACGCACCGGCTGTCGCAGATTCGCTGGGCAGATCATATTATCGTGCTGCGTAAAGGCAGGGTCGTGGCGCAGGGCAGCCATGAGCAACTGCTGCAAACATCAGAAGCTTACCAGCGCATCTTTGCGCGCTATGACGAGCCGGTCAGGACGGCGAACAGGATCGGGAGGGAATAACATGGCTGGTGGCCCGCAGTTCATGAGGGGTCTGGAGGGCGACAAATATGACCGCCAGTACACCGACACCTACCTGTTCAGGCGCATCTTCAGCTACTTTGCCACCTACCGTCAGCAGGGTATCGCGGTTATCGTCGCCTTTACAATTCTGGCGATTATGCTGGCGCTGCAACCGGTGTTCATTGCCGAAGGGGTCAGTGCGCTGGATGACGAGGGCAGCAATGTGCCGCAGCTTGTCCTCGGCGCGTTGTTCGTGGCGGCTTTTCTGGAATACGTGACGAACTGGCTGCGCCGCCGCCTGCTGACACGCATTATCGGCAGTGTGGTCGCGCAGATGCGCAAGGACGCCTTCGCGGCGGCGGTTGGGCGTGATCTGGCGTTTTATGACGAGAACAGCACCGGCAAGATCGTCAGCCGGATCACCAGCGACACTCAGGAATTCGGCGATATCGTGCTGGTCAGCAGCGACCTTATCAGCCGCCTGCTTCAGGTGATTATTCTGCTGGCAATTATGTTCAGCCGTTCCGTTACCCTGACTCTGGTGCTGCTTGGCACAACGCCGATTGTGGTCATGGCTGCGATGAGCTTCCGCCGGATGGCCCGCCACGTAACCCGGCAGGCGTCGCGCCAGCTTGCTATCGTCAACAGCACGATTCAGGAAAGTGTCTCTGGCATCAGTGTGGCGAAAAACTTCCGCAAGGAAGCAATGATCTACAGCGCCTTTGTCGATGTGAATAACAGTTCCTACCGCATCAACCTGCGGCGTGGGCTGGTGCTGGCGCTGGTTTTTCCGGTGCTGACCTTTCTTTCCGGCATAGCGACCGCCATCATCGTCTATGTCGGGGCGCAGCTTGTGGTCACCACGACGATGACAGCCGGCGTGTGGTATTTATTTGTCCAGGGTGTTGATCGGTTCTGGTTCCCATTTACCAATCTGGCGGCTTTCTGGAGCCAGTTCCAGCAGGGCCTGAGCGCAACCGAGCGCGTGTTCGCGCTGATCGACGCCGAGAACACCATCATCCAGCACGATAACCAGCCGGCCGGCCAGCTTGCCGGGCATATCGAGTTCAGGGATGTGACCTTTGAGTATGTCCCCGGCGAACCGGTGCTGAAGCACTTCAATCTCGATATTCAGCCGGGCGAGAGCATCGCCTTTGTCGGCCATACGGGGGCCGGCAAGAGCACAATCGCCAAGCTGATTACGCGCTTCTACGAGTTTCAGGGCGGGCAGATTTATATCGATGGACGCGACATTCGCTCGTTCAATCTGCAATCCTACCGCAGCCGGCTCGGCATCGTGCCGCAGGCTCCGTTTCTGTTCAGCGGGACGATTATCGAGAATATCCGCTACAGCAAACCGGACGCCACCGATGCCGAAATTGAGGCGATTGCCTACAGCATCGGCGGGGGCGAGTGGCTGGAAACCCTGCCGGACGGCCTGCACAGCGATGTTGGCGAACGCGGCGCCCGGTTGAGTATGGGCCAGCGCCAGCTTGTAAGTCTGCTGCGGGTGCTGCTGCAAAGACCCGCCATCTTCATCCTCGACGAAGCAACCGCCAGTATCGACCCATTTACCGAAACACAGATTCAGGAGGCGCTGAGCCTGATTCTGGCGCAGTCCACCTCGATCCTGATTGCTCACCGCTTAAGCACCGTGCGCAGCGCAGATCGTATCATCGTCCTGCGCAAGGGTGAGATCATCGAGGAAGGCAGTCACGAATCGTTGATGGAGCAGGGTGGGCATTACGCTGAACTCTATAACACGTACTTCCGGCATCAATCTCTCAGCTACATCGAAAACGCAAAAGAGATGTTTGCAAACAAAGCCAGCGGCGATTGACGTATCCGTATCTGCCGGTTAAATTCACACACATGAAGCCCATCCCGCATACCCTCCGCTGGTTGTTGATCGCCTATGTGCTGCTGGCATTAATCTATAATTACGCGGTGCCGATCTGGGAATCGCCCGACGAGTGGAATCACTTTGGAATGGCGCATTATGTCAGCATGACGGGTGAACTGCCGGTGCAGGTGGTGGGCCAGTCGCACCCGTATGGCTATCAGCAGCAGGGCAGCCAGCCGCCGTTGTATTACCTGATCGCCGCCGTGCTGATCGCTCCGTTTGACCGCAGCGATTACGACGCCACCATCCAGCCCAATCCCCACGCTATCATCGGCGACCCCGGCGAAATGGGTAATAAAAACGCTATGCTGCACGACCAGTGGTATCCGCCGCCGCTGTATGGCACATCGCTGGCGGCCCGCGTGGTGCGGCTGTTCAGCACCCTGCTGGGCGCGATCACGGTGATGGCGGTGTACTTCAGCGCCCGCCTGATTGTGCCGGATAAAGCAGCGGTTGCCCTGCTGGCTGCTGGGCTTACCGCGTTTAACCCGCAGTTTATTTTCATTTCGGCCTCGGTAAACAACGATAATCTGGTCACGGCGCTCAACAGCGTAGTTATCTGGCAGGTGCTGGTTTTGCTGCGCGACGGTTTTGATACCCGCCGCAGCGTGTGGATTGCGGTGCTGGCTGCGCTGGCGACCCTCAGCAAACTGAGCGGTCTGGTGCTGCTGCCAGTGATTGCGCTGGCGGCGCTGTGGGCAGCCTATCGCCGGCGCGACTGGCGCGGTCTGTTCACGCTGGGGACGCTGGTGATTGGCTGCTGGGCTGTGCTGGCGGGCTGGTGGTATGTGCGCAATCTAACGCTCTACGGCGAACTGTTCGGCACGCAGCGGATGCTGGATATTTTCGGCAGGCGTCCGCCGCCATCGCTGGCAAAAATGCTCACGGAGGAATTTGAGGGTCTGCGGATCAGCTACTGGGGGTTGTTCGGCTGGTTTAACGTGTTTACGGTCCGGCCTTTCTATCGGGTGATGGATGGTGTGGCCTTGATCGGCGCGGCGGGCGTACTGGTGTATCTGTGGCGCAGCCGCCAGCAGATCGAAAAGCTGGTGCGCGCCGGGTTGATGGTGGTGTTCCTCGCCATCGGCGCAGCCAGCCTGATTGCCTGGACGATGCAGACCGCTGCCTCTCAGGGACGTTTGCTGTTCCCGTTCATCGCTGCGGGCAGCAGTCTGCTGGCGCTGGGTCTGACCAGCCTGCGTATCCCGGCTCCCGTGATCGTCGGGCCGCTGGGGCTGTTTGCGCTGGCGGTGCCGCTGGTGACCATCATCCCTGAATATGCTCCCCCTGCGCCGCTGGACGCGCTGCCAGCCAGCGCCACGCCGATCTATGCCCGTTTTGGCGATGTGGAGCTGGTCGGATACGAAACCCCTTTACAGCGGTATGCGCCCGGCGATATTGTGCCGGTAACGCTTTACTGGCAGCCGACGCAGCGATCCGATCTCGATTACAGCCTGTTTATCCGCCTGCTGGACGCCGATGACGAGATAATCGCTCGCGTCCCCACCTATCCCGGTTATGGCAGCCTGCGCACCTCAACCTGGCAGCCCGGCGTGATCTATCCTGACTCTTACCCGGTGCGCCTGCCGGAAGACGCCGAAGGCCGCTGGCCGCTGCGGATTCACGTCGGCTGGTGGAAGTTCCCCGAAGGATTCAGCGTGGACCCGGTGGATGCCGATGGCCGGCCCCTCGGCAGCGTGATCTTTCCCGGCGGCGGTTTTGCCTCTGGCGATGACTCTGGCGCAGTGATGACACAGGCGGTTGAGCTGGTCGATTTTGGCGGCAGCATTCGCCTGCTGGGTTATACGCTGGCTGATGATACGCTGCATATCCTGTGGGAAGCCATTGGGGAGATGAACGAAGATTTCACTGTGCTGGCAGTCGCGCTGCAAGAGCCATATCAGGTCGGCGGCGAGAATATCATCGTCGCGCAGGGGGATGCTCAGCCGCCGCTGCCAACCCGTTACTGGCGCACCGGGGAACGTTTCATCAGCGCGCACCGGCTGGTTTCGTCTCAGCCGCTCGAAGCCGGAGAATATCCTGTTTATATTGGCTGGTACAGTACCCTGTATCCCGCCCGGCTCGAAGCGGATTGCCCGGATAACGCCTGCCTGCTGACCACGCTGGAAGTGATGCCGTAGCTCACGATTCCAGTTCCACCGCCAGCGCCACCGCTTCGGCTCCACCGAGGCACAACGCCGCCAATCCGCGCCGAAGTCCCCGTTCTTGCAGCGCGTGAATCAGCGTGACCAGCACCCGCGCGCCGCTGGCTCCTAACGGATGGCCCAGCGCGATGGCCCCGCCATGTACATTGAGCTTCTCCAGCGGAATCGTGTGCCCGTCGCGGGCCAATCCCTTGAGGTCGGCCAGTACCTGCGCCGCAAAGGCTTCGTTGATCTCGAACAGATCGACATCAGCCACAGTCCAGCCGGCGCGTTCCAGCGCGAGGGGGATCGCCTTGACCGGCGCGTAGAACAACCAGGCCGGTTCTACCGCCGCCTGCGCGTAGGCGACGATGCGGGCGACAGGCTGGTGGCCGTGTCCTTCGGCATAATCGCGGCTGCTGATTACCAGCGCCGCTGCGCCGTCATTGAGGCCGGGGGCGTTGCCGGCAGTGACCTGACCGTTTTCCTCAAATGCTGGGGGCAGGGCAGCCAGCTTGTCCAGCGTGGTGTCATAGCGAATTGGCTCATCCTGATCGATCAGCGTTTCGCCGCTGGCGGTGGTCAGAGTCACCGGCACGATTTCTGCCGCGAATTTGCCGGCCTGAGTCGCCTGCGCGGCTAGCTGATGGCTGCGCAGGGCAAATGCATCCATATCAGCGCGGCTGATTTCCATCTGACGCCCGATAAACTCCGCAGCGTTGCCCATGCTCCAGTCGCACAGCGAACACCACAGACCATCGGTTTGCAGCGAGTCGCGCAGTGCTACATCGCCAAATTTGTGGCCCTGCCGCAGATTCGTGTGGAGATAAGGCGCGCGGCTCATACTCTCCGTTCCGCCGGCGATAAACAGGTCGCCATCTCCGGCTTTGATGGCGGCTGCCGCCAGCATGACGCTCTTGAGTCCGCTGCCGCAGACCTTGTTGATGGCGACACCGCCCACGTGGTCCGGGATACCCGCCCCGATGCTGGTCTGCCGTGGGAGCGCCTGACCGACCCCCGCGCTGACGACATTGCCGATCATCACCTCGCTGATATCGCTGCTGTCGATGCCGCTGCGCTCGATGGCGGCCCGCACCGCGATCTGCCCTAACTGCGCCGCCGTAAACGAAGACAGCGCGCCGAGGAATTTACCCTGCGGCGTGCGCGCGCTGCCCAGTATGACCGCTTCGCGGGCGCATTCAGCCTGACTGACCATACAATTCCTGCCAGATTGCTTTGAGTTCGCGGTAGGTGTTGTCGAGGGTATCCGGGATCACGCGGGTTGCGGCTACAGTCGTCATGAAGTTGGAATCCCCCGGCCAGCGCGGGACGATGTGGAAGTGATAATGCTCAGCGATGCCGGCGCCGGCAGCAGCGCCGATGTTCGCCCCCAGATTGAAGGCCTGCGGATGATACAGCTTGCGCAGCGCGGTCAGAGCGCGGTTGATTGTCACCATCAGGTCGGTGAGGGCTTCGGTTTCGAGCGCCTCCTGGGTTGCGACGTGTGCGTAAGGCACGATCATCAGATGGCCGTTGTTGTAGGGGTAGCGGTTGACGGTGACATAGACATGGCGGGAACGGGCGATGACCTGTTCCTCGTCGTCATCGCCATTGATTTTGCGACAGAAGATGCAGCCTTCTACCGGTTTTTCCTCGCCGCGTATGTAAGCCATGCGCCAGGGTGTCCACAAATGATCCATGCTGATGTAATCCTTTGCCGCTTCGCTGACGTGCCCTGCAGGGAGATTTGACCGGGCCTGAGGCCAGGCAGACGCCCCCAGCATGAGCAAATCCTGAAAATGCTGTAGCCTGCTGTATCGCATGATACAATGAGCATCTGTGTCTGAGAAGAGAAAGACGCTGTGACGCTGAGCGACGATCATCTGCAAACGCTGCTGAGGCCGCGCGCGGTGCGCTTTTACCAGCGAGCGGGCAGCACCAACGATCTGGCGCGCGAGTGGCTGCGGGCCGGCGCGCCGGACGGTGCGGTAGTTGTTGCCGACGAACAGGTTGCGGGGCGGGGCCGGCGCGGACGCGCATGGCAGACTCCGCCGAGGGCTGCGCTGGCTGTGTCGCTGATTTTGTACCCGCCGCCTGATCTGCTGCCGCGTCTGAGTATGCTCGGCGCGCTGGCGGCTGCCGAACTGGCCGAACAGGCCGGCGCGCGCGCAGTGGGCATCAAGTGGCCGAACGACGTGCAGATTGGTGGATTGAAGGTGGCCGGTGTGCTGCCCGAAGCGGAGTGGGATGGGAGCCACCTGCTGGGGGCTGTGCTCGGAATCGGGATGAATATTCGTGTCGATTTTCGAGGCACAGAACTGGAAGGTCAGGCGACCAGTCTGGAATGGGCCGCCGGCACGCGGCTGGATCGTGCCGAACTGGTCAGAGACCTGGTGGCGCGGGTCGATGGCTGGTATGCGCGGCTGGATTCGGCGGCGTTGTTCGAGGCGTGGCAAAGGCGGCTGTCCATGATTGGCAGGCTCGTCACGGTTGGCGAGGTGCAGGGTGTGGCCGAATCAGTGGATGAGACCGGCGCGCTGCTGGTGCGCGATGCCCAGGGCAGTCTGCGGCGGGTGATCGCCGGCGACCTGGTAACGGGGTAGGGTATGGGCTTACGTCTGGATTGGGAGATCGAATCGGAAGATCGGCATATCCGGCAGGAAAGTGGTGAAGACCCGGAAGCACGCCGCCAGCGCCGCCGTCGACGGCTGAGACTGCTTCTGATTCCACTGATCCTGATCGGGATTGTGGCCGGCATTGTCGGGGGCATTCTCCTGCGTCTGCGCGATGTCGAGGCGCGGATCGAACAGGCGTTGATCGATACGGTGGACGCTGAAGTAGCGACGCTGCGAATCGGCGATGAACAGGGTTTTCTGAATTTCCAGCGCAGCGCAACCGATGCCTGGTATACGGCGCAGCAGGAGGCATTTGCGTATTACCAGACACTCAAAATCAGCGACAGCATCCGGCTGACCGGCCAGATTGTGGATGCGGTGGTCGATGGCAGCCGCGCCCGCGTGCAGGTGCAGGAAATCATCGACAATGCGCCCTATGTCCGCACCTGGTTCTACTGGCGCTACGAGGATGGCTGGCGGCATGTCCCGCCGGATTACACCTTCTGGGGTGAAGCGCGGACCCTGGAAGCCGATGGATTGACCATTCACTATGGCGCGGTTGATGAGTCGCTCGCGCAGGCTATGCGCGCGACTGTGGAGGGCTGGTTGCAGACCGGCTGTGCCAGTCTGGGCTGTGGCGAACTGCCGGCGCTTCGCATCGAGATTGCGCCCGACCCCGGCCTGAAAACCGGCTGGGCAGCCGATGATGACTGGCTGCTGCGGGTGCGTTCGCCGTATACCGGTCTGGCGCGGATGGATGCGCCCTTTGATTTTTCGCTGCAATTTGAGATGGCGAATCTGCTGGCCGAAAGGCTGGTTGCAGTCGTCTCGAACGGGTTACAGCCTGTTTACCCGGCAGATGCTTACTACCTGCGTTCGTCAATTGTGTCATGGCTGGTCGGGCGGTTTGCAGCGGTGAATACCAACGCCTTCCTGCTGACCAGCCTGGCGCAGAATTATGGCGACGCAGCCGTCGGCGCGCTGCTCAGGTCGCTTGCGCCGGAATCCGACGCGAGTGTGCTGAACGGCGTCACGGGTTCGGCCACGCTGGCGCAGGCTGATCTCGACTGGCGCGATTTCCTGACGTGGCGGCTGGCACTGGAAGGCGAACTGATTCAGCGGGCCGACGAGGGGAATTATCTGGCATTGTACGATACCCGTGACGAAACGGTGCGCAGTCTGGCTTATGAGCGATACAACGCCGGGCCGGTCACTCAGAGCCGCGTGGTGGTATCGACCACACCGGAAATGGGGCCGGATGGGGCCTATCAACTGCGCGCGGTTGTGCAGATCAGCGACACGGACCAGCGGGAAGAGGTGCTGTTCCGGTTGGTCGGCGAACGCTGGCTGCGGGCAAATTGACAGGTGAACCGATCTGCACTATGCTGGTGGCAAATGCTGTCAAGGAGTAACACCCATGCTGGATGATCTGCGCCGCGATGCGCTTGAAAACGACTTTGAAGAAACGGAAGAGGAGGACGATCTGCCGGTGGTGCGCACGACAGCCGGTGATGGGCGTTTTCTGGGTATGACCGCCGTCGAGCGCATGTTTCTGTCCATTTTTTTCTTCATGAATGTGCTGGTGGTGGGCCTGCTGCTGCTAATCGCTACCCAGCGGATTGTGCTGTGAGTGTTGCCGGGCGCTAGAAACTCCCGGCCCACCGGTTATTGAAGCCTGCCTGAGCGGGCTTCCCATTAAATCGATAGCCGTAGGCTTACAGCGGCGTTATTCGGCCATCGCCGCCAGTTCCGCTTCGATTTTTGCGCTGTACTCCCGCGCCTGATCGGCGTATTGGCCCTCTGGTGCGAGATCGAGATAATGCTGGAAATCCGCCAGCGCTTCCTGGCGTAATTCCTGCCCCGTCTGCAAAATCGAGTAGTACAGCACCCCGCGCTGGAAATAAGCATCGGCATATTCCGGCGCGAGTTCGATAGCGGTGTTGAAGTCCGCCAGCGATTTGTCCCACTCGTACACATTCAGATATACCTGCCCGCGTAGGGTGTAGAGTTCGGGGTTGTCGGGTTCCAGTTCAATCGCCGTAGCCAGACCGGCTCTGGCCGCTTCGAGGTCAGAATTGGTGATGTCTCGACGCGCCTGTGCCGCCAGTCTATCCGCGAGATTGGATTGGATGGATTCTGGCATGCATGCGCAGCCTGCGGCTAGCTGCATCCCGGTCATCAATAGCAGCAGGAAGGTCAATATACGGAAGCGGTTGTCCTTTCTTTTAGTCTTCAAAACTTCTCATTCTTATCCAATACCAGACTGCATTCGTCGAATGTGGGTTATCCCAAGAAATTTGGGATAAACGTCTTAATATTTGGGATACACAAGCCCGCTATCGCCTTTTTCCGCAATTTCAGGTATAATAATACCTGTTATGGACGGTCACAAGTATGGGTGCTGGATGCTGAAATTAGCGACATCTTTTTCCTCAAAACTGCACCCCGTCACCATGATAAACGGCCTCCGCCGAAGACTCTGACGACAAAAAATCAGGATGAAAGGAGTACGGCGCTGCGGACGCGACGGAGCAGCCCGCAGTGCGAGTATTGCCAATGGACGAAATCGGGATCATACGCCCAATCAACATCAACGAGGAGATGCGCGGCAGCTATCTCGATTACGCCATGAGCGTGATCGTGGCCCGCGCCCTGCCAGATGCTCGCGACGGCCTCAAGCCTGTGCATCGGCGGATTCTGTACGCGATGCACGAAATGGGCCTGCGTTACAATTCGCAGTACAAGAAAAGCGCCCGTGTAGTCGGCGATGTATTGGGTAAGTATCACCCGCACGGTGACGGCGCAGTCTATGATGCGATGGCCCGCATGGCGCAGGATTTTTCACTGCGCTACCCGCTGATTGATGGGCAGGGCAACTTCGGCAGCGTCGATGGCGACAGCCCGGCGGCCATGCGCTATACCGAGGCGCGGCTGGCGCGCCTCGCTGAGGAACTGCTGGTCGACATCAACATGAACACCGTCAACTTCGTCGAGAATTATGACGGGACGCAGTTAGAGCCGGAAGTGCTGCCCGCCCGCCTGCCGAATCTGCTGCTCAACGGCACAAGCGGCATCGCTGTCGGCATGGCGACCAATATCCCGCCGCACAACCTGCGCGAACTGGCGGCGGCCATTGCGTACCTCATTGATAATTACGGGCGTATCGAGGACGTGACTGTTGATGAACTCATGGAGTTCGTCAAAGGGCCGGACTTTCCCACCGGTGCGATTATTGTGGCCGACGACGGCCTGAAAGAAGCCTACGCCACGGGGCGGGGCCGCGTCGTGGTGCGCGCTCGCTACGAACTCGAAGAAACCAGGGATGAGCGTCACCGCATCGTCATCACCGAGATTCCCTATCAGGTCGGCAAGTCGGGCATTATCGAGCGGATTGTGTCGCTGGTGCGTGACGGGCGTATCGACGCCATTGTCGATCTGCGTGACGAATCAGACCGGCGCGGGATGCGGCTGGCGATTGAACTGCGCCGGGGCGCGCAGCCGCTGAAAGTACTCAACCAGCTTTACAAGTACACCCAGTTACAGAGCACCTTCAGCATCCAGATGCTGGCGCTGGTCAACAACGAACCGCGCACGCTCGGCCTCAAGCGTGCGCTGCAAATTTACATCGAGCATCGCTATGAGGTCATCGTCCGCCGTTCGGAATTTGAACTGGAAAAGCTGCGGGCGCGGGCGCACATTCTGGAAGGTCTGCTCAAGGCGCTGTCCAGCATTGATCGGGTGATTCAGACGATTCGCTCGTCGGAAGATACTGACACGGCGCGTTCGCAGTTGATCAGCCGTTTCGACCTGACCGAAGCGCAGGCCAACGCCATCCTCGAAATGCAGCTTCGTCGGCTGGCCGCGCTGGAACAGCAGAAGCTCAAGGACGAATATGACGAGGTGATGTCGCGCATTGTCTATCTGGAAGACCTGCTGGCTTCGCCGGAAAAGATTCTCGCTGTCATTCGCAGCGATGTGACCGAACTGGCGGAAACCTTTGGCGACGAGCGCCGCAGCGAGATTCAGTACGGTGTCAGCACCGAATTTAACGAAGCTGATCTGGTGCGCGACGAGCGCGTGGTAATTACCCTGTCCACACAGGGCTACATCAAGCGTGTGCCGTCGATTGCCTACCGGGCGCAGCGGCGCGGTGGCAAGGGCGTCATTGGCATGACGACCAAAGAGGAAGATGCCATCAAGGATATATTCTTTGCCGGCAGCCTCGATCACCTGTTGTTTTTCAGCAACCGGGGCAAGGTTTACTGCCAGCGTGCCTACGCCATTCCCGAAACGCAGCGTGCCAGTAAAGGCACATTGATTCATGCGGTGCTGCCCCTCATGCCGGACGAGTATATTACCGCCGTGCTGCCGGTCACTACCTTTGATGTTGAGGGCTACTTTGTCATGGCGACCCGGCACGGGCGCATCAAGCGTGTGCATCTCGACCAGTTTGCCGATGTGCGCCCCAGCGGCCTGATCGCAATTACGCTGGAACAGGGGGATACACTCAACTGGGTCAAGTACACCAACGGCAACCAGCATGTGGTGCTGGTAACCGAGGGCGGGCAGGCCGTGCGCTTCCACGAGAATCAGGTGCGCGTGATGGGTCGCCCGGCGGCAGGGGTCAACGCCATCCGTCTGCTGCGCGGCGATGTGGTGGCTGGCATGGATGTGATCCGCGAAGGCGACACGCATCTTCTGGTCGTGACCGCCAACGGACATGGCAAACGCACGCCGCTGGAAGAATACGCGCTGCGCGGGCGCTTTGGTGTTGGGGTGCGGACACTGGCCCGCAACGAGAAAACCGCCAATTGTCTCGATGGGCTGTATCAAGGAGACGGACGATATCCTGCTCATGACTCAGAATGGCGTGGTGCTGCGCACCCAGCTTGACGAAATCCGGGAAACCGGGCGCAGTACCCAGGGTGTGATTCTGATGCATCTGGCCGAAGATGATCGCGTGGTCGGCATGGCCGTGATGGATGTCGAAGCCGAAGCCGCTGCCAGCAACGGCAGCCTGCCATCAACCAACGGCGCGACATCAGAAGCCTGACACGCTGCTGGTCTGGCAGCATGTTCTGGATACGGGAAAACAAAACTGGCGAGCCAGTGACCGGTTCGCCAGTGTTTTTCTGAGGTATTGTGCTTATTCTTCGTCGCCGCTGTCTTCGGCTGCTTCCTCCGCGACAGCTTCGCCTTCCGCTTCTTCCATCGCCTCAGCGCGGGCTGCCGATGGCTGAACCACGCGGACAATCAGTTCTTCCGGGTCATTGAGGATTTTAATGTCTTCGCCCAGATCGATGTCCCGCACGTGGATAGAATCACCCAGTTCGTTAAGGCTGGACAGATCAACCTGGATATATTCGGGAATATTGCCGGGCAGGGTCTCTACAGTCAGATAGTTGGTTCCGGTCAGGAGCATCCCTTGGCTCGATTCCACAGCGGGGCTTTCGCCGACGAGCTGGATAAACACATCTGCCGTGATCGCCTGCGTCACATCGACAGCGAAAAAATCGACATGCAGGATGTTGCCCTTGATGACGTGCCGTTGCACGTCGCGGGTGAGAACCGTGTGTGTCTGCCCGCCTACCTGAATGTCGATCAACTGCGTACCACCCGCATGCATCAGGGTCACTTCCAGCGGACGGTAGGGAATCTGGATCGCAACCGGTTCAATTTTGGCCCCGTAGACCACCGCCGGAACTAAGCCCTTGCTGCGCAGTTGCTTGACCTGCTTGCCCACGACGGTGCGCGGCTGGGCTTCGATGACATAATCAGCCACTTTTTATTCTCCTTCAAACCAGAGCCTCGCCGGTGGATCAGGATAATGGTGGGAGACTCGCTTTTTGCGCTCAAGAAAAACGCGCCTTTTGACAGGCGCATTTGCCGGAGAGCGGGTAACGGGACTCGAACCCGTGACACCTTGCTTGGGAAGCAAGTGCTCTACCAACTGAGCTACACCCGCAGCCTGCCCAAATTATAGGTTGCCGCCGGGGGCATGTCAAGAGTCTGCGTTATGCGTTATGAGGGGTGCATCTGGTGGCTGGCCTCAGTGCCCGGCAACCGGCTCTGCTGACAGTTTATGCTCAAGCAGTTTGCTGTTATCCGGATTCAGCCCTAACAACCAACCGCCCCCCTCATGCTATAATGCAAGCCTGACTGTAGTCGAGGTGCATCAGTTGAGACACTGGCGAATCGGGCTGCTGGGGCTGGTAGTCAGCCTGCTGGCGATCTATTTGATTGTTTCTCAGGTTGATCTGAACCGGCTGGGTGTGGCGCTGCGGACAGCCCGCTATGAGTATGTGCTGCCGGCGGCGCTGCTGCTGGTCGTTGGTCTGGCGACGCGTGCGGCCCGCTGGCGGGTGCTGCTCAGCGGGGCGTTGCCGCTGGGGCGCGCTTTCAGCATCACCAATGTTTCGTATCTGGTCAACGGCCTGCTGCCGCTGCGTATCGGTGAGGTAGCGCGTGCTGTGCTGGCAAACCGGGTGACCCCACCCGTGCCGGTGCTGAAGTCGGCCAGTTCAATCATCGTTGAGCGGATGCTCGATCTGCTGGCGGTGCTGGTGCTGCTGGGGTTTGCGCTGGCTTCTGGCCCGGCACTGCCGCAGGAATATCGCTCGGCTGCGCTGGTGACGATTCCGCTGCTGTTAGTGGGTTTTGGTGTGCTGGTTGTCCTTGCCAGCCAGCGCCGGCGCGTTGAAGTTACGCTGGGGGCGCTGGCCGAACGGGTTCCTGCGCTGCAAAAGCTCAACGCGGTGGCGAGAAGCGGCCATTTCCTCGATGGTCTGCTGCCGCTGACTCAGCCGGGTCTGCTGCTGCGTGCCCTGCTCTGGACAGGCGCAAGCTGGGGATTATCGCTGGCAGCCGGGTATATACTCATGTTTGCTTTTTACGATCAGGCGGACTGGGCGACAACGGCCCTGTACATCGCGGCGGCGGCCTTCGTGATCGCGGTTCCGGCAGTTCCGGGCAATATCGGTACGTATGAATGGGCTATCATACTGGCGCTGGCTGCGATGGGCCTGGGCGAACCGACGGACCCGGTAAACGTGTCGTTCGCGGTGATCGTCCATGCGCTTAATCTGGCTGTCTACGCGGTCATGGGTACGCTTGGCTTTGTGCAGGAAGGTATCTCGCTGGGCCAGCTTACTGCCGAAGCGGAGAAACTGGATTACAAAACGGCCTCATAAACGGGAATGCCATGTCAGCTAATGGAAAACAACCGGATAAACTCAGGATACTGGTCGCACTGCTGTATTATTTTCCGCATCGCACCGGTCTCACCATCCATGTGCAGCGTGTGGCTGAGGAACTGGTGCGGCGCGGCCATGAAGTGACGGTGCTGACCGCCCGCTATCATATCTCGCTGCCGCGTGACGAGGTGATTCATAACGGCGTGCGCATCGTCAGGCTGTGGACGCCGCCCATTCCCATCAGCCGGGGGATGGTGATGCCGGCCTATCCCTGGGCAGCACTGGGGCTACTGCTGCAACATGATGTCGTCTGGGTCAACGTGCCCATGCTCGAAACGGCGCTGCTGGCTGGGCTGGCGCAGCTCACCGGGCGCAAGATTGTGGCGACGCATCACGGCGACCTGATCCTGCCCAACGGCGGCTTCAACAAGTTCATTGTGAATACAATGTTCGCCATGTA
>Ga0079224_100006611_pt1 | contig 15417 bp, 11 predicted proteins | sample Stecom2015_FD_80414 | JGI IMG/M metagenome (GOLD analysis project Ga0079224, IMG submission 80414) | Agricultural soil microbial communities from Utah to study Nitrogen management - Steer compost 2015 | ecosystem: Environmental > Terrestrial > Soil > Agricultural land | place: USA: Utah...
ATTGGCGGCCTCTCCAAAGGTGGTGGAATGGGGGGGGGGTGGAGGCTTGAACTTAGCGGCCTTAGGTGACAAGGGAATGAATCATTTGTGACCGTTGCAAGGCTGGAGGACAGCTGTCAAAGGTGGGGTGCGGCCCGGGGTGAGCCGGGGGTTTGCTCGACCTCTTCAGCCGTCAGCTGTCGATGCTGGCCGGCTTCCAGTGCCGGGTCGAGGAGGATGGTGCCCACAGCTACCCTGTGGAGGGCAAGAACCCGGTTGCGAAGGCGGCCGAACATCCGCTTGATTTGGTGGTAGCGACCCTCCACCAGGGTCACTTCGGCGGTGTGGTCGCCGAGGATGCGCAGTCCGGCGGGACGGGTGGTCAGTTTCTCATAGGGGAAATAAAAGCCCTCGGCAAAGGCCGCAACAGCGGCCGCCGTCAGGGGTCGCTCCAGGGTCACCAGGTAGCGCTTGGGGATCTGCCAGCGCGGATCGCTGAGGCGCCGCGACCAGGCGCCGTCGTTGGTGAGTAACAGCAGCCCCGAGGAGTTGAAATCCAGGCGCCCGGCAATATGCAGGCCGTCCCTGTTGTCCGGGTCCACCAGGTCGAGCACCGTGGGGTGTCGCCGGTCCCGGGTGGCGCTGACGACACCTGTGGGCTTGTGCAGCATCAGGTACACCGGGGTTCTGTCCTGCACCGGGGCGCCATCCAGGTCGATGCGGTTGAAGGGGCCGACCAGCTGATTGATATCCCTGGCCACAGCGCCGTCCACCCGCACCCGTCCCCTGGCCAGCAGCAGCCGAACATCGCCGCGCTTGATGCCGGTGCGGGCGCTGAGGAAGCGGTCGAGGCGGGCGGATTTTGATGTCATCGCTTGCTCCGGGTAGACCACCCCCGCCCGTTACCCACAGTGCTCCCGCAGATAGCCGACGACGTCTTCCCTGTTGCCGCTATAGGCTATCCGCTCCGCCTTGGCCTGGCGCTGGAAAGCGTACATGGGATCGTAGTACTGGGTGAGCAGGCCGGCGATCCAGTCCCGGTGGCCGTCCAGGGCACCGCTGCGCCGCTGTTCAGTGAGGGCGGCATCCATGGTGGCCGCCAGCCGCCGGTGGCGCTCTCCCCCCAGGCGTTTGAGAATATTGTCCAGGCTTTCCCGCAGGCGGTGGGCGAAGGCGACAAAGCCCTGTTCTTCGCCGTGGAGGGCGGTAAACTCCGCCCGCAGGTCCACCACATAGTCCTGCAGAATCCGCTCCACCCGTCCCGCCAGGCTGTCCTCCAGCCAGACTATTGGCGCGGCGCTCATGGCGGCGTAGAGGGCCAGGGGCAGGGCACAGCGGCCAATGGCGCGGCTCTCGTCCTCCACCACAAAGCTGTCCATGCCCCGGTCGCTCTTGGTGAGAAAATCGATGGCCAGGTTGTTCTCGAAATTGATCTGTGCCGGCTGCGGGGTGGCGTGCTTGCCAAAGCTGGAGCCCCGGTGGTTGGCGTGGCCCTCCAGATCGATGGCGTTGGCAAGCTGCGCCAGGACCTCGGTTTTGCCGGTGCCGGTGAGCCCGCCCACTACCACCAGCTCACTGTGGTTGGAGAGGCCGTCGAGGGCGTCCAGCAGAAAGCTGCGCATGGCCTTGTAGCCGCCGATAATCCGCGGGTAGGCAATGCCGCCCTCCTGCTCCAGCCACTGCTGGCTGAGTTGGGAGCGCAGGCCGCCGCGGAAACAGTACAGGTAGCCCTGGGGGTGGGCGCGGGCAAATTCTTGCCATCCCCTGATGCGCTCGGCCTTGATATCCCCGCACACCAGTTGGTGACCCAGCGCAATGGCGGCCTGCTGGCCCCGCAGCTTGTAGCAGGTGCCCACTTTCTGGCGCTCGCTGTCGTTCATCAGCGGTAGATTCACCGCGTTGGGAAAAGCGCCCTTGTTGAACTCCACCGGAGCGCGCACATCCAGCAGGGGCGCGCCGCTGAGGAGGATCTCCCGATAGTTGTCGCTGTTGTCCCTGGTCACCGAAGCTCCACCGCAAACTGGCTGGCTGGCACCAGCTCGCCGATGGGGGCGAGGTCGAGCCCCAGGCCAGCCGCCATCGCCAGAAACTCGCCGTTGGCCTGGGGCTCAACCGCCACCAGCAGCCCGCCGCTGGTCTGGGGGTCGCACAACAATTGTTGCTGGCGCACCTCCAGCGGGGAGATGCGCTGGCCGTAGCTGGCGAAGTTGCGGCCGGTGCCGCCGGGGATGCAGCCGGCGTCCAGGTAGTATTCGGCACTGGCCAGGCGGGGCACGGCGCCAATGTCGAGGCGGGCGGTGAGCATGCTGCCGTCGGCCATTTCCACCAGGTGCCCAAGCAGGCCGAAGCCGGTGACATCGGTCATGGCTGTGACGCCGTCGAGGGTGGCAAAGTGCCGCCCCGCGCTGTTGAGGGTACACATCAGGTCGCGGGCCACGCCTCTGTCTTCGGCGCGCAGCTTGCCCTGCTTTTCCGCCGTGGTGAGGATGCCGATACCCAGGGGCTTGGTGAGGTACAGCAGGCAGCCGGCGGTGGCGGTGTCGTTGCGCTTGAGCTGGGCGCGGTCGACGATGCCGGTCACCGCCAGGCCGAAGATGGGCTCCGGGGCGTCGATGGAGTGACCGCCGGAAAGGGGAATGCCCGCCTCGTCGCAGATGGCGCGGCCGCCGCGAATCACCTCCCGGGCCACTTCCGGTCCCAGCACATTCACCGGCCAGCCGAGAATGGCGATGGCCATCAGGGGCTGGGCGCCCATGGCGTAAATGTCGCTGATGGCATTGGTGGCGGCGATGCGCCCGAAGTCAAAGGGGTCGTCGACAATGGGCATGAAAAAATCGGTGGTGGACACCACCCCCCGTTCCTCGTCGATGGCGTACACCGCGGCATCGTCACGGGAGGCATTGCCTACCCACAGGTTGGGGTCCAGGTGCTGGGGGCCACTGCCGGCGAGAATCTGCTCCAGCACCGCGGGGGAAATCTTGCAGCCACAGCCGGCGCCGTGACTGTACTGGGTAAGGTGGATGGGTTCGCTCATGGTTCTCTCGTTGTCAAAGCCAGGGGGAATGGCGCTGAATTATCTGTGATAAATAGCGGCAGAGGGAAGCGAGATAACCAGGTCCGCCAGGGTCTTGCCCCTCACCGGTAGCCACCCGTCTATAAGCTGGTGCCCCAGCGGCAGGTGCCGGGTTTGCCCCTCGATGTGAGCGCAGGATCCACGCAGGGCGGCGACCGGGGAGCGAAGCTCCCGAGGGGCGACAATGGTGGCCAGGGTCGGACTGTCCCTGTTCACAGGCTGTCCCTGTGGTTTTGACCAGCAGGTTGCACAGGCGACCTGTGTCGTTATTTGAGCAGCATCACCCGAACATCCCGAGTGCCGCTGTAGGGGTTGCGGCCGTGGGCGGTCTGGTAGTTGTCGATCAGCAGGACATCCCCCTGGCGGTAGGGGATGGCCACCACCATGTCATCGTAGATGGGGTACAGGCCGTTGACATCCTCCAGGTCGATTTTGCTGCGGTCCCCGTAGCGGGTATCGAAGGGCGGCGGGTAGTCGTCGCTGTAGAAATCCCGCATCAGGGGGTAGCGGGCGGGTCCGAAGTTTTCCAGGGTCACCGACTGGGTGGCGATCTGGTTGAACCAGATCTCCTGGCCGGTCTGGGGATGGTCGATAAAGCCCCGCGCCCGGTAGGTGACCGATACACTGCCGTTGGCCAGCCACTCGCAGCCCAGCCCCATGCGTGCGCACTCCGCTTCCACATGGGCCTTGCTGTCGGTGTAGAAGGCCTCCTGCCAGGTGCGGTGGACGCTGTCCAGCAGGGGGCTGCCGGTGCTGCGCGCCGGGTCGCGGAAGTTGCGGATGTAGAACACCCCCTTGTCGCGGATGCGGGCCAGAAAGACCGGGTCGACCCGGGGGAGGAAGTCCCGCATGTCGCCGATAATGGTCTCGCCGCCTTCGGGCGGTGCCACATGGCAGTAGAAACACAGGAAGTTGGGGTAGTGGGGCAGGTAGGCCATTTCCTGGTGCAGGCGCAGGCGAAAATCCGCCGGCGCGGCGGTGGCCTCGAACACCCGGCCCTGGGCGGCGCCGCGATTGGTGGCACCCCCGGAGTAGTCGAAGTCGGCGGTGGTGCAGGGGGCCAGGAAGGCGTCGAAATCCTCCACCCGGGGAATGGCGAAATCCCGCAGCATAATGGCGCCGCCGAGCAGCACCATCTGGTCCACCAGGGCCTTGTGGCGGCTGAACCAGGCCGCTGCGGCCCCGGTATCCGTGCGCAGGCTGTCGGCGGTGGCACAGGCGATCAGCGGCCAGTTGTTGTCGCCGTAGAAGCTGGCACTGACCCCGGTGGCGGGCAACTGCGCCATCAGGTCTTCCAGTTGCTTCCGGTTGCGGACCTGGGCCGATGTGGTTTTGGTGTCCATTATTATGCCTCCGCAGGTTTTAGCAGGGGTTCCCCGGTGCTTGTTTGGGTATCCCATGGCTGGTGTTGTGGTCGGTGGGGTTGAGGTTGGTTGTGCCGCTGGGGGCGGCCGTTGCTGTGGGTCGGGGTTGGTCCTCTCGCGTCGTCATCAGCGGTTCCCCAACGCCTGGGTGATCGCCAGGGGGTTGAAATACTCGCGGAACAGCAGGACCTTGCCGTCCTTCACCCGCAGCACATTGATGTAGCGGTTGGCGTAGCGGCCGCCGTCAATCAGCGTCGCCTCGCTCTCGTATTCCGCAATCAACAGATCTGGGTCGGCGCCGGGGTAGAGGGCGTGGAGGGTGAAATTCATCTGGCGGACGAAGGATGGCATCGCAGTCGACAGCATGTCGAGCACCGCCCCCTTGCCGTGCACCGACTGGCCGCCGTAGGGTGTCTCGAAGGAGGCCTCGTCGTGGAGCAGCGAGGCGACCTTCGCGAAATCGAGATTGCCGAGAGCCTCGAGCATCTCCCGCAGCAGCGTCTCGCGCTGATCCATGGCTCCGCTCATGGCGTGCCCTCCGCAGTGACGTCGGGTGCCGGCATCACCCCACCCTCGCGGTGTCGCCCTGACCTCCGGCCTGTTGATAAACATGCGCCACGGTTTGGCATAGTGCTCCGGGGAGTCTGTGGTGAATTCGCCCACACGTCATTACCTGGCGATCCGATCTGTGGATCCAAGGTCTCCCTGGAGGGCGCAGTACTGGTCGAGGGCCATGGACTCCGCAGTTTCTTGTCGCTGTTTCTGCGCAGATCTGTCAGTGCCGATGGTATCACCGCCAATCCTGTGTGCCTACCGGGTTTTTGCCCTCGATGTGACGGCTGCCATTTTCCTCAGCCCGCAGCCAGCTGCCCCTGCTGGATCCGGCGGCGCTCCCTGGCCGACGCCTTGCGCCACCAGATAATCACGCCGGTGATGCTGAGCATGGCGACCAGGACGCCCATGATCGAAATCAGAATCCGCCCCGGCAGACCGAGAATGCGCCCGGAGTGCAGGGGAAACTGGGCCTGCACGAAGATATCGGCGGCGGTGCCCTCCCAGGGAATGAAGTCGCCCAGGGAGTCGCCCGTATTGCCGTCGAACCAGAGCGCCTTGTGGCCGACGCCTCCGGCACCGTGGCCCTCTTCGGCAGTAAAAAATTCCGCCCGGTAGACGCCGAACTCCCGCGCGTACCAAAGGGAGCCGAGGGGTGCGGACCAGCCGCGGGCTTGTGCTGCCGGCAGCGAAATTTGGGCGATATCCTGAAACGCCAGGGACGGCTCGATGGGGTTGTGGTGGCCGGAGGGTGTGCGTTCATCCAGCGGTGAGGGCGTGACATCGGAAACCACCGACATGACGGGGAAAAAAACTTCCCGGTACAGATTCAGTGAAAACGCGGTGAAGGCAATGATAAAGAGCAGCACCCAGGTCCACAGTCCCAGCGCGCGATGGAGATCAAAATTGAGACGGTGGGGGCCGGCGCTGCGGTTGATCTGCCACGCCGGTTTCCAGCGCAAGAGCCAACCCCGCCCGCCCTCCCGCTGCTTGCCCTTGGGCAGGGTAAGGTAAAAACCAATGAAATTGTCGAAGGTCCAGATCAGGGCGATGATGCCCAGCAGCCAGACGCCCCAGTGGTCGATGCCGCCAATCTCCGGAATATGCAGGCTGAAGTGCAACTTGTAGAGAAACGACATAAAGGTTTCCCGGGTGATGGGCCACACCTGGCCCCATTCCCGGGTACCCTGGATATCCCCGCTCACCGGGTCGACGTAAACCTGGTTGAAGCCGGGTTGGTAGAGACGCCCGGTCTCCGGGTCAACCCGCGGACTCACCCCGAAATACTGGCTGTGGCCGGGTTCGGCGTGAAACTCGAAGTAGGTTACCTCCACCTGGGGAAAGCGCGCTTCCACCCTCTCCGCCAATGACAGTGGCGATTGGGGAACGCCGGCGCTCGCAGATTTGAACAGGTGGGGATTGAGCCACTCGTCCAGCTCGTGGTCCCAGGAGATCACCGCGCCAGTGAGTCCGGTGATCACCAGAAACAGTGCCATGGTGAGTCCCAGGTAGCGGTGGAGTTTGAGCATGATGGCGCGCATGGTGTTTGCTCCTTGGCGTTCGATTTACAGGTAATCGCCAGCAGGGCTGGCGATAATTGGCTTCGGGTGTCCCAGCACTAGAACTGGTAATTCATCGAGACTGTGAAGTTGCGGGGCTCGCCGTATTCCAGCTGGCTGTAGAAGCCGATCTGGTTGTAGTACTCCTCGTCCAGGAGGTTGTCGACATTGAGCTGGGCCGACAGGTTGTCGGTGAGATCGTAGCGGGCCATCAGGCTCACCAGGGTATAGTCGTCCTGCACCAGCCGCTCCGGCTCACCGGTGGCCCCGTTGACGGTGTCGGTGTAACTGCTGCCCTCCCAGCTCAGGCCACCGGCCACCGTGAGCCTGTCCAGGGCATCCCGGAAGCGGTAGGTGCTGTAGAGTTTGAGCATCTCGTGGGGCTGGTCGGTGTTGACCTCCTGCCCGTTGGCGTCCTCCACCTCGAAATCGGTGTAGCTCAGGCTGATATCCCAACCGTCGGCGATGCGCCCCACCACTTCGATTTCAAAGCCCTTGCTCTCGGCCCCCTCCGCTGCCCGGTAGGGCTGAAAGGTGTCGCCATTGGGCAGCTGCACCACGGGGCCAGCGGTCTGGGCGAGGTTGTCCTGGAGGGCGATGAAGTAGGCGACGGTGGTGTGCAGGGCGTCGTTGAAGAAACGGCTTTTCAGGCCCACTTCGCGGCTTTCCCCCACGATGGGGTCCAGATAGTTGAGAGTGGCGTCCTGTTCTGCCTGGGGTTTGAAAATTTCCGTGTAGCTGGCGTAGACCCGGTGGTTGTCGGTGACATCGTAGAGCACCCCGGCGTAGGGAACGACCACGCCGCTGTCCCCGTAGTTGACGGCGGCGCCGTAGCTGGCACCGCGCTGCTCCCAGTCGGCGACACGGCTGCCGAGGATGATTTTCAGGTCGTCCGTCAACGACAGGCGCGTCGCGGCGTAGTAGCCGGTCTGGTCGATGGTGGTGTCCACCGCCGTGGAACTGGCGCCCCAGGTCGGTTGGGGATAGCTGCCGTCCCAGTCGAAGAAACTGCCCACCGGGGCGACGTTGGTTCTGGCGCGGGTGCTGGAGTCAAAATCCTGGCTGCTGTCGATGGCCCCCAGGGTAAATTCGTGTTCCCGCTCGAACAGGTTGTAGGCGCCGGTCAACTGCGCGCTGTAGCTGATCTGGTCCCGCTCGGTGTGGGCGTTGTAGGGTGACGCCCCCAGGCCGAGGCCGGTGGTTTGGTCGACAGTGCCGAACAGGTAAACCAGCAGCAGGTCGGCCTCGTTGACATTGCGGTTGACGTTGACTTTCGCCGTCCAGCCGTTGGCGAAGGTGTGGATCAGATCGAGATACTGGTTTTCCACGGTGGACGCCCAGGAGCTCCACTCGGTACCTATGGTGGTTGACCTGTCCCAGTCCGTGCGCGAGCCATCGCTGTGCCAGGTGGGCAGGCCGCCCCAGGTGGATGCGGTGGGGTCGTTGTCCTGATGGCTTGCCCCCAGCCGGATCAAGGTGCTGTCGGTAATATCCGCCTCGACGACACCGTAGAAGACGGTGGTTTCGTCACCGGCCAGATCCCGGAAGGAACCCGCGTCCTCGTAGCTGGCCACGATCCGCCCCCGCACCGAGCCGCTGCCAGTGAGGCCGCCGCCGACGTCCGCCATGGCACCGTAGGTATCCCAGCGGCCCGCGTGGAAACGGGTGGTTGCCGTCAAGTCCCGGCTGTCGGCGTGCTTGCGCACCAGGTTGATGGAGGCCGAGGGATTGCCGGCCCCCGTCAGCAGGCCGGTGGCGCCCCGCACCACCTCGATGCGCTCGTAGAGGGACATGTCCGACTGGGTCTCGCCAGCGTCGCCGCCGGAACTCCAGGCCATGGGCACACCGTCGATCTGGTAATTGTCGATGGCAAAGCCGCGGGCGGCAAAACGCTGGCGGGAGCTGTCCAGCCCCTTGGCGGAAATGCCCGGGGCGTTGTTCACCACATCCGTCAGTGAGCGCAGGTTCTGGTCGGCGATGCGCTGGTAGGTCATCACACTCACCGACTGGGGCGTTTCCTGAAGCGTCAGGCCAAGGCCGGTGGCGGTATCGAGGCGGGCGTTGGTGGTGAAGCCGCCGTTGACGACAATCTCCTCCATGGGGCTGGCCTTGTTGCCGCTGTTGGGCCCGGTGTTTTCGGCAGCCTGGGTGGTGTTACCCAGGGTCGCCAGGGAGATCAGCGTCGCCAATGCGCAGCGGCGGGGAAGGGCGTTGATAGTCATGGTGTTTTCCCGATGTTGTGAGTCAAATAAGAGCTGTTGTGTCTCGATAGGGTGCTGCCGGCTGTCAGTAGCGCCAGGCCACGGACGCCGCGACATTGCGCGGCGCGCCGTAAAAGCCCTGATCCCAGTACAGGCTGTTGAGGTATTTTTCGTCGCCGACGTTTTCCAGGTTCAGGGCCAGGCTGAGGTTGGGGCTCAGTTCGTAGTGGAGCGCCAGATCCAGCAGGGTGTAGGCCTTCTGTTCCACCCGACCATCGGCGGTGGTGATATGGTCCTGCCACTTCAGCACCCCGCCGATCTTCAGGGCGGGCAGCGCGGGCACCCGGTAGGAGGCGGACAGCTTCAGCAGCTTGGCAGGCACATAGGGGCGGATCCCGTCGCCGTTGTCATCCTTCAGCTCAACCCTGGTAAAACCGGCGCTGATATTCAGTCCCTCCAGCAATTCGCCGGCCAGCTCCACCTCGTAGCCCTCGCTGTCGAAGTCCCTCGGCGCGTAGATGGCAATGCCCTGGTCATTGCGCCCCACGAATTCCCCCAGGTTGGTGTGCTGGGCCTGAAACAGGGCCAGGGTGAGAATCGCGCGCTCGTCGTTGAAGGATTTTTTCAGGCCGATCTCGGTGTTGTCGCCCGCGGCGGCCCCCAGGGGCCGCAGCTGGTCGTTGACCCAGGTCTGTTGCTTGAACACCTCGCTGTAGCTGCCGTAGGCCATCAGGTCGTCGGCAATCTGGTAGGTGACGCCGTAGTAGGGCACCGTCTTCTCCGCCTCGGCCTCGGCGGAACCGCCGTAGCTGATACCCCCCTGGTCCAGCTTGGTGCGCCTGGCCCCCAGCAGCAGCGACAGCTTGTCGGTGGCGCTGAGGCGGGAGGACAGATACAGGGCTTTCTGGGTCAGCTCGATGTCGCTGGCGTCGGTCGCCGGGTCGTGGCTGACAAAGTTTGGCCGCGGCGTGGTGCCCTGTGCCCAGTCGCTGCCCAGTACGGGGAATCCGCCCACGGGATCGGTGTAGGAGGATTCGTCAATCCGGATATTGGAGTGGTTGTAGCCCACCACCAGCTGGTGCTCCCGGCCCAGAAGCGGGAAGCTGCCGGAAACGAACAGGTCGTAGTTGTCCTGGGTCTCGGTGCGGTCATAGGCGCTGGCCCAGCCGTTCAGGCCCGTTTCGTCCACGGGGCTCGGCGTGCCGTAGACGTAGAACAGCTCGGAATCAAAGTCGCCGGCATTGCGGGTGTAGACGGCGTTGAAGGTCCAGCGCTCCCCCAGCTGCTGCTCGAGTTCCACAAAGCTCTGGTTCTGGGTGCCGTCGGCAAAGGCCCAGTCCGGGGCGGTGCTGGTGGCAACGTCATAATCAGTGGCTGTGCCGTCACTGTAGAGCAGTGGCAGGGCGCCCCACATCACCCCGTCGGAGGCGCTTTTGTTGTAGCTGTGGCCCAGGGTGAGCAGGGTTTGCTCCGTGAGATCCACCTCGACGACGCCGTAGATCAGGTCGGTCTGGTCCTGGTGGCGGTCCAGGTAGGACTCGCTGTCCTCCTTGGCCACCACCAGGCGGCCGCGCACATTGGCGGCGAGCGCGCCGGAAACGTCGCCATCCGCGCGGATGCCGCGCCACTCATTGGCCGAAATCCGGGAGCCGATCTGGAGGTCGTCGGTGGGCCGCTTGCGCACATAGTTGATGGTGGCGGAGGGGTTCGCCAGGCCGGTGATCAACCCGGCGGCGCCCTTGACCACCTCCACCTTTTCGTAGATCGCGGTGTCCTGCTGGCCCAGGTTGAGCCCGGAAACAAAGGGCACCCCCACGCCGTCGTACTGGAAGTTGACGATATCGAAGCCCCGCGCCGTGTAGTAGGTGCGGTCCGTTTCCACCTCCTCCACGGTTATGCCGGGGGTGTAATTCAACAGATCGCTGACGTTGTCGAGGGCAAAGTCATCCATTTGCCCCCGGGAGATGGCGGTGACGGTCTGGGGGGTTTCAAACAGGGTCAGGTTGAGCTTGGTGGCGGTGTCGGTCTTGCCCTGCTCGCCGTAGACATAGATGGTTTCGATGGCTCTGGTGGCAGTGGTGGACTCCTTGTTTCCGCCGTTGCCCGCGGGCTGAGCCAGAGCCGGGTAGCTGGCAGTCACCATGGCCGCGGCTGTCAGGGTCAGGACGTAGGGTGTTCGCCTGTGGGCGATGGACTTTCTCATGGTCGGCCTCGTGTAGCGTGAGCAGTTTTTGTGGGGAGCAGGATTCGGGGGTGGACTCTAAAAAACACAAAACTAAATGTCAATCATTATCATTTAGATTTGCAGTTCGGTCTGGCCGTGGGCTTCGCGGTGGGGCGGGAATGGGCTCGCTATCAACATCGGGTTGATTCGCGCCGGGTCACCAGGGTGGGGTATGGGGAGGCGTCCGCTGGAGTGACCAGGGCTGGGGGCAGACAAGTTCCCGTACCCTGGGTTAGGATACTGGCCCGCACCTCACCCGGGGGGCAGCAGGTTGTGGCCGGTGGCTATCCCGCCGCAGCCGTGAACGACGACATTATCAGCCGCCGCGCCCGGGTTGCCCGGCTGCGGCCCACAGTCCCGGAGACACCACAGTGACAGATAACAACGACGACCTGGCCATGATTCGCCACCAGGCACAAAAATTCCTCAATGAGACCGCTTCCCCGGAACGGCTCAAAGCCCTGCTCGACGACGACGTCGGTTTTGACCGGGCGGCCTGGACTGCCGCGGTGGACCTGGGCTGGCCCCTGCTGTATGCACCAGAGACCCTGGGTGGGCTGGATCTGGGGCTACCGGGGATGGCGGTGCTGGCAGAGGAGCTGGGGCGCAAAACCCTGTCGTTTCCCCTGATCCCCGCCTTTGTGTGTCTCGAGGCAGTTGCCCGCAGCCAGGCTGTCGCGCCGGAACTGACGGCGATTGCTGGCGCCATCGCCGAGGGCTCCGCCATCGCCTGCCTGGCCTTTGCCGAGCCCGGGGAGTCCGGCCTGCCCGCCACCCCGGCGTGCAGTATTGCCGACAACCAGCTGTCCGGTGCCAAGGCCCTGGCCCCCTTTGCCGCGGTGGCCGATTACGCCCTGGTCCACGCCCGGGATGGCGATGGTGTGCGCCTGGCCCTGGTGCCCCTGGACCAGCCGGGGGTGACCCGCAGCCCCCAGCCGGTGATCGACCAGGGCCGGGCGGCGGCGGCTCTGACCTTTGCCGGAGCCCAGTGCTTTCCCCTGGGCTCCGGGGTCGCGGATGTCTGGGCCCTGGCCGCGGTGGCCACCGCCTGGGAACAGTTGGGCGGCGCCCAGGAGGCCATGGAAATGGCCCGGGACTACGCCCTGGAGCGCAAGGTGTTCGGCCAGCAGATCGGCCGCTTCCAGGCCATCAAACACAAGATTGCCGATATGTACTGGCGCATCGAGCTGGCCCGGGGCTGCGCCATCGACGCCGTCGAGGCTCTGGCTGCGGGGGACGACTCGTGGCGGGCCTACGGGGCTGCGGCCCGGGTGGCGGCCACCGCCGCCTATGAGTTTACCGCTGCGGAAAACATCATGACCCACGGCGGCATCGGGGTCACCTGGGAGGGCATGCCCCAGCACCACTACCGGCGCTCCCGGGTACTGGCGGTGGAGCTCGGCTCCGCCATCTGGTGGCGGGATGTATTGCTGCAGCAGGCGGGGATGGATACCGACCAGGGTGACCTCGATGAGGCCAGGGATCCCACCCCGGAGATTGCGGAGTACCGGCTGCGGGCCAGGGCCTGGCTGGCACAGCACGCCCCCGCCTTCAGTGGCGATGTGCGCAAGGGCCTGAGTTTTGACGAGGATGTGGCCCTGGGTCGCAAGTGGCAAGCCCTCAAGGCCAGTGCGGGGTACGCGGCCATCAATCTGCCGGCGACCTACGGCGGGGGCGGTGCCAGCGAGCTCCACAAGATTGCCTTCGGTCAGGAGGAACTCAAGTACCAGCTGCCCACCGAGTACTTCACCATCAGTACCTCCCAGGTGATGGCGATTTTCCTCCGCTATGGCAGCGATGAATTCCGCCAGGAGCTGGGCCCCAAGGCTATCCGCGGCGAGCATATCTGGTGCCAGATGTTTTCCGAGCCGGGTGCCGGTTCCGACCTGGCCGCCGTGCGGTTGCGGGCGGAGCGCAGTACCCGGGACGGGGTGGCGGGCTGGCTGCTCAACGGCCAGAAGCTGTGGACCAGCTGGGCCCAGATTTCGGAGTGGGGCTTTGTGGTGGCCCGCAGTGATTTCAGCCAGCTGAAGCACAAGGGCATCACCACATTTTTTGTCAATATGCACAGCCCGGGGATTCAGGTGCGCCCCATCCGCCGCATGGCGGGGTACCCGGACGTCAACGAAGTGTTCTTCGACAATGTCTTCGTCCCCGACACCCAGCGCCTGGGACCGGAAAACCAGGGGTTTGGGGTGGCGATGGAAATGCTGATGATCGAGCGGGTGGGGGGTGTCTACGATGAGTGCCTGGGGGGGCCGAACCTGGAGTTCTACGCCGCCACGGCCCGCTCCTCGAGGATCAACGGCCAGCCCGCCATCGGCGATGGCCAGGTTCGGGCGGCCCTGGCCCAGGCCTATGTGGAGAGACTGGGCCTGCGCTCCATCTATCGCCGCGACCTGATTGCCGTTGGGGGCGGCAAGGAGCCCGGCCCCGAGGGCGCCATTCGCAAGCTGGTTATCGGCCGCAACCGGCAGCGGATGAGCGCCCTGATGATCGACCTGCTGGGGGCCCAGGGTGCCGGGTTGGATCCGCTGGCGGACGCCCGCCTTGACGCCGCCATGTCCTGGCTGGATCCGGCGGGCCGGATTGCCGGGGGCACCGACGAGGTACTGCTTAGCACCATTGCCGAGAAGGTGCTCAACCTGCCCCAGGATCATCGTCCGGACAAGGGTATACCCTTCAATCAGATCAGCTAACCCCAGTCCCCGGCGGGGCCAAGGAGTCAGCAATGAAAATGTACGGCATCCAGGGCAACCCGGTGCGGGTTGCCATCTTCCTGGCGGAGAAGGGGGTGGAGATGGATTTCGTCCCCGTGGACCTGATGGCGGGGGAGCATCGCACCCCCGAGTTCTTGGCCCGCAACCCGCTGGCCCAGGTGCCGGTGCTGGAGCTCGATGACGGCACGGTAATCACCGAGACCCAGGCCATCTGCCGCTATCTGGAGCGCCTCTATCCCCAGCCCTGCCTGATGGGCGCCACGCCCCTGGAGGAGGCGCACATCGAAATGTGGCAGCGCCGCCTGGAGCTCAACCTCTACACCGCGGCGCGGGCGGTGTTTCGCCATTCGGTGCCCGCCCTCAAGGCCCTGGAGCCGGTGCAGATCAGCGCGTGGGCGGAACTCAACCGGCCCAGGGTCAGCGAAATGCTGGCCATTGTCGACCGTCAGCTGGCGGCCAGTACCTGGGTCGCCGGAGAGCGCTTTTCCGTCGCCGACATCACGCTGCTGTTCTGTCTGCAGATGACCGATCGCATAGGTTTTCCCCTGGCGGAGAGCGGCGAACACATTCGCCGCTGGCACCAGTTGGCCCGTCAGCGGCCCTCGGTGGTGGCGGTGATGGGGGGCTGCTAGCCCTTCTCCATCTCCTTGGCGAAGTGGGGGATGCCCGCACAGGGGGGCACCCAGGCCTGGGCGCTGCTCTCCCAGATGCTCATCTTTGGCCTGATGTCGCCGACGGTGTCGAGGGTTCCCGCCTTGAGCACGGCAATGCCCGCCAGGTCCTCATTGCCGGTAACCACAGCTGAGCCGCAGCGGGGGCAGAAGTAACGGTATACCGCCCGTCCGCTGTCGCCGCTGTCCCGATAGCAGTGCAGTCTGTCTTTGGCGATGGTTACCTTGTCCATTTTCATCACCAGATTGATGCTGAACGCCGAGCCGGACTGCTTCTGGCAGTTTTTGCAGTGGCATTGAATCACGGTGAGGGGTTGGGCCTCGCTGTGATAGCGGACATGGCCACACAGGCAGCCACCGTCGATGGGGGTGGTCATGGGTGTTCTCCTCAATTGCTGGTAAATCCGCTGGTCTTCCTGGGGCAAATTCCCGCGGCTATCTTACACCGGCCACCACCTATTCACAGCCACCCTTGGCCAACTCAACGGTGAACAGCGATGGCTCAATGGACCCTCAACTCTCGATGCCTGGGTGTCGGCGCCAGCACAGCTGCCGGTGGGGCTGGCGATTGTCGCCGGCCCGGGGTTGGTCACCAGGCTGGCTGCACAAGAATCGATCAATTTGACAAATACCCCGATGGGGCCAAGGTCGCGGACTTCATGCACAAAGTTATCCACCGATACTGTGGATATCTTCCCTGGGGGCAACTATGTCAGTTTGCTACAGTTTCTCAAGCCATCATTCAGGTAGAGGTTTCAACTCTATGAAATAGGGCGATTATTTATAGTCAAGGTTTATGAGTTTCAGGTGGAGATTAAAGGGGGCAGAGTAGAATGGCACTTACATAAGGACTGTATGGTGCTTTGTAGCCCGGCTGCTGTCTTGGGGGAGGTTTTCGCGACACGCCGTAAATACGTCCCTGTAGGCTCGGATGCAGCGTCCCTGCTGCATACGGTCTCGAAAACCTCCCCCAAGACAGCAACCTCATATGGCCGATGGGCTTGCTCACAAGTCGGAAATTAGGGCGACACTTTGGGGTCGAGGGCAGAGGTTTCCCGCAGCGTCGGCGACAGG
>Ga0079224_100006614_pt1 | contig 15415 bp, 7 predicted proteins | sample Stecom2015_FD_80414 | JGI IMG/M metagenome (GOLD analysis project Ga0079224, IMG submission 80414) | Agricultural soil microbial communities from Utah to study Nitrogen management - Steer compost 2015 | ecosystem: Environmental > Terrestrial > Soil > Agricultural land | place: USA: Utah...
CGCGCAGATGGCGCCGCCCGCCGCGATCGTGACCGGCAGCGTCCGGGAGCCGCCGGAGTGGCCGTGCATCTCCGCCGCGCGCCGCTCGCCCTCGGCCAGCGACGCCTGGTCCGCGCCCTGCGCGCCGATCCCCACCGAGGCGCCCGCGTTGCGCACCGCGGCCCGGTCCGGGAGCGGGGCCAGCGCCTGCTGGGCGCAGCGCTCGGCCGCGGCGCGCAGCTCCGCGGCGAGCAGCCGGCGGGTGAACGCCGCGCACGCCCGGGACGGCTCCGGCGCCGAGCAGATCTCCAGCACCTTCTCGCCGCCGGGGCCGACGACGTCCTTCCAGGTGGCGACCGGGGCATCGGAGTCGGCGGAGCCGCCGCTCTCCACCACCGCGCGCAGCTGCGCGGACCGGCGCAGCAGCGGGACCTCCGGCCGGCCGCCCTCCGCGACGAGCAGCCGCAGCACCCGGTCGGCCTCGGCGAGGTCGGCGGGGACGGCGGAGGCCTCCTCGCCGGAGGGGTCCGGGGGAGCCGCCTCCGCGCCGGCCCCCTCCAGGCGGGTCCGGATCGCGGACAGCCGCAGCGCCGCGGTCAGCACGTCGCGGATCGGGCCCTCCGGCTCCACGCCCTTCGGCAGGGCGGGGGCCTTCAGGCCGCGGTCGGCGCCGAGGAACACCTGCTCCGCCGCGGCCTCGGCGGCACCGTCGGCGCGCAGCCGCTCGGCGCAGACCAGCAGGGCGCGCTCGGTGGCGGCGTCCCCCAGCCGCCCTTCGACCGCCAGCCGCAGCACGGCGAGCTGGTGCGCGGCGAGCTCCTCGGGCAGCTCGGGCAGGACGCCGGGCAGGATCCACTCGGCCAGCGCCGGCGCGCTCTCCGGGGCCTTCACCGCGGAGGCGAGCAGCGCGAACACCCCCGCGCGCAGCGGGTCCAGCTCCGCTCCCTCGAAGAAGTGCCGCTGGGCGCCGGCGGCGTCGCCGTCCAGCAGCGCCTGCAGGCCGCGGGCGCACGGCGCCAGCCAGTAGTCCGGCTCGGACGCCCCGGCGGGCGCCGGCAGCTCGTGGTCGGCCCCGTCGAGCAGGCCGAGCACCCGGTACCGGACCCGGGCGTAGGGGGTGAACAGGGCCAGCTGCTCGCGCACGTCGCTGAGTTCGACGAAGGCGTCGAAGGAGGCGGAGATCCGGTCGATCCGCTGCTCCAGGGTGCCCCGGATGTGCTTGAGCTCGGAGTTGAGCCGCCGGCGGGCGAGGCTCAGCTCGGCGTTGAGCTCCCGGATCGCCTCGTTCTGGGCGCGGTCGCTGGCCGCACCGCCCCAGGAGTCGTCTCCGGAGAAGAACCCCGGGTCGATCAGGTTGTCCCGCACCTGCGTCCGCCTCTCTGCCCTGCACGTTGCACCGGATGGGACGCCGCGGACCGGGGGCCGGTTCCGGGGTGCGGCAAGATAGAGGGGCCACCGACAGCCCTTCGCCTGCAAGGAGTGCCGCCATCAGCCGCCTGGTCTTGTGGAATGTCGACCCCACCCTCGTCGACGCCGCGCAGGTCACGCGCGCCGCCTATGCCGAGGCGTTCGAGAGGGTCACCGGGGTCCCGCTGGTCTACCTCGCCCCGACGGCGGGGCGCACCGACTCCGAGATCTTCTTCGAGTTCTTCGCCCGCAACGACGTGGACGCCGAACCGGGCGAGGAACCGCTCGCGGCCTACCTGGACGCGCTGGCCGAGGGGTTCGCCCGGCGGCGCGACCAGCTCACCGCGCGCGGGCGGGCGGCGCAGGGCGCGCGGGAGGCGCTGGCCGCGGTCGCCGCCATGGAGGACACCGTGCAGACGGTGGTCACCGGAACGATCATGCCCAACGCGGTGGCCAAGCTCGCCGCGTTCGGCCTGGACGCCCACCTCGACCTGGCCATCGGAGGGTTCGGTTCCGAGCACTACCCCAAGGCCAGCCTCATCCAGTTCACCCGGATGCGCGCCGGCGAGGCCAAGGGCGCGGTCTTCCCCGAGGAGTCCACCGTCTACATCACCGACTCGGTGCGCGACGTCGAGGCCGCGGTGATCGGCCGGGCCGAGCCGATCGCGGTGCTCAGCGGGTCGGCCACCGAGTCGCAGCTGCGCGCGGCGGGGGCGAAGCACGTGCTGCCCGACCTCACCGACGCCCAGGCGGTGGTGAGCGCGATCCGCCGGGCCACCGCGCTGCCCGGCCGGACCTGATCCGCATCCGGCCCTCCGGCCCCGGAGCCGACCCCGGCACCGGGGCCGCCGCATGAGCGCAGCCGCCGGGATCGCCGCGGACGGCAGCGGTGGCGGAGGGGGATCGGGTATGAAGGAGGGGAACCCGCCCTCCCCGAACCCCTGTCCGGAACCGGACGGTCGCGCCGGGGCACTGGCCCCTTCCGGTGCGGCGCCGTAGCGTCCTGAGTGGGCCCTCCTGTGCCGAGCTGCGTTCTTCCAGCTGAAACGTGGGGTTACGTAACGTTAACGGCTATGAAGGTGTCGAGTGGGGTGAACCCGTGTTAATCGGAGTAGCCTGTCTCAAGGCAAAGGTCGGACAAGGGCGTCCGGCCGATACGGCCACGACCTGTGCGCACAGGCACCCCGTGTGGGGCCGTGCCGCGCCCGCGGGCGACCGCGGTGCGGCACGGCGCCGCCGGCGGTAACAGAAATTCACAAGTCACATCACCCGATGATCCACGTGACGACGCGTGGAACCGGCCGGCGGGCCGGAACCACGGCGACCCCCGACGACTCACAAAGGAGTGAGATCGAACATGCCCGCCCAGCCTGACGCCGTTCAGGACCGACTGGTGAGCGAATCAATCGCGGAGTGGACCGAGCGGAGCGAGAGCGCCCCGGACGGCGCCGCCCCGGCCGAGCGGATCGACGCCGCCGGCGGACCCGAGGGCGCCGAGCGCTTCCTCCGGCTCTACTACCGCCACGTCGCCCCCGAGGAACTCAAGCAGCGGACCGCCGCGGGGGTCTGCGGCCCCGCGCTGGCGCACCGCGCCTTCGCCGAGGAGCGGCAGCAGGGCCGCGCCAAGGTGCGCGTCTTCAACCCGACCTCGGCCGAGGACGGCTGGGACAGCGGCGCCACCGTCGCCCAGGTCGTCACCGACGACGCCCCCTTCCTGGTCGGCTCGGTCACCATGGAGCTCACCCGGCTGGGCATCGGCGTCCGCCTGGTGGTCCACCCCCAGCTCCGGGTCTCCCGCGACCTGACCGGCCGGCTGCTGGAGATCGAGCCGGAGGACGGCGGCGACGGCCTGCTGCCGGTCGCCGAGTCCTGGATGCACCTGGAGCTGGACCGGCAGACCGACCCGGCCATGCTCAAGCAGATCGCCTCCGACCTGGAGCGCGTCCTCGGCGACGTGCGCGAGGTGGACGAGGACAAGGGCAAGATGCGCGCCCGCGCCGTGGCGCTCGCCGAGGAGGTCGGCTCCTCCGGCGCGGTGCTCACCAAGGGCGGCGTGCCCGCGCTGGAGATCGGCGAGAGCGAGGAGTTCCTCCGCTGGGTCGCCGACGGCCACTTCCACTTCATGGGCTACCGCGAGTACGACCTGGTCTCCGACGCGGAGGGCAACGACGCCCTCAAGCCCCGCGCCGGCAGCGGCCTGGGCATCCTGCGGATGGACGCGCACGTCTCGGAGAGCTTCGCGGCGCTGCCGCCCGCGGTCCGCGCCAAGGCGCGCGAGCCGCACGTCCTGGTGCTCACCAAGGCCAACTCGCGGGCCACCGTGCACCGCCCGCGCTACCTGGACTACATCGGCGTCAAGGAGTTCGACGCCGAGGGCAACATCGTCGGCGAGCGCCGCTTCCTGGGCCTGTTCACCCACGACGCGATCACCGTCAGCATCAAGCAGATCCCGATCCTCCGCCGCAAGCTGGCCGAGGTGCTCGACCTGGCCGGCTTCGACCCCGAGTCCTACGACGGCAAGGACCTCACCGAGGTGCTGGAGGGCTTCCCGCGCGAGGAGCTGTTCCAGACCTCGGTGGAGGAGCTGTACCGGGTCGTGATGGGCGTGCTGCGGCTGCGCGAGCGGCGCGGCACCCGGCTGTTCATGCGCCGCGACGTCTACGGCCGGTACATGTCCTGCCTCATCTACATGCCGCGCGACCGGTACAACACCAAGGTCCGGATGGAGGTGCAGCGGGTCCTCGGCGAGGCGTTCGCCGGGGCCACCCTGGACCACAGCGTGATGGTCGGCTCGGCGCCGCTGGCCCGGCTCTACATCATCGTCCGCGCCCCGCGCGAGTCGGCGCTGCCCGAGGTGGACCACGCCGAGCTGGAGGCCCGGGTCGTCCGCGCCTCCCGCTCCTGGGACGACGACCTGCTGGTCGAGCTCACCGAGCGGTTCGGCGCCGACGAGGCCTCCGACGTGATGCGCGAGTTCGGCTCCGCGCTGTCCGAGGGGTACAAGGTCGACACCGACCCGCGCACCGCGGTCGACGACATCTCCCGGGTCTCCGCGCTCGGCGAGGACGAGCTCGCGGTCAACCTGCACCGCAAGGGCGACGACGGGCCCTGGCACCTCAAGCTCTACCGCCGCGGCGCGCCGATCTCGCTCTCCCGGGTGCTCCCGCTGCTGGAGAACATGGGCGTCGAGGTGGTCGACGAGCGCCCCTACGGCATCACCGGCCCGGACGCGCAGCGCAACGGCGGGGCCCGGGCCTGGATCTACGACTTCGGCCTGGCGCCGCTGGACGGCGCGGTGGAGACCGAGCCGAACCGGCTGAAGTTCCTCTTCGAGGACGCCTTCACCGCGCTGTGGGAGGGCCGCGGCGAGTCCGACGGGTTCAACGCCCTGGTGCTCAACGGCGGGCTGGACTGGCGCCAGCTCACCGTGCTGCGCGCTTACGCCAAGTACCTGCGCCAGACCGGCAGCACCTTCACCCCCGCCTACATGGCCGAGGTGCTGGTCTCCCACGTGCGCATCGCGAGCCTGCTGGTGAAGCTCTTCGAGTCGCGCTTCGCCCCCCGGGGCGACGCCGGCCGCGAGGAGCGCTCCGAGGGCATCACCGAGGAGATCCGCGGCGAGCTGGACCAGGTCGCCAGTCTGGACTCGGACCGCATCCTGCGCTCCTTCCTGGCCGCGATCCAGGCCACCCTGCGCACCAACCACTTCCAGACCGACGCCTCCGGCCTGCGCAAGCCCTACCTCACCCTCAAGCTGGACCCGCAGGCCATCCCGGACCTGCCGGACCCGCGGCCCCGGTTCGAGATGTTCGTGTACTCGCCCCGGATGGAGGGCGTGCACCTGCGGTTCGGCTCGGTCGCCCGCGGCGGCCTGCGCTGGTCGGACCGGCCGGAGGACTTCCGCACCGAGATCCTCGGCCTGGTCAAGGCGCAGATGGTGAAGAACTCGGTGATCGTGCCGAACGGCGCCAAGGGCGGCTTCGTCTGCAAGCGGCTGCCGGCCGGCGGCGACCGGGACGCGGTGATGGCCGAGGTGGTGGAGTGCTACCAGCAGTTCATCAGCGGCCTGCTGGACGTCACCGACAACCTGGTCGGCGGCGACGTCGAGCACCCCAAGGACGTGGTCCGGCACGACGGAGACGACTACTACCTGGTGGTCGCCGCGGACAAGGGCACCGCGACCTTCTCCGACACCGCCAACGCCATCGCCAAGCGGCGCGGCTTCTGGCTCGGCGACGCCTTCGCCTCCGGCGGCTCGGTCGGCTACGACCACAAGGCCATGGGCATCACCGCCCGCGGCGCCTGGGAGTCGGTCAAGTACCACTTCCGGGAGATGGGCACCGACGTGCAGAGCGAAGAGTTCACCGTGGTCGGCGTCGGCGACATGTCCGGCGACGTGTTCGGCAACGGCATGCTGCTCTCCGAGCACATCCGCCTGGTGGCCGCCTTCGACCACCGGCACGTGTTCGTCGACCCCGACCCGGACGCGGCGGCCTCCTACGCCGAGCGGCGCCGGCTGTTCGAGCTGCCCCGCAGCTCCTGGGCGGACTACGACGAGAAGCTCATCTCCGCCGGCGGCGGCGTCTTCCCGCGCACCGCGAAGTCGATCCCGATCACCCCGCAGATCCGGGCCGCGCTGGGCATCGCCGACGACGTCACCGCGGTGACGCCGTTCGAGCTCATCCAGCACATCCTGCGCGCCCCGGTGGACCTGCTGTGGAACGGCGGCATCGGCACCTACGTCAAGTCCTCGGCGGAGACCGACGCCTCGGTCGGCGACAAGGCCAACGACCCGGTCCGGGTCAACGGCTCCGAGCTGCGCTGCAAGGTGGTCGGCGAGGGCGGCAACCTCGGCCTGACCCAGCTGGGCCGGATCGAGTACGCGCTGGCCGGCGGCCGGGTGAACACCGACTTCATCGACAACTCCGCCGGGGTGAACACCTCCGACCACGAGGTGAACATCAAGATCATGCTGGACCGCGAGGTCCGCGCCGGCAGGCTCTCCCAGTCCGACCGGGACGAGCTGTTCATGGGGATGACCGACGAGGTCGCCGACCTGGTCCTGGACGACAACTACGCGCAGAACGTGGTGCTGGCCGCGGCCCGCAAGCAGACCAACGACATGCTGCACGTCCACTCGCGCTACATGCGCAGGCTGGAGCGCGACGGGGACCTGGACCGCAGGCTGGAATTCCTGCCGGACGAGAAGGCCATCGCCGCGCGCCGCTCCAGCGGCCAGGGGCTGACCGGGCCGGAGTTCGCGACCCTCATCGCCTACACCAAGATCACGCTGAAGGACGCGATCGCCGAGAGCGACCTGCCCGCCGACCCCTACCTGCGGTCCACGCTGACCGAGTACTTCCCCACCGCGCTGCGCGAGCGCTACGCCGACGCCATGCCCGAGCACCCGCTGGCCCGGGAGATCATCACCAACCGGGTGGTCAACGACATGGTGAACCGGTCCGGCTCCACGTTCGCCTTCCGGATGAACGAGGAGCTGGGCGCGGGCCCGGCCGACATCGCCCGCGCCTACCTGGTGGCGATGGACGTCTTCAAGCTGCGCGGCTTCTGGTCGGCGGTGGAGGAGCTGGACCACGTCATCGACGTCGACACCCAGCTGCAGATGCTGCTGGAGGCGCGCAAGCTCACCGAGCGCTGCACCCGCTGGCTGCTGCGCAACCGCCCGGGCCGGTTCGGCATCGGCGAGGAGGTCGCCTACTTCGCCGAGGGCGCCGCGGAGATCGTGCCGCAGTTGCCCGAGCTGCTGGAGGGCCGCGACCTGGTCGCCTACCAGGAGCGCCGGGACGCCCTCAAGGGGCGCGGGGTGCCCACGGAGCTCGCCGAGCGGGTCGCCGGGATGGTGCCGGCCTACTCGGTGTTCGACCTGGTGTCGGTCGCCGACCAGACCGACCGGCCGCTGCGCAAGGTCGCCGAGGTCTACTTCGACCTGGCCGACCGGCTGCAGATCAGCCGGCTGCGGGAGCGCATCATCGCGCTGCCGCGGGACGACCGGTGGGCCACCATGGCCCGCTCGGCGGTCCGCGACGACCTGTACGCCACGCACGCCGAGCTCACCCGGGACGTGCTGCGCTCCGGCGGCGCCGACGAGTCGGCCGAGTCGCTGTCCGCGCACTGGGCCGAGCAGAACCTGGAGCCGGTCAAGCGGGCCGGGGAGACCACCTCGGAGATCTGGGAGACCGAGCGGTTCGACCTGGCCACGCTCTCCGTGGCGCTGCGCTCCATCCGGTCGCTGACCGGGGAGTGACGCCGCGGCGGGCGGGACCGCCGAGCAGGGAGTGACGACCGGGGCCGGCCCGCGCGGGCCGGCCCCGGTTCCGTTCTCCGCCGCCGCGGGGCCGGCCCCGCCGGGCACGGAGCCGGTGCGGGGGAGCGGCGGCGGAGCCGCGCTCCGCGAGCACGGCCCGGACGCCCTAGACTTGGGTCCGTGGCAGACGTAGACCCCGCAGAGAAGCTCAAGGAACTCGCCTCGACGCTGGCGAGCGTCGAGGCCGTGCTCGATCTGGACGCCAAGAACACCGAGATCGCCGAACTGCGCGAGCAGTCTGCCGACCCCGACCTGTGGAACGACCAGGCGCGGGCGCAGGCGGTCACCCGCCGGCTGTCCGACCTGGAGTCGACGGTCAACAAGGTGACCTCCATCGGGCAGCGCCTGGAGGACCTGGGCGTCCTCTACGAGCTGGCCGAGGGCGAGGACGACGCGGACACCCGGGCCGAGGCCGACCGCGAGCTGGAGGCGCTGCGCGCCGACATCGGCGAGCTGGAGGTCCGCACCCTGCTCAACGGCCCCTACGACGAGCGCGAAGCGCTGGTCACGGTGAACGCGCAGGCCGGCGGGGTGGACGCCGCCGACTGGGCGCAGATGCTGCAGCGGATGTACCTGCGCTGGGCCGAGAAGCACGGCTACTCCACCGAGATCTACGAGACCTCCTACGCCGAAGAGGCCGGCATCAAGTCGACCACCTTCGCGGTCAAGGCCCCCTACGCCTACGGCACGCTGCGCGGCGAGCACGGCACGCACCGGCTGGTCCGGATCTCCCCGTTCGACAACCAGAACCGGCGGCAGACCTCCTTCGCCGGCATCGACGTCGTCCCGGTGGTGGAGCAGAGCGACCACATCGACATCGACGACGGCGACCTGCGGATCGACGTCTACCGGTCCTCCGGCCCGGGCGGCCAGGGCGTGAACACCACCGACTCGGCGGTGCGCATCACCCACCTGCCCACCGGCATCGTGGTGTCCTGCCAGAACGAGCGCTCGCAGCTGCAGAACAAGGCCACCGCGATGGGCATGCTCCAGGCCAAGCTGCTGGAGCGCAAGCGCCAGGAGGAGCGGGCCGAGCTGGACGACCTGCGCGGCGAGGGCACCAGCAGCTGGGGCACCCAGATCCGCAACTACGTGCTGCACCCGTACCAGAGCGTCAAGGACACCCGCACCGGAATGGAGACGGGGAACACGGCCGGCGTTCTGGAGGGCGACATCGACGCGTTCATCGACGCCGAGATCCGCTGGATGCGCAGCAACGAGCGGGCTTCCGGGGACTAGCCCGGGGGTACCGGCGGTGGCCCGGAGACCGGGCTCGCGATACGTTACCGTTATGTTCGGTTGACAGTTCCGATATGCTCGTTCCTGCTGCCCGGTTGACGGGCGGCCGTGGCCGATGCGCCAGGTGGGCCAGGCGGGAGCCGGGTGCAGACCCGCTTCCCGCCGGATCGCCCCGCCGCTCCGGCGGATCCCGGCGTCCGTTCTTTGGGGACATTCCGGGTTGCGATCGCCTCTACACTGTCGTTTGGCCCCGTGGCCGGTACTGCCCTGAGCGGAAGCGCGACCTCCGCCTGGGTGCCCCTACCTTCGAGAACCTTGTGATGCACCTGTGATCCACTTCGAAAACGTCACCAAGGTCTACCCGACCCAGAAGCGCGCCGCACTGGAGAACGTCTCCATCGACGTCGAGAAGGGGGAGTTCGTCTTCCTCGTCGGCCCTTCCGGCTCGGGTAAATCAACGTTCCTCCGGCTCGTCCTCAAAGAGGAGAAGCCCACCAAGGGCAGGGTGCATGTCGCAGGCAAGGACCTCGCGCGCCTGTCCAACTGGAAGGTCCCGCACCTGCGGCGCCGCATCGGCTGCGTCTTCCAGGACTTCCGTCTGCTGCCGAACAAGAACGTCTTCGAGAACGTCGCGTTCGCGCTGGAAGTCATCGGCAAGCCGCGCCGGTTCATCCGCAAGGTCGTGCCGGAGGTGGTCGAGCTGGTCGGCCTGGAGGGCAAGTCCAACCGGATGCCCGACGAGCTGTCCGGCGGTGAGCAGCAGCGCGTGGCGATCGCCCGCGCGTTCGTGAACCGCCCGCAGATCCTGCTGGCCGACGAGCCCACCGGCAACATCGACCCCGCCACTTCGATCGGCATCATGAAGGTGCTGGACCGGATCAACCGGACCGGTACCACCGTGGTGATGGCGACGCACGACGCCGCCATCGTCGACTCGATGCGCAAGCGCGTCATCGAGCTGGAAGAGGGCGTGGTCGTCCGAGACCAGACGCGCGGCGTCTACGGCCAGGCCTACTGACCCGGCCCTACCGATCGACGGGTGGCGAGAGCCCGCCGCTGACCCGGCCGGAGCAGCGCCGAAGCCTTCAAGGATGGACCTTCAACACTCATGCGAGCACAATTCGTACTTTCCGAGATGTGGATCGGCCTGCGCCGAAACCTCACGATGACGATCGCCGTCATCATTACGGTGGCGATCTCGCTCGCCCTCTTCGGCAGCGGTCTCCTGGTCCAGCAGCAGATCTCGCACATGCGGCAGTTCTGGGACGAGCGGGTCTCGGTCACGGTGTACATGTGCACCGACGTCTCCCCGTCCAAGACCTGCCAGGAGAACGGCGCGGCCACCAATGAGGACCGGGAGAGCCTCCAGGCCGACCTGGAAGCCCTGCCCGAGGTGAGCAGCGTCAAGTACGTCACCGCCTCGGAGGCCTGGAAGGACTTCCAGGACCGGTTCTCGGAGAACCAGGCGCTGACCGAGGCCGCCCAGGAGGGCGACATCCCGGACAACTTCCGGGTGCAGCTGAAGGACCCCAACCAGTTCGACGCGGTGCTCAACGCCGTGGAGGGCCGCCAGGGGGTCGACTCGGTGCACAACGACCAGAAGGTCCTCGACCAGTTCTTCGAACTGCTCGACGGCCTCAAGTGGGCCGCCCTGGTGGTCGCGTTCGTCCAGTTGGGCGCCGCCGCGCTGCTGATCGGCAACACCATCCGGCTGTCGGCCTACAGCCGGCGCCGGGAGACCGGCATCATGCGCCTGGTCGGTGCCTCCAACTTCTACATCCAGCTCCCCTTCCTGCTGGAGGGCGCCATCTCCGGCCTGATCGGCGGCATCATCGCCTCCGGCTTCATCGTCGGGGCCAAGTTCCTCCTGCTGGACCGGATCCAGAGCTGGTTCAACTTCGACATCTCGCTGAGCGGCGGCTCCGTCGCCTACGTCATCGGGCTCTCGCTGATCCTCGGCATCCTGCTCTGCACCATAGCGTCGTTCCTGACGCTCCGGCGCTACCTGCGGGTGTGATGCCTCCTCCGGGGCCCGTCCGCACCGCCGGGCGGGCCCCGGAGTCCGTGGACCGGCGACGGCCCGCCCCTTCAGGGGATGGACCGGAAAGAGGAGAGGTCCTGTGCCTCGGGAAAAAGGGCGCAAACTCATCGCGCAGAACAGACGCGCCCGGCACGACTACCACATCGACGACACCTACGAGGCGGGCCTCGTCCTCACCGGGACCGAGGTCAAGTCGCTGCGGGCCGGCCGGGCCTCGCTGGCCGACGGCTTCGCCCACGTGAAGAACGGCGAAGTCTGGCTGGAGAACGTCCACATCCCGGAGTACGCCCACGGTACCTGGACCAACCATGCGTCCCGCCGACCGCGTAAGCTGCTTCTGCACCGCTCCGAGATCTCCCGGCTGATCGGGAAGACCCAGGAGCCGGGGCGTACCCTGGTCCCGCTCTCGCTCTACTTCAGCGACGGCAAGGCCAAGGTCGAGATCGCCCTGGCCCGCGGTAAGCGCAGCCACGACAAACGCCAGGACATCGCCGCGCGGGAGGCGCAGCGCGACATCGAACGCGCCCTGCGCCGCCGGCGCTAGGCACCGGGAAAGGATTCACCAGGGTGTCCCCCCGCCACTTCCGCCGAATCATCGCCGCAGGCACCGGTGTCGTCGCGGCGGCGGCACTCGCCGGATGCGCCAGCCAGCCCCGGCCGGACGTGGCGGTCCGCACCTTCCTGCTGGACTGGCAGGCCGGCGACTACGCCTCGGCCGCCTCCTTCACCGACGGCGACCCCGGAGAGGTCGCGGTCGCGCTGAAGGAGGCGCACGACCAGCTCGACCTGGCCGGCGTCCGGTTCGGCCTGGGGCCGCTGGAGCAGGACGGCGACACCGCGGTCTCGGAGTTCGAGGTCCAGGCGGACCTGGGCATCGGCGACCCGGTGTGGAAGTACACCGGCCGGATGGAGCTGCACCGCGGCGGCGACGGCTGGCGCGTGGTCTGGGACCCGTCGGTGATCCACCCCGACCTCGGCGAGGGCGAGCGCCTCGCGGTCAGCTACGACGTGCCCGACCGCGGCGGCGTCTACGACCGCACCGGCAAGGCGCTGGTCGGCGAGGACGCGGTGACCGCCTTCGGGGTGGTCCCGGCCCGCCTGGAGGACCCCAAGAAGGACATCACCGCCCTGGCCGAGCTGCTCGACGAGGACCCCGGCCCGCTGATGGACCGGGTCCGCTCCGCCCCGCCGGAGGACTTCCAGCCGCTGGTGCTGCTCCGCAAGAAGGACGTGCAGCGCGGGGTGCTCGCCAAGGCCAAGGCGATCCCCGGGGCGGAGACCAGGTCGGTCGCGATGCCGCTCACCCCCGAGGCGGCCCGCGGCGTGGTCGGCGAGGTCGCCGGCACCGCCGAGCACAACGTCTCCTCCCGGGTGGCCAGCGCCTACCAGGCCGGCGACACGGTCGGGCTGAGCGGCCTGCAGAACGTCTTCCAGCACCGCCTGGCCGGCACCGCCACCACCGAGGTGGTCACCCTCGGCGAGGACGGCGAGCAGACCGGTGTGCTGGAGGAGTGGCCCGGTGCGCCCAGCGGCGCCGTCACCACCACGCTCGACGCCGAGGCGCAGCAGGTCGCGGAGAGCGCGCTGGAGAGCATGCCGGGCCGCGGCCACCTGGTCGCGGTCGACTCGCGCACCGGCGAGGTGCTCGCCGCGGCGAGCCGCCCGAACGCCTTCGACAACACCGGCGCGTTCACCGAGGAGTACCGCCCCGGCGGCGCCTTCGGCATCGTCTCGGCCGCCGCCGCCCTGCAGACCGGGGCGGTCTCCGGGGCCGAGGCGGAGCTGGCCTGCGAGTCCGGCGTCGAAGTGGGCGGCACCCGGTTCGGCAACGAGAACGACACCGGCCAGTGGACCCAGCCGCAGGACCTGACCACCGCCTTCGCCACCGGCTGCACCTCGGCCCTGGCCGGCCTGGGCGAGGCCACCGGCGAGGACGGCCTGGCCGAGGCGGCCGAGCAGTTCGGCATCGGCGGCGACTGGCAGCTCTCCCTGCCCACCTTCAGCGGCGAGCTCTCCGCCTCCGGTGCGGCCGGCACCGCCGCGGGCATGGCGGGCACCGCCGGGGTCACGGTGAGCCCGCTGTCGATGGCCCTGGTGGCGGGCGCGGTGGCCGACGGCGCCTGGCACGCCCCCCGGCTCGCGGTCGACGCCGACGACGACATCGCGGAGAAGCCCGGCGAGGACCGGGAGCTGGACTCCGGCACCGTCAAGGAGCTGCGCACCCTGATGCGCGCCTCGGTGGAGCGCGGCCAGGCCACCCCGGCCAACATCGGCACCGTTCCGGTGCACGGCCAGGTCGCCCAGGCCGAGCAGAAGATCGGCGGCAAGGAGACCGCGGTCCAGTGGTTCGTCGGCTACCAGGGCCACGTCGCCTTCGCGGTCGTCGCCGAGGTCCCGGCGGACCAGGTGTGGGACCAGTACGCGCTGCTCGGCGGGACCGGGTTCCTGCAGGGGCTGCCGGTCGGCTACGTCGAGGCCGATTACCGGGCCCCGGAGCTGGCGGACGAGGGCGGCGGCAAGGACGCGGCGCAGGACGAGGAGGCGGCGCAGGGCGAGGACGCCGGCGGCGCCGCCGACCAGGCCGGCCGGCAGCAGGGCTCCGAGCAGCCCCCGATGGGCGGCTGAGCCGCCGATCCGGCCGCCAGCGCGCGTCCGCGCGGAGCCCGCGGAAAAGTTCGCGGAGACGAGCAACCATCACGCGCCCCGCGTGCGTCTTCCCCCTTGACTGGGTGACGTAATGGGGGGTTGCGGAAGCCAGTCCATGAGGCGGGACCTCATCTCGGGGGAGGTCTCGCCGTAGGAAGGCCGGCCCGACCCTGCCGGCCGCCCTCGCGGGTGGCGTTGATGGATCTCGTCCGCGCCCGCGAGGGTTTCTTCCTGTCCGGCCCCGGCAGGACCGCGCCGGGGAGCACCGCCCCGGGACCGGGGACGGCCCCCGGGAGAGGGCCTGCCGGAGGGCCTCGGGAGCGCCCCTGGAGACGGCCCCGGGCCGGGCCGCCGGGACACGGACGGGTAACGTTCCGGCGCATCCGCCGCTCCGCGGGAATCCACTTGGCCTTCGAGGCGTTGTCCCGGTAGCGTTGGATCGCTGGGGTACTCCGGTGCCCCGCGGAGCCGCGAGCTCCGCTTGCGGGTCTTCGGGTCCGTTGACAACTGCACAGGGGGTGATCGGTTTCGACTTCGGTAGCCGTATCAGGGGAAGCGGGTCGAGGGTTGCGTTTGTGACCTCGTAAATCCTGCATTCGCATAAATATCAAGTGCCAATTCCAAGCGCACTGAGTTCGCTCTCGCTGCCTAAGCGATAGCGACTCTGTCGGCCTGGGCCCGTCCTCGGCCCAGTGTCCGGCATCGTTCAGAGGACTCACCACCCGGATCGGGCCACGAGGCCCGGGTGGGACATCTCCGTGGCTGGGCCCGTCAGTGAACTGTTCGTGGTAGCACTGGGGCCGAGTAGAACGACAGCACGGACTGCACCCGGAGAAGCCCTGGTGCGTTGCTGAAGGACGCGGGTTCGATTCCCGCCACCTCCACCCAGAGGAAGAGCCTCTGACCTGCGATTTCGCGCACGGTCAGGGGCTCTTTCGCGTTGTCCGGGGCCGGTCTCCAGGCCGCGGGCCGCGCCTCCGTACTCGGGGGTCGCACCCCCACCTAGGTTGTATATCTAACTAGGTAGCTCTATGGTCTAGGTAGGTGAACCGATGGAGGTGGTCGGGATGGCGGGATCCCCGGAGTTCTCCGGGCTCGGGACGGTGCTGGCGGCGCTGGTGCTCGGGTACCTGGTGCTGGTCGAGCCCTGGCTGGGCCGGAGCATGTACGGCGAGCTGCGGCGGCGCCGGGAGGACGACCCGGGGGTGCTGGTCCGGATGTACGGCCGGTGGTCGGCCATCCTGTGGGCGCTCGCTGCGGCGGCGCTGCTGGCGGTCGCGGCCTCGCCCGATCTGTCCTGGGCCCAGATCGGGCTCCGGCTCCCGGAGGGGTGGAGCCTGGAGGCGGCCGGCCTGGACCGGGACCCGGCCTCGCTGCTCGGGCTGGCGGTCGGTGCGGGAATCGGCCTGGCCGCGGTGGTCCTCGTCGGGTGGCTGCTCCGCCGGACGGTGCCGGGGTGGCGCCACCCGGGCCTGGCCGCCGTCGACGCGATGCTGCCCCGCACCCCGGGCGAGCGGTGGGCCGGCGCGGGTATGGCGGTCACCGCCGGGGTGTGCGAGGAGATCGTCTTCCGCGGGCTGCTGATCGCGCTCGGCACCGCGCTGGGGCTGCCGCTCTACGCCGCGGCCGCGCTGAGCCTGGCGGTCTTCGTACTCGGCCACCTCTACCAGGGCGGCAGGGCGCTGCCCGGGGTGGCACTCGCCGGGCTCGCGCTGACCGTGCTCTACCTGCGGACCGACAGCCTGCTGGTGCCGATCCTGCTGCACGTGCTGATCGAC
>Ga0079224_100006615_pt1 | contig 15415 bp, 14 predicted proteins | sample Stecom2015_FD_80414 | JGI IMG/M metagenome (GOLD analysis project Ga0079224, IMG submission 80414) | Agricultural soil microbial communities from Utah to study Nitrogen management - Steer compost 2015 | ecosystem: Environmental > Terrestrial > Soil > Agricultural land | place: USA: Utah...
CGTCGGCCTGCCAGACGCCCGCGGCGTCGGCGGTGCCCATGAGGGCGGTCTGCAGGCTGCAATCGGTCGGCGCCACCACCTGCGCCTTGCACTGGCCGATGGTGACCATCGGCAGGTTCGGCGGCAGGCCCTCGAGCGTGACCTGCACCGCCTCGCCCGCGGTCACGGTGGACGAATCCAGTTGCAGGGTGGGCTCGGCGTGGGCGGCCGGGGCCAGCGCGAGGGCGCCGACGGCCATGGCCGCGACCGCGCCGACGCGGGAAATCGTTGCTGTCATGATGTGCCTATCCGAAGGTCAGCGGGACGGTCGCCAGGATGTTGTAGGGGTTGTTGAGGCTGGTGACCACCATGGAGCAGGTGCCGGGCGCCGCGGCGCAGTCCGCGCCGCCGAGGCTGCCGACCAGGGTGATCGCGCTGGTGCCCTTGTTGGACACCCAGTTGCCCGCGCCGTCGGCGGTGCCGAGCAGCCCGCCCGCCAGATTGCAGTCACCGACGGTGGACACCGCCGACTTGCACTGGCCGATGGCCACGGTGCCCAGGTCTGCGCTGATGCCGCTCAGCGACACCGACACCGTCCGGCCCGCGCTCAGGCCGCTGGTCTGGCTGACCCACAGCGACGGTCCCGCCGATGCGGTGCCGGTGGCCGCGAGCACGGCCGCGCCGGCGACCGCCGTCACGGCGCCCAACCGGGTTGCGACGAGTTTCATTTCTCCTCCTGGGATCTCACAACGACCACGGGCCGGGCGACTGCCAGGCCCGCGACGATCAACAGCAGCACCGCGGTGGCCGACCACAGCGGCGCCGAGGGCCCGGACAGGTCTTCGGCGGCCGCCTCGACGGCCACCGGCGGCTCCTCCTCGCCGCCGGCGAACCGCGTGCCCTCGAATCCGATGAGCACCGAGACCGAATTGGGCAGCCGGATGGCGTCGGGTTCGGTGCCGGGCAGCGGCCCAGCCGCGATCACGCACTGCTGCTCGGCGCAGTCGACATCGCTGAACCGCGACCGCGCGGTCATGGTCAGCTCGCCGAAGGTGCCGTCCTCGCCGATGTTGACGAAGGTCGCGCCGCCCTCGAGGTCGCAATCGGTGAGCCCGTTGGTGAAGCCGTGCTTGCACAGACCGACCGCGACCGCCGACAGCCCGGGCCGGAATCCGCTGCCGCTGACCGTCACCCGCTGGCCCTCCTGGAGCGCGGTGGTGTCGCTGATGTGGAGTTCGGCGGTGGGCTCGTCGGCCCGCGCGAGGGCGGGCACGGCGAGAACGGACGCCGCGATCAGCGCGGCGGCCGAGAGCAGGCGCAACGATCCGAGGCTCACGAGGGGTCTCCTTCCGGGGCGGGCGCGCGACGCGCGGCGAGCGCGATCCACGCGGCGGTGAGGACGAGGACGGGGAACGCGGTCAGGGTGATCGCGGTGCCCGCGGCCGTCACCTCCCGCAGGACTTCGGAGGTCGCGTAGCCGGCCACGAGCCCGGCGCCGCCCGCGCCCACCGCGTGTGCCGAGGTGCGGATCGTGCCGGTGGCGGCCGTCAGCCGGTCCAGCTCGGCCACCGCCCGCGCGGCGGCCGCGACGGTGACCGCGAGGCCGACGGCGGTGGTGCCGGGTCCGGGGGCGATCGCGACGAGCAGCAGGCCGCCCGCGGCCACGACCAGCAGCAGCGGCGCCGAGGCCGCACGCGGCGGCAGCAGGACCGCGAGTACGGCCGTGATCGCGGCGGCCGCCACCAGCGGCAGCTGATCGGCGCCGAGCACTTCCCAGCGGTGCGCCAGCACGTACCCGGCCGAGGTGAGAGCCGCGGCCACCGCGAACCCGGCCGCGCCGTAGCCGGCGGGCACGCCGCGATCCGGTGCGGGAGCGGCCCTCGGCGGGGCCGCGGTGTCCGGCAACGGCCGCGCCGCGGCGGCGGACGGCACCCCCGCCAGCGCGACCACGGTGGCCGCCAGGCCCGTGACGACGAGTCCCGTTCCCGGTTCCAGGTAGAGCGTCCAGCCGAGCAGGCTCGCGGCGAGCAGGCCGAGCCAGGCGCCCGCCTGCCGTCCGGCACGGGCGCGCGGGCCGATCGCCGCGATGCGGATGCGGGCCACGGTGTGGGCGGGACCGACCGCCGCGCCGCTGAGCAGCACACCCACCGTGAACAGGATGGGCCCGTCGGCGAAGCCCGCGAGGACGAGCGCCGCGCCCGCGCCCGCCGCCGCCCAGCTCATCGCCCGCGCGGTCGCGGCACGCGGCAGCCGTGGAACGACAAGCGCGGTCAGCGCGCCGAGCAGGACGGCCGTCGCGGTGATGTATCCGACGACTTCGCCCGGCACGCCGATGGTTCCGGCGATCGGCTTGGCCAGCAGGACCAGCCCCCCGCCGCCCGCCGCCACGATGATCGCGGCGGCGGCGGTGAGTGAGGCGATGGACAACAGCTCCGCGCGCGCGGAGCCGGTGGCGGATTCCGGCGCGGCCGGACCGGGGGAGTGTGCGACGGCGGATTGCTCGGACACCTGGCCTCCAGTCGGTGTTTCGCTATGAGAAACGTAGTTTCTCATACGGGGTATTGAATCGGTGGCGAAGCGACGGTGTCAAGGCGTGAAAACCACTGGAAACACGATCGTTTCTCGCCGTGTGCGGGGCGAGCGGCGCTGCTCGGACCGCCGCGCCGACCGGCTCGGGAGCTCAGATCGGTTGCAGCACTTGGGCTCCTGGCGCCGCGTCCAGGCGTCCGGCGGCGTCGGGATACAGGCGCGCGGTGGTGGTGCCCGCGAGGCAGTCCTCGGCCCAGCCGACCGCCAGGGTGGCCAGTGTGGACACCTCCGTCTGCCGTGGCGTGCCGCAGAGCAGGGAGCCCGCGACATCGGCGCTCGCGCCCTCGGCGTCGACGTGCGTGCCGCCGGGCAGGCGCACCCCGAGGAAGGGGCGGTGCAGGTGCGTGCGCACGGCCGTGAGGCCGTCGCCGAAGCTGTTGCACCACGAGGGCGCGGCCGCGATCGTCCATATCGGCAGCTCGGTGTGGTCGAGTGCGGCGAGTGCGGCGTCGGTGTTGTTGTCCACGAACGACTTCACCGGATCGAGCAGGATCAGGCCGCGCAGATTCGTCCATGCGCCGGGGTGCTCGGCGGACAACCGGTGGGCGACGTAGGTGACGGCCTCCGCGCCCGCCGAATGGCCGAGGAAGACCATCGGCGCGGGCGGCGCGGTCGGCGTGCGGCCCGCCTCGGCGAGCGCCGCGCGCAGGCTCGTGGCCAGTGCGCCCGCCGGGTCGGTGGCTTCGGCCAGCAGGGCCGCCACGCCGCCCAGGAAATCCCGGTTGCCCGTGAGGTTCTGAAGCGTGCAGCCGTTCGGATCCAGGAACGGCAGGCCCGGGGTGAACACCAGGTGGCCCGCCTCGGCGAGGCGGGCCGCCAGATCGGCGACATGGGCCTCGGTGCGGGCGAAGCCGTGTTGCAACCAGACCAGGCCCTCGGGTTCGCCCGCCGGAATGTGCCAGGACGCGTTCCGGTGCTGCACCGCGCCGCGGCAGGGGATGTCGACGGTCGAGTCCACCCGCGTGATCGGCTCCGCCCGGGTCACGGCCGGTGCGAACAGGGCCGCCGCTGTGAGCACCGCTGTCGTGAGCGCCGTTGTTCCGAGCGCGGTGGTCCTGAGCGCGGTGGTCCTGAGTGCGGCGAGTCTCGGTGTGGCGGACGCCATCAGGGACGGTAGGCGAATACTCATCGTGTGCTCCCGCGGGGCAATCGCACACCGTTTCCCTGGGTGGAATGGTGTTTCTCTTGGGCTCATTAGCGGCCACCGCGCCCGCGCTGTCAATGGGAAGTCTGCGACGAGTGGCGGTGAGCGCCGGGATGCGTCAGAGTGGAAACGCTGTTTCCCAACCGAGTGGAGCGAGGGCTGTCCATGCGTTACGTGATCATCGGCTGCGGCAACGTCGGCATGGAGCTGGCGCGGCGCTGGACGAGCGCGGGTCACCAGGTGGTCGGCACCACCACCTCGCCGGATCGGGTGGCCGAGCTCGGCGCGGTCTGTACCGAGGTCGCGGTGCTGCGCGGCAGCGACCGGGACGCCGTCGCCCGGACCGTGGACGGCGCCGACGCCGTGGTGCTGACCGTCTCGCCGCGGATCGCTCGGTCCTACGACGACGCCGCGCGCGTGGCCGAGTACGCCGACACCCTGACCGCCTCGGCCCGCACCGCCGCCGCCCTGCATCCGCGCGTGGTGTTCACCGGCTCCATCTCCGTCTACGGAGCCGGAACAGGGGACGTCATCACCGAGACCACGCCGGTGACCGAGGACGACGACGCCTCGCCCCGCGAGTTCGCCGCCGCCGAAGCGGCCGTCCTCGCCGCGCCCCGCGGCGCCGCGCTGCGCATCCCCGACGTGTACGGCCACCCGCGCGACATCGACTACCCCGCGCGGGTGAAGATGGCGCACGAGATCCTCGGCGGGTCCGTCCCGTTCTCGGCCGAATCCCTGCTCTACCGCATCGATTACCGTGATGCCGCCGCCGCGCTGGCCTTCGTGGTGGAGCGCGGGCTGTCCGGCCTCTACAACGCCGTCCCCGACGCCGAGGTGCCGCCCACCAACGCGCGGGCGTTCGGGGAGATCTGCGCGCAGCTCGGCCTGCCGCCGCTGACCTTCCGCGGCGAGATCAAGACGCCGACCGTGCCGATCAGCTCGGCACGACTGCGCGGCGAGGGGTTCGCGTTCAGCCACTGAGCGCCCGGCCGAGGATCCGGCCGAACGCCATGGCCGGGGTCAGGCACATGCCCGAGCAGAAGGCGTTGCCGTTCACCGCCGCCGAGCCGATGACCTCGCCCACGGCGTACAACCCATCGACGACCGTGCCGTCGGGGCGGCGCACCCGCAGCCGGTCGTCCACGTCGAGCCCGGCAAAGGTGATGAGGGTGACCGGATGGTTCTCGACGGCGTAGAACGGGCCGTCGGCGATCGGCGCCGGCAGGTGGGTACGCCCGAAGTCCGGGTCGGCCGCCTGGGCGACGAACTCGTTGTAGCGCGCCACCGTCGCGGTCAGGCCCGCCGCGTCGATCCCGGCCAGCCGCGCCAGCTCCGGCAGGGAATCGGCGCGGTGCACCCCGCGCCGCGCCCCGCACGCGGCGTCGAGATCCTCCGGCGTCCAGCCGTGCACCATCGGTTGTGAGGCGCGCAGCGCGCGGGCGTCGAAGATCATCCAGAAGGTCATCCGGTCGATGCCGGTGAGGGCGCGCTCCTTGCGATCGATGCTCGGCTCGTCCTCGGCGACCCAGCGCGCGCCGCGGCGGTCGACGTAGATCTCCCAGGGCGGGCGCTCCGGGGCGACCAGATGGGGCCGGTGCAGCCAGTCCACCCGCAGATCGTCGCCTTCGGGTGGCAGACCGCCGAAGGTGGGGATGTACCGGCCGAGGCCCTGCAACCCGGCACCGACCGCAACGCCCATGCGCAGACCGTCACCGGTCGACGTGGGCGCGGCCGACGTGGTGAGCGGCGCGCCCTCCAGTTCGGCGAACAACTCGGGGTCGTAACCGAATCCGCCGGTGGCCAGGACCACGGCGGGGGCGTGCCATCGCCTGCCCGTGGCATCCTCGGCCCCGGTCACCGCGCCGCCCTCGGACAGCAGCGAGGTCACCCTGACTCCACACGCCACCCGCACCGCACCGGCGGCCACGTGCGGCTCCAGCAGCGTGCGCAACACCCGCAGGATCTCCGGCCCGCCCGGCGTCTGCTTCGCGTGCACGGTGCGCGGCGTGCGGTACTGCTCGTGGCCGTGCACGATCCGCGGTGTCGCCGGGTCGATCTCGAAGCCCGCCGCCAGCAGCCATTCCACTGTGGCGGGCTGCTCGCGCAGCGAGAGCAGCGTCAGATCCTCGCGCCCGGCGCCGCGGCTGATGCGCCGCACGTCCGCCCAGTGCGCCGCCACCGAGTCCTCGATCCCGGCCGCCCGCTGCGCGGAGAAGCCGCCCGCCGACAGGTGCCCGCCGGAATAGGGCAGCGCGCCGCCGATGTCGTCGGCCTTGTCCAGCAACAGCACTCGCGCGCCGCCCTCGGCGGCGCTGATGGCGCACGCCAGTCCGCCAGGGCCCGCGCCGACCACCAGAACATCGGCGGCGCCATCGTGCACCGTGCCGCCCACGGTCAGTGGTCCCGCAGCAGGCTGCCCGCACCCTCGACGCGGTCGGCGATGCCGTTGTCGCGCAGCGCCATCCACCAGGTCGCGGCATTGATGGCGATGACCGGTTTGCCCAGCCAGCGCTCGGCCTCGTCGGCCAGGCGGACCATGGACAGGTTGGTGCCACACTGGACGACGGCGTCGATCTCCGGGCCGTCGACCTCGAGGATCGCCGCGCGCAGGGTGTCCTCGGTGACCTGGGCGATGGACACCGCCGTCGGGCAGCGCAGGCCCTTGATCGCGGCGACCTCGAAGCCGAGTTCGCCGAAGAAGCGGATCACATTGGCGTCGCCCACCGGTTGGTAGGGGGTGACCACGCCGATCCGGCGCGCGCCGTACAGCTGGAGGGCGCGGCGGCACGCCTCGGCGCCCGTGGCGACCTCCAGCCCGGTCAGAGCGCGGATCTGCTCGACGAAGCGCTTGTTGCCCTCCACCCCCTCCCAGAAGGTCTCCGCGGACATGCCCATGACCATGTAGTCCGGCTCGCAGGTCATGACGCGCTCGCAGGTGGCGGCCAGCTCGGCGCGGATCTGCTCGAGCAGCCTGCCCATGCCCTCGTCGTCGCCCATGTTCTGGTCGCGGATGTGGATGCGGCCGAAGTGCGCGGTCACCCCAGGCACGCCCATCCGGGCGAAATCGGGTTCGACCACGGTGTTCGTGGAAGGCGCCAGCACGCCGAACTTGCGGCGCCAGCCCAGTACGTCGGGCACGGAATTCTCCTCTCCTCGGGCCGGTCAGGCCCGCTCGAGCACGCCGTGCAGCACCGCCGCCAGCCGGTTGTGCTCGAACACCTGGTAGACCACCGCGAGCCGGCCGCCCGCCCCCATCCCGGGCTCGGCGTCGACCATGAACTCCCGTCCGAGCAGCCGTCTGCCGTCGCCGAGATGCACGGTCGGGTAGTTGGCGCGGCCGTAGGCGGTGGCGTTGCCCCAGCCGTCGGGGCCCTCGTAGAACAGCCGGGCCCCGTCACGGCGCGCGCTGGTCAGGTAGCGCAGCTCGGCCGCGCCCGACCAGGTGACGGTGTGCGCGGCGGTCAGCAGGTTCACCGGCTCGACCGCCAGCTCCATCCGCACCGTGCCCGCCCTGCGCTGATCGGCGCCCCACAGCTCGCAGTCGCCGCGATAGCGGCTGCGCTCCTTGCTCGGCAGCAGGAAAGCGACCGTGCCGCAGCGCGTCTCGTGGGCGAGATGGTCCTCGACGAGGTCGGGAACCCGCGTGTAGAGGCCGTTGAAGACCCCGACCATGGCCGGGCCCTGGCGCAGCACCGAGGAGTACACCTGGGTGTCGCCGATGGTCTGGTTCCAGGTGTTCAGAGCCACCTGCCAGCCGGGACCGTAGTAGTGGGCGTCGACGAACCCGCCGTAGGGCTGGCCGGAGCCGAAGAAGTCCGGGCCGGTGTAGATCCGGTCGGCGTCGGAGTCGACCACCCCGAACGCGAACGGCGCGGCCAGGGCGAACCGGGCGGCCAGTGCGCCGCTGCCCTGGATGCCGCCGTCCATGTGGTAGGTGGTGACGCCGCCGTCGAAGACCGACGAGCGGCGGATGTCCTCGAAGCCCTGCCAGACGCCCTCGGCGTCGAACAGCGACGGCCGGCCGACCCATTCGCCCGCGATGCGCTGCTGCCACGCGGACGGTTCGACCGCGGTGCTCATGCCAGCAGCTCCCCGCGCACCCGCTCGGCCTGCTCGGCTCCGATCAGCCGGGTCACCTGCTCCCACACCGGATCCACCCGTGGATCGAACACCAGCGCGCGATTGGCGCGGTCGCGGCCGGGCAGGTCGGCCTCGACCGTCGCGCGCACGCCCGCGTCGATCAGGGCGAGCCAGTGCGAGAGATAGCCGTCGACGGTGTCGTCGAGCGCCTTGAAGGCCTCCGGCGTGGCCCGGCAGACCAGCATCCAGGGCGACATGAGGGCGCGCTGACGCGGCTTGATCTCGGCGGGCGCGAGGCCGTCGATCGTCCACGCCGTCTCGAGCAGGGGTGTGAGCGGGACGAACGCCTCGTCGAGGTAGTCCAGATGCACGGCCAGGTCGGCGCGCGGGATCAGGTCCAGGTGCATGGCGTGGAAGTCCGGGGTGGCGACCGCGTCGAGGGTGAAGTGCGGGATCGCCGACCCGGCCGGGGTGAACGCGAAGATCATGTGGCTGTCGAGGCCGATCATCGGCACGACCAGCGAGACGGACACGATCTTGTCGATCGGGCCGCCGCGCAGCACCTTCAGGCTGCCCACCGGTTCCGGCGACATCGGGCTGGTCAGGGGGACGTCCTCGGTGAGCTCGGCGCCGAGGGCGTCGGACAGGGTGGCGAGGATGCGCTCGTTGAGCGCGACGGGCAGACTCATTGCGGCAGACTTCCGTTGCGGGCCTTGTGCACCCAGGCACTGGCCAATTCGGGATTCTCGCGCCGGACGGGCGATGCGATGACGGTGGCGTTGCGGCGCAGGCCGTTGACGGTGATGGTGTCGTCCTCGCCGACCCACCAGCCGTCCTTGATCAGTTGCTTGCGCCTGCGCCGGTAGGCGACCTGCAAACCGTCGCTGCGCACGTGCAGCTCGTCGGCCAGGTCGAAGGGCAGCAGTTCCGGCCGCTGCGCCTCCACCACCGGGCGGTCCTGCAACAGGATGCGCTCGATGCGCTTGCGGGCGTTGGCATCGGCCCAGGCGCCGGTGAAGAAGTTGCGGTAGCCGAGAATCTTGATCAGCGTCTTGTCCTCGGAGACCGGGATGTTGAAGTCGTAGAGGATCATCTCGCCGATGGACAGCCGCACGTGCAGCTTGACCACGTTGGGCAGGTACCAGCCGTTGGTGACCAGCACGTGGTCCGGGCGCGGCCTGCGTTTGTACAGCCAGCCCCACAGGCCCTTCGGCGGTGGCGGGCTCATCGGGATGTCGGCTTCGGCGGACCAGTCGTCGGAGCGGATCTCGAACTCGGGGATCTGTGGCTTGTCCGGGTTGCCGAAGGCGGTGCCGTGCACGAACGGGGTGTGCGAGGCGTCGCAGGCGTTCTCGAAGACCCGCTCGTAGTTGGCGTCCATCTCCATCTCCACCTGCACCATGCGGAAGGACCGGTCCTCGTGCTGGGGGATGTGCGGGATGGGCGGGCGCTCGTCCTCGGGCAGATCGCCGAGGAAGGCCCACACCATGCCGTAGCGCTCCTCGGTGGGGTAGGCGTCCACTCTGGCCTTGCGCGGGATGGAGCGGCCGTCGGCGTTGGCGGGAATCCTGGCGCACACGCCGTCCGGGTTGAACTGCCAGCCGTGGTAGGGGCAGGTGATGCGGTCGCCGCTCACCGTGCCCTGGGCCAGCGAGCCGCCGCGGTGGATGCACAGATCCGACATGCACACCGCCTTCCCGGCCTGGTCGCGGTAGAGGACGAAGTCCTGTCCGAGGCAGGTGACGCGGGCCGGTTCACGGGTGACGCGGTCGGCGAACTCCAATGCGTACCAGAAGTTCTTCAACATGGACGAGCTCCTATCGGTGGTGCAGGACTGTGGGGCCGTCCCGCAGGGCGCCGGTGCCGGGGGACGGGGGTGCGGCGACGGCCACCGCGGCGCGGGCGCGCAGTTCGTCTCGTGCCTGCGCCGAGCCGGTGAGGTGGGCGCGCAGGAACAGCGTGGTCAATTCGGCGAACGGGCCGAGCGCGTCGGTCTCGGCCTGGCCGTCGAGGAAGGCTCGGGCCGCGGTGGGGTCGGCGTCGGCGATGCCGAAGTGGTTGGCGCCCGGCACGATCGCGAGCAGGTGCCCGGTGCCGGGCAGCGCCTCCTCGAAGGTCCGGGTGACCGGGTCGCGTCGTGGCGCGCCGTCCTCGCCGTAGCGGTCGGCACTGCCCGCGATGACGCCGTCGTCGGTGCCGACCCCCAGCAGCACCGGACAGTCCACCTGGGCCGGGAGCACGGTGCCCGGTTCCCAGCCGAGCATGGTGGCGACCAGAGTGTGCGCGCCCCAGGCGAAGACCGCGCCGACACCGGGGAAGAAGCGCGCCGACTGGAGGACGACGGTGCCGCCCGCCGAGTGCCCGCCGAGGCCGATGCGGCCGAGATCGAGCGCGCGGGCCAGCGGTCCCGCCGTGTTCAGGCCTGCGAGCGCGTCGATGACCGCGCCGAGGGTGGGGCAGGTGGGGCCGGTGCCGTACGCGCCGGGGCGCGCGGCGGGCAGGTCGACGCCCGGCGTGAGCCCGACCTGCCCGCCGAACAGGTCGGCGACCCGGTCGAAGGTGACCACCACGAACCCGCTCTCGGCGATCGCGGTGGCGTAGCGCCGGTAGGCCTCCTGGCTCACGTTCACCCCGGAGGCGAACACCACCACCGGGTAGGGCGCGCCCACCGGATCGGCGGCGAAGACGCCGGTCAGCCGCTCGGCGTCGTCCCCGCGCACCTCGGCGGGGTAGTAGATCTTCAGATGCGCGGTGTCGAAGGGGCTCTCGCCGTGGGTGCGCGCCGACCACCACAGCGAGCGCACGACGCTCACGACAACCCCGGCCGGTCCAGCACCCGGTCCCCGCCCCACAACCCGCGGACCAGCCGCGCGGTCAGGTCGGCGCCGAACAGGCGCTCGCCCATGACGTTCGCCGGGTCGCGCTCGGCGATGTTGCGCCGGATCGCCAGATCGCGTGCCGCCAGCGCCGCGCGCTCCTCGGCGGGCACCGGCTCGGCCTCGTCCACCCAGCTCAGCCATTGGTCGACGCGTCCGCGCAGCACCTCGGCGACGGTGTCGAGATTGGGCCGGGTCGGTGGGAAGGAGTAGCAGTAGGCGGTGGGCGAGAGGCTGGACCGGATGAAGCCGGTGCGGCTGGTGAACCACACGAAATCCGGGTGCTCGGCCTTGAAGTCGAGCCAGGCGGCGTCGTTCGGCGCGTAGTAGGCGTCGAAGTAGTCGCCGTCGGCGACCAGGTCGCCGCGCGGGACGGCGTCGACGTAGAACCAGCCCTCCGGCCACAGCAGCATGGCGATGCCCAGGTGCGGCACCCGCACCTGCGGGCCGAGCCACAGCGTCAGGTGCAGGTTCACGAACCCCGACCGGGGGTCGCCGATCCAGGAGTGCACCAGCCAGTCCACCTCGGGACCGGAGTACGCGGCGAGGCTGCCGGAGGCGCCCGCCGGATCGCCGTAGCTCTCCAGCGGTTCGGTCGACGGATCGCGGGTCAGCGCGAAGCGCCGCGCCAGCCGATCCTTCAGATCGGTGAGCAGCGCGCCATTCGGTGAAGGTCTCGGTGACATCGGCGCGCGGCGCCTCGTCGACCATCTGCTCGACATGTCGGAGCGTTTCGCTCACCCTCTCACTCCGTTCCTGTAGTAGTGGCGGCGAGCGGACGGCGCGGGCGCCCGCCGACGAGATCGGTGCCCTTGGAGACCTGCCGGTTCACCGCCTGGGCGGGCCGGACGACGCCGCGCAGCCAGCGCTGCCCGGCGGTGGCCGCACCGACCTCGGGATGACTGATGACGCCGGTGAACGGGCCCTGCCAGCTCGTCCACAGCGTGAAATCGGGACTGAGCGCGAAACATCCGGCCCGGAACGCGCCGTCGGCGTCGAAGCCTGCGCTGACCACGTTGAGCCGGTTCTCCGCCGCGCGCTCCGGCAGGCCGAGCCGGTACTCCCAGGGTTCCGAGGGCGAGTGCGGCACGGCCACCACGTCGGCGTCGGCGACCACGGCCAGCCGGAACGATTCCGGCAGCAGCGCGTCGTCGCCGACCACGACGGCCAGCCGGCCCCACGGCAGGTCGAACAGGCGCAGTCCGTCGCCGAGTTCGGTGAGCCACGGGTGCCGTGCGGTCGCGTGCAGCTGTGGTTGCCGGCCTGCCCCGCCATCGGCGGACACCAGCAGCCCGTGGTGCGCGGGTCCGTCGCGCCGGGAGAACACCGCGTAGGCGTCGGTGCCCGCCAGCGCCGCGGACACCGCGTCGACGGTGATGGGCGCGAGTTCGGGCAGCACGATCAGACCGGCGCCGGACCGCGCGGCCTCCGCGATCAGCGCGGGCTCCGGCCGCACCGCCGCCACCGGCAGCGTCTCGGCGCCGGGCGGTGCGGTGCGTGCGCCGCAATCGCCGAGCGGGCCGTAGATCTCGGGCCTGCGCATGGCCAGCAGGTCGGTGCCGTCGGGGCGGCGTTTGTCGTCGGCGCGGGCCGGGTCGATGTCGGCGACCACGATCGCCTCGCCGGTGGGCGGCGCGATGGCCACCACCGTCCCGTCGGGGGCGACGATCTGGCTCTCGCCCGCGCCGTGCAGGCGGTCGGCGGGCACTCCCAGTTTCGCGGCGATCTCGGGCAGGTGTTCGGCGGGCAGCAGCGGCCCGACCTTGTTGGCGGCCACCACCCAGCATTTGTTCTCCGCGGCGCGCACCGGCACGTGCAGGCTCGCCTCGTCGACGGCGAAGGAGTTGAGACTGTTCAGCAGGATCTGCGCGCCGCGCACCGCCAGCGAGCGGGTCACCTCGTTGATGACGCCTTCCATGCACGCGTACATGCCCAGCCTGCCCAGTGGCGTGTCGACCACGGCGGAATCGCTGCTGCCGGCGTCGAAGTAGTCGTTCTCCGCGCCCATGAGCACCTGCTTGTCGGATTCGGCCAGCAGGTCGCCGTCCGGGCCGTAGAGCAGGCTGGTCGCGGTGGTGCGGCCGTCGGTGCGGGCCAGGCTCACGCCGATCTTGACGTACACGCGGTGGCGGGCGGCACGGCCTGCCACGGCGGTGAGGAAGTCGTCGCCGAGCCTGCGTGCCTCGCGGCGCGCGTGCGTTCGGTCTGCGTACCAGGACAGGTGGTTGCAGAATTCCGGCAGGACCACCAGTTCGGCACCCGCCTCGGCGGCGGCGTCGATCGCGCGCAGACAGGCGAGCAGATTGACCGCCGCATCGGTGCCCGCGGCGAACTGCGCGGCTGCGACTCGACTCATGGCATCGTCCTCTTCTCGCTACGCAGTATGCCAGGTGTTTCGCTCATCGAAACGATGTTTCCGAATTTTCTGATTCTGTCCCAATGTTGGTCGCTCGTCCAGGCGGGTAACGGTCTCTTCACGGCGCCGTAACGGGCTCTCGGGAGCGGCTGCGGCGACGGCCATTCGGCGGTGGCCGCCGCCGCTCGCGGGTGACCGGGCGGGCGGCGGGAACGGCGCGGCGGGCGGCGGGAACGGCGCGGCGGGCGGCGGGAAAGACATGGTCAGGTGGGGTAGGCATTGGCCGCCGTCCCCGCGCCGCCGGCTCGGAAGGCGGCGGGCAGATGCCGGACGACCGGCTGCGCGTACTCGCGCAGGCCCTCGTCGCCGTACTCGCGCCCGAAGCCGCTGTCCTTCGTCCCGCCGAACGGCGCGCGCAGCGACATGCCCGTCCGGTTGTGGGTGTTCACGAACGTGAACCCGGCCTCGAGACGGGCGGCGACCGCGAAGGCGCGGTCCTCGTCGGCCGACCACACCGAGGCGCCCAAGCCGAGCTCGCTGTCGTTGGCCCTGGCGACGGCCTCGTCCACGGTGTCGTAGGCCAGCACCGGCAGGACCGGACCGAACTGTTCCCGGCGGACCAGCTCGGCGTCGTCGGGAAGATCGAGAACCAGGGTGGGGGAGAGGAAATAGCCCGCACCGTCCGGTGCGTCGGCGAGGACGACGGGCCTGCCGCCCCGGGCGAGCGCCTCGGCCAGCAAGCCCCCGATCCGATCCGCGGCCGCGCGGGAGACCACCGGCCCCATGGTGACCGCCTCGTCCACCGGATCGCCCACGGTCAGCACGCGCGCCGCCGCGGCCAGATAGGCGTCGAGGAACTCGGCGAACCTCCGGCGCGGCACGTACAGCCGTTTCGCGGCCATGCAGACCTGGCCCGCGGTGGCGAAGGAGGCCATGACCAGCCGCTCGTAATCGCCGTCGGTCAGCGCGAAATCGTCGAGGAGGACGGCCGGATCGTTGCCGCCGAGTTCCAGCAGCACCGGGGTGAGCGCCTGTCCGGCCGCGGCGGCGATGGCGCGTCCGGCGGACTCCCCGCCGGTGAAGGCCACCTTGCGCACCACCGGGTGCTCGATCAGCGCCAGCACCGTCTCGGGTCCGCCGTGCACGACGGTGGTCTCCGGCATGAGCGCGGCCACGGCCTGCACGGTCAGCGGCGCGAGCGGGGAGGGCTTGAGCAGCACGGTGTTTCCCGCCGCGTGGGCGGGACCGAGCTTGAGCATCGAGAGGATGACCGGCGCGTTCCACGGGGTGACGGCCAGGACCACGCCGAACGGGGCAGGGTCGATCGTCAGCCTGCCGAGCGGGTCGTCGGTCACCGAGCCCGCCAGCACCCCGGGAGCGCGGTCGCACACCCAGCGCAGATAGGTCACCGCGAAGGACAGTTCACCCCGGCAGTCGGCCACCGGCTTGCCGGACTCCCTGGCCAGCAGCACCGCCAGCTCCGGCACCCGCGCCGCCAGCGCCCGCGCCGCCTCGGACAGGGCCGCCAGCCGCTCGCTCAGCGGCCGCCGCGACCACGTCGCGAACCGGGCGTGCGCCGCGCGGGCGGCCGCGTCCACCGCCGCGGGGCCGGTGACCGGCACCCGTCCGACGACTTCGGCGGGGCGGGCGGGGTTCTCGCGTTCGATCCACGGCACGGCGGCGGCCTCACGTCAGCGAATCGATCAGGCACGCGCGGCGCAGATAGGCGCGCGCGGCGGCGGGGTCGGCGGCCAGGCGGCGCAGGCGCTCGTGTTCGGCGGCGCTGTCGGCGCGGATGCGTGACCAGTTGTCGTGACTGGTGCGCTGCACGTGCTCCACCGCCACCGTCCGCCGTCGCCGCGCCGCCTCGGACAGGGCCTCGTCGGGGCCGCCGTCGAGCACGTCGGCGAGCGCGTCGGCCATGATCACCGCGTCGTGGATGCCGCTGTTCATGCCCAGTCCGCCGAGCGGATTGTTGACGTGGGCGGCATCGCCTGCCAGCAGCACCCGGCCGTGCCGGAAGCGATCGGCCACCCGCTGGTGCACCCGGTACAGGGAGGCGTGCAGGACCCGCCACGGCCTGCCGAGATCGGCGACACCGCGCAATCGCTCGGGCAGACGGGCGATCTCGTCGTCATCGGGGGTGTCGGCGGGCGTGGGCAGCAGAACCCGCCAATGTTGCGGAGTCCGCAGCAGCACCAGCCACTCCCGCGGGTCGAACACGTAGTTGATCGGCGCGATCCCCGGCAGCGCGGCCTCGAGATCCTCGTCCACCGAGGCCACCAGGAAGCGTTCGGGATAGGTGGTGCCCGCGAACTCCGCGCCGAGCGCCTTACGGACCGCCGAGTGCGCGCCGTCCGCCCCGAGGAGCCAATCCGCCCGCAGTAC
>Ga0079224_100006616_pt1 | contig 15414 bp, 17 predicted proteins | sample Stecom2015_FD_80414 | JGI IMG/M metagenome (GOLD analysis project Ga0079224, IMG submission 80414) | Agricultural soil microbial communities from Utah to study Nitrogen management - Steer compost 2015 | ecosystem: Environmental > Terrestrial > Soil > Agricultural land | place: USA: Utah...
CGGTGAGCCACATCCGCGCCTCGATGCCCGGTCCGTGCTCGACGACCTCGATCTCGGTGATCTCGGCCGCATGTGCCACGATGCCTTCGGACAGCGCGAAACCGACCGCGAAGTCCTCGATGTCGGCGGGGGTCGCCATCATCACCGCTTGTGTGGTGCCGTCGAAGACAAAGGCAACCGGCACCTCCTCCGGCAAGGTTCGCGTCACGGCGCATGTGCCGTCCGGATGGACGGCGACGCCCTTCGCGCTGACCGTCGGCGCAAACGCCATCGCTACTCCGCCGCGGGCAGGATGCGGCGCGAGTTGGCGGCTTGCGCTGCGTAGTCCTCCTGCCAGTCGGACGGCCCGTTCGACCGGCCCACCTGCACCGCCGTCACCTTGTATTCCGGGCAGTTCGTCGCCCAGTCGGAGAAGTCGGTGGTGACGACGTTGGCCTGGGTGTCCGGGTGGTGGAAGGTCGTGTAGACCACGCCCGGGGCAACCCGGTCCGTCACCTTCGCCCTGAGCGTCGTCTCGCCCGAACGCGAGGCGAGTCGCACCCAGTCGCCGTCCTTGATGCCGCGGTTCTCGGCGTCGTGGGGATGGATCTCCAGCAGGTCCTGATCGTGCCATACGGTGTTCGCCGTGCGCCTTGTCTGCGCGCCGACGTTGTACTGGCTGAGGATTCGCCCCGTCGTGAGCAGGAGCGGGAAGCGCGGCCCGGCCTTTTCGTCCGTGGCGAGATACTCGGTCACGATGAACCGGCCCTTTCCGCGCACGAAACCGTCGACGTGCATCAGCGGCGTGCCCTCGGGCGACTTCTCGTTGCAGGGCCACTGGACGGATCCCATGCGGTCGATGAGGTCATAGGTCACGCCGGCGAACGACGGCGTGGTGGCCGCGATCTCGTCCATGATCTGGGAAGGATGCGTGTAATTCCAGCCGGCGCCGAGCGCGTTGGCGAGAAGCTGCGTCACCTCCCAGTCCTCGTAGCCGTTCTTCGGCGCCATCACCTTGCGCACCATGTTGATGCGCCGCTCGGCGTTGGTGAAGGTCCCGTTCTTCTCGAGGAACGACGACCCCGGCAGGAAGACATGCGCATAGTTCGCCGTCTCGTTCAGGAAGAGGTCGTGGACGATCACGCAATCCATCGCCGCGAGGCCGGCCGCGACGTGCCTGGTGTCGGGGTCCGACTGCAGGATGTCCTCGCCCTGGCAGTAGAGGCCCTTGAACGAGCCGTCCACGGCGGCGTCGAGCATGTTGGGAATCCGCAGGCCCGGCTCGGGGTCGATCGCGACGCCCCAGGCCTTCTCGAAGATCGCCCGCACCTCGGGGTTCTTCACATGGCGGTAGCCCGGCAGTTCGTGCGGGAAGGACCCCATGTCGCAGGAACCCTGCACGTTGTTCTGGCCGCGGAGCGGGTTCACGCCCACGCCTTCGCGGCCGATGTTGCCGGTGAGCATCGCGAGGTTGGCGATCCCCATGACGGCGGTGGAGCCCTGGCTGTGCTCGGTCACGCCGAGCCCGTAGTAGATCGACCCGTTGCCGCCCTTGGCGAAGAGCCGCGCGGCCGCGCGCAATTCAGCCGCCGGAACGCCGGTCAGAGCCTCGGTCGCCTCCGGACTGTGGCGCGGATCGCGGATGAACTCGGCATAGGTGAGGTATTCGTCCCAGTCGCAGCGCTCGCGGATGAAGGCCTCGTTGGCAAGTCCCTCGGCCACGATCACGTGGGCGAGTGCAGAGACGACCGCCACGTTGGTGCCGGGGCGGAGCTGGAGGTGGTGCGCCGCCCGGACATGGGCCGACTTCACGAGGTCGATCCGGCGCGGGTCGATCACGATGAGCTGCGCACCCTGCCTGAGCCGTCGCTTCAGCCGCGAGGCGAAGACCGGGTGCCCGTCGGTCGGGTTCGCACCGATGACGATGACGACATCGGTGTGTTCGACGCTGTCGAAGTCCTGCGTTCCGGCCGAGGTGCCGAAGGTCTGGCCGAGCCCGTAGCCGGTGGGGGAGTGGCAGACCCGGGCGCAGGTGTCGGTGTTGTTGTTCATGAACACCGCGCGCGTCAGCTTCTGGACGAGATAGGTCTCCTCGTTCGTGCAGCGCGACGAGGTGATGACGCCCACGGACTTGCGACCGTACCGTTCCTGAATCGCCTTCAGCCGGTTTGTGGCGAAGCCGATTGCCTCGTCCCAGCTTACCTCGCGCCAAGGCTCGTTGATCGTCTCGCGGATCATCGGGCTCAGGATGCGGTCCTTGTGGGTCGCATAGCCCCAGGCGAAACGGCCCTTCACGCAGGAATGGCCGCGGTTCGCCTTGCCCCCCTTGTAGGGCTCCATGCGGACGAGTTCATCGCCGCGCAGTTCGGCCTTGAACGAGCAGCCGACCCCGCAATAGGCGCAGGTAGTGATGACGCTCCGCTCGGGCAGGCCCATCTCGGCCACGGATTTCTCCTGCAGGCTGCCTGTCGGGCAGACCTGGACGCAGGCGCCACAGGACACGCAGTCGGAGGAGAGGTAGTCGTCAAGACCGGTTCCGGCCGACATCCGGCTGTCGAAGCCCCGCCCCTCGATCGTCAGCGCGAAGGTGCCCTGGACTTCGTCGCAGGCGCGCACGCAGAGCGAGCAGACGATGCATTTCGCCGGATCGTAGGTGAAATACGGGTTGGAGTCGTCGACGGGGCGCCAGTCGGGGTTCGCCGTGCCATCGGCCAGCCGCCGGTGGACATGGTCGGCGAGCGGCTCGTAGCGCACCTCGCGCAGGCCCACGCGCGCCGCCATCTTCTGCAACTCGCTGTCGCCGTTGGCGGCGTCGGTCAGCCCGATCGCCGGATGGTCGGAGGCGTAGAGTTCCATCACGCCCTTGCGCAGGCGGTTCACCTTTTCGGACTGCGTGTGCACGACCATGCCGGGGGCCACCGGCGTGGTGCAGGAGGCGGGCGTGCCCTTGCGCCCCTCGATCTCCACCAGGCAGAGGCGACACGATCCGAAGGCGTCGACGCTGTCGGTCGCGCAAAGCTTCGGCACCTCGATGCCCGCTTCGGCCGCCGCGCGCATGACCGACGTGCCCTCGGGCACCGTCACCTCGAACCCGTCGATGGAAAGCGTGACCGGCGCACCCTGCCTTTCCGGCGTTCCCATGTCGCGGTCGTTCCAGGGGATGATGAAGTCCTTCATTCCGCGGCCTCCTTCCGGCGTGCGAAATCGTCCGGGAAATGCCTCAGCGCAGACATGACCGGAAACGGGGTGAATCCGCCAAGCGCGCAGAGCGAACCGTCGCGCATTGTATCACAAAGGTCGGTGAGAATCACCGTCGCCGCCGGATCGCCCGCAGCGATACGGTCGATCGTCTCGACCCCCCTGACCGAACCGATGCGGCAGGGCGTGCACTTGCCGCAGCTTTCCACGGCGCAGAACTCCATCGCGAAGCGCGCCATCTTCAGCATGTCGGCCGTGTCGTCGAAGACGACGATCCCGGCGTGGCCGATCAGCCCGCCCTTCTGGTCGAACTCCTCGTAGCCGAAGGGCGTGTCGAACTGCGACACCGGAATATAGGCGCCAAGCGGTCCGCCTACCTGCACCGCCTTCACCGGCCGGCCCGAGGCGGTGCCGCCGGCGATGTCGATAACGAGGTCGCTGAGCGGCATGCCGAACGCCGTCTCGAAAAGCCCGCCATGCTTCACGTTCCCGGCGATCTGGATCGGCATCGTGCCCTTCGACCGGCCGAGCCCGAAGCCCGCGTAATGCGCCGCGCCCTTCTCGAAGATCACCGGCACGGTGGCGAGGCTGAGCACGTTGTTGACGACGGTGGGCTTGCCGAAAAGCCCCTTGAGCGCCGGCAGCGGCGGCTTTGCGCGCACGATCCCGCGCTTGCCCTCGAGCGAGTTGAGAAGCGAGGTTTCCTCGCCGCAGACATAGGCGCCGGCGCCCACCCGCACCTCCATGTCGAAGGGGTGGCCCGAGCCCAGGACGGACGCCCCGAGCAGCCCGCTGACGCGGGCAATGCGGATTGCCGCCTCCATCACCGCGATGGCGTCCGGGTATTCGGAACGGATATAGACATACCCCTTCGTCGCCCCGGTGCCGACCCCGGCGATCGCCATGCCCTCGATCAGGGTGAACGGGTCGCCCTCCATGATCATGCGGTCGGCGAAGGTACCGCTGTCGCCCTCGTCGGCGTTGCAGACGATGTATTTCCGGTCGGCCGTTGCCTCGGCCACTGTCTTCCACTTGATGCCGGTGGGAAAGCCCGCGCCGCCCCGGCCGCGCAGCCCCGAGGCCGTGACCTCCGCCACGATCTCGCCCGGCGCCATCCCGAGCGCGCGGCGCAGGCCGGCAAGCCCGCCATGCGCCTCGTAGTCGGAAAGGCTCAACGGGTCGATCAGCCCGCAGCGCGCGAACGTGAGCCGGGTCTGGCGGGCGAAGAACGGGATGTCCTCTACCGCACCGAGGCTTTCGAGCTTGCCGTCGAGGAGCGCGGGCACATCGGCCGGCGCGACCGGACCGAACGCGTGCCGCCCGCGCGCGTCGTCAACCTCTACCAGCGGCTCCAGCCAGATCATGCCGCGGGTGCCGTTCCGGACGATCTGCACGTCGAGACCGCGCTTCGCGGCCTCCGTCGCCACGGCCGACGCCACCTCGTCGGCGCCAAGCGCCTTGGCGGCCGCGTCGCGGGGGATGTAGATCTTCATGCGCCCGCCTCCGTCAGGATCTTCGCCATCCGCGCGTCATCGACGCGGCCCACGACCTTGCCGTCCACCATCGCGGCCGGCCCGCAGGCGCAAAGGCCAAGGCAGTAGACCGGCTCCACCGTCACGGCGCCGTTTGCCGTGGTGCCGCCCCAGTCCAGCCCGAGCCTTGCCAATACCCGTTCGCCCAGTTCCGCCCCGCCGACCGACTGGCAGGCCTCGGCGCGGCAGAGCTTGATGACATGCCGTCCCGCGGGCTTCTCGCGGAAGTCGTGGTAGAAGGTCACAACCCCGTGAACCTCCGCCTTCGTCAGGTTCAGCGCGTCGGCGATAACGGGAATCGCCGCCTGCGGAATGTGCCCGTAGGCCGCCTGGATGGCATGCAGAATCGGCAAAAGGCGACCTTCGCCGCCCGAATGCTCGGAAATCAGCGCAAAGAGATCCCCTTGGGGGGCCTCCGCGGTAGAATGGGACATGGCTGGCCTCCCGCTGGTCTGGGGCGATGGATGCCCGGGTTTCGATAGGCAATCAATATTCGATTTTCGTCGTTTGATCGAGAAAGTCTATCAATACGGGTGCGGGAACCAACCGGCCCGATAACCCGCGGTTAATGGTTAACGACTAGAACGGGACGTGAACAAACCGAAAGGACGTCCCATGCGTGAAGTTGTCTCCCTCGCCGCTATGTTCCTCCTGCTCGCGTTCGCCGGACTCGAACCGGGCCATGCGCAGGCCGCGAAAACCTGCAAGGCCGGTGCCGTCGCCGAATTCTTCTCGGCCGGCTGCTGACCGGCTCTCGCAGCCCGTCATAGCTGGCCGAGCAGCGCCCGTGTCGGCCAGGCGTCCGCCGGCAGACCGAGCCGCGCCTGTTCCCGCTGCACGGCCTCGCGCGTCTTCTCGCCGAGGATCCCGTCGATGGCGCCGACGTCATAGCCCTTCGCGGCAAGCTTCTTCTGCAGCGCCACCATCTCCTTCGCCGAAAGCCCCGCCTCCGGGGCGCCCGGGTCATAGACCGGCGCGCCTTCCAGACGGGTGGCGAAATAAGCCGCCGTCGTCACATAGACGAAGCTCTTGTTCCAGCTGAAGTAGACGCGGAAGTTCGGATAGGCGAGGAAGGCCGGACCCTTCCGCCCCATCGGCAGAAGGACCGCCGCCTGAAGCCCCCGGGCAAGGGGCCCGGACCGTCCACGCACCCCGGCCGCCTCCCACTCCGCCACCGGGCGGGCGTGGTTGAGACCGGTCTTCGACCAGTCGAGATCGTCGGGAACCGTGATCTCCTGCAGCCAGGGCTCGCCCGCCCGCCAGCCGAGACCGTGGAGCATCTTCGCGGCACTCGTCAGCGCGTCGGCGGCCGAGGTCTTCAGCCGCACGTGCCCGTCGCCGTCGCCGTCGACGCCGTTGCGCAGGATGTCCTCCGGCAGCATCTGCACCTGCCCAATCTCGCCGGCCCAGGCACCCTGGGTTCGCGCCGGATCGAAATCGCCGCGGGCGTAAAGCTCCATCGCGGCGAAGACCTGCGGCCGGAAAAGCCCGGGCCTCCGGCAGTCGTGGGCGAGCGTCACCAGCGCGTCGCGCGTATTGAAGTCCCCCTGCACCGCTCCGAAGTCGGTCTCGAACGCCCAGAAGGCGAGGAGCACCCCCGGTGAAATCCCGTAGTCGCGGTCGATCCGGCGGAACACCTCGGCGTGTTTCTTCGCCATGGCCTGACCGTTGGCCAGCCGTCCCGCGCTGATGAGCGAACGGGAGAACTCGATGAAGTCCTTGCGGAACACGCCCTGCGCCCGGTCCGCCTTCAGGACGCGCCCGTCCTGTCGGGCGCCGGTGAGGAAGCCCTTCGCCACCTCGGACGGAATGCCGCGCGTCCGGGCCTCCTCCGCCAGTCCCGCGACGAAGGCATCAAAGTCGCCGCCGCAGGAGACGGCCGGGACGGGCAGGGCGGCAAGGCCAAGCGCGAGCAGGCGGGCGAGGGCGGCGGTGCGGGCCATGGGAACCTCCGGTGGCGTCAAGCCGACACTAACGCCCCCTCCGGCCGAGGCAACCGCGCCGGGGGTGGCCCGCGGGATTGTCGCCGGTCCGTCCGGAATGCGGCCTGCGCGGTGCTGATCTGCCACGCCGAAGGCCCTGTCGGCAGGGTCAACTTGATTTTTCCCAACAAAGGCACATGCTTGGGATGGGGAAGAGGTGTGTGATGACGGACTTTCTGCCGAAGGACGTGCAAGAGGGGCTCGACGCTGCGCGCAAGCGCGACCTGAGGCGGCGTTCGCGGCTCAGGGTCCTGGCCGGGGACGAGGTCTACCCGATCCTGCGGTTCTGGGGCACGGGCTTCGCGCTCGATGCCGACCAGGTGCAGCATCTGCGCGGGCTTGTGGATATCTACGACGGCGGCCGCCATCTCTGGCAGTCGCTCATCGTCGCATCGGGCGTGGAGGCGGGCGAGCTCATCTGCACGATGAAACGCTCCACGGCGGCGCAGGACAGGGCGCCGCTCGACTACGTCCGCGACGAGGACGCGCCGGTGGGCTATCTGCCCCGCACCTGAGCCGGGCCCTCACCGCTGGACGCGCCGACCGGGCGGGCCGGCCGGCACGCCGGTTCCCTACTGGAGGTCGGCAAAGGCCGACTGCAACCGCTCCACCGCTTCGGCCACGCGTGCCCGGGGTGTGGCGAGGTTGAAGCGCAGGAAGCTTTCGCCGCCCTTGCCGAAGGTCGCGCCGTGGTTGGCGGCGATCCCGGCGTCCTTCTCGACCCGCGCGATGAACTCCGCGGGCGCCATGCCGGTGCCGGCGAAGTCGACCCAGGCGAGGTAGGTCGCCTCGAGCGCCATCGACGCGAGGCCAGGGACCGCGGCAACCCCGGCGTCGAAGACCTGCCGGTTGCCGTCAAGATAGGCCACCAGCGCGTCGACCCAAGCCGCGCCCTCCGGTGAATAGGCGGCCGTCGCCATGTGCATGCCGAAGCTGTTCGGAGAGATGCCGAGCGCGTTCACCTTCGCGGCGAAGCGGGCGCGCAGCGTCTCGTCGGCGATGATGACGTTGCCGATGTGGGCGCCCGCGATGTTGAAGGTCTTCGTGGTCGCGGTCATCGTCACCAGGCGGTCGGCTATGTCGGGTGCGGCCGTGGCCATCACCCGGTGCCGGGCGCCCGGCAAGACGAGGTCGTGGTGGATCTCGTCCGAGACGAGGACGAGGTCGTGGCGCTTGGCGAAATCGGCGATGGCGCGCAGTTCGCCGGCCGTCCAGACCCGGCCGCCGGGATTGTGCGGCGAACAGAGGATCAGCATCCGTTCCGAACCCGTCATCATCGCGTCCCAGGCCGCGATGTCGAGGCCGTAGCGCCCGTCCTCATTGGCCAGCGGACATTCGACGACGCGGCGGCCTGCGGCTTTGATGACACGGGCGAAGGCATGATAGACGGGGGTCATCAGCACGACGCCATCGCCCGGCGCGGTGAAGGCCTCGACGCAGAGCCCGGTCCCGTTCACGAGGCCGTGGACCGTGAAGATCCATTTCGGATCGACCTGCCAGCCGTGGCGTTCGCGCATCCACCAGCAGATCGCTTCCAGATAGGCGCGATCATCGCCGAAATAGCCGTAGATTCCATGTGCCGTCATCGCCTCCAGCGCCCGCTGCACGCTCTGCGGCGGGCGGAAATCCATGTCGGCGACCCACATGGCAAGCCCGTCCTTCGGACCCACCCCGTAGAGCGGCTCCATCATGTCCCATTTCGAGGAATGGGTTCCGGTCCGGTCGATGATCTCGTCGAAATTCATGGCGTCTCCCTTGGACTTGACCGACCCTGTTCCAGCGATTGCCGCCGCGCAAGTGCGGTCATCCCGGCCGTTTTCGGGGCGTTCGTGATATCGTTCCATATCGCGCCACAAGATCGGAACATCATCCCGAAATTTGCATGTTAGCGGGAACATTGTCATGATATTATAAGTTACAATAGAAAATTGTTCCATCATGCACAAACCGGGCAGCGCCATTGCAAGATTCGAGGCCTTCGCCTAAATCGGCGCAATGACGCTGAGACCGATCCTCATCCACCCTGATCCCCGGCTGAAGAAGCGCGCCGACCCCGTGAGCGAAATCACGAAGGACCTGCGCGCAGCCGCGGACGACATGCTGCAGACCATGTATGACGCGCCCGGAATCGGGCTCGCGGGGCCCCAGATCGGCCTCATGTCGCGCATCATCGTGATGGATTGCGTGAAGGACAAGGAGGCCGCGCCGCGTCCGATGGTGCTTCTGAACCCCGAGGTCACCTGGACCTCCGAGGCGATGAACACCTACGAGGAGGGCTGCCTCTCGATCCCCGACCAGTACGCCGAGGTGACGCGGCCCGCCGAGGTGAAGGTGCGCTGGATGGACCTTGACGGCAAGACGCAGGAGGAACAGTTCGCCGGCCTCTGGGCGACCTGCGTCCAGCACGAGATCGACCACCTGAACGGGCGTCTCTTCATCGACTATCTCACCGCGCTGAAGCGCCAGCTGATCACTCGCAAGATGGAGAAGCTGAAGCGCGAGCGGGCGCGGCTGTGACCATCCGGCCCTTCGTCCCGTACCCCGACAAGCGGCTGAGGACGCCGGCCGAGCCGGTGGCGGAGGTGACCGAGACCGTCCGCATGATCTGGGACGACATGGTGGAGACGATGGACGCGATGCCGGGCGTCGGCCTTGCCGCGCCGCAGATCGGGATCATGCTGCGCCTCGCCGTCGTCGACTGTTCCGACCGGCGCGGGCAGGCGGTCAGGATGGCCAACCCCGAGATCCTCCATGCCTCGATGCAGATGCGCCGGCACGAGGAGGCGAGTCCGAACCTGCCCGGCGTCTCGGCGGTGATCGAGCGTCCGCGCGCGGTGACGGTCCGCTTCCTGAACCAGGCGGGCGCGGTCGAGGACCGCGATTTCGTCGGACTCTGGGCGACGAGCGTGCAGCACCAGATCGACCACCTGAACGGCCGGATGTTCATCGACCATCTCTCGCCGGTGCGGCGGCGGATGCTGGTTGCGCGCGCGGAAAAGCTGCGCAAGCGCGGATAGCGGCCGGGGGACTTCGCGTCCCCGGAGCCCCTGCGGGGGATTTGGGCAACGAAGAAGCAGGCGGAGGGACGACATGCGCGTGATCTTCATGGGAACGCCGGAGTTCTCGGTTCCCGCCCTCGACGCGGTCCATGCCGCGCACGAGATCGTCTGCGTCTATACCCAGCCGCCCCGCCCCGCCGGGCGCGGAAAGAAAGACCGGCCAAGCCCCGTGCAGGCGCGGGCCGAGGCGCTGGGCCTGCCGGTCCGCCATCCCGCGAGCCTGAAAACGCCCGAGGCACAGGCGGAGTTCGCGGCGCTGAAGGCCGATGTCGCGGTCGTGGTGGCCTACGGGCTCATCCTTCCGCAGCCGGTCCTCGATGAGCCGGCCAGGGGCTGTCTCAACATCCATGCCTCGCTCCTGCCGCGTTGGCGGGGGGCGGCGCCGATCCATCGCGCGGTGATGGCAGGCGATGCCGAGACAGGCATCTCGATCATGCGGATGGAGGCTGGGCTCGACACCGGGCCGGTGCTTCTGACGGAGCGGACACGGATCGGGCCGGAGGAAACCACGGCCGACCTGCACGACCGGCTCGCGGCAATGGGGGCTGCGGCCATCCTCGAGGCGCTCCGCCGGCTCGACGGGCTTGTGCCGGTACCGCAGCCGGAGGCCGGCGTGACCTACGCCGCCAAGATCGACAAGGCCGAGGCCCGGGTGAACTGGACCCGGCCGGCCGAGGAGGTGGACCGGCTGATCCGGGGGCTCTCGCCCTTTCCCGGCGCCTGGGTGGAGATCGACGGCGAGCGGGTGAAACTCCTGCGCTCCCGCCTTGCCAAAGGGCAAGGCCAGCCGGGCGCGGTGCTTGCGGGTTTCACCGTCGCCTGCGGCTCCGGCGCGGTGCAGATCACCGAGGCACAGCGCGAGGGCAAGCGGCCGATGCCCGCGGACGAGGTGCTGCGCGGACTCGTCCTGCCCGAAAGGCTCGGCTGAGCGTTCCCAAATGCCGTGCGGGGGGCCATATTGGCCGGGTGGCAACCCGGAGTCAGACATGGCCATTCTCGCCCTCATCATCATCGGCGCGGCGGCGGGCTTCATCGCCACGCGTCTCATGAACCTTCAGACCGATCTGGTGACCACTATCGCCATCGGCGTGCTCGGTGCGCTCGTGGGCGGTCTCGCCCTGCGGTTCCTGCTGGCGATCACCGGCCTCGCGGCGGGCTTCGTCGGCGCGATCCTCGGCGCAATGGCGCTGATCTGGCTGTGGGAGACCTACGGGCCGAAGCGCCGCTGACGGCGGCGGGTCAGCGGCGCGGCGGGCGCGAGCGGTAGACCGGCAGCCGCCAGCCGAAGTGAAGGCTGCCGGCGCGGAGCGCGAAGGTGACGCCCGCGCAGAGGAGCAACGCCGGGCCCGCCGGGAGCACGAAAAGCGCCGCGACTGCGGCAACGGCCCCGGCGAAGGCCGCGGTGACGTAAAGCTCGCCCTGTTTCAGAACCAGTGGCACCTCGTTGCAGACCACGTCCCGCATGAGCCCGCCGAAGGCGCCAGTCACCATCCCCATCAGAAGCGTCACGCCCCAGGGCTGGCCGGCCGCGAGCGCCACGCCCACGCCGGCCGGCACCGCGATCGAGAGCGCCAGCGCGTCGAGCCAGGTAAGGACCGTGAGCCGGCTTTCGAAACGGTGCGCGGTGAAGAAGACGATGACCGCCGCGGTCACGGCGACGCCGATGAATGCCGGCTCGGCCACCCAGAAGACCGGATTGCGGTCGAGGATCACGTCGCGGACCGTGCCGCCCCCGACGGCGGTCAGCGAAGCGACGAAGGCGAAGCCGACGATGTCGAGCTGCGCCCGGCTGGCGGCGAGCGCACCCGTCAGCGCGAAGACGAAGACCGAGGCATAGTCGAGCGCGTCAAGCAGCGTCATCGGCCCGCGCCTTCTTCGTCTTGAAGGGCGCCATGCCCGCCCGCGCCAATTCGTCGGCGCGTTCGTTCTCGGGGTGGCCGGCATGGCCCTTGATCCATTCCCAGGTCACCTCGTGGCGGTACTGTGCCGCGTCGAGGCGCCGCCAGAGATCGACGTTCTTGACGGGCTTCCGGTCGGCCGTCTTCCAGCCGTTCCGCTTCCACCCGTGGATCCAGGTGGTGACGCCGTTCTTCACGTAGGCGCTGTCGGTGACGATGGTGATCGCGCTCTGACGCTTCAGGGCTTCCAGCGCCGAGATCGCGGCCAGAAGCTCCATCCGGTTGTTGGTCGTGTCGGGCTCGCCGCCCGACAGCTCGCGGGTCTTGACGACTGCGTCGCCCTCGCGCGCGATCATCAGCACGCCCCAGCCTCCGGGGCCGGGATTGCCGGAGCACGCTCCGTCGGTATAGGCGAAAAGCTCGGGCATCTGCCCCCCCATTCGGTTCGTTCAGGGGATAGGCCGCGGGGCGGGGGCGGTCAACCGATCCTCAGGCGCGCTCCATTGCGAGGCGGAGGCCGAGGGCGGCGAAGGAGGCGGCGAAGGCGCGGCGCAGCCAGGCCATGACGGCGGGGCGGGACAGGACCGCCTCGCGCCCCGAGGCGGCGAGCGCGGCGTAGCCGAGGAAGACCGCGAAGGTCATGGCGGCGAAGCCTAGACCCAGTTCCAAGATGGTGCGCGTTCCGTCGCCGGGAGACAGGAACTGCGGCAGGAAGGCCAGGAAGAACATCGGGATCTTGGGGTTGAGAAGGTTCAGCGCGATTCCCCGCCAGACGATCCGGCCCGCCGGTTGCGGGACGGCGGCTTGGAGGGACAGCCCGCCTGCGCCCTTCAGCGTGCCCCAGGCCATCCACAACAGGTAGGCGACGCCCGCGAACTTCACCGTCTGGAAGAGGACGGCCGAGGAATGCAGGATCGCCGCAAGGCCCGCCACGGCGACGGCCATGTGAACGATGGTCGCCAGCGTACAGCCGACCGAAGCCCAGAATCCGCCGCGCATACCCTGCGCCAGCGCGACCGACAGCGTGTAGACGACGCCGATCCCGGGGGCGAGGCAGACGACGAACGTGGTCAGCAGGTACTCGGGCGACATGGGGAACCTTCGGCAGCGGATTCGGAGAGGGTGCCCGCGCGGCCGGGTCCGGTCAAGCGCGCCGGGTGAGGAGTATCACGAAAGGATCGAGCGTTCCGGCCAGGCCCTTTTCCTCGCCTCGCCGTTCGGAGAGTGCGGTGAAGCCGGCATCGGCCAGCAGCCCGTGCAACTCATCGACCTCGTAGTAGCAGTAAAAGCGGCCGAGCGCGTCGCGCCCCTCGCCAACCCCGGTCTTCATGCCGAGATGCAGCAGACCGCCGGGCCTCAGCGCACGGTGCAGCGCTGAAAGGTGCCGGGGCAGGTCCATGCGCGGCGCGTGCAACAGCGAAAAGTTCGCCCAGACGCCGTCATATTCGGCCAGGGCCTCGATATCGTCGAACGTTGCGAGCCGGGCACCGAGGCCGTGGCGTTCGTTCGCAAGCGCAACCATCGCCGCCGAGGCATCGACCGGTTCGGGCCGCATCCCGGCGGCACGCAGGAAGGCCGACGCATCGCCGGGCCCGCAACCGAGGTCGAGCACCCGGGCACCTTCGGGCAGCGCCGCGATGAAGCTGCGGAGATGGCGGCCGGGGCCGTCGCTGTGGAACCGCTCCTCGTAGTCGCCCGCGTGCGCGTCATAGGCGGCAATGGTGCGGGCATCCGCGCTCATGCCGGTTCCCGAAGGACGCGGGGGACCTTGAACTCGACGCTCTCGCGCGCCGTTTCCACCATCTCGACCGTGACGTCGAAGCGCGCGCGGAAGGCGTCGATGACCTCGTTAACCAATACTTCCGGGGCTGAGGCACCGGCGGTGACACCGACCGTTTTCAGCGCCCCGAGCGCGCGCCAGTCGATGTCGGTCGCGCGGCTCACAAGCTGGGCGTATCCGCAGCCGGCGGCGCGCCCGACCTCGACCAGGCGCCGGGAGTTCGACGAGTTCGGCGCGCCGATGACGAGCAGCGCCTCGATCCTGGGTGCAATGGCCTTCACCGCCTCCTGCCGGTTCGTCGTGGCGTAGCAGATGTCTTCCTTGTGCGGACCGACGATGGCCGGGAACCGCGCCTTCAGCGCGGCGACGATGCCGGCGGTGTCATCGACCGAAAGCGTTGTCTGGGTGATGAAGGCGAGCCTTTCGGGGTCGCGTGGGGCAAGCGTCGCCACGTCCGCGACCGTCTCCACCAGGAGCACTTCTCCCTCCGGCAGCTGCCCCATGGTGCCGAGCGTTTCGGGGTGGCCGGCATGGCCGATCATCACCATCTGGAGGCCGTTCTGGTGATGCCGCTCGGCCTCGATATGGACCTTGGAGACGAGGGGGCAGGTTGCGTCCACGTAGATCATGTTGCGCCGCGCCGCCTCGGCCGGCACGGCCTTCGGCACGCCATGGGCCGAGAAGATCACGGGCCGGTCGCCGGGCACCTCGTCCAGCTCCTCGACGAAGACCGCGCCCTTGGCGCGCAGGCCGTCGACGACAAAGCGGTTGTGCACGATCTCGTGGCGCACGTAGACCGGCGCCCCCCACTTGACCAGCGCCATCTCGACGATCTTGATCGCGCGGTCCACGCCGGCGCAGAAACCGCGCGGCGCGGCGAGATAGAGTGTCAGGGGCTGGGGCATGATCGGTCCTCTCGCGTCGCGGCGGCACGGTAGTCGAATGCCCGGGTGTGGACAACCGAACGCAGGCGCCCCCGGGCGCCTGCGGTCCGACTCGCTGCGTGGCGGCGTTACTTGCCGCTCGCCGTCTCTTCCTCGCGCTCGACCCGGGCTTCTCGCGGCGGGCGGCCGATCACCTCGCGCAGCGCGTCCAGCTCGATGAAGTTGTCGGCCTGGCGGCGCAGTTCGTCGGCGATCATCGGCGGTTGCGAGCGGATCGTGGAGACGACCGAGACGCGCACCCCCTGCCGCTGCAGGCTTTCGACGAGCGGCTTGAAATCACCGTCGCCGGAGAAGAGCACGATATGGTCGAGCCGCGGCGCAAGCTCCATGGCATCGACGGTAAGCTCGATGTCCATGTTGCCCTTGACCTTCCGGCGTCCCTGGCTGTCGGTGTACTCCTTCGCCGGCTTCGTGACCATGCAGAAGCCGTTGTAGTGAAGCCAGTCGACAAGCGGTCGGATCGGCGAGTAGTCGTCGTTCTCCAGCAGCGCGGTGTAGTAGAACGCACGCAACAGCTTGCCCCGGCGCTCGAATTCCTGCCTGAGAAGCTTGTAGTCTATGTCGAATCCCAGCGCCTTTGCCGCTGCGTAGAGGTTCGACCCGTCGATGAACAGCGCGAGCCGTTCGTCCTTGTAGAACATCAATTGTTCCTTCCAGAAATGAACCGTCGAAATTCCTTCTTGTGTTTGGGTGGGCAAACTGAAAAGTCGACGGGCGTTCGGGTGTGGTAGCAGGGACTTGGCAAATTGCCAGTGGATTTCCTATGTATCCAAAAAGACAGGCTAGCAGCGATCGCCCTCGGCGGCAATTCAACTTCTCCCGCAGGTGATCCGGCCAAAACCATTGCGGCTGCTCTCGCGGACATTGCGCGGGACATCGGCCCGATTGTCGCGGTTTCCCGCTTTTTCCGGACACCTGCCTACCCGCCGGGTAGCGGCCCGGATTTCGTCAATGCGGCCGTGGTGGCAGCCACGACGCTCGAACCTGCCGAGACCCTGGATGTCCTGCACCGTATCGAGGCCCGGTTTGGCCGTGTGCGCCA
>Ga0079224_100006617_pt1 | contig 15412 bp, 12 predicted proteins | sample Stecom2015_FD_80414 | JGI IMG/M metagenome (GOLD analysis project Ga0079224, IMG submission 80414) | Agricultural soil microbial communities from Utah to study Nitrogen management - Steer compost 2015 | ecosystem: Environmental > Terrestrial > Soil > Agricultural land | place: USA: Utah...
GGGAAGTCACCTCAACACGGATACAGGCGAGTTTGATTTAGTTGCTCACGATAAGGCGGCAGCTTCCCACCTTAGCGCGGCTTTTGGACTGATGGAAATCTGTGCTGAATTGGTGGATCTCTTTGAGATTCGGACCTTCACCGAGGCTTGGTTGACATATTGTACACTCTATAATGCAGATGGGGCACTTCAACGCAAAACATTGGGCAATGCCTTGGGCAGCTTGAATCTTGGGCAGGGGCATTCGCGGTTGACGGCTTATGCGGCATCTATGAAGAAAGATATGGCGCTGGCTAGAAGAGCGTGGGATGAATTCTTCGGTGGTGCCGCTGGATATTCCTTTTCTTCTCCTCAAACCCGTATGGTTGCCGGTACTGATGTTCTCCGCCCTGTGGAAGAAGCTGATGTTTCTACCAATGCCACGGCGCAGTGGGGACTGGCAGCTATTCAATGTTTGGCCTTGGTTGGAGAGCATTTGGATTAAACGCTTAAAAGAAGCTATACAGATGAATCTGATGCTGCGGTACGGAGATTTGGAGGAAGGGCATTTGAGGCAGCCTTAAATTGTTTTTCTTAAGCTGGAGGATCACCTACTCAATCATCTGTTGGGAAGGCTGGAGATATAGACATAGATGAGGATTGGGAGATTGGGTGAGGTATATGATCCATTACCAATCGCAACGAATAAATACTGGTAGATTTAGGCCATTAACATTAACATTTGAGCATATCACCCCCTACTCATTGCTTTAAACCAACTTCTTTATCAAATTACCCGCTGTTTGCGTATTTTCCATACGCGTTTTAAGGTTCAATTGAATAAAAAAGGTAGACAGTGCTTTTAAATCATTGGGTACCTTACACAGAGTTGGTGAAACCTCGGATTCAAATACGGCCCTGGCTAAAAGCTATCGGAATAATAAAAAAAACATCGAAAGACTTTTATGTATCATATCCCTATTAACAATTTTCAAATGGTATCTTATGCTAGGAAAAAGGGTTTTCCCGTCGCTTTGTTTTTGAGCTTTGTTCTGCTATTAGGCTGTAAAGAAGAACCGACCATTGTTTCGGTCAATTTCGAGGAAGCCGAATTCGCCCATTTTGTAGAACCTGACTTCCCCTACATCACCACTTCTCTTGATGGCAGAAGCCTCGGCGAAGGGTTTCCCGAGGATAACATTTCAGCCCGTGTATTGGCGGTGAAGCTTGGGGATGATGCCGCCATGGCCTTTGATACGGATATGCTTCGCTGGTCCGCGGCCTGGACGGGCGATTTTATGCCTATGGTTACCATGGCACAGATTTCTTACAACGACTTTCACAACAAAGACAACCTCTTGCCGGTCGTTGGCGGAGAGGTTAAATTGGCTACAGGACAATATGCGGGATGGACAGCAGGTACACCGAAGTTTAACGACCCCAGACCTCCGGCCTCGCATCCGGACGGGCTCCCTTGGGGACCCTTGCCACAGGAGCTAGGCCGCTGGAATGGCGTGTACTTGGTGGACGAGGGCGTGGTATTGTCGTATACTATTCAGGGCACAGATATCTTGGAAAAGCCGGGAGTGGTCAATGTGGGGCAAGAGCAGGCATTCACCCGCACTTTTGACATGAAGGATCAAAAGGAAACGTTGACTTTAGCAGCCGCTGAAGTAACCGATGGCGTTGGACATGAAGTAAACGAACATGTGGGCTACCTTACACACGGCGCAAGCGGCAACTTGCTCACGGCCGTGGGAATAGTTGGGGCATCTGACGGGATGGAGGTTCAGATAATAGATAATCGTTACCTTACCCTGCAGGTTTCCGCAGTACAAAAAAGAGAGCCTTTTACTGTGGTCTTATGGAAAGGCAATCCAGACCAAAAGGCAGTTTTTGAGGAATTACTAAACCAAGCCACTTCCGATTTCCCCGCCTATGACAAAGGGTCCACCAGCAGATGGAAGGAAGAAGTGCTCACTAAAGGGCAGGTTTCCCCTGATACCGCTGCCTATGTGGTAGACGATTTAACCTTGCCCATTCCGAATCCTTGGAACCGAAATGTGAGGTTGGTGGATTTTGCTTTTTTTGACGGGGACAAAGCTGCGGCTGTGTCCTTTGAAGGAGATGTTTGGATTGTAGAAGGTATAAATGATCGCTTGAATAGAGTATCGTGGAGGCGCTTTGGATCAGGCCTTTATGAGCCGCAAAGTATAGAAGTGGTTGAAGGTGACATTTACGTCTTTGGGAAAGAAGGGATTGTTAAGTTTCACGACCTGAATAAAGACGGGGAAGCCGATTATTACGAGAATTTTTCCCACATTATGGCACAGTCCATCGAGACCCGGGAATGGGCGGCCGATATGGTAGCGGCTCCCGAGGGCGGGTTTTATGTCGCCAAATTTGGTGCTTTGGACATGGGTCCGGAGACCTCATCCCCAAAGAGTCTTTTAGGGTTTCGTGCCGGATCGGTGCACGACGGCTCGATCTTAAAAATTTCAGCAGACGGCCGTTCCATGGAAACTATTGCCACCGGATTTAGAGGGCCATATATAGGCATCAATCCAGAGACCGGTGTGGTCTCGGCTTCCGACCAGCAGGGCAATTTTATGCCTTCCACTCCGGTAATGTTGGTCAACAAGGGCGACTATTACGGCGTACCTCCGACGGCCCACCGTAATCCCATTCCGGAAGTAACACCGCCTTTGCTGTGGATTCCCCATGGTGTGGATAGATCCGGTGTCAGTCAGGTATGGGTAAATAGTGGCAAGATGGGTGGCTTAAATGGTCACATGATTCACTTTTCCTATGGCCGGCCCGGCTTGTTCAAAGTGCTGATAGATAGCGTGCGGCAGCAGGTGCAAGGAGGGGTATCGGTCATTGAGGGGCAGTATTCCGCACCCACGATGAAAGGCGCCATCAATCCCGAGGATGGTCAATTGTATTTCACCGGATTTTCGCTTTGGGGCACCAATACCAAAACAATCAGCGCCCTTGGCAGGCTGCGCTACACAGGGAAAGAAAGTTATCTGCCGACGGCTTTTGCTGTGAGGGAAGGAGGCATCGCTCTGACTTTTGATGTAACGTTGGATGAATCCAGCGTGAACGATATCAGTAAATACCAGGTGAAGCGTTGGAACTACCATCGGACCGAGAAGTATGGTTCTGGCCACTTTCGAATGGACGGCACGCCCGGCGACGAGAATATGCCTGTGCTAAAGGCTTTCTTATCTGATGACAAAAAGACCATCTTCCTAGCTGTTCCCAATATGGAAAAGGTGATGCAGATGTCTCTGGCGTATGAAATTAGGACAGCTGACGGACAGGAGGTCAGGGATGATTTTTATTTTACCGTCAATGAGCTGGTCGAGCCGGACCTTTCACTTTTAGGCTTTTCATCTTTGACCATAGATGATATTTCGTTTGAATTTGATCCTAGTCAGGTCGCCACCAAAGAAGTGACGCCGACCGAGGAATTAGGGTCAGAGTTGTTTGTCAGGATGGGCTGTATTGCTTGTCATGCCGTAGAAAAGGATGATCAGGCCAAAATTGGTCCGCCGATGACAGGCTTGTATGGTTCCTTGCGGAAATTCAACGACGGGACCTCAACGACGGCTGACGAAGCCTACCTGCTGGAGTCGATTGTAAGTCCGGGTGCAAAAGTGGTAGAGGGCAGGGAAGGGGAAATGCCTTCCTTCTTGGGCATCCTTTCGGAACCGGAAATGGAATCCGTGATCTTGTATATCAAATCCTTGGCGAATTGAGCCAATAGATGGTAGAAGGGGGGATGATTGAGTCAACGCAAACTTCAAATTAGTCTTTGGTAATGAAAAAAATTGTTGCTTTAGCCTTTTCCTGTACCGTTCTTTTTGGTATTTCCTGCTGGGGACAAACCGAAATCCCGCTCTATCCGGGACCGATCCCCAATTTCAAAGCCGTAGCAGATCAAGAGGAGATCACGGGGGATGGAGAAGTTATCCGGAAAGTCAGCCGGCCGACGCTGACGGTGTTCTTGCCGCCCAAGGAAAAAGCAAATGGTACAGCCGTAATTATATGTCCTGGGGGAGGATATCATGCATTAGTGGCCAAAAGAGAGGGCAGTGATGTGGCCAAAGTTTTCACAGAACTAGGAGTGGCGGCTTTCGTGCTGAAATACAGGCTGCCCAATGAGGACTTTCAGGAGCAGAAATATATAGCCCCTTTACAAGATGCCCAGCAAGCGATCAAGACCGTGAGGGAAAGCAGTGCAAAGTGGGGAATTGATCCTGATAGGATAGGGATTATGGGCTTTTCAGCGGGCGGACACTTGGCGGCAACGGCAGGGACACAATTTGATGCTCCGGCTATAGAGAATCCCAAAGAGACGAGTCTGCGGCCGGACTTTATGATTTTGATTTATCCGGTGATCAGTTTCACGGATAGCATCGGACATCTGGGTTCACGTACTTTTTTACTGGGCGAAGCACCGCCACAGGATCAGATCATCCGTTTCTCCCATGAATATCAGGTCAAAAACAACACCCCTCCCGCTTTTATCACTCACGGGGCTGACGATTCGGTAGTACCTGTAGCCAATAGCTTGGAATTTTATCAGGCCTTGCTACAATATAAAATTCCTGCTGAGATGCATCTGTACGCAAAAGGAGAGCATGGATACTTGCAAAGCCCTTCATTCGAAGAGTGGTTTGGCCGGATCAAACATTGGATGCGAAGCATGGCGCTCGTCGAGTAGCAAGGCCGCTGCCGGATCTGGTTGTGTATGTAAACGGGCCGGGAATTTGGCTAAGGGCTGATATATTGGTCATCTATATCAGGGTAGCCTTGATTTTTTACGATCGGCAAGGATAGTTGAGTGGGAATTTATAATATTGGCGCATGAAGAAATTTCTTAGCCTTATCCTATTTTGTTCATTCTTTCAGCCGCTTGCCGCCCAGCAGGTGGAACCCCCTGCGCCCTATGGCGCGCTACCGAGCCCGCAACAGGTTGACTGGCAGCAGCTGGAATACTATATGTTTATACATTTTGGCCCCAATACCTTTACCGATGTGGAGTGGGGACATGGAGACGAAGATCCAGAAGTCTTTAACCCCACGCAGCTGGACGCACGTCAGTGGGCGCGCATCGCCAAAGAAGCAGGGATGAAAGCAATTATCATTACCGCCAAACACCACGATGGCTTTTGCCTGTGGCCAAGTGAATTCAGTACCCACACCGTCAGGGAAAGCCCCTGGAAAGACGGTCAGGGTGATATCTTAAGGGAGCTTTCTGACGCCTGTAAAGAGTATGGGTTGAAGTTTGGCGTCTATCTTTCTCCTTGGGACATGAACCATCCCGCTTATGGCACGCCAGAATACAACCAGATTTTCGCCAACACCCTGGAAGAGGTATTGACCAACTATGGGGATGTGTTTGAAACCTGGTTTGACGGGGCCAACGGCGAGGGCCCTAATGGCAAGCGCCAGGAATATGACTGGGACTTGTTTCATAAAACTGTCTATAAGCATCAACCCAACACCATCATATTCAGCGACATTGGACCAGGTACGCGATGGGTAGGAAATGAAAGAGGCTTTGCTGGGGAAACCAATTGGTCGACGCTGAACGTCCAAGGTTTCGAGCCGGGAGCGAATGCGCCCGCCCAGCAAGTGCTCAATGAAGGAAATGAAGACGGTGAGGCATGGGTACCTGCCGAAAGCGATGTGTCGATCCGACCGGGTTGGTTTTATAGCCCTTCTACAGATGATAAAGTGAAGTCTTTGAACCACCTGTTGCAAATCTACTATGGTTCGGTGGGTAGAAACAGCAATCTGTTGCTCAATGTACCGATAGACAGGAGGGGGCTGATCCATCCTGCTGATTCTGCCCGGCTGATGGAGCTTCGCCAGGTGCTGAACGCGTCATTTGACGAAAATTTAGCTTTGGGAAAAACAGTTGAAACCTTACAGATACGGGGAGGGCATGATCAATTTGGCACCCATCACCTCACGGACGGTGACTATGATACCTATTGGGCGACAGATGATGAGGTGCGGGAAGCTACACTGACACTGGATCTCGGAGCAGAAAAGGAAATCAACCGTGTGGTTTTGCAAGAATACATTCCTCTAGGGCAGCGGGTAAAATCGTTCAGTGTAGAGGCTTGGGATGGGAAACAATTTGTGGAAATAGATAAGCAGACGACCATCGGCTACAAGAGGATATTGGTTTTTCCTACGCTTACCACTTCAAAAATCCGTGTCAATATCTTAGACTCCAAGGCCGCTCCCATATTGGCTGAGATGGCCGTGTATAAGGCGCCCGAAATGTTGGCTCAGCCATCCATTTCCCGCGATAAATCTGGGAAAGTGACGATCAACAGCGAAAGCCTAGATGCGGTCATTACTTACACCACGGACGGATCTGAGCCGCATGTAAACTCGGACTATTATTCCGAACCTTTCGATTTTCCTCAAGCGGGAACGGTGAAAGCCAAGGCCTTTATTGATAGGGGGGAGCAATCAAGTGAGACCGTGTCGACAGATTTTGATGTAGCACCTACCAGATGGAATGCCGTTTCGGTGACGAGCTCGGGAATGCGGACGGGATCCAGCCGGGCCATTGACGCCGATCCCCACACCTATTGGCTTACTACCGATGACCAGCAAGCTTTTCCCCACCATCTAACAGTGGATCTTGGCGAAGAAATGGAAGTTCGTGGTTTCTTCTATACCCCGGTTCAACATCCGCAACTGGCCAATCGGGGGACGATCTACCGGTACAGTTTCTTGGTGAGCAGAGACGGCAAAAACTGGGAAACGATCATCGACAAAGGCAACTTCGCCAACATTAAAAACAACCCCATTCAGCAGAGGGTAACATTTGACAAGGCATATCCCACGCGTTATTTCAAAATCGTCTCGCACGCTTCTGTTAATGACGGAGAAATAGCCACCTCTGCTGCCGAAATAGGAGTGATAACAAGATAAGTGAATAAATTTTTGATAATTCAAATGTTGTGTAATTAGTGAATGTTAATCGTGCCTCTGGGGACACAGGCACGGGCAATGCCCGTGTCTTTACCTTCTACGGGCCATCCTTAGGGCGTTGCTAGCTTTGTGGAGATTCAGGCCCGGATAAGGCCCCCGTCTATGTCCCCACAGACTGCTTAATTCAACAATATTAATTGATACTTGATGTTACATCGGGATATTTTGAAGCATTGGATTTGGATAGGATTGTTTTTGGGTTTGACAGCTTGCCAGACCAAACTTACCTCCCCAACAGGCTCTTCTGAAGTGAACCGGATCCAGCGGGTGCTTTTCTTGGGAAACAGCATCACCTATAGCGGACAATATATTGCCGATATTGAGGCATACTATCGCCTTGTCCATCCAACTTTGCAGATCGAGTGGATCAATGTTGGCCTGCCAAGCGAGACTGTCTCTGGTCTTTCTGAAGAAGGACATGCTGATGGGGCTTTCCCCCGGCCGGATCTCCACGAGCGGCTTGAACGTGTCCTCAAACAAATGCAGCCGGATCTGGTCTTCGCCAACTATGGTATGAACGACGGCATATATTTGCCGTTCGACACAGCACGATTTGAGAAATTCCAATCCGGCATGATCAAGCTACATGAGGCGGTCGTCAAGCAGAGAGCGAAGATAGTCCACCTCACTCCCCCAGTCTACGATGAAGTCAAAGGAGGCCAATCTGGATATGATGATGTGCTCCGCCGGTATTCCCTCTGGCTCCTCGGCCAAGAGCAAACAGAGCGGTGGCTAGTGGTGGATATTAATGGCCCTATGAAAGCCTACTTAGAGGAAAAACGACGTAAAGATTCATCTTTTCATCTAGCGGCTGACGGTGTCCATCCAGGGGACGAAGGGCATTGGCTTATCGCAAGGGAAATTCTAACGTTCTTGGGAGAAAATCATGTGAATGATGCCGAAAGCATTCAGGCGATCTTAAAAGACTATCCCAATTCTGGAGCTGTTATTCAAACCGTTAGGGAGAAGCAACAATTGATGCGGGATGCCTGGCTCACAGCTATCGGTCATAGCAGACCCGGCATTAAGGAAGGTCTCCCCCTAGAAGCAGCTTATGAAAAAGCAGCAAATTTGGAGCTGTGTTTAGACAGTCTTGTTTCAGAACCCCATAATGCAGATTAACCATATAGCCGCAGTGTGGCTGTACGGTATCTTTGCTTTTCCCATAAGTTTATTTGCTTATATTTCCCCTATTTTAAGGTTCCTGAAAGCTATGGTCATCTCGTTATTGGGATGCAGCTGCAGGCCGATAGGACCTTCCTCTGGCATGTCTTCAGAAGTGTAGGTCATCACTTCCTGACCATTAAGCCAGACCGTGTAGGTCTGATCAACAAGCCGGATTTTCATCGTGTTCCAATCATCTGTTTTTAGGAGGTCCTTTACCCCTTTGGCTTCCACAGGGTAGCCTTTGCCCGGAATGTAGGGAGATGCTGTAAGATCTCTTTTAAGGGAGCCGGAAATCCCGATTTGAATCTGATCCTTTTCGGAACGCAGGAAGAAGCCCGAATCTACCACGCCTTCACCCATGAGGAAATCGCCTTCGAGGATGAAATTTCCATAGGCTTTTTTTGTCCAAAGGATAGAACCCTTTTTAGAGGGGTCGCTTTTTGCCCAGATATCACCATCTTCTATTGACCACCAGATATTGTCTTCCGGCAGTACCCAACCTTTGAAGTTTTTGCCGTTAAAGATGGATTTCATCTTCGCCTCTTGGGCTATGGTTTGCATGAAGATGACAGAGAGGATGAGGGAAAGGATGATGGTGCGCATGAATAATTATTTTAGGTTGTTTGTTGTATTTAAGTTTATAGCATTTGGCTAACGAAGAGCCCTGACCGTAATTTCAAAAGCGGTTCTTGGATTGATGACCAAAAGCTGCTGTATTTCTTCTTTGGTCCATCCCCGCGCAGCCAGCAGCGGGAGGAAATCCTTGAACAAGGCTGTATAATCACGAAATTCCCCGCCTTTTTCTTCTCCCGGACTGTACCAGCCTGCATCATGGGATAGCAGTACCCGGTGTAGCAGCCCCTTTGACTTTAGATTTTCCAGCATGGTAGCGTAATCCTCTATATTGGATGGGGCTAAACCATCCAGACTCACCCAAGCCCCTTTTTGGGCGGCCTTAACATGCATGGCGAGGTCAGCTTCACCTTGGGCATGCACCCAAATAAAAGCGCTCGGGTGAACACCTTCGCTTTCTAAAATGGCTAGCTGCTCAAATGCAGGTACAGCCGGTCCCGTATGCGAGGCAATGATCAGCCCTGTTTTCAAATGGGTCCTTGCTGCAGCCCTGATGAGTTTGCGATGTAACGCTGACAAATGCCCACTGTTGACGCTGGTTTTTATGAAGCCTGGCTTTATACCTGTATCCGCTATGCCCTCTTGTGCTTCCCTGATCCATCGTGCCGCTAATTGGTCGGCCGTTTCGGTGTATGCTTCACTGGGAAGATGTTTGTTGTCGGAAGCCCCGTAGAATCCGGTGTTGGTGATGATCTGAACCCCGGTGGTTTCTGACAGCTTTTTTAGCAACAATGGATCCCTGCCCAAGTAGGCTGGGGTACATTCCACCATAGTCTGTACCCCAAGGTCCTTGATTTCCTCAACAAACGGTGTAACAATAGACAAGACTTCCTTCTTATCCCAGCGGTGCTCGCCTGTCTGATCGGCTCCTATAAAGTCCACCAGCACATGCTCATGGATAAGGGTCAGCCCCATCTCTTCGGGGCGTATAGGTCCGGTCACCGTCATGATGCTTCCGGTCTGGGCTTTGATGTCCATGCTGAGGATACACCAGCCAAGAAGTGTAAGTAGTAGCTTCATGCGGTAAGAGATGGATATATCGTAATGGTATGGTATTAAGGCAATCTAAGGCAATGATGGGGGGGGTGATTTACGTCGTCATCCTTTGGGCGGCTACTGCGGCGCCAACGATACCCGCATCATTTTGCTTTTCGGCAATTAAAATAGGCACATCTATAGTAATTTGATCCTTAAATTTATCAAACTTTTTGCTGGCCCCGCCTCCGATGATGAAAAGATCTGGAGAAAAAATCCGCACCACGTGTTTCAGAAACTTGTCGAAACGTTTTCCCCATGTTTTGTAGCTCAGCTCCTCTTTCTGCCGGGCAGCGTCAGAGGCAAAGAATTCGATCAATTGCCCGTCGCGGTAATAGATCCTGCCCAATTCAAAATTCGGGATCAGCTGGCCGTTGAAGAAAACACCGGTTCCCAGCCCGGTACCAATGGTGACCATGATTACTAGACCCATTTTGCCCCTTCCTGCTCCAAAGGTCATCTCCGCGAGCCCTGCCGCATCGGCGTCATTGATCACTGTAAAAGGCAGCCCTGTCCGCTCGCTGAATAGTTCATCGACCTGGACACCCTTCCAGCTTTTATGGATATTGCCTCTGGCCGCCGACTTGCCGTGGTGGATCACAGTGGTGAAGCCACATCCTACTGCACCTTTCCAATCAAAATATTCTACAAGTTCTTTTACTGCTTCCGCGATCTGTTCGGGTTTGGAAGGCTTAGGAGTTGCCACCCTGTATCTCTCAGCTGTCAACTCGCCGGTTTCAACATTTACCGGAGCACCTTTAATGCCGGATCCGCCGACGTCAATTCCCAGAATTTCCATAAAATTCCATATTCATTTTTATTCTATAAATTAAAGATAGGTGACTTTCGGCATTTAGCCTAAATTCAGCCCTTCAAAAAATGAAAGAAGGCCTCTCTATTTTGCGGATTTCAACTTCTCCGGGGCCTGTTCTAGGTGCAGTTGCTAGGTAAATCGGGATATGGTCCTACCTGAGTTTTCAACAATCTGTCTTCGGAAAGACATTGAATTCATAATTATGTAACTTTGGTTTCAAATCGCGATATACATATGAAAGAACTTGGGACGATCAGTCAATTACCTATCAACCGATTCACGGCAAACGGAGCTTATTTAGCTCTTCAGGAGGGCGGGGAAGTGCTCCTTCCGCAGAGTTATTTAAGTGGCGATGAAAAAGAAGGCGAAATTGTGGAGGTGTTTGTTTATACCGACAGCGAAGACCGGCCGGTTGCTGTCAAGGAACGACCAAAAGCCCTATTGGACGAATTTGCTGTAATGGAAGTTAAAGACCTTACTTCTATAGGTGCTTTTGTAAATTGGGGGTTGAGAAAAGATCTCTTCATTCCCAAAAGCGAAATGGCCAAGGACATGAAATCCGGTTTAAAATATCTGGTACGAGTATGTCTGGATCACCGCACCAACCGGCTAATTGGTGTGGCCAAATACCGTGATTTTATCATAGATGACACCCGGGGTTTTGAAGAAGGGCAGGAAGTGGAGGTTTTGGTATTTGAGCGATCGCCTTTAGGATACAAAGTTTTGATTGAAAACAGTTTTGAGGGTATTGTTTATTTAAGTGAAACTTTTGAGGAGGTTCAAATCGGAGACGTCCGGCGCGCTTTTATCAAGAATAAACGGGACGATGGGAAGCTCGATCTCCAGTGGACGCCGCTAGGCCGGCAGAAGTATGAAGAGGGGGCGGAAAAAATTTTAACTTTCCTAAAAGATAAGAAATTCTTGCCCCTTCACGATAAATCATCCCCTGAAGAAATCAAACAATTACTGGGGATGAGCAAAAAGCACTTCAAGCAATCCATCGGACAACTGTATAAGCTTCGCAGGATTAACCTGGTGCCCGGTGGAATAGAATTGATGGATTAACGGAGCTTGAGTACTTCCAAGGGTGTGACGCAAAGGACCGCTTTTCCTCTCTTAATGGCGATGGGCGCTTTTATCAGGTGGGGGGAGTTGGCCAGGATGTGAAGCCAGCTTTCCTCATCCCAAGATTTTCCGGCTATACGCGTCTGGTAATCCGGATGCGAACGGTCAAGTAAATCTTTTGCCCGGAGGTTAAGTTTATTGAGGATATTTCTCCATCCAGTGGTTGTAATCCGTTGCTTTTGGATGTTGATTTCATTGATGTTTCTGGACACCGAACGGGCATATGCCCTGGCTTGTTTTTCTCCTGACTGTATGGGATTGTAGTAGAAGAAAAGCTCATTAGGATGTGATTTCATGGCATTATGGTTTGATGTGTTTCCCAAAATAGGGAAATATTGCTGAATTACAAAACTATTTATTGATAATTTCAATAAAATGCATCAAAAACATGTTGCAAAAAGCATCAAAATAAACGTTAAATTCAACACTTTTGTGACGATTTTAGGAAGTAAGGCAATCTGTTTAGTACTTTAGTAAATTAAACCTATAATTAATAATATGAATATTCAGTCAAACCATTTTATGGGTGTTGATGTGGGAGGGACACACCTAAAGATCGGTCTGGTAAGCCGGGAGGGTGAAATTCTATCTTTCGACAAGGAAGACACGAAAGGCTATCGCGATGATCCCCAAGGATTCCCTCACCGCTTTGTAGAGGTAATGGGTAAATATCTTGCTAAATATCCAGGTGTAAACAAAGTAGGCATCGGGGTACCGGGCTTGATCAGTAAGGACAGGACCACTACCTTAGAAATCCCGGCAATTCCAGAACTTAACGGATATAACCTAAAGAAAAATCTATCGGAAAAATATCCGGAAATATCTTTTTATCTTGAAAATGACGCCAGTGCCGCGGCTTTGGGTGAGTTGAAATTTGGAACCACTAATCCCTCGCAAGACTTTTTGTTTATCACCATGGGTACCGGTATAGGAAGCGCCTTGGTTGATGACGGGAAAATTTTTAAAGGGGCCAGAGGCAACGGCCTGGAAATGGGGCACATGTTGTCCAGAGGGAATGCCCGACTGGAGACGTTGGTCGGCAGGGATGGCATTCTAAGAATCATGGAGCGTATGATTCATGCCTATCCGGAAAAAGCGGGGGAACTGGTGGATAAGGAACTGGGCACCCACCTGCTCGTAGATACCGCTAAAGCCGGCAATCCGGTCTCCTTGATGGTATTTGAAGAAGTAGGGGATATCTTGGGCGAAGCCATTGTGTCGGCCATCCGTATTTTGGATGTGAACGAAGTGTACTTCGGCGGTGGAATTTCCGCAGGCCTGGAATTCATGATGCCTTCCTTGGAGAAAACAATCCGTCAGTATCTAACCAACTACTACCTGAACGGTCTCAAGCTAAAGAAAGCATCTTTGGAAAATAATGCCGGTACATTAGGTGCGGCTGCGCTTTGTTTTATGGATTAGTCCTCAATAAGGGTTCAGCTTGGTGATGGTTACCTCGCTCACCCGGTTGACGGCATTCAGGCGAAAAAGAACCTTCAGGGGTTCTTTTTCTTTTTTGTCCTCGCACAAGTCAGAAGGCTCCAGGAAGTAGTAAAAGAAGCTTTGGCTATGATCATATAACTCCACCCGATCAGGCCTGCCAAAAGTCTTGATCAACTGTTGGTTGTTGGCCTCTAGAAAGGTATTTCGGAGCCTTTCCAGTTCTTCGAGATCCTGTATCCTTAAGCCTTTGCAGCCGTTCCGGTCATTTTTCCAATTTTCGAGGTTGATACTCCCAGTTTCTAACTGGGGCGAACAGGAGGTAAAGCCTGCAATGAGCAGAAACATAAAAAAGGGGATAATCAGAGGTCGGCCCATAAGCTTGTAGCGCATATCAATAGTTTCCCCAAAAGTACGATGATATCTTTTAATATCTAGTCCAATCCTCCAAACTTCCGCTCTAGCACAAATGCTCAGGGCTTTCTGATATATTGCAAAATACCCGCTGCTGTTTCCGCCAACCGCCTGATATTCGTATTCGCTGCGGGGGCTAAAGCCTCAAGTGAGCCCCACAACTGAGCAACTGGCCTATCAAACCGTCCAACTGGATCATCAAACCGCTCCAAGTGACCTATATCCCGTCCAAGTAGCGCATCCAACCGCCTCAGTAATCCATAAAATTTGGCAAGTTGCCTATCTCCCGTTCTAATGACAAATAAAATATGGCTAGTATGCTATCAACTAGTATAAGTACACTATATACCGGCTGACTTTCGGGAGAACGACTGTTTCACTAGGTCCTATTTCCCCACCCACTTCAAAATCAGTATTTCTCTTTCCCTCCATCTCTAATCTTAAATCTTTATATTAGCGGCTTAATTGAATCCACGATGTACACGCGATTAGCTAAAGTTTTCTATTTTATTACCGCTATTTTATTCATAGTAACCTTCTTATATATCTATGCTTCCCTACCGGAAGAGGTGGCCTACGAGGTCAATAGCTCGGGCAACCTAGTGAAAGGCATGAGCCGGGACAGCCTCTTTTTTGTCTCCATGGCAATATTTGTCGGATTAAATTTAGTTTTGGTTATTCCTGCCAAAATGGTGGAAAACCAGGTGTTGGGCAGAACCAGAAATCTATTCAAGACGGGCAGCCCCTTCCGGGATTCTCTACTGATCTGGGTTTATTCCTTTGGAGGGATCATCAATCTCAATCTGATCCTGTTGGTGTTCTATATTCTCAGGATCAATAATTTTGGGGGAAATGCGCCCAGCGGCTTCGATTTTCTTTATTATTTGATCCCTTTGCTCTTGGTCGGGTGGATTATCGCCTTGTTTATCTTATTGGGAAGGAAAATCCAGCAGGTTCAGGGTTCCAGATTGGAGAGGCAGAAATAAAAATCATTTAAGAAATGGCAAAAAGCGTTCAATATACCGAAGACAGTATCAAGTCCCTCGACTGGAGGGAGCATATCAGGCTCCGGCCTGGGATGTATATAGGGAAGTTAGGGGATGGGAGTGCCCAGGATGACGGGATTTATGTGTTGGTGAAAGAAATCCTCGATAACAGTATCGATGAGCACATGATGGGGCACGGCCGAACCATTGACATCAAGATATCAGAACATAAAGTCGAAGTGCGGGATTATGGACGGGGGATCCCTTTGGGGAAAGTGATCGACTGCGTATCCAAAATCAACACCGGCGGTAAATATGATTCAGGTGCCTTCCAAAAATCGGTTGGGCTTAACGGCGTCGGTACGAAAGCGGTTAACGCTTTGTCCGACTACTTTAAGGTTCAATCTTACCGAGATGGTGAAACCAAAGTGGCGGAATTTGAGAAAGGCGTGCTGATCAGCGACAAGCCTGTTGAAAAAAGCTCTGAACGTAACGGGACGAAAATCATCTTTTCGCCTGATCCGACAATTTTCAAAAACTACCATTTTATTCCGGATTATCTGGAAAACCAAATATGGAATTATGCGTTCCTCAATGCCGGACTGACCATCAATTACAATGGAAAGAAGTTTTTCTCCGAAAACGGTCTGCTGGATTTGGTAAGCCGAAAATTGGATGAGGAAAGCAGAAGGTATCCCATCATTCACCTCAAAGGCCATGACATTGAAGTAGCTTTTACTCACTCCAACCAATATGGGGAGGAGTATTATTCCTTCGTCAATGGGCAATTTAC
>Ga0079224_100006619_pt1 | contig 15411 bp, 12 predicted proteins | sample Stecom2015_FD_80414 | JGI IMG/M metagenome (GOLD analysis project Ga0079224, IMG submission 80414) | Agricultural soil microbial communities from Utah to study Nitrogen management - Steer compost 2015 | ecosystem: Environmental > Terrestrial > Soil > Agricultural land | place: USA: Utah...
GGTCCCTTCCCCATCCATGAAGAATCAGTTACCTTAATCATAATCGACGATGAAAACCCCGACTGCCAAACCATCATCAAGGTGGAACCCCCAGAAACCTGCTCCAATCAATGCACCATCGAAGCAGCAATCACCAACCTTACCTGCGATAACAACAACACCCCAGCCGACTCCACGGACGATCAGTTCTATTTTGCTCTCACCGTCACCGGATCCAATACCTCTAGCCAATGGTCCACGACAGACGGTCAATGGTCCGGAACATACGGCAGTCCGGACAAGCTCGGTCCCGAACCCCTGTATGGGGAATCAGTCACATTAATCTTACACGACGATGAAAACACCGGTTGTCAAACCACCTTCGATGTGGAACCCCCAGAAACCTGTTCCAATCAGTGCACCATCGAAGCAGCAATCAACGACCTTACCTGCGATGACAACAACACCCCAGCCGACTCCACGGATGATCAGTTCTATTTTGATCTCACCGTCACCGGATCCAACACCTCTAGCCAATGGTCCACGACAAACGGTCTATGGTCCGGAACATACGGTAATACTGCAACCCTAGGTCCCTTCCCCTTCCATGAGGAATCAGTTACCTTAATCTTACATGACGATAAAAACACCGGTTGTCAAACCACCTTCGGTGTGGAACCTACGAAATTATGTTCCCGATCATGTAGCATTACAGCCACAAGTTCATCTGTATGGTGTGATGACAATAGTACACCTGCTGATGTAACAGATGATCAATTTTTTATTGAGCTTCAGGTCATCAATGTCAATGGATCCTCCGGTTGGGTTTCAGATGATATCTATACGGGGACTTATGGAAATCAATACCGCGTGGGCCCCTTTCCCATTGCTGGGGGAAACCAAAAAATGGTCATTCATGATCTGGTTTATCCATCCTGCCAGGACACGATACTGATGGTTGCGCCTGAAAATTGTGAATCAAATTGCCCACTCAACATTCAACTCACCGATTCTTGTGTGAAAAATGCAAATGGGGAATATGATATATTTTACTTTCTGAATGATGGTCTTGAACCTGGAACAACCCTATATGAACTTTATTTTGATGAAAAATTGATGAACGTCCTTCCGGGTTCGGGCGAAATCCCTATTGGACCTTTCCAGGTCAAGGACAGCGGAGAATTGTTTATCACTAATGTCACCGCCTCCACCCAGTGTAAGAAAGTAATCCCTATAAATCCAATTCACGATTCATGTCCCAAATTGGCAACGGATACGTGCCGGATAGAGGTAACTGCCCTGGATTGGACCTCCTGCAAGTATAGGAATTCTCCAATCGAGTCCTCCGATTCTTTGATCTATCAAATTTGGAGCAGCTCATTTCCCGTACAAATGGTCCTGGGCAACAACACCTACGAGGTGGGCAATGCTGGACGACACAGCCTGGCTATTAACCCCAATTGGAAGCACAACGAAACCATACCCATTCAATTTATAAATCCTGGAGGATGCGATACCATCCTGGATGTCCCTCGACCTTGCGTGAGTCTTACCTCTTCTTTTCCCAACGCATTTACACCAAATCAAGACGGGATAAATGACTTCTGGGAAATTAATTTACCATCAGGAAGCATTCACATCGATTTAATAATATTCGACAAATGGGGAAATCAGATCGTTCAGGTTACCAAACCAGAATTGGTTGACGGGCAGCTATTATGGGAGGGCAATTCTGCTTCAGGTCAACCGTTGGATGGGATGTTTGTGTATAAAGTAACCTGGATTTATAACAATAAATCCAATTTCCAATCGGGTGAATTGTTGATAATGCGATAAAAAAAGAGCGAATCACTTCTACGTGATTCGCTCTTTTACCTTCACTTATTTTGGTCTAAGATATAGATCCTATGGTGCCATCAAACTGAAATACTGATCCAGTTTTGGCAATACGATAATTTCGGTACGACGATTCAAAGACCGACCTTCTGCGGTATCGTTGGTGGCTTTTTCAATGTATTCTCCCCGTCCACCAGCAGTCATCCTTTCTGGTTTGATACCATGTTTGGATTGAAGTTCACGTACAATAGTGGTCGCACGTAATACACTTAAATCCCAATTATCCTTGATACAATCAGTGGCTATCGGCACAGTATCGGTATGACCTTCAACCAGAATGTCAAACTCTGCATGATCGTTCACGATCTTGGCAATCTTACCCAATACGGAATTGGCTTCAGCTGTAATAGCCGTACTTCCGCTTCGGAACAATAATTTGTCAGACAACGAGATATATACTACACCCTTCTTCACCTCAATATTCACATCATCATCGTTGACATCAGACAAAGATCTCTTTAATTTTTGGACCAGGACCAGATTCAAGGAATCCTTTCTACGCATGGTGGTATTGAGATCCTGAATATATTTCCCCTGACGGTCCAAGGCGTCCAGAGATCGTTTGATGCTCTCTGCACCGGTTCTGCTCAACACAGAAAGTTCTTCCAATCGTCCAAGAAGGTTGGTGTTGGTTTTCTTCAGGTAGTCTATTTCTTCCTGCAATTCTCTTACCCGGTCCTGGTTGCTTGAAGCAGCAGCTCTGGATTGGGTCAATTGCGAATTCAGATCTACCAAACGTCGATCCACATCTTCTTTCTGCGCAAGGATCGAAGCAATTTCCTGCTCACAATCCCGTTTCTCTTGCTCTAGTTGCTCCTGCAACGCGGTATATTTCTTCTTGCTCACACAAGACGTCATGCTCATCGACACCGCCAGGATCAGGCATAATAGTAAATTGGTTTTCACGGTCATGTTTTTTTAAAATCAATAAATTTGTTAGGTTATACTCGACGCTAAAATATTACTTTTATGTTATATAACACGAAAAATGAGAAATGATTTTTCTGTTTATCTCAAAGTAGGGTCTATCGAAGAAGAAGCGAAGAAAAATCAGCCAACATGCGTGTTTTCATGTCGATATCGTAAGTTGAACTTCGACTTTTACTCCTCTTCTTCATCTTCATCGTACAAATTCTCCAATTGCTTTCGCACTTTAGAGGAGAATTTCTTATCTTCCACGTTTTCATTGAGAAAAGCATTGAGTTCTTCCTGACTGAGTGTGGTTTTTACCTGGCCAAACTCATCGATATGAATATTGAATCCCTTAAGATCTTCATGAATTCGGGGTTTTTCCTTTTTATCATCTGCTCTTTTGTCCGTCATGCCCTATTAATTTAAAGTTGGGAAAACGTCTAACGCTTTATTTAATCTCTTTTCTATCAACGGTTTGCCGACAACTTCCATTGTGGTGAATAAGTCAGGCCCCTGCAGTACACCGGTTACGGCCAATCGCAAAACGGGCAAAACGACGCCGTATTTGGTTTGATGAACTTCGATAAACTTTTCCACCGCTGCTTTGAGTTCGCTATGGCTGAAAGGTTCAACACGAATCAGGGTTTGGAATAAATCCGAATACAGTTTGGCATTTTCCTTTTTATATCTTTTTTTGACCTGATCTGTATCGTAATTTGGCCAAGGTTCAAAGAAATACCTGGCCTGATCGATTATTTCAGGGATCAGGTGAATCCTTTCAGTGTACAAAGGAATTATTTTCTCGAGGTATGAACGATTTCCTTTGGCATAGAGTTCCGGAAAATGAATCCTTATATAATCGAGTAAATCTTTGGTATCGGAACGAATGAGGTACTGTTGATTGAACCATCGTGCCTTTTCAATGTCAAATCTTGCTCCGCTCTTGACAATCTGATCCAATGAAAATGCCTCGATAAGTTCTTCCAATGTAAACAATTCCTGATCATTCCCGGGCGACCAACCCAGTAATGCCAAAAAATTGATCGTAGCCCCGGGTAAGAAACCTGATTCACGAAAGCCCTGAAAAACCTGATCGGATTCTGGATCGGTCCATTCCAGGGGAAAAACCGGAAAATTCATTTTAGCTCCATCTCGTTTTGCCAACTTTCCACCTCCTCCGGGTTTCAATATCAATGGAAGATGAACAAACTCAGGTATGTGATCTTCCCAACCCAGCATTTTGTACAATAATACATGATGTGCCGTACTGGAAATCCATTCTTCCCCTCGTATGACATGGGTTATCTTCATGTGATAATCATCCACTACATTGGCCAGATGATAAGTGGGCATCCCATCCGCTTTGAGGATGACCTTATCATCGAGCTCATCCGTGTCGAAAGTCACACGCCCACGTACGGTATCTGAAAAACTCACTTCCTCATCCTCCGTAACCAGCATCCGGATTACATAGGGTTCGCCAGCCTGTATTTTCTCCTGAACTGCTTCTGATGTAAGACTCAGGCTATTTTTTAATCTATGACGTACCGAGGCATCGTACTTGAATGTCAATTTTCTGGACTCATATTCCTGCCTCATCGAGGCCAATTCCTCCTCGGTATCGAAAGCATAATAAGCATACCCTTCTTCCAGCAATAATTGGGCAAACTGAGCGTACAAGGATTTCCGCTCAGATTGTCGGTACGGACCATAGGGACCACCTTCTTCAGGTCCTTCATCCGGATTGAGTCCCAGCCATCTAAGACTGTCAAGAATATATTTCTCCGCCCTTTCCACTTTCCTTGTCTGATCAGTATCCTCAATGCGAAGTATAAAATCCCCACCCATCTTTCGGGCAAAGAGAAAATTGTAAAGCGCTGTACGCACCCCACCGATGTGCAACGCTCCGGTAGGACTGGGTGCAAACCGCACGCGCACCTTCTTCCCTGCCTCCATATATTCTTATCTTTATTCTGTTAAATATTACGATATTATCTAATATGACATCTGAATAAACTACCTTAGCCGATGAACATATCGCCCACAAAAGTATGAAATTATTTTCCCATCCCTAATGACATAAAAATGTATTTGATAAAGACACCAGGATTTGTAAAGGAATTTTTTCCACAGCTTACCTGGGACGGCCCGCCAGGGAATCGCACCATTTATCTAACCTTTGACGATGGTCCGCATCCCGAAGTCACCATTCAGGTTTTGGAAATACTCGACCGCTATAAAGCTTCCGGCACCTTCTTCTGTGTTGGGGAAAACATTGAAAAGTACCCAGACACTTTTAGTCTTTTAAAAAAATACAACCACGGAATTGGAAGCCATACCTACAACCATCTCAACGGGTGGGCAAGCGACAACATGGAATATTTCAAAAATATAAAACGTGCCGCCACCCTGGCAGGTACAAACCTTTTTCGTCCTCCTTACGGGCGAATCAAACCTTCCCAGGTCGGTATTCTTGAGAAACATTACCAAATAATCATGTGGTCCGTGCTCAGTGGAGATTTCGATACGACACTCACAGGCAATCAATGCTTTGACAATGTGAAAAAATATGTTAAAGACGGATCGATCGTGGTTTTCCATGACAGCACCAAAGCCGCTAAGCGATTACTGTATGCATTGCCCAGGGTACTCGATTATTTTTCAGAACAAAACTACCGGTTTGACGCACTGGAACATTCGCGGGAATACGCTACAGCCCCCCATTTTTCTCAATAGTACCGGTTTTTTCAGGCCATTCTGCTCATGTGGAGGTTATGATTTATCGGATGACCGCAAAGCGGTAATAGACACCATTTTCCAGACGATAGGAAACCAAATTGCAATATAGTCTGTTCCTTTACTGAAATCAATCTAGGAAGTATGCGAACAGATAAAATCTTAAACTATGTGCAGAGTAAAATCAAGGCTCTGGGATTCAAACTTGCATACATAGTATTGCTACAATTTTATGCATATAATAACCCACAAACACCCCGGTGGGCTAAAAACATCATTTTAGGTGCCCTGGGGTACCTTTTAACACCCATTGATTCTATAGTGGATGTTACCCCTTTCATCGGCTATACCGACGACATCGGCGTATTGTCCTTTGCGCTGGTGACGATCAGTGCCTATATCACCGATGATGTGAAAATCAAAGCACGCCAAAAATTACAAAAATGGACCGGATCACTGGATATGGATTCGATTCAGCAGGTGGAAAAAATGTGGTGACGACAGTGATGTGAACCGTGAGGAAAGTGGGACTAATGTCCCTGTGCGATATAAAATAAGGCTGTCCCGCCCACACATGCGTTATCGGACTTCCAAGGCAGGGATATCAGCATTCTATAATGACAGACACTTAACCCAGCTTTATATCTAGCAAACGATATATATTCAAATTTTGGCAGGCCAGGGCGAAATAGGATAAGCTTATAAATATAATCCCCCCAATGTTTTATCAAACGTCTATTTTTTCTGGACAAGAAAAACACCATCCCTGATTGGCATTAGAAAGGGGATGACACGGTCGTCCTCAAATACCTTGTTGTTGAATTCCTGAATAGACCGGGTTTTATTATCCGGTTGTTCATCGACCACCTTACCCCTCCATAAGACATTGTCAATGATCATTAATCCGCCTGAACGAAGCATAGCCAATGACTGATCGTAATATTCACCGTATTGTTTTTTAGCAGCATCAATAAAAATGAGATCAAAAATATCCTCCAACTTTTTCATCTCTACCCGGGCATCTCCAAAAATCACCTCAATTTTTTCCCGCAAATTAGTCCATGATAAATGCTTTTCGATCAGGGGCTGTAAGGTAGTATCCTTTTCCAGGGTGATCAATTTTCCGTCCTCCACAAGACCTTCCGCCATGCATACAGCAGAATACCCGGTAAAGGTACCCACTTCCAGAACTCGCCGCGGTCGCATCATTCGGCTGATCATTCTCAGCAATGTCCCTTGGAACGGGCCTGAAAGCATACTACTGGCATTGGAATGGGCTCTGGTGGAGGCCTCAATTTTATCCAGGACTTCGTTGGGACGGACTGTATGATTTTCACAGTAGGCGACAACTTCTTTTGAAAAAAACTCGAGCATTGTTGAAGACTTAAAGGTCAGAAAATCGTTGATGAATACGCAAAGCGCGAAATCGGTTCGAGACCATCTCACCAAAAATCAGGGGAAAGTAGCTGCATTGGGTTTGATTGGCTTTCGGTTCAGAACTTTTTTTTCAAAAATAGGAAAAATAAAAACGATCAACAAAATCAATCCGGCGCCCAGATAAAACCTGCTGTGCATTTCTTCATTTTCATTCAGTATCCAGGCCGCCAATATAATTCCGTAAACGGGCTCCAGGTTTACAGAAAGATTTGCCGTAAATGCTGTCATGTGTTTGAGGGCATCAAAAGCCAGGGTATAGGCAATCGTAGTACAAACTACAGCAAGTACCAGGAGGTATTTCCAGTCTGAAAACGGAACCGGCCATAGCTGAAACGCAGGTTCCCATAGTCGAACCACGATTGACAGGACGGAGAGCAGGAGAAAGGCAAAAAACAGTTCAATTGAGGTAAAGAACAAAGTACTTCCCTTACCCACAATGGATTTATTGTGGGTGGTGAATAAAGCAGCAAACAAAGCGGACAGGATACCAAAAACAATACCCAGATACATGGAAGCATCTACCGAGGAAACTACGAGAAACATTCCGGGTAGGATCAACAACCCGATAATAAGCTCTGCCCATCGAAATGGTCGTTTGGTAATTACAGGCTCGATGACCGCTGTCAGGGCAGATGTGGTTGCGAGACACAAAACACCTATCGATGCATTGGACAGCTTGATGGAACTGAAAAAAGTAACCCAATGTAAGGCCAGGAAAATGCTGACCAATATCAAGGAGCGTCGAACTGCTCTGAACTCCTGCCATCGTATCAATTTTCTGTAGAGCAGTACCGGTAAAAAGAAAGCCAGGGCAATGACCAGCCGCCACCATACCAATGCTACTGCGTCGATGGAAATCAAATCTCCGAGGATGGCTGTGAAACTAAAAATAACGATGGCAATGTGTAAACTGGCGAATGCTTTTTGTCGTGGATTCATATTTTACGATAACCCCGCGAAGATACAAAACCGATCTGACCGGTAAATGACCTGTCATTACAAAAAATGGGACGAAAACATCCGGGATACATTTTTATACCTAATCTCCGTTAGGCATTATAGGTGACATTTTGTAACTTCGTAATTCATATTCGTGAATCCGTTTAAAGAAATGAAAAACATGAGAATGATCGCTGAACAATATCGATACATCTTCAATGAAAGCACTTCCACTGAGGAGGAAGAATTGGTATTGGTCGCTGAGGACAATGACAACGATTCACCTTCCGAACTGGTGGTGTACAATGATGATTTCAACACCTTCAATTATGTAATAGAGTGTTTTATAAACATTCTAAAGCATTCCTCCACACAGGCAGAACAATTGTCTCTAATGATCCATTTCAATGGAAAAGCCATCGTCAAAACAGCGCCATTTAAGGTCCTCAAACCCTATAAAGACGCTTTAGTAGAACGAGGACTGTCCGCTGTTATCGAGTGATGCGACGATCAGACACCACAACTCCACCACTTTTATTCCCTCACCCCCTGACTGCCAGGTTCGACGGATTGTTGGTTGTGGGCGGGGACTTGAAGCTACCCAGGTTGATTTTGGCCTATCGTTTTGGTATATTTCCGTGGTACGCGGAAGGAAAGCCTATAATGTGGTTTGCACCCAGGTCACGATTTGTGATCAATGTTGGCCAAATTCATGTTCCCAAATCCATGAGAAAATACCTTCGTCAAAGGATTTTCACCATCACCCTGGACCAACACTTTGAGTACATAATTGACCAATGTCAGAAAATAAAACGCGATGGCCAAACAGGAACCTGGATTACCGAAGATCTGAAGAATGCTTTTGTCGATTTGCATGAGAGAGGATTAGCCCATTCTATCGAGGTATGGGATGGGAACGAAATTGTGGGAGGTTTATACGGGCTGGGGCTCGGACGAATTTTCAGTGGTGAATCCATGTTTTCTCTGACATCGAATGCCTCGAAATTCGCAGTAATAATTTTGAATCAGATATTATTTGCTTTGAATTATCGATTAATCGATTGCCAACAGGAAACACCGCATCTAAAGATGCTGGGTGGTCATATCTTACCCAATGTCCTATATCATTCTTCGATAAGAACAAATCTTTTTCAACCTTTGTCATTCCAGAAGTGGGACCAATCGCTGGTACCGCAATTACACAGATTCAAGATTTAAAGATTGAATTTACCAGGATGTAACTCAGTCTGTGTGTGCCAATTCCTGGGTAATCCGGCTATTGAATTCTCCTTCCTACTCTTGTATATGCTCTTCCAGCCAGGCCAAGAGGTCATGAAACACCCTTTCTTTCCCATGGTCCTTCAATAATTCGTGGTACATTTCAGGATATAGTTTCAAAGTTTTGTCCCTGGATCCCAACAAATCAAAAAATCTGCCGGTGACATCTGGTCGAACAATTTTATCTGCTTTGCCTTGTACAATCAATACTGGGTGGGTGATACTTACCGCATTTTCCATGGCATACTGCATTCGGGTGAGCATTTCATAGCCGGTTGCAACCTTAATCCTTCCCTGGAAAACCAAAGGATCCTTCTGATAATCTTCTACCACGGTCACATCACGGGACAATTGAGTGGGCGGAATCTTCAATATAGGCAAACCGGGAAACCACTTTCGCAATTGACCTGCCAGACGTATCATCCAGGGTTTTACTATGTCACCCGGATCCAACGCAGGAGCAGAAAGTATGACACCAGCCACCCTGGGTTGGAACTGAATTACAAAATCAAGCGTAATCAACCCCCCCATACTATGTCCGAATAGGAAAAGTGGAACATCTCTAATTTCACAGTATTCGATGGCATTTTGATAAATTTGATGCAGGGCTTCTGTTAAATTTTGAAAATCATCAAATAGCCATTTCGTTGTCCTGGTTCGTCCATGTCCGGGCAAATCAAAGGCAAATACCGAGATTCTTTCCCTATTAAACCACTCGGCAAGACCGCTATTGCGTCCGCTATGGGACCCAATTCCATGGGTCAGGATAACGGCTGCCCGGGGCTGTTCCACCAGGGCGTTATTCATATACAATGGTATATTCGAGCCCCGGATCAATTCCGAAGTGGTGCGAGCTTGAGCAGCGTGGGATGGAAGCGTAGCTTTAATTTCATGTTTTTCCCCTAAGAAGTCAGGCCTTTCTGATCTTGAAAACTCCTCCTTTTTTTCCATATGAACCTATCCATGTATGTCCATTCAAAAATGGATGTTTAAAAAATGATGCATCTCTCAACCAGGTTAGACCACTTTCATTGCTGTAGTTTGGATTTCAAAAATTGTCCGGTATATGATTCGGGCAGGGCAGCAATTTCCTCGGGTGTTCCCATTCCCACAATGTGTCCTCCATGCACTCCCCCTTCAGGCCCCAGATCCACCACCCAGTCTGCAGATTTGATGATATCCATATTGTGTTCCACGACCAAAACTGTATGTCCCAGCTCAATCAGTTCATTGAATGCGACCAATAACTTACGAACATCATGGAAATGCAAACCTGTCGTAGGTTCATCAAAAATAAACAAAATGTGTTGAGTGGAATTTTCCTGACCAAGAAAAAAAGCCAGTTTCAATCGCTGAGCTTCCCCTCCGGATAATGTACTTGAGGATTGGCCCAATCTGAGATAACCGAGCCCCACCTTGGAAAGGGGTTCAAGTTTGGCGACGATCTCATGCCGATCACTGAAAAACTCCAGGGCATGGTCTATGGTCATATCGAGGACTTCGTATATATTCTTTCCTTTGTATTTGACTTCCAGAATTTCCTTCCGGAACCTTTTTCCATGACATACATCACACTCCAGATATACATCAGATAAAAATTGCATTTCGATTTGGATTTCACCATCCCCTTTACAATTTTCACACCTACCACCCTCCACATTGAATGAAAAATGGCGGGCTGAATATCCCCTGATCTTGGACAGGTTCTGATTGGCGAAGGTATTGCGGATATCATCGAACGCTTTGACATACGTCGCCGGATTGGATCTACTCGAACGTCCTATGGCTTTCTGTCCTACAAATTCCACGCTGGAGATCAGGTTTAGGTCCCCGGAAATAGATTTGAATCCTTTCTTTTGTCCGGAATTGATGTTTTCTACATGCTGGTTGAGCGCAGGATACAAAATATCATGCACCAGCGTAGATTTTCCAGAACCTGACACACCTGACAACACATTAAAAACCCCCAATTTGAATATGGGCGAAATATTTTTAAGGTTGTGTAAAAAGGCTTCTTCCACCACGATTTTATTGTTAGATGTCCTTCTGCGACTGGGCAAAGCTATCGATTCACGACCAGCCAGATATGCCAGGGTCAGGCTATGCGGAGCATGACCATTGGGAGAATCGGGTATCGTTCCCTGATATACTACCTCTCCTCCATGCTCACCAGCATAGGGCCCCATATCGATCAGGTAATCTGCATTTCGAATGATTTCTTCCTCGTGCTCCACCACCACCACTGTATTTCCCAATCCTCTAAGATCCTTGAGTACCTGAATCAGCTGGTCACTATCCTTCGGATGTAGCCCAATGCTGGGTTCATCAAGAATGTAGAGCGATGAAGTGAGGTTACTTCCCAGACATTTGGTCAAATAGATTCGCTGTGTTTCCCCCCCACTCAAGGTTCCTGAGATACGGTCCAGGTGAAGGTAAGATAGGCCCAATTGGTTCATTGCTTTCAATCTTATTTTGATCTCATACAGCAATTGTTTCGCAATCTGAGCATCATGTTCTTCAAGTTCCAGATTTTGAAAAAGTTCATAAAGCTGATCGATTGGGATTTGGGTAAGATCCGCAATATGAAAACCATTGATTTTGACATACAAGGCCTCAGGACGAAGTCGTCGACCTTTACAGTCGGGGCACTTGGTCCTACCTCTGAAACGGGAAAGGATGATCCGGTTCTGGATCTTATAGCTCTTGTTTTTAAGATCGTCAAAATAGTAATCCAACCCCTTAAAATATCTATTCCCAGCCCACAACAATTCTTTTTCCTTTTCAGATAGATTCTTATATGCTTTGTGAATAGGGAAATCAAAATAATGGGCATTGTGGATCAGGGGATCAAGATATTTCTCAGCTGTCTCGCCTTTCCATGGTGCAATAGCCCCATCATATATCGACAAATTGTGATCTGGTATCACCTTGTGTTCATCAATTCCCATCACCCGGCCAAAACCTTCACAGGTTCGACATGCACCAAAGGGATTATTGTAGTTGAACAAATGAGGATCGGGTTCTTCAAATTCGATACCATCCAGCTCAAATCGGTTGTTGAAGTAGTGCAATTCACCATCTGGAAACTCGCGAACATAACATGCGCCACCTCCCTCAGTCAAAGCGGTTTGGACCGAATCACTGATCCTGTTGGTATTTTCCTCATCCCCATGATGAACCACAAAACGGTCGATGACCACGAGAATCTTCTCTTCGTCCACTTCTTCGAGCTTCTTCTTGAGGAACGTTTTTTTGGATTGCTCGATAAAATCCTCTATTCGCCAGTCCTGGTTGTCCACTACGATTCGATTGTATCCCCGCTGAAGTAGTAAGTCCAGATGCGTTTGAATATTTCGCTTGGGATAATGCTTGTGCAAGGTGGTCAGCAGGATTACCCTGGTCTGATCTTTCATGGTTAGAATAAAATCCACCACATCGCTGACCTGGTGTCGGCGCACCATATTTCCTGATATGGGGGAATAAGTTCGGCCTATTCGGGCATACAAAACCCTGAGGTAGTCGTAAATTTCAGTCATCGACCCCACGGTACTTCGGGCATTATTGGTTCCCACTCTTTGTTCCAGAGCAATAGCAGGCACAATGCCCCTGATGAAGTCCACTTCGGGTTTTTTCATTCGGTTGAGAAACTGGCGGGCATACGATGAAAGACTTTCCACATACCTTCGTTGTCCCTCGGCATACAAGGTATCCATCACCAGAGAAGACTTGCCAGATCCCGAAACGCCTGATACCACAACCAATTTATTTCTTGGAATTTCCACATCTATTCCCTTGAGATTGTGGACTCTAGCGCCTTTAATTTCAATTTTCTTGATATTCATTTGGAATTTTGATCTTTTATCCCTTATATTAGTTCCAGCAAAGAACGTATATAAAAAATACTATCTGTTAATTTGTTCAAAGAAATTGGTGGTATAAAAACTATTTTGCTAACTTTGATATCGTTAATCTATTTTTAATCGTCCAAAAACTGTCATTATAGCATAGAACTTTACACTGAATCGAACCTTATTATTTAACATTAAATAACCTGAAAACGATTTGGTATGCAAATAACTATGCTTTCAGACAAAGACCTCATCAATTCTTACCTGGACGGTAATGAAAAATGTTTCCAGGAACTTCTTAGTCGGTACGAAGACAAAATCTTTACATCCATATATATGTTTGTAAAGAACACTGAACTGGCTGAAGATATTTTCCAGGAGGTATTCATCAAAATCATCAAAACGCTTCGAGCCGGAAAGTACAACCACGAAGGCAAATTTGGCCCCTGGGCTATGCGTATTGCCTACAATATGTGTGTGGATAACTTCCGAAAATCCAAGCGACGTCCTCAAATCAACCCCACAGAAGAGTTCGACATCTTCGATGTACTCGAAGTGGAAGATGACAACGTGGAAACAACAATGATCAAGAATGAAACGTTCACCAAGATTCGTCATTTGATCGACCTGTTGCCACCCGAACAAAAAGAGGTGGTGATATTGCGACATTACGCTGACCTGAGCTTTAAGGAAATTGCTCAACTAACCCGGGTAAGCATCAACACAGCGTTGGGACGAATGAGATACGCATTGATCAACATGAGAAAAATTGTTGAAGAACGCAATATTGCTCTGACCTAACGCCTTTGTATCTCTGAGCATGATTAAATAAACCATGAACTGAAAGAAATATCTAAAAACCTTCTGGTCTGGGATTAGGTCAGAAGGTTTTTTTATTGCTCCAGCGCCGGTTGAGAACTTCCTGCCACCACATTTTTTAACTCACGCTCCTTATCCACACGGATGGGACGCAAATTACTGAGATTCTGATATCCTTTTAATATGGAATTTTCCGCGGTCACTTTGGTCATGGAGAATAGGTCCCCCGTAGGATTTTCAAGAAATGCCACCCCAGTTACCTGGTTATCTTCAAAGGTCATCTCGATCCTACTGCATATGATCTTATTCATCGCAATATATCCTCCTTCGTCATCCAAAGGAAAATAAATCGACTCCGCATTTCCCTCTACATCAGTCTGATACAGGTCGCCATTTTTAAAATAGGCTGTAATGGTTCGACCTTTGATCTGGTTGAAGAAAATACTATCCGGAGAAGTGATAATAAATCCGTTGCCCCGTATCAACACTTCAGAAATACTTCCATCCCGTATGGATACGTATATGGTATCGCCGCTGAGTTGTGTGGTATCCATCCATAGAATCGGGTTTCCATAGAGCACGATCAATGAATCAGCTTCTTTATATGCCAGAGAATCAGCTCTACCCTGAAAATCGTTCCTTATCAAAGCCACGTTGTAATATGCCGTGAAATCCTGAGTTGTATCGGACACAATCTGATTGGTAGTATCACTCCAGGATGTCACAGTCTGATAAGTAAGCAGGGTGTCGGAGATCATATAGAGCGTATCCCCTTCCTCGTTGGTCCATTCAAGCAAAGGTCGTTGAAACTTTGAAATCGCTTTGGCACTTTGTCCTCCACCACGATACGAGAGGCTATCTGTTCTTATTCTACGCATTCCAGTACTATCCTCCCAAATAACATTGCCCCTGGCAACTCCTTCCTCGTTGTCATCATTGTAATCCATGAAATCAGAAATCAATGTAAAATCAGGACGTTCAACCCTTGAACGTCCTCGGGCCCGCACAGAATTTGTCTGGGTGTTGTAAACTAATGAATCTCCGGTCGCATTTACATCCTCACCCGTCACTACTGCATCCTTATACAAATACATTAAACCTTCCTTTTCTTCATAGATGATTTCCCGTGCGGTCGCAATCTGCCCCTCTCTATTGAGAAAGGCATCTCCTTTCATAATGTATTTTCCTTCGTTCCCATAAAAATAAATGCTATCAGCATATCCGATGGTTGTTCCGGACTGAAACTGAGCTTCCGTGTAAAACAGTGCCTCCTTCTCTTCGACCAGATAGTACCCATCTTCAGCATACAGACGGCTTGTATCATTGTACACCACTGTAGGACCAATAAAATTTACTCTTCTTTCTTCGGTAAAAAAAGCCATAGAATCGGCTTTGAGATTAAAGGAATCGCTAAGGACCAATACACTATCCCGAAATACGATGTAATCTTCATTAACATAAAAAACGCATGCAATAGAACTCAACTGCATATTTCCATCCATCATAGAGGACTTGTGCGTGTAGCGGGCTACGCTCGCATCAAGATTATACCACAAATATGGAGAAC
>Ga0079224_100006621_pt1 | contig 15410 bp, 5 predicted proteins | sample Stecom2015_FD_80414 | JGI IMG/M metagenome (GOLD analysis project Ga0079224, IMG submission 80414) | Agricultural soil microbial communities from Utah to study Nitrogen management - Steer compost 2015 | ecosystem: Environmental > Terrestrial > Soil > Agricultural land | place: USA: Utah...
ACGTCCTCCGTGTTCTACCCACCATAATTGACAGCCATGTTCGTTGGCTTTGAAGTTGCGAAACCGCGGGATTTCCTTCGACACATCCATGGCAAACGACGGTGGAATAAATTGCACGGGCTTTCCGGTATCTTTGCTGTAGAAATACAGTGAGTGCCCCAATAGCTCACCGTAATCCGCGTCCGGCGCCATCGGCTCATCAAACTCTCCGCGGCTTTCGGCGCCCATCCGGAAGGCGGCGCCGGCCAGGAACCCCACAATGCCATCGCCCGATGCGTCGCAGAACAATGGCGCTTCCAAGCGATATTCGGTGGAATTCTGACTGCAGAAAGCCCGCAATGCCCGTATGTGCTCCGGCCCGTCTTTTTCCACCTCATATACGGCTGTATTCAATAATAGGGTGATGTTGGGTTCCTGAATCACCTTATCTAGCAATACCAAATCAAAAATGATGGCGTTGCCTTCAGGGTTCCGGTACATGTTTTCGACCAACAACTCATCGATTACGCCCCCTTCTCTGGCCCAGCGGTTGTTATTACCCATGTGCGAAGTAGCGCCCAACACCCACAAACGCACCTCACTGGAGGCATTACCGCCCAATACCGGGCGGTCCTGTACCAGTACAACCTTAAGGCCCTGACGTGCTGCCGTAATGGCCGCGCAAACGCCGGAGAGCCCTCCGCCGGTAATGATGAAATCGGCATGGATGGTCTCCTGTTGTTTTTTCCTTCCGCTCGCTTCAAATCCCTCAATAACTTTCATATGTATTTGTCATTCGTTTGTTAATGGTTTCCCACGCAATAAAATCCGTCCCAAGTAAATACGGGTAGCATCGTATTTTTCCGGGTGATGGGTGATATCCGTCAACTGCTTCGGCCCCAAAATCGCGCGCTTATCGGCCTTGGCCGAAGCCATCTTAAGCGTTACCGTATGCTGCCCGGGGGCGAGTTTAATCAGCTCATACTGCCCCCGATACCGGTTGTTGCAATACCGATTAAACCGGTTGATCAAGGTACCGCCCGAAGTGGGCACCGCCTGCAGAAGCCGGAGCCCATCCACTTCACGCGGCACCAACCCTACCTGCCGTCCGTCTATCCACACCGATAGTTGGCCCACTTCTGGACCACCAATATCGAAGATACCGAACAGGTCCCCTTCGAATCGGAAAGTGCAACTCGCACCTGCCTTATCGGTGGTCCACACCGTATCGAACCACCCGTCAAACTGCCGCAGGTTTGAGCCGGCAGTAATCATCTCTTCCCAATGTTCATCGAAAGTGGCGATAGCCCGCGGGGTGTACATGGCCGCATCTGCCCAATGCTCAGTATACAAAGGGAGCGGTAATCGGTGGGGCTCAGCGGCTACTTTCCCTTGCATTTTAGCGAAGCCACGTGCAATCGCCGCCGCATATAAGTTGCCTCCCACTGTTTTGGGATGGATACCATCCGCCGAGAACAGCAGTTTGCCCGCCACCTCCGCGTCGCCACGCCATATCAATCGCTTCTCGCCTTCCAACCACGCTGCTTCCATGCCTAAATGGATGGAAGGCAACTGATAGTGTGCTGCCACCTGCTCCAATCCGCGGATGTCTTCGGGCACCTCGCCCGCACGGTAAACCGCCGTTTGGCCATTAAGTATCGTATAAATCAAGCAGATATCGGTATACGGGTTGGCGGCAATCACCTGCCGAATCATGCCCTCCATCCCCGGTTGATAAGCACCATTGACCGCAAACTCGATAAAAACCAAATCAGGACGGTGTCGCAACACTTGTTCCTTCAGACGAAACGCTCCCAAGTCGGTGCCGGTGCCTGCAACCCCCGCGTTAATCCAGGTGAAACGTACCTGTGGAAATAGCCCTTCGAGGTACCTCGCCGCTTGCGGCCGATATCCGGTGTTGCCTTGCGTGATACTTCCGCCAACAAACGCGACGGTAAGCGGACCGCCCTTTTTCGCCTTGTCTAAAAAGTTGGGTATCCCTCTCCGTACGTTACATTCTTGCTCCCGGTAAAACGCACCGCCTTCCACAACCGCGGTGCCATTGGCGGGCACGGTAAACACCAAAGGAGAGCTCCCCCGTTGGGATGCAGCAATCTTATCCACATCATCCCTTTCGGGCGATGTGTCCAGCCACAAAATTGCATCGTCGCGCCGCAACTGCGAAGCCAGTACATCGTAATCGACTTGCTGTACCGCCTGTTTGTTATCCACCGCCAGTGCAGCCGCTGTACCCACCGCCTGCCCCAAGGCCATAAAGGTCCACTCCAACCGAATGGCCCCATACGCAATATGCGACGAAGACGGACAGGTGGGGGTCAATAGATTTTTGCATTCGCCGGGCTTGGGGACTAAACTCCGGTAAGATATGCCAAATGGGCGCCACCAGTTTCCACCGAAAACCGTACCCTCGTTGTACAAGGTATCATCCACCACGATACGTCGTACCGCGTGCACATCTGGCGGCCAAAAGGCTACGGCAACCGGATCTTCCACCAATGTGTAATCTTCGCGTTTGACGTGCTGTTCGCTGATCACATAATCCGACACCATCCTACGGGCGTCTCTCACGTAAAAATCACGTGGCCAGCCGTCGTTGTCAGTAAACTCGTCTTTTGCCAAACCCCATCTCTTCCACTCCCGCTGAAATGCCGGATTGATACGCCCCACTTCCGGGTCATTCTGGTAAAAATATAGGAGGCCCTGGGTAAGGTCGCGATGGCGCTTCCGAATCGCGGCCCGTTCGGTGTATGACCCGGTAGGATAATCATGATTTAACCCGAAAAAGTTGTGCGACAGGTCTCCGCCGCCATTTAAATCCGTTTTTCCATTCGGGATATTCGACCGGGGGACCTGGAGCCTGCCTCCCGCACGGAGGTAGCGCAAGAATAATCGGTAATCGTCTCTGTTGTAAGTAGCGGGTTTCTCGATGGGCAATTGGTTGGCCGTATCCGCAGTCAAACACACCCTGAAACAATAGCCTTGAATCCGAGCATCTTGCTGGCCGGCCGTCCCTACCGCATCAGGTTGAATGAGTGGAAGCAGCCCACTATGTGGGTCTCCCTCAATTCGGTAAGGGTCGACATACACATTAAACTGTTCGCTTGGTGTGGGCACGGTAATCCCGTTACGTGTCTCACCATATTGGGCGTTAGACTCCCTTCCCACTACTGTGGTGATACCTGCTTGCGCCAAAAGGTCTCCTTCTACCGTCGCATCGATGAAGACCTTTCCCCAAAAGACACGACCATCTTCCATTTTAATCGCCCTTATCCATCCGTTATCGCTTTTCACCGCACGCTTGCCTTCGCGAAGCCGGGCGTTCCTAAAAACAGCGATGTCATACCCGTTAACCCACTGTTCCATCACCTCCTGCGCCACATGCGGCTCATATCGCCAGAGCTGCGGCTCCTTTGTTCCACCTCGAATCGCCGCCTCCAGCGCTTCCCGCTTTCCGTATTTTTCGGCCACCCGTTTATAAAATTCGAGCGCCATCCCCCCCACGGCAGGGCTGTTCCTGAAAGACGCATGGTTGTCTATATCGGTGCCACCTAAGCCGTTCACTACAATGCCACCGAGGTAGTTGTCAGGCGTCACCAAAGCAACCGTTTTACCCATCCGGGCCGCCTGCACGGCCGCAGTAACACCGGCTGGAGTGGCACCATATACCACCACGTCGTAGTGGCCCGTGTTCTTACCAGCCGTCGGGCTCATAGCCACCGCCGCATTCGCCCAGCCCCATATGAAAAGGAAAAGTAATTTCATTATATGCATTTTTTCGCCGTTAGTGGCGGCTATTTTACCGGTGAAAGCTTGAGTACCCGCAGCGATAACGGCGGCATCGTCAATGTCGTGGCGCCGTTTGCCAATGCAATTTCGGCTGTCGCCGTTCCCTGTTCGTCTAACAAGGCTCCTACGCGCAAACGAAAATCGTCGGAAAAACGAACAAGCGACGTTTGTTCCTTGGTACTGTTGTTTAAAAGCAGGAGGTATACGTCCTTTCCACGCCGCCCCTTAGCAGCCATGAAATCAATCTGCTGGTTGGATACCTCCACGCCATGTTCAGGCAGCCAAAGCGTAGCCCGATGCCCGAATATTTCACCTTCCTCAAAACCGTAAGGCTGGTGAGGGCCAACTTTCGGTGTAATAAACCCGTTCGGGAAGTTAATTTTACCCCCAGACCGAAGGCTGATCTCGGCCATCAAGTAGTCGGTAATCCAACCCACCTGCCACCATGCATGATGGGGAAAAGACCCCGGCCCATCATCCATCCGGTTCCAGTAATAGGAGGCCACGTGGGTCGCTGGGTCGACAAACGCATCCCGACCCCACGCCGCCGCGCGCGCCATATCCAAAAACACTTGCTCGCCGCTGAGCGCTGCCATCCGCACGAAAAGGCCAGCGTGGCTAGCCAACAGGATTGGGCCGCCGCCATTCGCCGAGCCCAAGGTACCACCGTGTTCGAAACTAAGTCCCACCTGGCTGATTTCCCAATCTTCCTTCGGCTCCCCGTTCACCACTTTCTTCTGCTGCGACGGAATGGGGTGCGTATACACCGAAGCCGTATAGATTTTCGCCGCTTCGATGGCGGCAGTGCGATACGTTTCATCAGACGTGATGTCGTACAAGTCGAGCAGGGCTTGCGCACTCTGGGCCGTTGCAAAATCGGGCACGAACCGCACATCGCCGCATACACCCAAGAAGTGCCCCTTATTCACTGCTTCTTCCACGAACCAGTTGGCTCCTTTAATGGCCCCTTGCAGGTAACGTTCATCGCCCAGTATGCGGTAAGCTACCAGCAACCCATAAAATGTAGGGCGCAAATCCAGCTGATCGGTGAATGCCGGCGCCTCGTCGGTTCGCCCATAGGCAAGCTCCCACCTGCCATCGGCATGCTGCCACTCTAGCAGTCGTTCAGCACCAAAACGCAGCCGTTCCTTCAACTGCGTGTCGTTGCGCTCAAAGAGCAAGATATTCCCGATATCCAACATGGTATAGTAGGTCAGTGCAATGGGTTCGACATAATCGCCCCATTCTTCCGTAAACCGCTTGCTCTTCCACAAATAATACTGACCGACCGCCGCGCCTTTAAAAAAGCCCTCCGAAACCTGCTGCTGTACCAGTTTAAATTGCTTCGCTGGTTCGAGGCGCGTTTGATTGAGCACCGTATCGCCCGTTATTGTCGCCAACATCCACATCGCGCCATAATCGGCATTCTTCATGGCGTCTTTGTCGGCACCCACCACGCCGCCGAGGTATGATTGAGCACCAATCGTCCTCCCTTGGTAGTCCTCGGTACGCCACAACGATGTGCTGTCGTCTTTCACATAGGCTAGCATAGCCAACACCCTGTTGGTCAGCGATTGCTGTGTGTTTTTCAATTCCACGGCCTTTTTGAACGCGTAAACATCGTAAATGGCATGCTTGTATACATTGAACCAGTCGGCTAGCTGCACTACATACCGGAACCGGAACGTACGTGTTTCGCCCGCTTCCATATAGGAGTCGACTTCTCCCAAAACAGGATGGTATAGCGTCGGAGATAGCTGTCCCTTGCGGTTCATCAGCGACAGCCCCAATCGCCACTCACCACGAACATCCTGACTCCCCGCCCACGGGTCTGTGGCCGTGCCCGGTTCAGCGATGACGGCCAGCGTCACCCCTTGTTTGTTCTGGATCAGTGGCGCAAGGGTACTGGCCGCGCGCTCACGTACCACCACCGGAAACTCAGGAATTCCCTGTCCATAGGCGTACGCCCGTAATAAATCGGGCTGTATCGCATGGCCCTGAAAATAACCGGGCAGCATGGCCCACGCCAAATCGGTTTCCGCTGTAGAAAATAGCGTTGGCGACGCAAATGAGTAGTAACCTGCCTGTTTAGCTTCTACTTCCATCTCAACATGGATGTCATTGGCATACACTCCATCCAATCGCCACGATATCCGCGCCGTAAACCGATCGGTTTGGTGAACAAATTCCACTTCATCCTGCTGGGCGTGGGCCATTGCCGGATAGAAGGACGTAGCCTCACCAGCCGTATTGAGGGCTACCGGCCGGAATAAGTTTTCCCAACGAGAACGGATATATTTATAGTCGTCGAACAAGTGGCCCTGTGCCTCTTTAAACCGTATGCTATCGATCGCCGTTCCCGGCTCCTTTTCGGTGAACAAGCTCGTGTATGCCCCGTCGATACCGGCGATAGAGAGCACCTGGCCACTGGGCGTCAATGTCATTTCAGCGAGCTGGTAACCGGCAGCCGTTTTCTCCCACTTAATCGCTATGGCTTCATTTTTCAACACAACTTCCGATTGCCCATGGGCCGCGTTCACCAATAAGCAGCCCACCACCAACAAGCTACAAACGATATTTACCATCCGCTTAATTTTTTATTATTTGTATCGTGCGTCGCGGCCGTCATCGAAAACGGGAACGCATCGCTCTCCGACCCCCTACTTTTATTCGGCGTGCCGCTCATAAAAAATTCAATTTCCCCACCCGCTACCAACGCATCATTGGCAACCCAATTGTTGTTCACCTGTTCGCCGTTCAGCTTCAGCTGATCGACAAAAACATGGTCAGGATGGTTGTCCTGTGCCTTAATCGTTAAAGTCTTTCCGTTTTCGAAGGTCAGCTGGGCCTCGTCGAACAACGGACTCCCCCACACAAATTGGCTCGCCCCCGGACATAGCGGGTAAAAACCCAGTGCCGAGAAGACATACCACGCCGACATCTGCCCGTTGTCTTCTTCTCCAGGATATCCGTCGGGCGTGGGCGAGTACAACCGATCCATCAGCTGCCGAACCCGGTATTGGGTTTTCCAAGGCGCACCGAAGTTATAAAGGTACACAAAGTGATGCATCGGTTCATTGAGATGCGCATACTGGCCCAGGTCTACGCCCTGCATTTCCCGGACAAGGTGAATGATGCCCCGCTTGTAATACGAAATATCAAATACGGGCGGCAGGGTGAAAACGCTATCCATCTTCACCAAAAACGAATCAACGCCCCCCATCAATTTGGCCAGCCCCACCGGGTCGTGAAACACCGACCAGGTATAGTGCCAACTGTTCCCCTCCGTGAAATGGTCGCCCCATTTGAAAGGATCAAAATCGGGCAAAAATTGTCCGCTTTCCGATTTGGGTCGCATCAAGCCGATCTCCGCATCAAACAGGTGCTGGTAATGGAAACTCCGTTGTTTAAACCGATTGACTTCCTCCCGGGGCCGCCCCAGCGCCTCGGCCAACCGGGCGATGGTGAAGTCGTTGAAGGCATATTCCAAGGTTCTCGACACATTTTGGTTGATGCCGATATCGTAGGGAACATACCCCAAGCGATTGTAAGGCTCTGCCCCCAACCGCCCCACCGAACTAACCGGGCCGACAGCCTCGGTGTTCTTCAGGATGGCCTGATACAGCGTGTCGATATTGAAATCCCCCCGCACCCCTTTTAGGTAAGCATCGGCTACAATCGATGCCGAATGCGACCCGATCATGCAGTCGCGATGCCCAGGACTGAACCACTCAGGCAACCACCCGCTTTCTTTATACGTGTTTTCCATCGACTGCAACACCTCCGCAACCACACTGGGGTACATCAAGGTCAAAAACGGAAATTGTGCCCTGAACGTATCCCAGAACCCATTGTCTGCGTATAAGTAACCCGGCAATGTTTGTCCGTTGTACGGACTGTAATGCCAAGCCTTCCCCGCTTCGTCAAACTCGTAAAACTTCCTAGGGAAAATCAACATCCGGTATAAACACGAGTAAAAGGTCTGCCGATCGGCCAGCGAACCGCCTTTAACCTGGATTCTTCCGAGCGCACGGTTCCAGCTTGCCCTTGCTTCTGCTTTGACTTCCTCAAAGCCCCGTTCGCCAACCTCTTTCAGGTTCAGCCACGCTTGCTCAAAACTGATAAAGGACGAGGCCACCCGTGCATGCACCTGCTCTCCCGCTGCCAATTCAAAGCCTACAATAGCTCCTACATGCTCGGCCTCCTTTTCATGGACGGCGAGCAACTCATCCCGTTCGTCCCACACCGCCGTCGATGAAAACGGCTTATCAAACACGATGACGAAGTAGTTTTTAAAATTTTCCGGCACCCCGCCGCTGTTTTTAGTCGAAAAGCCGATGATTTTCCGTTCCTCGGGAATAACCTTGATATACGACCCTTTGTCAAACGCATCGATTGTCACAAATGCGCTGTCTGTCGGATGGAAGGAAAACCGGAACACGGCCGCGCGCTCTGTTGCTGACACCTCCGCACGGGCGTGGTGATCGGCCAGGTATACGTTATAATAATAGGGGTGCACTGTTTCCGTTTTATGCGAAAACCAACTCTTCCGACGTTCCTCCGAAAATTTGTTCCTGCTGTTGACCGGCATGAGCGAAAACTGGCCGTAGTCTTTTATCCAATAACTCGCCTGCCGTGTCTGGCGAATGCCATACAAATAATTCGCCGTATAGGTGTACAAACCGCCGTCATCCTTCGTTCCGGTTTGTGGCGACCAGGTATTCATGCCAAACGGCACGGAAATCGTCGGATAAGTATTTCCTGCTGAAAGTTCAGGTGTGGATGCCGTACCCATCAACGGATTCACATAGTCTACCCAATCTGCTTCTTCCGGGTGCGCCGGCCCAACCGGCTTGCCGTATTCCACAGCCGTGGAGCTAGCCAAGGTTACCATCATTAAAAACCAAACTGAAAAAAAATTCCTTATCATCAAGTTATCCATTAATTGGGTTTTAGCATGTGTTCACCGAGTTCCTCAACAGTATCATCGACCTTTTCGAGCGTCAGCGTATAATAAAGGGGTAGTTCAGGGTCGCATACTTCCACAATACATTCAAAAGGATACGTGTCTGTCGACACCCGTCTCGTTTCCCCATCGCCAATTCGGTAGGCCATTGTCAGCCTCTTCAATTCGTCGGGCTTCTGCGTCACGTACACGTAACCGAAATATTTGTCTGGCGAAAGCTGGAGAACCATCCCTTTTCCTGCACCGTGATCGGCCACCGTGTTCCCCAAGTCCACCGCGGGCACTCGCTCTGGAATAATCTTGTGGGCATACGTCGGTGCCGCTACGGTTTCTGAGGCGATTTTTAAGCCGACCAACGTGTGCCCGGGAATCGTCACCGTGGCCTTCCCGTCTACAAACCGCAGCTTATCGGTCGAACCGTCTACCCGATGGAGGATGGCATCGCCCGTAAAATCCGCACCTGCCTTAGCACCGAGTTTGATTTCAGTCGTCACCACTTCGTTAGATTCGTTCATCAGCGCTATCCCTACCTTTCCGTCTTTTCGTGCAGCCAGCCAGTCGATTTGGGTGTGGTTGGTTGATACCACTGCCCGATCCAGCCAAGGCCACATGCCTTCCTCGCCAAAGAACGTTCCCGGTGCATGGCCATATTGATTGGAATTAAAATAGGCGTATCCCTGTTGCCGCAATGATGGAAAAGCCACCTGTTGATTTGACCAAGCCCAGGTCTGGGCAAACAGGAAATCTTCCAACATAGCCAAAAATGGAGGGATGTGATGCCAATAGACCGATGTAAAGTCGGGCCCTTTATACGGATAATCTGCCCGCTGCTGAAACGTGATGAACCGATTCTGGTAATACCCTGGATAATTACTGAATCGACCAATAATGGCATTCCGGGCCGCGACTTCAAATGATTTATCGCCCGTATAGCCATAGAGTTTCATCAGATCGCCTGCCCATGACGACATGATCATGTTCAACGACTCGTTGAAAAACGTTGATGGTTGTTCCAAGCCCAACCCTACCCGGGAGGGCACCCAAGTGGGGACTTTCTCATCTTGTAACCTATCCAGGTTCTGCGGCGGCCCTTTTACACCGGGCTTACTCCCCGGGCGCCACACGTCACTTCCATGCCAAAAAAAGTCGTGGGCTTCCATAAACGGTTGGGCTTTGATATCAGAAGCCTTAATAAAAAGGGAGTCAGCTACCTTCGCCGGCGACGACACCCATAGTTGGGTCGTTAAGATACGTCCCGCTTCGGCTGCCGCATCCAGAAAGACGGTGTCCTTTGTTGCCTCGAAGATATCAATCAGCGACGCGATATTCGGTACGTAGCTGATGTAAGAAAACGCCGAATAATCAACCGGCTCGGTTACGTTGCTGTACACTTGCTGGTCAACATATTCGCGGGCCAGTTGCACAGCGGTGTCCAAGTGGGCGACGTCGCCCGTCAGCCGATACGCCGTCAACTGATTCATGAAGGGCGGAATGCTCCCGTACGCGTTCACCACCCGCTGCCTGCTTTTCTGCTGGGCAATATCCAACAACAGCGGCATCCGCCCACCCGTCATCTGGTAAAGCCCCGCAAATACCGACGCATTGTATCCGGCAATGGGCGTTCCGATGGGCCTCGGGAATTCAGCCTTGCCACCAAAGTAATTCGCCCCACCTTTCAAGGTGTCGGATTTGAAATGTAGATGGCCGCGTGTCAACAAATTGGCTAACGTCGGAATGGCCCGCTTTTCCAACAAGGTATCGTTTTCCGAAAGCAGGTACGACTGTACCGCCTGCATCGGATTGGCATTCGACGAAAAACTCCGCCCCTCCATATTCCAATGCGCTTTGCCTACGGTATCCCATCCACCGTAAAAATCATCGGCCATCAACGTGGTGGTGTTAAATATTGCGTCATTGAGCGACGTATAATAATTGCGCCGGTAATCGGACAGGTTAAAAATCCCGTGCGCCACGTGCTTGTAGGTATCGTACCATCCGCCCGGTCGGTATAAGGGTCGGTAGGCAAACTCATACACCGTACCCGGCACAAACCGGCTGGCTGCCGTACCTGGTATGGGTGCAATCAACGCTGGTGAAATTTTACCAGACCCATCGCGCAGCATCGCGCCGAAGTCGCTGTTCCAATTGTAGGTCCATTTAAAGGCGACATGGGTTGGGTCAACGGCGACGCCGCGGGTGATTTCCGCCGGGCCGTTGCCTCCGTTTTCCCAAGGAAGGGTGATGGCCGCCATCGGTGTAAACAGGTATTGCTCCGTATACACCACCGGTTCGGGGTGTACTTTTTTATTGGTAACCCGCATCGGGGCCAATGCGAAAGAATAATCCGATTCTTCAACGGGCGGCGAACCCGGTATGATGAGGCTAAACACGCCGCCGGTTTCCGCCACTGCCTTGAGGCGTACCACAGGTTCTTCCGCTTCTTCAGGCAGGGAGTAGACACTTTCGATCCGCATGCCCTCGCCTCCGCGGTACGTCAGTTTGACAGTGGTGTCCGACAGCTGCTCCACGGTCGTCGGAATCAGCCAGTCGGTTTGATAGCTCTCAAACGGACTTTTGCCCAACGCAATCGCTTCATTACCCTCGCTATCAACGACCTTCGAACGGAAAATCGGGAAGCCTTTATCGTAATATAACTGGGATTCTGCAGCACGGAGCAGCACTAAGGCATCCACTTCACTACGGGACTTTACCCCTGCTCCCGCCACAAAGATTTCCGATTCTACTTGCCGCTGTTCACCCACTACCAGCTGATAAAACACTAGCTTTACCCGGTCGTTCGCCAAGGTAGCGGTGTGCGATACCTCGGCATCGGCTGCGAGCCTCTTTGGGGTTCCCAACGGTTCAGGTTTGAAATTGACCGAGCCGCTCTTGCGGTATCCCGCAGCGACTTCCTCCGCCGACATGTTAAGGTTTTTGGTCAAAAATAAGCCATCGCAGCGTGCGTAGAACGCTGACGCATCCACCAACTCAAAGCGGTTCACACCCTCTTTTAGTTGGACGTTCTCCACCAGCTCCCATCGAAACCCATCATACCCATGCGTACCGAAGGGTCTATTGACCAACTGGCCGTTGTAGGCCACCTGGAAATAACGCGCCCCCGGCTGGTTTTTTTCGTAGTCGACGGAGTTGACCCACAGCGCATAAGTACCAGCCCGTTCCACCGTGATTTCGACGGCCGCTGGTGTCAACCCAGCTGGCCGCTTATGGTGGCGACCGGTCAGCGCGGCAAACTGCACGGCATTTTCTGCGCCCTCAATCTTCCAATCGCCCACCGCGAAATCATAGGGAGTTACATAGAGCCCTTGCTGTTCCCACGCTAACCGCATTTTCGGTTCGTCACCTATAATTACAGCGGCTTCGACAACCACCAACCCAACCATCCATAAGATGGGCACTAACACACCGCGCAGCAACGGATGCGTCAATCGTAGATATGCTACGTACCTCATTAGTAATTCGGGTTCTGACTTAGCAAATCATTGAGGTCGCGCTCTTTTTGCGGAATCGGCCATAGGTAATTTTTTGAAGCATCGAACGTATTCACACCGATAACATTGAACAATTCATCTTCGTTATCATAATGGCTCTGCCCATACTCATCAATGGTCGGTGTCGGGTATCGCTGATAGAATTCCCGCTTTTTACGCCCCAGCGTATTTCCAGGCAGCACGTGCTCCGCATACTTCCATCTACGGATGTCAAAGAGGCGGGTACCTTCCAACGCCAATTCCACGGTCCGTTCGTAACGGACTAATGTCCGCAGCTCGTCCTGTGAGCCGGCCGTTACCGTTGGCATTTCTACGCTTTTACGCCCACGCACTTCATTAATGGCCTCAAAGACCGATGCGTCGATTTCATCGAGTTCAATTTTCGCTTCGGCATAGGTAAGTAACACCTCTGCATAACGGATGAAGATAAAATCGACCTCAGACTGCGTAGTAAATTGCGGCAGTTCAATTGGATCTTGGTATTTTTTCCAAACGTAACCAGTAAACGATGCATAAGCGTGTGTTACCTCTTGGTTGTTCACGCGCACCAATTGACCGCCTTGATCTTGTAACGTCGTCGTACTGTCAGGGTGATTCTCAAATAACAAGCCATCGAACCATTGTCCGGGCGTTAAGATGGAGTGCGTGAGGCGAGGGTCCCGGTGCTCGTACGGCTTTTCTGCGTTATATAATGGCGACTCGTCAATATGCTTGCCGTCCGTACATTGGAAGAAGTCGACGATATTTTGCGTCGGAACGATGATCGACCAGCCTTGCGTAGTCCGCAACCCCAAATACCTTGGAATGCCATTTGTTTTGATACCACGGAGATACGGGACATGCAGGATGGATTCTTCCGATCCCTTGCCCGCCAAGGTGAACAACTCCGAGAAATTATCATTCAAGGTATATTCACCTGATTGGATAACTTCTTGCGCCGCATCCGCAGCGATACGGTAATCGCCCTCATACAAAGCGATTCTCGCCTTCAGCGCATTGGCAGCTCCGCGGGTAATACGCCCATCGTTGCCATCGCCCGACCAGCTCGGGGGGAGCACCGAAGCAGCAAAATCCAGGTCGGCATATAATGTCTCCATAATTTCAGCCCTTGACGTGCGGGTGGCTTGCCGGGCGTCTTCCAGCGAAATCATGTTGGTCACAAAGGGCACATCGCCATAGAGGTTTACCAAGTACATATAGAAAAACGCTCGAAGGGTCTTAGCCTGCGCTTCGACCAACTGGTAAGTCTCCTCAGAGACCACGTCCTGTGCCTTATGCATATTGGCCAACAAATTATTGCATCGAGCTATCCGGGTATAGAGAGCAGACCAAATGGAATAGAAAGTTTCTGTTTCTGTACTGAACTCGCTGGTTTGTACGGTGTACATACCGGCATAATCGCCCCGGTTGAAGCTAATATCGGTCGAGGAGTCGAACCATATCGGATAGGGTGTTGCGGCACTCTCCCAGTAAAGTCCCTCATACGCCCCATCAAGCGCCAAAATAAGTTCCGTTTCCGATTTGAAAAAGGTGTCGTTAGCAGGCTGATCCGACGGCTGTTTATCCAAGAAATCTTCACTGCAAGCGGTCGCAAGCAACAAACAGCTAACCAATAAAAACTTAATATGTGTGATGAATCGATTCATTATCATATTTTTAAATTTAGCAATCTACGTTAAGGTTCCGTCGCTTAAAAAGTTAGAGAAACGCCAAATACATACGTACTCGCAAGCGGGTAAGGACTGGAATCGCCGTCGGGCCGCTCGGGGTCCCACCCGGGGAACATGTTGTGGAACGTAGCGATGTTGTCGCCTGACGCGTAAATGCGTGTCCGCTGCAAGCCCAGTTTCTTAAACAACGCCGTATCGAACGTATAGCCCAATTGGATATTTTTTATGCGCATGTATGCGCCATTGTTCACCCAATAGTCGGCATACTGAAAATTATTATGTGTACTGCCGGATACCAAACGGGGATATTTGGCATCGGGATTATCCGGTGTCCAGGAATCCAATTGCCAAACCTGCATGTTATTATTGTTATACAATGCCCAAGCAGCGTCGTTTGTCAGGATGACATCGCGTTTACCTACCCCTTGTAGAAACACACTAAGATCGAATCCCTTATATTCACCATACAGGTTAATCCCGAAATTCATTCGCGGAATGGGGTTACCAATAACGGTGCGGTCGTCTGCATTCACCACATTGTCTCCGGTGACATCTACATATCGGATATCCCCGAGCGCAACAGTACCAAATTGCTCGTGAGCCGCATCAAGTTCCGACTGCGTTTGGAACAAACCATTCGAACGATACCCAAATAACGCGTTAATAGGATACCCTTCTTCAATCAGCCGATAACCGGTGATATATGGTCCCGTACCTTTCAAATCGACGACCTCATTTTTAACGTTAGATAGGTTTCCACCCACCGAATATGTAAACGCGCCGATGCGGTTGCGGTAATTCACCATCAAGTCCCAACCGGTATTGTCGACCACCCCGGCATTTTGATAGGGTGCTGTAAGTCCGATAATCGCCGGAATGTCTAATTCCAACAAAATTCCAGAAGTCCGACGTTGATAGACATCGAAGTTAACGTTCAGGTTGTTAAACAACGTGAAGTCCAGCCCGATGTTCTTGGAGGTACTGGTTTCCCACGAAATCTGATCATTCGCCATCTGCTGTAGAATCGCCGTCGGGACGGGTTTACCGTTGTATAGATAGAATTTATCAAGCGACAGATACGAGGTATAGGGGAAGTTACTTCCGATGTTTTGATTACCCAACTTTCCCCACGAAGCACGCAGCTTTAAAAAAGATAACCAGTCGTTATCGCGCAGGAAGTCTTCATTAGACACCACCCAACCCGCGGATACCGATGGGAATACACCGTACCGATAGCGTTTATCAAAGCGGGATGAACCATCCACGCGAAGATTGGCTTCAAGCAGATACCTTTCATCAAAATTATAATTCACACGCCCAAAGTAAGAGCGGAGCGACCAGCTGGTTGATGTTCCGTCGTTCGTCCAGTTTTCTTTCCCACCGGCGCCCAGCTCCGGCAAATCGGGGAAGTTGAACCCTTCACGATAGGCAGACATCTGTCGTTGCTTAAATGCAATCTGTTCGAACCCGGCAAGCACA
>Ga0079224_100006622_pt1 | contig 15409 bp, 13 predicted proteins | sample Stecom2015_FD_80414 | JGI IMG/M metagenome (GOLD analysis project Ga0079224, IMG submission 80414) | Agricultural soil microbial communities from Utah to study Nitrogen management - Steer compost 2015 | ecosystem: Environmental > Terrestrial > Soil > Agricultural land | place: USA: Utah...
CGGGACGACGGGGTGGGCCCTCCTGCGGGGGGAGGGGTTCCTTCCGAGATGGAAGAAACAACCGCCAAACCGGACAAAAGTGAACAATACGCCGAAAGCAAAGGTAAGTCTAACCTTAGTTGTCCGGGATTTCAAAAATTTTGAACCTCGGAACGGCCAACCGCACCCGGCCCCGACGGGGGTGCGGCGGCCGGGAGGGCCGCTCCCCGAAGCGCACTCGATCCCACCGGAAGCGGTCCCCGGCCGCCCTCCGCCGGCGACACCCGTGGCACCGCCCCGATGCCCCGCGCACCCCCCGATCATGCCCCCCGGGCGGCCCGCACGACTCCGGCGCACCGCGGGCGGCGCCGCCACGGACCCGGCGCCACGGAAGGCGCGGACACCGCCCGGGGCACACGAACAGCCATCCGTCACCCCAGAAGTGAACTCAAGTCAAGAGTCGAAAACCCTTTCGCTGAGAAAGTAATATTGTTAACATTCATTCGCATTGATTGACGTCCCCCCGAACCCTAAGGAGCACCATGGCCGGGCCGAAGTCTGTCGACTCTCGCCGACAACCGCCCTCGGAAGTGGACGTTCTGGTCGTGGGAGCCGGCTTCTCCGGTCTGTACGCCCTGTACCGTCTGCGGGAGCTGGGTCGTACGGCCCACGTCATCGAGTCCGCCGGCGACGTGGGCGGCGTGTGGTACTGGAACCGCTACCCGGGAGCGCGGTGCGACATCGAGAGCATCGAGTACTGCTACTCGTTCTCCGAGGAGGTGGTCCAGGAGTGGAACTGGAGTGAGCGCTACGCGGCCCAGCCCGAGATCCTCCGCTACATCAACTTCGTCGCCGACAAGTTCGACCTGCGCAGCGGGATCACCTTCGACACCACGGTGACCTCGGCGGCCTTCGACGAGGACAGCAGCACCTGGACGGTCGAGACCGACCGCGGCGACCGGATCCGCACCCGCCACCTCGTCATGGCCAGCGGCCAGCTGTCGGTCGCCCAGCTCCCGGACATCCCGGGCCTGCGCGACTTCGCCGGCGAGTTCTACCACACCGGGAACTGGCCGCACGAGCCGGTGGACTTCTCCGGCAAGCGCGTCGGCGTCATCGGCACCGGCTCCTCCGGCATCCAGGTGAGCCCCCAGATCGCCAAGCAGGCCGCCGAACTGTTCGTCTTCCAGCGCACCCCGCACTTCGCCATGCCCGCGCGCAACGCGCCGCTGGACCCCGACTTCCTCGCCGACCTGAAGACGCGCTACGCCGAGTACCGCGAGGAGGCCCGCAACAGCCCCGGCGGCACCCACCGCTACCAGGGGCCGAAGTCCGCGCTGGAGGTCAGCGAGGACGAACTGGTCGAGACCCTGGAACGGTACTGGGAGAAGGGCGGCCCCGACATCCTGGCCGCCTACCGCGACATCCTGCGCGACCGGGAGGCCAACGAGCGGGTCGCCGAGTTCGTGCGCGGCAAGATCCGCAGCCTGGTGCGCGATCCCGAGGTGGCGGAGCGGCTGGTCCCCAAGGGCTACCCGTTCGGGACCAAGCGCCTCATCCTGGAGATCGACTACTACGACATGTACAACCGGGACAACGTGCACCTGGTCGACACGCTGTCCGCCCCCATCGAAGAGGTCACCCCCCGGGGCGTGCGGACCTCCGAGCGGGAGTACGAACTCGACTCCCTGGTGCTGGCGACCGGGTTCGACGCGCTGACCGGCGCGCTGTTCAAGATCGACATCCGCGGGGTCGGCGGCGCCTCCCTGAAGGAGAAGTGGGCGGCGGGCCCGCGCACCTACCTGGGCCTGTCCACCGCCGGGTTCCCCAACCTGTTCTTCATCGCGGGCCCGGGCAGCCCGTCGGCGCTCAGCAACATGCTGGTCTCCATCGAGCAGCACGTCGAATGGGTGACCGACCACATCGAGTACCTGTTCAAGAACGGGCTGACGCGCTCCGAGGCAGTCCTGGAGAAGGAGGACTCCTGGGTGGAGCACGTCAACGAGGTCGCCAACGAGACCCTCTACCCCGTGGCCAACTCCTGGTACCTGGGCGCCAACGTGCCCGGCAAGCCGCGGGTCTTCATGCTCTACGTCGGCGGTTTCCACCGCTACCGGAAGATCTGCGACGAGGTGGCCGCCAACGGCTACGAGGGCTTCGTCCTGTCCTGAGCACACCCCGCCGGGTCCGGTCCGGCAGGGGCGGGTGGCCGGGGAGGAGCTCCCCGGCCCCGTCCCTCCTCCCGGCGCCCGGCCCCGGGAGGAGGCCGCCCCCGGCGACGCGTGGTGGTCGCCGCCGGTCCCCGCAGGGACGTTCTCCCCGGCCGTCCGGAACGACCCGCCACCGGAGGAGGCCTCCTCGGGCCGACGGCCCGCCCACCGCGCAGCGGGCACACCTCCCCCGCGTGCGGCGGGGGCGGTGTCCGCGGCCGGAGAGCCGGTCCCGGACACCGCGCCCTTCCTCCCCGTCACGGGGCACGCCGCCCGGCGGGGACCGCGCCGCGGCTCACCCGTCGGCGGCGCGGGCGGGGGTGACCACGGCCCGGCCACGCACCTGGCCGCGCTCCAGCCGCTCGTAGGCCAGGAGCGCCTCCTCCAGCGGGTACTCCTCCACCTCCACCGTGATCCGGCCCGCGCGGGCCAGGCCGAGGACGTCGACCAGGTCGGACCGGGTCCCCCAGTAGGGGGTGCGCACCGTGGCCCCGAGGGGCACCAGGTTCACGGCCACCGGGAGCCGGCCGCTGCCGACCCCCACGACGCTGATCTCCCCTCCGGGGCGGAGGCTGTGCGCGGCCGTGCGCAGGGTGGCGTCGGTGGCGACGAAGTCGAGGACCACGTCGGCGCCGGCGCCGCCGGTGAGCTCGCGCACCTGTTCGGGGACGGTGTCGTCGCCGAACAGGGCCGAGTCCGCGCCGCACCGCAGCGCCAGGTCCAGCTTGTCGGCGGCCAGGTCCACCGCGACGATCCGCGCCGCGCTGAGCGCGCGCAGGATCTGGACCGCCACGTGCCCCAGGCCGCCGATCCCGATCACCAGGACCGTCCCGTCGGGCGGCAGCCCGGGCAGCGCGGACCTGACCGCGTGGTAGGAGGTCAGTCCGGCGTCGGTCAGCGGTGCGGCGCTGACCGGGTCGAGGCCGCCCAGGGGGACCAGGTGGCGGGGATGGTCGACGAGGAGGTAGTCGGCGAGGGCGCCATCCGCCCCCAGCCCGGGCGGCAGGATGCCCGCCGCCCGGGCGTGCGGACAGTGGTTCTCCGCGCCGGCCAGGCAGGAGCGGCAGGCGCCGCAGCCCCACGGTCCGTACACCGCGACCTCCTCTCCCCCGGACAGGCCGCGCACCCCGGCGCCGACGTCCACGACCACGCCGACCGCCTCGTGGCCGAGGGTGATCGGCAGGTCGTAGGGCAGGTCCTGCGGCGGGCGGCTCATCACCGCCAGGTCGGAGTGGCACAGTCCGGCGCCGGTGACCTCCAGGACCACCTGTCCGGGACCGGCGGTGGGGGCGGGGACCTCCTCCAGGTACGGTGCCTTGCCGTCGTATCGCAGTGCTCTCATCGATCACCTGGACAACGCAGTGCTCTCATCGGCGACTAGACGAGCGCGGCGAGCGCGTGGGCCTGCTGGGTGGCGAAGGTGATCCGCCGGGGTGCGTAGGCGTCGCCGAGCAGGTGCACCTCGACTCCGCCGCGCCGTTTCAGCTCGTGGTAGAGGCCGTCGTCGGGCACGCCCCCGGCTGCCACGACCACGCTGTCGAAGCCGGTGATCTCCCCGGGGGTGTCGGAGTAGACGTTGCGGATCCGCAGCCGGTCCTCCTCGATGCGCACCACCCGGCTCATGAAGGTGAACTCCGCGCCCGCGGCGGCGAGCTTGGCCAGCGGGGCGCCGATGCTGTACTTGCCGACGAGCGGGGCGGGGCCGGGGGTCTGGTAGACGAGGTGCACCCGGTGGCCGTGGTCGGTGAGGTGTCCGGCGATGCTCAGCGGCTGCATGTGGTCCTCGGCGGCGACGACCACGACGCGTTCGCCGACCGGTGCCGCCCCGGTCAGCGCGGCGCGGCCGTCGACGACGAAGGGGGCGTCCGCGCCGGGGACGGCCAGGCGGCGGGGGGCCGCTCCGGTGGCCACGGCGACCACGTCGGCGCCGAAGGCCAGCACGTCGTCGGCGGTGGCGGTGCGGCCGAGCTCCACCGCGACGCCCGCGCGGCGCAGCCGTCCCTCCTGCCAGGCGATGAAGTCGCGGTAGGCGGCGTTCTCGGCGGCGCGGGCCGCGACGCGCATCTGGCCGCCCAGTTCCTCCTCGCGTTCCCACAGGGTGACCGGGTGTCCGCGTTCGGCGAGCAGTCCGGCCAGTTCCATGCCGGCGGGGCCGCCGCCGACCACCAGGACGCGCCGGGGGGAGCGGGCCGGGGGCAGGGGGCCGTCGATCTCGCGGGAGGCGTGCGGGTTGACCGCGCAGGCGAAGGGGAGCTTGTCGACGAGGCGGCGGTGGATGCACTCGTTGCAGCCGATGCAGGGGCGGATCTCGTGGACGCGGCCCCGGGCGGCCTTGGCGACGATCTCGGGGTCGGTGATGATGGCGCGGGCCATGCCGACCAGGTCCGCCTGTCCCCGGGCGATGACCTCCTCGGCGGTCTGCGGGTCGCTGACCCGGCCGGTGTAGACGACGGGCAGGGAGACGGCCCTGGTGACCTGCGCGGCCAGGTCCGCCCACTGGGCCCGCCGGTAGTGGTGGGGCTGGATGTAGCTGGGGGCGCCCCAGTTGTCGCCGACGACGACCGACAGGTAGTCGATCTTGCCGGTGGCTTCCAGGGCCCTGGCGATCTCCACGCCTCCGGCCGCGTCGTAGCCGCCGTCGAGGGCCTGGTAGAGGTTCATCCGCACGCCCAGGGTGAAGTCGGAGCCGACCTCGGCGCGGATGGCGTCGATGATCTCGGTGAGGAAGCGCATCCGCCCCGCCAGGTCGCCGCCGTATTCGTCCTCGCGGTGGTTGGAGGCCGGGGAGAGGAACCATTCGAGCAGGTCGTCGTGGTTGGCGTGCAGTTCGACGCCGTCCAGGCCCGCTTCCTTGCCGCGCCGGGCCGATTCGGCGTACTCGTTGACGAACCAGGCGATCTCGTCGCGGTCGAGGGCGTGGGAGACCTGGTTGGCGACGTAGGCGGTGACCGTGGGCGAGGGGCCGTGCGGCATGCCGCCCTGCATGATGATCTGCGCGGTGACGCGGGCTCCCGCCTCGTGCAGGGTGTCGGTGAGCTTGCGGATGCGGTCGTGGAAGTGGGGCAGGCGGAACACCCCGTGGGCGGCCGCGCCCACGCCGGTGGGTTCGAAGCCGGGGACCAGGCGGTTCTCCAGGGCTGCGCTGATTCCTCCCACCCAGCCCAGTCCGGCGCGGGCCCGGGCCGCCCAGTAGGCGATGTTGCGGTCGGCCTCCGCCTCGTCGGGGCTCCACAGGTTGCCGATCGGGGTGGCGTGCGGCGTGGCCATGATCCGGTTGGGCAGCTCCATCCGGCCCACGCGGACGGGGGTGAACAGGTGGGGGAACCGTGTCGTTTCCCGCGTTGTCATGAGAGGCGCCTTTCTGGAGGGAAAGTCAGCCGGTCACGTCGGAACCGGACACCCACTGGCATAAATTAGTTACTATCATTAAAATTAAAATAATTAAAGGATTTTTATATCCGAGAAATGACGTCTCCACCCCCCGGAGGTTCGATGCCCGCCCCCGTGGACCCCGCGATCGCCACCCTGGCCGCCGCCGCGGCCGCCGTGGCGGCCCCTCCCCTGCACACCCTCACCCCGGCCGAGGCCCGTGCCCGCGTGGCCGCGGGCCACGGCTCCTGCGCCGACGGCCCCGAACTGCGCTCGGTCGACGACATCCGCATTCCCGTGGCCGACGGCACGATCGGCGCGCGCGTCTACTCCCCCCACCGCGCGCCGCAGGCCACACTCGTCTACCTGCACGGCGGCGGCTGGGTCACCGGTGACCTCGACTACTGCGACGAACTGTGCCGTTTCATCGCCGACCGGCTCGACTGGACCGTGGTGAGCGTCGACTACCGGCTCGCCCCCGAACACCCCTTCCCCACCCCCCTGGACGACGCCTACGCCGCGCTGCGGCACGTCGCCGCCGAGATCGCCGGGAACGGACCGCTGGGGGTGGGCGGGGACAGCGCGGGCGGCAACCTCGCCGCGGCCTGCACCCTGCGCGCCCGCGACGAACACGGGCCGCGGCTGGACTTCCAACTGCTCGTCTATCCGGTGACCGACCACGACTTCACCCGCGGCTCCTACCGGACCCACGCCGCGGCCTTCCCCATCGGGGCCGCGGCGATGCGCTGGTTCTGGGACCACTACCTGCCCGACGTCGCACGACGGGACCTGCCGACCGCCTCCCCGCTGCGCGCCGACCTGACCGGGCTGCCGCCCGCCCACGTCGTCGTCGCCGGGCACGACCCGCTGCGCGACGAGGGTGTCGCCTACGCCGAACGGCTGCGCGCGGCCGGGGTCGACGCCACGCTCGCGGAGTACCCGTCCCTCGTCCACGGCTTCTTCCGCTTCACCCGGGTCGTGCCCGCCGCGCGCGCGGCCGTCGACGACCTGGTCGCCGCGCTGCGTGCCCTGACCGCCCGCGGCTAGCGCGGGCCCCGGGGACCGGCCCCTTCTCGCCGGGGCCGGTCCCCCGCCCCGTGCGGGGCGGGGGACCGGCCGCCGCGCCGTGCTCAGGCGTCGTTGCCGGGGCGGCGCTGCTGCATCGCGTCGCTCCACAGCTGGTCGAAGTAGGCCTGCAGGTCGGGCTGGTCCTGCTCGTACCACTCCAGGAACTCGTCGTATCCGACGTCGAGCCCCGGGGCGGTCTGCTCGACCTTGTCCGTCCACTCCTCCAGGGCCTGTTCGAGGGTGGCGACGAACGCCTCGCCGTCGCCGATCGCCGCGCTGTCCGCGGCCTCGGCCAGGGCCTGCTCGTTGTAGGCGGCCAGCGCCTCGCGCGCGTCCCCGGCCAGCGGCAGCACCGCGCCGTCGTTCTCCTCCACCTGCTGCAGGCTGTCGGCGATGTTGTCCCAGGTGGCCTCGTAGTTCACCGCCAGCAGCACGTCCAGCCGGTCGTACAGCAGCTGCTGGGCGGCCAGCGGAAGCGACTCCCAGGTGTTGAGGCTGATCGCGATCGACCCGCCCGCGTTGCCGAAGCCGACCTCGGGGTCGACGACGAAGTAGGGGGCGGAGGGGATGTAGCCGTTGAGGGCGGCGACGGTGAACGTGCCGAGGGTGCAGTCGACCACGCCCCGCTCCAGGCTCTCGAACATCTCGGTGTAGTTGACCGTCGACGGCTGCATGCCCAGCGCCCGGACCTGGTCGTTCTGCACCCGGCTCTGCGAGGCGATCGTGGCGCCGTCCAACGCGTCCAGGTCGGCGCGCTCACTGGTGCAGGAGTAGGCGATGGCGCCGGACTGGAACGCGGGCAGCAGCAGCTTCATGCCCCGCTCCTCGAACTCCTGGTAGAGGGCGTCCTCCTGGACCGCGGCCTCCAGCACCGCGCCGTGCCACTGCAGCAGGCCGTCGACGGGGGTCTGGCGGCCGACGAAGCTCACGTCCCACATGACGTTGTTGGCGGGGAACTCCGCGGGCTCCAGGGACGGCATGACCGAGCCGACGTCGAGCCGGCCGTCGGCGAGCGCGTCGTCGACCTCGTTGGCGGGGGCGATCGCGTTGGAGAAGACGATCTCGAAGGTGATCTTGCCGTCGGACCACTCCTCCACCGCCGCGGCGTACTCCTCGAAGCGCCGCCCCGTGGCCGCCCCCTTGGGGGCGGTGCTCTGCAGGGTCAGCGTCACCGGCGCCATGTCCGCCAGCGCGGCGGCGTACTCCTCCTTGGAGGCGCCGTAGTCGACGGACCGCCCGCCGCCGCCGTTGCCGCCGGAGCCGCCCTCGGCGCACCCGGTGGCCACGAGCGCCGCGGCCGCCAGCAGCGCCGCGGCCCGCAGCGGCCTTGCGCGTCCCGTCCTCCCCGTTGCAAACACCGTGATTCTCCCTCCCACACAGACAACAGCGAAACAGCTGGTCCCAGCGGTCGCGGGCCGCTCAGGACCCGGCGACGAGCCGCGCCACCGGGACGGACTCCCCGCCCTCGGGGCGCACGAACTCCACCCGCACCGCGGCGCCCGCGGCGGGGGCCACCTCCTCGGCGTTGACGATCCGCAGCGTCAGCCACGGTCCCTCCGCCGTCTCCACGATCCCCACGACCGTGTCGGCCGCGGGACGGCCGCCCCGGGAGCGCCCCGGGATGACCGTCCAGCTGACCAGCGCCCCCTCCCCGGAGGCGGCGCGCCACTCCAGGTCGGCGGCCCGCGACGTCGCGCACACCCGGGCCTCCGGCGGCGACCAGGCGCCGCTGCTCGGCGAGTAGCGCAGCATCAGCTCGCCCCGTGCGGCGCCGTCGAAGAACGGGGCGGAGTACTCGTCGCGGACGACGGGGGTCAGGCTCATCTCGGCTCCCATGCTCATGCGGTCCTGGCGTGCGGGCTGACGATGAGCGTGGCGTGGAAGTCGAGGACCCCGCCGTTGCCGCTCACCATGATGAGGTCGTTCTTGGCGACCTGGCGCTGTCCGCCCTGGCCGCGCGCCTGGATCACCGCCTCCGACAGCGGGGTCATCCCCCACATGTAGTACGACGACAGTTCGCCGCCGCCGGTGTTGGTGGGGTGGCTGCCGCCGGGGGCCAGCGCGCCGCTGGCCACGAACTCCCCGCCCTCGCCCTTGGCGCAGAACCCGTAGTCCTCCAGGGTGATCAGGGTGGTGTAGGTGAAGCAGTCGTAGATCTCGCGGATGTCGATGTCGTCGACGGTGACCCCGGCCATCTTCAGCGCCGCCGGGCCCGACTGGGCGGCGCCGCTGACCAGGCCGAAGTCGCTGCCGCGGTGGTTGGCGTAGCCGGGGTGCGACTGCCCCCAGCCCCACACGTGCACCGGCGGCTGGGCCAGGTCGGCGGCGCGCTCGGCGCTGGTGACGATGACCGCGATGGCGCCGTTGCTGACCAGGCAGCAGTCGAGCAGCCGCAGCGGGTCGGCGATCATCCGCGAGTTCTGGTGGTCCTCCAGGGTGATCGGCTCCCGCATCTGCGCCAACGGGTTCATCGCCGCCCAGGCGCGGGCGGCGACCGCGATCGCGCCCAGCTGCTCGCTGGTGGTGCCGTAGGTCTCCATGTGGCGGCGGGCCGCGACGGCGTAGCGGGCCGGGGCGGACTTCAGTCCCGCGGCGGCGGGCAGGGACTCCACCCCGCTGAGCGCGCGGCCGCCGCCCGCGTAGGCGGCGCCGCTGCCCTTGCCCTCCTTCAGGGGCGCGTCGGCGTAGACGCACGCGACCACGTCCGCCATCCCGGCGGAGATCGCCATCGACGCGTACTGCACCATCTGGATCGCCGAGGACCCGAAGCCCTGGACGGTCGACAGCAGCCGCAGGTCGCGCAGCTGCAGGGTGGACTGCAACCGCAGGTCGGTGTCGTTGTTGACGCCGGGGTTGACCAGCAGTCCGTCGATGTCGTCCAGGGTCAGGCCCGCGTCGGCGGCGGCCCGGGTGACGGCCTCCAGCGCGAACTGGGCGGGGGTGCGCCCGTAGACCCTGCCCAGTTCGGTCATGCCGAGTCCGGCGATGGCGGTGGGGGTGACGTTCACTCCTGCTCCTCTCCGCGCCGCGGCAGCGTGACCTCCACGGTGCCCGGCCCGACGCTGACCCCGGACGAGTTCTCGCCCCTGATCGCGATCTCGACCACGCCCGCGCCGTCCTCGACGCGGGCGTCGGCGACGCTGGCGTGGACGCGCAGGGTGTCGCCGACGTAGTTGAACGACCGCATCCGGAAGCCGCGGATGCTGCGGATCGTCCCGGCGGGGCCGATCCAGTCGCGCACGCACCGCTCCCAGGTGCTCAGCAGGAAGGAGGTGTTGGCGTACATCTCCTTGGCGCCGGTGCGGCGCGCGTACTCGGTGTTGTGGTGGATGGAGTTGAAGTCGCGGTTGGACCCCGCCGCCATCACCAGCCGGTAGACGTTCAGCGGGTAGGCGACGCTCGGCAGCTCCTCGCCGACCGCCACGTCCTCGAAGTAGCGCTGCCGCGCTGCGGTGTCAGTCATCACTCGCCTCGGTCTCGTTCTTGGGCACGTAGGCGTAGGTGCCGATGCGGATCCGCGCGACGACCTCGCCGTTCTCGGTCACCACGTCGCTCTCCCACTTCAGGAAGGCGCCGCGGCCGACCGAGGTCTCCTTGGGCACGCACGACAGCAGCCGGTTGCCGCGGCGGCCGATGCGCTCCCCCGCCACGACCGGGCGGACGAAGTCGATGTCGATGTCGGTGCCGAAGAAGCCGGTGGTCTTCGGGCCCAGGGGCATGTCCTGGTTGTTGATGGGCGTGCGCACCGGTTGGGCGTCGCGTTCGTCGCTGTCGAACAGCACCTCGCCGGGACGCCACATCGGCGGGATCGTCCAGGTGAGGACCCCGGTGTAGGGCATGGTGACGTCGTCGAAGCCCGCGGCGCGGGCCGCCTCGGGGTCGGTGTGCAGCGCGCAGTCGAACTCCAGCGGCTCCAGGTAGCGGCGGATCGCTCCGCGTTCGACCGGGTCGGCCCCGAAGACGGTCTGCCCCGAGGAGAAGTCGCGGCCCACCGCGTCGATGACGGGCTGCCACTCGGCCTTCCAGTCCTCGGTCCGCGTACTGCCGGTCATACCAGCACTCCGTCCTTCACCAGCTGCGCGATCCGCTCGGCGGGGTAGCCGAGGATGTCGCGCAGCACGTACTCGTTGTCCAGGCCCAGCGTCGGCGCCGCTCGGGTGACCTCGCCGGGCGTGTCCGAAAGCAGGTAGCGCGGCCCCTCCACCACCGTCTCGCCGTGCAGCGGGTGCGGCAGCCGCACGACGTGGCCGCGGTGGGCGAGCTGTTCGTCGGCGACGAAGTCGGCGCTGGAGGCGGAGCGGTGCGCGGGCACGCCAACCGCCTGCAGGCACCGTTCGACGTCCTCGGCGCGCCGGCCGGAGGTCCACCGCGCGATCTGCTCGTCGAGCAGGTCGGCGCGGGCGCGCCGCTGCTCGGCGGTGCGCAGGTCGGCGCGTTCGGCCAGGTCGGCGCGGCCCATGGCCTCGGCCAGCCGGACCCACTCCGCGTCGTCGCGTGCGGCCAGGGCGACGAAGCGGTCCCGGCCGTCCTCGGCCAGGCACGGGTAGACGCCGTGCGGCGCGAACACCTCGTCGCGGTTGCCGCGGCGCAGGGCGACGGTGCCGTCGAAGCCGTGGTGGGCCACCTGCGGGGACAGGAAGAAGACCCCGGCCTCCACCTGCGCGACGTCGATGTGGCGCCCCTGCCCGGTGCGGCGGCGGTGCTCGACCGCGGCGAGCAGCGTCACCAGGGCCAGCCGCGGGCCGACGTAGTCGGTGTAGGGGCCGAACGGGCCCATCGGCGGCCGGTCCTCCCAGCCGACGAGGTTCTGAAACCCGCTCAGCGACGCGCCGACGTTGCCGTAGCCGGCGAGTGCCGCCCACGGCCCGGACTGGCCCGCGATCGACGTGCTGAGCATGATGAGCGAGGGGTTGTCGCGGGCCAGTTCGGCGTAGTCCAGCCCCCACTTGGCCATCTGCCCGGGGGAGAAGGACTCGACGACCACGTCGGCCCAGCGCGCGAGGTCGCGGACGATCCCGCGCCCCTCCTCGGTCTTCAGGTCGACGGTCATCCCGAGTTTCCCGGCGTTGCAGTTGCCGTACAGCGCGGAGTTCTCCACGCCCGCCTCGCCCCGGTGGAAGGGCTGCATGAGGCGGGCGGTCTCCACGCGGCGGCTGGACTCCACGCGCACCACTTGCGCCCCGAAGTCGGCGAGGGCCCGTCCGATCAGCGGTCCGGCCACCACCCAGGACAGGTCCAGGACCTTCAGGTCGGCCAGCGGCCGGGTCATCCGTTCACCTCCGTCGTGGTCAGCCAGTCGGCGAGGACCTCGGCGGTGTGCTCGCCGAGGCGGGGGGCGCGGCGCCGCACGCCGGGCTGTGCGCCTCCGCCGACGCGGGCGATCGCGCCGGGGATGCGGACGGCGACGCCGTCGATGTCGACCTGCGCCCAGTAGTCGCGTTCGGCCAGGTGCGGGCTGGCGGCGATGTCGCCCATGTCGTAGATCGCCATGCACAGCAGCCGGTGCTCCATGGCGGCCTGGAGCACCTGCTCCTTGGTGAGGGTGGCGAGGAAGCCGCCGACCGCGGCGCGCGCCTCGTCCAGGTCGGCGTCGGTGATCTCGCCCGCGGCGATGCGCTGGGGCAGCGTCTTCCAGTCCCAGGCGGCGATGCGGTCGCTGACCGCGCCCTCGGAGCGCAGCCAGGCGAAGAGGCGGTTGGTGAACTCGCCGGAGGCCGGTCCCATGGACAGGTGGAGTTCCACCATGCCGTCGGCGCACCGCCACTTCTTGAGGCGGTTGGGGGTGGCCGCGCCGCTGCCGCTCTGGTCCTTGCCGGCCGTGGGCTGGCGGTGCCACTCCGGCTGGGCGTCGCCCACCGCGTGGGCGAGCACCCGCGCGAGGGTGGCGGTGCCCAGGCTCGCCTGCGCGGAGACGTCGACGACCTGCCCCCGCCCGGTCGCCGCGCGGCCCAGGACCGCGATCAGGGCGCCCGCCGCGGCGTCGGCGGAGGCGTGCAGGAACGCCTGGGGGACGCTGATGCGCAGCGGCGGGCGCTCCTCGTCGCGGTGCGGGTCCAGCGGGCCGCCCGCTGCCCAGACGACGAGGTCGCAGTCGGCGTAGTCGGCCTTGGGGCCGGACCAGCCGAACGCGCTGATCACCGTGTAGACCAGGTGCGGGTGAGCGGCGCGCAGCGTGTCGGGGTCCAGGCCGCGCTCCCGCAGCCAGGCCGCGGGCAGCGAGGTCACCACGATGTCGGCGCGGCCGGCCAGTTCACGTGCGGCGGCCAGTCCCTCGTCGCTGTCGAGGTCCAGGGCGACGCCGCGTTTGTTGGCGGCGAAGGTCTCCCAGAACATCGACGGCCCGGTCCCGCCGTGCGCGGTCGGCGGGGCCGACCGCGCACCGGAGCCGGTGAGGGGTTCCAGTTGGACCACGTCCGCTCCCAGGTCGGCGAGCAGCCGGCCGCACAGCAGTCCCCGCTCGTCGGTCAGGTCGAGGACGCGGAGGTGTTCAAGCATCGGCGGTCGTGGTCTCCGGCAGGGAGATCGCCGACTCGGGGCAGGCGTCGACGGCCTCGCGGGCCTGGTCGCGCAGGTTCTCGGGAACCTCCAGGGTCTGGCCGCTCTGGGCGACGAAGCCCTGCTCGTCGTCGGAGAGCAGGTCGGGGGCGACCGCGTAGCAGCGGCCGTGGCCCATGCACTTGGCGGCGTCGATGGAGATACGCACGTGTCTCAGACCTCCCATTCGAGGGGCAGCGTGGTCAGGGTCAGCTGTCCGCCGCGCTCGACCAGCTGCGTCCCCTCCTTGATGCGGTAGTGGGGGATGCGCTCGTGCCACTCGCGCAGCACGATCTGCAGTTCCAGGCGGGCCAGGTGCATGCCCAGGCAGCGGTGCGGCCCGGCGCCGAAGGCGATGTGCTGGTTGACGCCCTTGCGGTCCAGGACGAACCGGTCGGGTTCGGGGAACTTGCGCGGGTCGCGGTTGGCCTGGGCGATGCCCAGCCACACCACGTCGCCGGGCCGCAGGTCGACGCCGTGGAACTCGGTGGGCTCCTGGACCTCCCGGCCCGCCTGGAACACCAGCGGGTACATCCGCAGGAACTCCTCGACCGCCTTGGGGGCCAGGTCGGGGTTGTCGATGATGGCCTGCCGGTCGGCGTCGTTGCGGGCCAGGTGGGCGTAGATGTAGCCGAGCGCGCTGCGGGTGGTGTCGAGTCCGGCGAGCATCAGCGTCAGGCAGATGGTGAGGATGTCCTCGTGGGAGATCGGCTCGCCGTCGATACGGGCCTCGACCAGGCGGGAGACCATGTCCTCCCTGGGGTCGCGCGGGTTGGCGCGGCGCTCCCGGACGGCCTGGTCGAAGTAGTCCATGATGTTCTTCTTGGCCGCGGCGACCTTGTCCGGGTCCTCCCCGAAGAAGCCGGCGAAGACCGTCTCCGACCAGGGCAGGAAGAACTCGCCGTCGCTGACGGGCAGGCCCAGCAGCGCGAGGAACAGGTCGGTGGGGTAGCGGATCGCGAACTCGGCGACGAAGTCGCAGCCCCCCTTGGGTTTGAGTTCCTCGATCAGCTCCACGCAGCGTTCGTGGGCCATGGGCGTCATGCGGCGCACGGCGGCCGGGGAGAAGAACGGGTTGAGTACGCGGCGCAGTTTGGCGTGGGCCTCGCCGTTGAGGTCCTGCGGCAGCAGCGGCACCCCCGGTTCGGGGTTGATGGCGCTGCGGACCTCGGTGGTCCACGTCTCGTGGTGCTGGAAGCCCTCGACGACGTCGTCGTAGCGCTGCAGCATGAGGAAGCCGCGGTCGGTGGTGTCGTTGAACCGGAAGCGGCTGGCCTCCCGCTCGGCGTCGAGCATGGCGTAGTGGCCGTAGATCTCGGTGTTGGTGTTGAAGTCGGTGTGGCTGACCGGACACTTCCGGACGGGCGTGGCCATCGCTGGTGCCTCCTACTTCTGTGCGGATGCGAGGTCGGGGATGAAGGTGGCGATCTCCGGGACGAGGATGAGGATCACGGCCACCGCGATCGACATGGGCAGGAACCATCCGACGGAGACGAACACGTCCTTGAGGGTGATCTTGTGCCCCATGTTGACCTCGGGGTCCTTGACCATTCCGTGGATGATGAAGGAGAGGATGCCGACGGGCGGGGTGACCACCGCCAGCTCGCCCATGAAGACGGTGAACACGCCGAACCACATCAGGGAGATGTCGAGCGAGTGCAGGGTGGGGATCAGGATCGGGATGGTCAGGACCATGATCGCCATGGGCTCCATGAACATGCCGAGGATGAGGTAGACCACCACCATGACCAGCAGGAACTGGATGCGGCCCAGGCCCAGGCCCTCGATCAGGTCGGCGATTCCGGTGCTGATGCCGGTGAGGGTGAGCAGGCTGGTCAGGGCCGCGGCGGCGACGAGGATGAAGAAGATCGCGCCGACGCTGCTGACGGTGGCGACCGCCGACTCGACGATCGCGGCGAACGGCCGGTCCCGGCGTTTCCAGACGAGGGCGACGACGACGGAGAACAGGGCGGCGGCGGCGCCCACCTCGGTGGCGGTGAACACGCCGGAGAACATGCCGAGGATGATGAGGAGGATCAGCACCGGCACGGGCCAGATCCGCACCAGGCTCATCAGGCGCTCGCCCCAGGAGACCTTCTCCCGTTCGGCGGCGACGCCCTTGACCTTGCCCACCAGTTCCGGCTTGGCGACGGCGAAGGCGACGATCATCAGGGTGAACATGACGGCCACGAGCAGGCCGGGGCCGATGCCGGCGAGCAGCTGGGGGCCGATGGGGACCTCGGCGATGC
>Ga0079224_100006623_pt1 | contig 15409 bp, 9 predicted proteins | sample Stecom2015_FD_80414 | JGI IMG/M metagenome (GOLD analysis project Ga0079224, IMG submission 80414) | Agricultural soil microbial communities from Utah to study Nitrogen management - Steer compost 2015 | ecosystem: Environmental > Terrestrial > Soil > Agricultural land | place: USA: Utah...
GTCGCCCGCGCCGATGATGATCATCGCGGGGCTTTTCCTGATCGAGGCGTTCGTGACGTGGTCGCGTCGGCGCGGGGCTCACGGCAAGACGCCGCTCGTCGCGCTCGACGTCGTCGACACGGCCGCGGAGCGCGCGGCGCTGCTTTCGATGTTCACGATCGGCGCGATCGGCTCCGCGCTCACGTTCTTCCGTGTCACAAGCGGTGCGCGCGGCAGCCCTAGAAGCCGAGGCGCGCGCTTCCTGGACGCCGCTCGTCGTCATCGCGCTCGCGCAGCTGCTCCTCGTTTTCAATCTCGCCACGCTCAAGGTCTCCGTCGACGCGATCGCGGAAAGCCTCGGCACGTCCGCGAGCGCGGTGAAAACGGCCATCGTGCTGCACTTCCTCGTCGTCGCCGCCGTCATCATGCTCGGCGCGAGGATGACCGAGCGCTTCGGCGGCCGCCGCGTGTTTCGTGCGACGGCGGCGACGATGGGCGTCGCGATGATGCTCATGGCCTTCGCTCGGGACGCGGGCACCATGATCCTCGCGCAAACGATCGCAGGCCTAGCGTCCGCGGCGTTGATTCCGACGTCGGTCATGATGATCTCGGACCACTACAGCGGCAGCCAGCAATCCCGAGCGCTCGGCTGGCTCGGCGGCGTCCAGGCGATCGGCATCGTTCCGGCATTCCTCGTCGCAGGCTATCTCGCCGCGTCGGTGCAATGGCGGGTGACCTTCGCGCTGCTCGCGGCCTTCTCGGCCGCGCTGTTCGTCTCGACCGTGCGGCTCCGCGGCGCCGACGCGCGCGCGACGATCGACGTCGACGCCGTGGGCTTCGTCCTCGCGGCGTTCGCGATGCTGCTGATCGGCGTCGGCGCGGACCGGGTCGCCTATTGGGGAGACCCGCGACGGCGAGCACCGTCGCGCCGACGGATTCCTTCTGCAACGTGTCGAGCAGGCTTTCGATCGTCGCGTGGATCTCGCTGCCGAACCTGAGCTCGATCTGCTCGAGCACCTGCCGCTCGACCTCCGCGGCGCTCTCCGAGAATCGAAGCAGCAGCCCGATCCCCGACAGCAGCAACAGAAGGAGCGGCACGAGCGACACGAACGCGTAATAGCTCATCGCCGTGGCCAGGTAGCGTGCGCGGTCGCGCTCGTATTCGACCCACGCGGCACGCAGCGTGCGGACGAAAGCGAGACGACGGGGCATACCGGTCGAGGCCTCCCGCTCTTCGACCCGACGCGGTCCTTGCGCGGCCGTGCTCAGAACGAGCGTCCGATCGCGAACGAGAAACCGAGGTCGCTGTTCTCGAGCCCCTCGGGCGGATCGCTGTCGTAGCTCTCGTAGACGCTGACGCTCCAATGCATGTTGCCGAAGATCGCGCGCTCGAGGCGCGCGTCGAGCTCGACGCGCCTCCTCCCGCGGTCGAAACCGAGAAACGTCGTGGCGTTCGTCGTGACCCGAGTATCGCCGCCGAGCTCGAACCAATCCCACTCGACCGTGACGAACGCCTCCGCATTGTCTTCCGTCCCCGGAACGCTGCGATACCGTTCTCGGTCCGCGGCGAGGCCGCCGTACAAGGCTACGACCGCGCGGTTCGATTGGAGCAGGGTTCGACCTCCGCCGAAGCCGAGCAGGGTTCTCGCGTCGAGATCGAGCTCGCGATCCTCTTCGAAGTGCAGGCGACCGATCGCGAACCATCGATTCGCGAGGAGCCGTCGCGATCGAATCTGGAAGTAGTTGCGCCGCTGCACCGTCTCGTCGTCGAACTCGCTGACGACTGCGTCGAACGAGAGCGTCGTCACGTAGTTGCGCATCACGTTCTCGGCAGCGGCATCAATCTTGAGGTCGAGCTCGTCGTTCGCGGTCAGAAAGTCGAGCCCGAGATCGACGTAACCCGACGTCCGTTCCGCGGGCGTGGCGGCGATCGGCGTGATGCGGATGACGTCTTGCGTCTCGACGGCGGGCGAAGCGGTGCCGGCGGTGACGGCAAGCCGCCCGGGCGACGGCGAGAGAATCGCTCCCGACAGCCGTTCTCCCGTCTCGAGCTCGACGTCGAATTCGCGCGGGCTCCTGAGCGTCTCGACGTTGCTCCAGTCGATCTCGACCGGCCCCGCTCCGTCGATCGCGAAAGCGAGCTTCCCGCGCGCGAGCCCCAGGATCTGGCCCTCGAGCCGATTGTCGGTCGTCAGCGCGACGACGTCGCGCTGATCCTCTTGCCCGTATACACGGCATGCCGCCGCGAGGAGCGCCCCACAGACTGCGCTCGAGACGGATTTGCGCATAGAGCCTCCGTGCGATCGTCACCGCCGCTCGCTCGATGCTATTCGGGCGCCGAGATCCCGTAACCTGGACCTTCGTCCAATGCGCCGCCCGGACGCGACGCGGTGAAATGCATCGGTTGCATGAGCTCGCGCACCGCACAGCAGCCGCCCGATGACGGGACGTACGTCTCCACGGGCGTGCTCCCCCCTCCCCCGGCCGTCCACGAGGCCGTGACCGAGGCATACGAGCGCTACCGGATGAACCTGGATGGCCGGCTCTCGGACGTGTATCCGACGCTTCTCGCGGTCCCGCCGGAACGCTTCGGGCTCTGCGTTGCGGACGTCGGCGGCGACATCCATGTGGCCGGCGACGCGGAAATCGAGTTCGCGATCATGAGCGTCGCGAAACCCTTCCTCTTCGCGCTCGTCTGCGCGACGGCGGGCCCGGCCAAGGCCCGCGATTGCATAGGCGTCAACGCCACCGGGTTTCCATTCAACTCCCTCACCGCTATCGAGGGAAGCGTGGACGGGCGCACGAATCCGATGGTCAACGCCGGCGAGATCGCGACGACGAGCCTCGTCGCGGGCGCGACGGCGGATGCGAAATGGCGGGCCATTCGGGACGGCCTGTCCCGCTTCGCGGGCAGGGAGCTCGAGCTCGACGAGGACGTCTATGCTTGCGCTTCGGCGACGAATCGTGCGAACCGCGCGATCGCGGAGCTGCTCGCGAGCCGGGATCGCCTCTACTTCGATCCGGTCGAGTCGCTCGATCTCTATACGAAGCAATCGTCGCTCAAGGTCACCGCTCGCGATCTTGCGGTCATGGGCGCGACGCTCGCGGACGGCGGCGTGAATCCGCTCACGTGCGAGCAAGTCGTCGACGCCGTCGTTTGCCGCTACGTCCTCGCGGTAATGACCACCGCCGGGCTCTACGAGACCTCGGGCGACTGGCTGTACGACGTCGGGCTGCCGGGCAAGAGCGGCATCGGCGGCGGCATCGTCACCGTCTCGCCCGGCAAGTGCGGTCTCGGCACGTTCGCGCCGCTGCTCGACCCCGCGGGAAACAGCGTGAAGGGGGGCCTGACGACGGCATGGCTCTCGAAAAGGCTCGGCCTCGATCTCTTCGCGTCCGAGCCTTGGCGCGCGTTGGCATCCGGCAAAGTCGGCTGAGCGTCCGACCTCACGGCTCCCCGCATTCGCCGGAGGAAGGAAGGCTCAGGCCGCGGCCGCGCGGCTCTCGAGAAATCCCCGAAGCGCCTTTGCCGTATGCGACCGCGCACGGCGCGCGATCGCCTCGGGCGGTCCCGCTGCGACGACCCGACCGCCGCCGTCGCCGCCTTCGGGGCCGAGATCGATGAGCCAATCGGCCTCGGCGAGCACGTCGAGATTGTGCTCGATCACGACGACGCTGTGCCCCGCGTCGACGAGCCGATGCAGCACGCGCGCGAGCTTCTCGACGTCCGCGATGTGCAAGCCGATCGTCGGCTCGTCGAGCAAGTACAGCACGTGCTCGCTCGTGCGCGCTCCGGGGCGCGCCTTCGCGAGCTCCGTCACGAGCTTCACGCGCTGCGCTTCGCCGCCCGAGAGCGTCGGGCTAGGTTGTCCGAGCGTGAGATAGCCAAGGCCCACGTCGGAAAGCAGCTCGAGCGTGTGGCGGACCTTCGGATGCGCGTCGAAGAACCGCGCGGCCTCGTCCACCGTCATCGCGAGCACGTCGCCGATCGTCTTGCCGCGGTACGTGACGGCGAGCGTCTCGGCGTTGAAGCGTGCGCCGTTGCACCGCTCGCACGGCACGCGCACGTCGGGCAAGAAGCTCATCTCGATCTTCTTCAGCCCCTGCCCTTCGCACGCGTCGCAGCGCCCTCCCGCGACGTTGAACGAAAAGCGGCTCGCGTCGTAACCGCGCAGCGCCGCCTCCGTCGTCTGCGCGAACAGGCGCCGGATATCGTCCCAGATACCGACGTAGGTCGCGGGGCACGATCTCGGCGTCTTGCCGATCGGCGTTTGATCGACCTCGAGCACGCGATCGATGCGTTCCACGCCTTCGATCGCGTCGCAGCCGATGAGCGCAGTCGATTTTCTCGAGCGCGAGCCGCGTGAAGCGAGCAGACGCTCGAGGTTGTCGCGGAGCACGTGCCGGACGAGCGTGCTCTTGCCGGAGCCCGAGACGCCGGTCACGCAGACGAGCCGCCGGAGCGGCACGGCGACGTCGATGCTCTTCAAGTTGTGCCTGCGGGCGCCGCGGACCACGAGAGCGTCGTTGGACGCGTCGTTCGCCGCTCGGCGATTCGACCCGCGATTCCTGCCGCGGGATTCGCTCGCCGGCACGACGGTCGGGCGCCGCGGCAGCATCGGATGCCGCGGAGGATCTGCGAGCACGCGTCCGGTCACCGAGCGCGGCGCTTTCAGCACCGCGTGGAGCGGACCGCTCGCGACGACCTCTCCGCCGTGCACTCCCGCGCCGGGGCCGAGATCGATCACGTGCTCGGCGCGGCGGATCGTCTCCTCGTCGTGCTCGACGACGACGACGGTATTGCCCTTCATCGACAGCGCGCCGATCGTGTCGAGCAACAGACCGTTGTCGCGCGGATGAAGACCGATCGTCGGCTCGTCGAGGATGTAGCAGACGCCCCGCAGATTCGAGCCGAGCTGCGACGCGAGCCGGATGCGCTGCGCTTCGCCGCCGGAGAGCGTCGGCGCGCCGCGATCGAGCGTCAGATAACCGAGACCGACGCGATCGAGAAACTCGAGGCGGCTGACGAGTTCGGGCAGCACGTCGCGCGCGATCTCGCGCTCTCGGCCCTCGAGCTTCAGACGCCGCAAATAGTCGAGCGCCTCGCGAACCGAGTCGGCGCAGAAATCCGCGATCGAGTAACCGCGGAAATAGACGGCCAGCGCCGTCGGGTTCAAACGCCGCCCCTCGCACTCGGGGCAGACGTCGTCGGCGCCGTCGAGCCCGCTGGCGCCGTTGCCGGTGCGGCGCCTGCGCTTCACGCTGCGCGCGGCCGCGCGCCCCGTCGCCTCGGTGAGCCACGGCTCGTCGCTCACGTCGTCGTCCGTCGCCGTCGCGAGCCCCGTGCCGTAGCACGCTTCGCACCAGCCGTGCCGCGAGTTGTACGAGAACATGCGCGGGTCGAGCGGCTCGAAGCTCCGCCCGCAGCTCGGGCAGGCGCGCTCGGTCGAGTAAAGCTCCCCCGGCACGCCGTTACCGCCACCGCCCGACGAGCCTCGCCCCGCCGCGACGACGCGCACCATGCCGCGCCCAAGCCGAAGCGCCGCTCCAACGGCTTGCTCGAGCTCCGCGTCGGCCGAAGGCTTCACGGCGATCTCCGCGACCGGCAGCTCGATGTCGTGCTCCTTGAAGCGGTCGAGCCGCGGCCACTGGTCGGTGGGCACGTCGACTCCGTCGACGCGCAGCGTCGCGTAGCCTTTGTTGCGCGCCCACTCGGCGAGGTCCGTGTAGTACCCCTTGCGGCCGATCACGAGCGGCGCGAGCAAGCGTATCCGGCGGCCGCGATACTTCGTCGCGAGCTTCGCGACGATCTGCTCGGGTGTCTGCGCGTTGATCGGCACGTCGCAATCCGGGCAATGCTGCACGCCGAGCTTGACGTACAAGAGGCGCAGGAAGTGATGGATCTCCGTCATCGTGCCGACGGTGCTCTTGCGCCCGCCGCGGCTCGTGCGCTGCTCGATCGCCACCGTCGGCGGGATGCCGTAGACGGCGTCGACGTCCGCGCGCGACGCGGGCTCGACGAACTGCCGCGCGTAGGCGTTCAGCGATTCGAGATAGCGGCGCTGGCCTTCGGCGAAGAGGATGTCGAACGCGACCGTGCTCTTGCCGCTGCCGCTGACCCCCGTGATGACCGTGAGCTTGCCGCGCGGAATCGTGACGTTCACGTTCTTCAAGTTGTGCTCGCGCGCGTGAACGATCTCGATCGCGTTCGAAGCGCCGACCGGCTTTGATGCATTGTCCGCGATGCGATTCGGCTTCCGCTCGGCCGGCACGCGGGCTTGCCGGTGCAGCGCGAGCATCTGGCCCGTGCGGCTTTCCGGAACGCGCACGATGTCGTCCGGCGTGCCGCACGCGACGAGCTCGCCGCCGGCGTCGCCGCCCTCGGGACCGAGATCGATCACCCAGTCGGCCGCGTCGATCAGATCGAGATGATGCTCGATCAGCACGACCGAGTGACCGTCGTCGAGCAACTGCTCGAGCGCGCCCAAGAGTTTCGCGATATCCGCGAAGTGCAGGCCCGTGGTCGGCTCGTCGAACAGGAACAGCTTCGGCTTCGCGGCGCCGTTGCGCGCTGCGACCAGGTGACTCGCGAGTTTCAGCCGCTGCGCTTCGCCGCCCGAGAGCGTCGGCACCGGCTGCCCGAGCGCGACATAGTCGAGGCCGACGGCGACGAGCGGCTCGAGCCGCCGCACGACCTCGGGCGCGTGCGCGAAGAACTCGATCGCCTCGCTGACCGTCATCTCGAGCACGTCGGCGATCGACCTCGCGTCGGCCGATCCCGGACGCGTCAGCTTGACCTCGAGCACCTCCGGCCGATAGCGCTTGCCGTCGCACTCGTTGCAGCGCAGATACACGTCGCTCAGGAACTGCATCTCGACGTGCTCGAAGCCGCTGCCGTTGCAGACGGGGCAGCGGCCGTTGCCGGAGTTGAAGCTGAACGTGCCGGCGGTGTAGCGCCGCTCCCGCGCGAGCGGCTCGGCCGCGAAGAGCTTGCGGATCGGATCGAGCGCGCCGACGAAGCTCGCCGGATTCGAGCGCGTCGTCTTGCCGATCGGCGACTGATCGACGAGCACGACGTCGTCGATCGCCTCCGCGCCGACGATGCGCCGGTGCTTGCCCGGAATCTCCTGCGGCCGTCCCTTGAGGCTCGCGATGCCGCGATAGAGCACGTCCTCGACGAGCGTCGACTTGCCCGAGCCGCTGACGCCCGTGATCGCGACGAGCTTTCCGAGCGGGATACGCACGTCGATCCCTTTGAGGTTGTGCTCCGCCGCGCCTTCGACGACGAGCCAACGGTCGCTCTCCGTCACGGGGCGACGTGCGCGGCCCGCGCCGATGCGGCGCTCGCCGCGGAGATACGCTGCCGTCGCCGTTCCGCCCGTCGCGATCAGCTCGCCCGGCGAGCCGTTGAACACGATGCGTCCGCCGTCGCGGCCGGGGCCCGGGCCGATATCGACGATGCGGTCCGCGGCGAGCATGACCTCGCCGTCGTGCTCGACGACGAGGAGCGTATTGCCCGCGTCGCGGAGCTTGTGCAGCACGTCGATCACGCGACGCATGTCGCGCGCATGCAAGCCGATGCTCGGCTCGTCGAGCACGAACAGCGTGTTCACGAGCGACGTGCCGAGCGCGGTCGTGAGATTGATGCGCTGCACCTCGCCGCCAGAGAGCGTCCGTGACTGGCGATCGAGCGTGAGATAGCCGAGCCCGACCTCGTTGAGATACCCGAGCCGTGTCACGATCTCGTCGAGCACGAGCTCGGCGGCGGCGGACAACGCCGTCTGCGGCCCTCTTCTCGCGCGGAGCCGCTCGAAGAACACGAGCGCCCGCTCGAGCGGCAGGAGCATCACGTCGTGGATCGAAAGCCCCGGAAGCCGCGCGAAGGTGTCGTCGTCGACGTCGAGATTCCGCGGCCTGAAACGTCCCGCGGGATCGATGACGGCGGCCGCGTCGTCGAGCGTGCCGAGCCGCCACAGGAGCGCGTCCGGCTTCAAACGCGCGCCCTCGCAAGCGGGACAGAGATCGTACGAGCGATACTTCGACAGCAGCACGCGGATGTGCATCTTGTACGCGCGCCCTTCGAGCCACGCGAAGAAGCGCTTGAGCCCATACCACTTGCGCTCGCTCCACGAGCCCTCGCCGTCGATGACCCAGCGCCGTTCCTCTTCCGTCAGCTCCGCCCACGGCACGTCGGCGCGGATGCCGCGCTTCCTCGCGAAACGCAGCAGGTCGTCCTGACATTCGGCGTAGCTCGTGCCTTGGAACGGCTTGATCGCCCCTTCGCGCAGCGTCTTCGCCGGATCGGGGATCACGAGACGATAGTCGATGCCGATCGTCCGCCCGAAGCCGCGGCACGTCTCGCACGCGCCGACCGGCGAGTTGAACGAGAACGTGTTCGGAATGGGATCGGCGTACGTGCGGTCGCAGTCGGGGCAATGCAGCGCCGACGAGAAGCGCAGCGCCGTCGACGGTTCGTCGAGGAACCGCACGGCCACGCGGCCCGCGCCGTGCCGCAAAGCCGCCTCGAGATCCTCGATCATCCGCGAGCGATTGTCGGGCCGAAGCACGAGCCGGTCCTGCATCACCTCGACGCGATCGCCGGCGCGCTCCGCGATCCGCGTATAGCCTTGCCGCGCGAGATAGCCCTCGATCTCCTCGACGCCGAAGTTCGCCGGCACGACGACCGGAAACGTCACCGCGACCCGCGGCGTCTCGCCGGCCGCAATGAACCGCCGCTCGAGCGCTTCCCAGATCGTCTCGGGCGAGTCGCGCCGCACCGGCTGCCCGCATCCCGCGCAGTAGAGCTCGGCCGCGCGCGCGAACAGGAGCTTCAGGTGATCGTTCAGCTCCGTCATCGTCCCGACGGTCGAGCGCGACGTGCGGACGGGATTCGTCTGGTCGATCGCGATCGCGGGCGGAATCCCCTCGATCGCATCGACCTGCGGTTTGTCCATGCGGTCGAGGAACTGCCGAGCGTACGGCGAGAACGTTTCGACGTAGCGCCGCTGGCCTTCCGAGTACACCGTATCGAACGCGAGCGACGACTTGCCCGACCCGCTCACGCCGGTCACGACGATCAGCTCGCCGAGCGGCAGGTCGAGGTCGAGGTTCTTCAGGTTGTTCTGCCGCGCGCCGCGAATACGAATCGCGTCGCCGGCCAAGGGCGCCGGTTTCAGAGCTTTCATAGGGAATCGATCCGAGGGGCGAGTTATCTTACCCGCAAGCGGCGCGTGGCGCCGAGTCGGCGGCGCCGTGCACCGGGGCAGGACCGCCCGCGGCTACTGCAGTCCGCCTCGAACCGACGTGATCCGCTCGGTGTTGAATCCGAGCCAGCCCATCCGCCCGATATAGCGCGCGTGCTCGACCTTGATGCAGCGGTCCATCACGACGTCGAGACCGCCCTCGGCGGCGATCCGCGCGCCCTCCTCGTTGATCACGCCGAACTGACACCAGAGCGCCTTCGCGCCGATCTCGACCGCTTCTTTGGCGATCCCGGGCAACGCGCTCGGCGCACGGAACACGTCGACGATATCGACCGGCTCGTGAACGTCGAGGAGCGACGGGTAGCTCTTCTCGCCGAGCACTTCCGTCTCGCGCGGATTCACGGGAATGACGCGGTAGCCGTGGCGCTTCAGGTAATAGCCCACGAAATGACTTGCGCGCAACGGATTGCTCGACAGCCCGACGATCGCGATCGTCCGCGCGCCGAGCAGGATGCGCTGTATCGTCTTCGGATCTTGAAAGCGCGTCACGTCGAACGCAGCGTCATTCATCGTCGGCTCTCCTCGGTGACCTTGAGCGCACGCACTCGATCGAAACCCTGCTCGAGATCCCAGATCAGGTCGTCGACGTCCTCGATGCCGACCGAGAGCCGCACCGTTCCCGGCCGCACGCCCGCCGCGTCGAGCTCGTCCTCCTCGAGCTGCCTATGCGTCGTGCTCGCCGGATGGATCACGAGGCTTTTCGCGTCGCCGACGTTCGCGAGATGCGACCATAGCGTGAGCCCTCTGATGAACTCCTCGCCCGCCTTGCGTCCGCCTTCGATATCGAACGAGAACACCGCGCCCGCGCCGAGCGGCAGGTACTTGTCGACGAGCCGCCGATAGCGGCTCGACTCGAGCCCCGGATACGTCACGTTCGATGCGAGCGGATGCTTCTCGAGATACTCGGCGATCGCGAGCGCGTTCTCCACGTGACGCGCCATCCTGAGCGACAGCGTCTCGAGGCCTTGCAGCAGGAGGAACGCGCTGAACGGGCTCATCGCCGCGCCGAGATCGCGCAGCGTCTCGGCGCGCAGCTTCATCAGATATCCATACATTCCAAAGGTCTCGTGGAACTTGAGACCGTGATAGCCCGGAGACGGATCCGCGACGACGGGGAAACGCCCGTTCGACCAGTCGAACGTTCCGGAATCGACGACGACGCCGCCGATCGTCGTGCCGTGACCGCCGATGAACTTGGTCGCTGAATGCACGACGATATCCGCGCCCCACTCGATTGGCCGGCACAGATACGGCGACGCGAACGTATTGTCGACGATCAGCGGAAACCCGTGGTCGTGCGCGATCTTCGCGAGCACTTCGATGTCGAGGACGTTTCCGCCTGGATTGCCGATCGTCTCGCCGAAGAACGCCTTCGTGTTGTCGCGAACGGCCGATCGCCACGCATCCAGATCGTCGGGATCGACCCACGTGAGCTCGACGCACATCTTGCCGAGCAGGTGCTTGAGTTGATTCACCGTGCCGCCGTAGAGCGCGGCCGAAGACACGACGTGATCGCCCGGCGACAGCAGCGTGAAGAGCGCCGCCGTCTGCGCTGCGAGTCCGCTCGCGAACGCGACCGCGCCGCAGCCGCCCTCGAGGCTCGCGACGCGCTCCTCGAGCACGGCGACCGTGGGATTCATGATCCGCGAGTAGACGTTGCCGTATTCCTGGAGATTGAAATAAGCCGCGGCCGACTCGGGATCTTCGAAGACATAGCTCGTCGTCTGATAGATCGGCACCGCGCGTGCGCCGGTATTCGGATCGGGACGTTGGCCCGCATGGACCTGACGCGTGTCGAAGCCGAAACGGCGCGTTTCTTCCATCGTCATCGTCCGACAGAGGAGGGGGAACAGACGACTGCCGTGCCGCCGGCGCGTGACTGCGCGGCACTGCGGTAGACATCGAGATTATACACGCTTCTCGGATTATCTTTGACCCGCGCTCAAGCGGCGCTATGATCGCCATTCGCTCGACGAAAGCCCCTCAACCCAAATTTTGGAGATATCGATATGGCTGCTACGACGATCAGCGTCGACAACGGTGTCAACGTGCAGGCACTTCTCGACGCCCGCGAGGCGCTCAAGCAGGCGCCCGAGGCGGCCAGATTCACTTGGCGTGCCACGTGCAAATGGTTGAACGGCACGCATAGCCGCACGAGCGTGAACGGCTTCCACGGCCTCGGCCAGGAGCAAAAGCACAAGACGGAATTCACTTTCGAAGCCGATCATCCGGAAGTTTTCGCATCCGAGGATAACGGCGCGACGCCGGTCGAGCTCGTGCTCGCCGGGCTCGCGAGCTGCCTGACGGCAGGCGTCGCGGCGGTCGCGCAGAACCGCGGCATCCAGCTGCGTTCCGTCGAGGCGAAGCTCGAGGGCACGATGGATATTCGCGGCATCCTCGGCGTCGACACCGACGTGCGCAACGGCTACGAAGACATCACGGTGACGTTCAATATCGACGCCGACGCGTCTCAGCAGGAGATCGAGGCGCTCGTCGCGCAATCGCAGAAGCGCTCGGCGGTGTTCGACATCGTGACGAACCCGACGAACGTCACCGTCCAGGCCTTCAAGGTCTGAGGAAGTCGGCGCGATCAGCAGGAAGCGAGGTTCGACATCGAACGCTTCACGACCGTCGTCATCGGCGCCGGGCACGCGGGGCTCGCGGTAAGCCGAGTGCTCGGCGAGCGCTCGATCGACCACGTCGTGCTCGAGCGCGGCGAGATCGCGAACTCCTGGCGCCGTGAGCGCTGGGAATCGCTGCGTCTGCTGACGCCGAACTTTCAGTGCCGCCTGCCCGGTTTCCGCTACGACGGCGACGATCCCGAAGGCTACATGTCGAGCGCGGACGTCGCCGCGCTGATCACGCGTTATGCCGAGGCATCGAACGCGCCGGTGCGCACCCACACGGAGGTCACGTCGCTTTCGCTCGACGGCGACGGCTACCGCCTCCGGACGCCGGCGGGCGAGCTGCGCGCGCGCAGCGTGGTCATCGCGAGCGGCGCGTGCAACGTGCCGGCCGTTCCGCCGCTTCGCGAAGCGCTGCCTTCGTCGATCGAGTGCTTCACGCCGTTCGATTACGGCAACCCGAGCCGACTGCCGGAGGGCGGCGTGCTCGTCGTCGGCGCGTCGGCCACGGGCGTGCAGATCGCCGACGAGATCCGCCGATCCGGGCGGCGCGTCATCCTTTCCGTCGGCGAGCACGTGCGCATGCCGCGCATATACCGCGGCCGGGACGTCTTGTGGTGGCTCGAGCGCTGCGGCCTCTGGGACGAGCGTTACGATGAAATAGACGATCTCGAGCGTGCGCGCAATCTGCCGTCGCCGCAGCTCGTCGGCTCGCCCGAGCGAGCGACGCTCGACTTGAATGCCCTGAGCCGAGCCGGCGTCGAGCTCGTCGGGCGGCTCGCCGCCATCCGCGACGGCGAGGCGCTCTTCTCGGGCGGTCTCAAGAACCTGTTCGCGCTCGCCGATCTCAAGATGAACCGGCTGCTCGACCGGTTCGACGAGTGGGCGAGCGGGCAAGCCGATCTCGACGTGGCGCCGCCCGAGCGATTCGAGCCTACGCACGCGCCGGCGTCGCCGCGCCTTCGGCTCGACCTCGCGAGCGGCGAGGTCCGCTCGATCGTCTGGGCGACGGGCTTTCGCCCCGATTACCGCTGGCTCCACGTTCCGGTCACCGACGCGAAGGGACGCATTCGCCACGACGGGGGAGTCGTGAACGACGCGCCGCGTTTGTACGCGATCGGCTTGCCGGTGCTGCGCCGGCGCAAGTCGACGTTCATCCACGGCGCCGAGGACGACGCGCGAGACATCGTCGAGCACCTCGTGCGCTCGCTCTGAGCGCCATACGTACATTTGCGAACGCTTGCGGCGGCGTCGCCGCGCCGCGGACGTGCGATACTTCGCGCACCGTGTATCGATCGTTCCTCGAACGTCTCGAGCGTTCGTGCCGCGGCGTGCTACGTGCCGCAACGCTGCTCGTCGTCACGGCGAAGCTGCTCGTCCCGCTCGGGTATATGCCAGGCGCGCTCGCCGACGGCGGCCCGTTCGTCCTCTGCCCTGCCGGTCTGCCGCCGAAATTCCGCGTCGCGTACGGCATCGACACACACCCGCACACGCACGCTCCGCATGCCGCCGCGCCGACGTCCGGCACCCTCGATGGAGCCCCGGACGCACCGTACGGCGACGAGCCGTACGAATCGCGGTCGTCGAGCGCGCACCTCGAGATCGCGTCCGAGACGCTCGGCTCGGCGCCGACCCACGATCATGCCGAAGGCGCAGCGTGGGAACGCTGCGCGCTCGGCGGTGTCGGCGGCTTCGTGCCTCTTACCTTCGTCCCGGTATCGCTCGACGGCGCCCCAGGGACGGACGCGCCGCCGACATACCGCGAACCGGCGCCGAGCAGATCCGCGATCGCGATCGTGCGCTCGCGGGGCCCTCCCTCGCGCTCCTGCTGACCTAGACCGAGCCATTCCCCCGAGCCGGCCGGCGACGCGCCGCATTCGACGCGGCGAGAAGCGGTCGTGCGCCGGGGAGTCATGCGTGCCCGAATCGAAGGATTGAAGCACAGGAGCGTCGAATGTTCTCGAAAGTCCGCCGCGCATGTGCCGCGGCTGAAACTCGCCGCCGGACGACTATCGCCGCGCGGCTCACCGTTCTCGTCTCCGCCGCGGCGACGGTCGCCGTTGCGTTGCCATCGCGCGCATTGGCGGACGACGCCGCGCGAGCCGTCGAGCACGTCGTCGTGACCGGCGCGCGTGTCTATCCGATCGTCGACACGGTCTCGCCTGGTGCAGCCGACGCCGTCGATACCGCCGAGCTGCTCCGCGAGCTGCCCGGTGCGACTCTGAACGCGAACGGCCCGCTCAGCGGGATCGCGCAGTATCGAGGGCTTTACGGTGATCGTGTCGCGATCACTCTCGACGGTCTGCCTTTGGTGACCGGCGGACCGAACTCGATGGATGCGCCGCTCTCTTACGCGTCGCCGTTGCTGCTCGAGCATTTGCACCTCGAGCGCGGCATCGCGAGCGTCTCGAGCGCGATCGAATCGATCGGCGGTCATATCGGCGCCGATTACGACCGCGGCGAGCACGGCGAGAGCGATGTGTTCGAACCGTCGGGCCGCGTGCTCGCACGATACGCCGATAACGGGAGCCTGGGCAGCATCGCGGCGCGGCTGGTCGGGGCGAACGAGACGCACAAGGTCGCGCTGCTCGCCGAGCGCGACCGCGCGAACGATGTCGAATTTCCCGGCGGAACCCTCGTTCCGACTCGACTCGAGCGCGATCGCTACGACTTGAGCTATGCCTATCGTGTCGATCGGCTCGACGTGCGCATTCACGGCGGATATCTAGAGACCCGCGACACGGGAACGCCCTCGCTGCCGATGGATATCGGCTGGATCGAGACCAGCCTCCTCGGGCTCGACGTCGCCGTCGACCTCGGGCACGCCGTCATCGAAGCGGCGGTCGGGCATTCCGACGTCGAGCACGTCATGGACAATTTCTCGCTGCGCGCGCCGCCCGCGACGCTCGCGCAGTACCGATCGACGTTCGCCGAAGGCCGCGGCTCCAACTATCGCGTCGGCGCTCGCTGGCGGCTCGGAAACGGCGAGTGGCGCATCGGCACCGACGGCCGCACCGCCGAGCACTCGGCCGTCATCTCGAATCCGAACGTTCCCGCATTCCGCATCGTGAATTTCAACAAGGCGACGCGCGACATCTTCGGCGTCTACGGGCAGTGGAACCGCACGCTCGCGCGGCTCGATCTCGAAGCCGGTGCCCGGGTCAACCGCGCGCGCACCGGCTCCGGCGATGCCTCGGCGACGATGCCGGCGATGAATCCGATGGCTCAGATGATGGCCGAGAATGCCGCGCTCCTCGCCGAACGCTTCAATGCAAACGACGACACGCGCACGTGGACGAACGTCGATGCGGTCGTGAAGATCGGCTATCCGTTCGGCGAGATGCGCAGCATCTATGTCGAGCTCGGCCGCAAGACGCGCGTGCCGTCGTACCAGGAGCTTTTCCTGTGGCTGCCGCTCGAGTCGACGGGCGGCCTCGCCGACGGGCGGAGCTATATCGGCAATCCCGCGCTCGACTCCGAAGTTTCCCGCGAGATCAATCTCGGCGCGAGCTGGCATTTCGGCCGAGCGTGGATCGCTCCGCA
>Ga0079224_100006624_pt1 | contig 15405 bp, 9 predicted proteins | sample Stecom2015_FD_80414 | JGI IMG/M metagenome (GOLD analysis project Ga0079224, IMG submission 80414) | Agricultural soil microbial communities from Utah to study Nitrogen management - Steer compost 2015 | ecosystem: Environmental > Terrestrial > Soil > Agricultural land | place: USA: Utah...
ACTGGGCTACGAGTCCTACTTCCTGACCGTCCACGACATCGTCCGCTTCGCCCGCTCGCGCGGGATCCTGTGCCAGGGCCGCGGCTCGGCCGCCAACTCGGTGATCTGCTACACCCTGGGCGTCACCGAGATCGACCCGGCACTGATGGGCATGCTGTTCGAGCGCTTCATCTCCAGGGAGCGCAACGCACCGCCCGACATCGACATCGACTTCGAGCACGAACGCCGCGAGGAGGTCCTCCAGTACGTCTTCGAGCGCTACGGCCGCGAGCGCGCGGCGCTGACCGCGGTGGCGCCCCAGTACCGGGGCCGGGGCGCGGTGCGCGACGTGGGGCGGGCCCTCGGCCTGCCGCCGGACATGGTCGCCGAGCTGGCCACGACCGTGGGCCAGTGGAGCGGCCGGGCGCCCTTGCCCGAGCACCTGCGCGAGCGTGGCTTCGACCCCGAGTCACCGGTGCTGCGCCGGCTGGTCGCGTTGACCGCCGAGCTGGTCGGCATGCCCCGCCACCTGTCCCAGCACCCCGGCGGCTTCGTCATCAGCGAACGCCCCCTGTCGACCCTGGTGCCGGTGGAGAACGCGGCCATGGACGGGCGCACCGTGATCCAGTGGGACAAGGACGACCTCGACGAGCTCAACCTGATGAAGGTCGACTGCCTGGCCCTGGGCATGCTGACCGCGGTGCGCAAGACCCTGGACCTGCTGCGCGACAGCGGCCGGCGCGACCTCACCCTGGCCACGATCCCGATCGAGGACACGCCGACCTACGACATGATCGGCCGCGCCGACACCATCGGCGTGTTCCAGATCGAGTCGCGCGCGCAGATGGCGATGCTGCCGCGGATGCGGCCACGGAAGTTCTACGACCTGGTGATCCAGGTCGCGATCGTCCGCCCCGGCCCGATCCAGGGCGACATGGTCCACCCCTACCTGCGCCGGCGTCGTGGCGAGGAGCCGGTCGACTATCCCTCGGCCGCGCTCCAGGCCGTCCTGGAGCGCACCCTCGGGGTGCCGCTGTTCCAGGAGCAGGTGATGCAGATCGCCATCGTCGCCGCCGGCTACAGCGGCGGCCAGGCCGACCAGCTGCGTCGCTCGATGGCGGCCTGGAAGCGCCGGGGCGGACTGGAGCCGCACCGGGAAAAGCTGACGCAGGGCATGCTCGAACGCGGTTACACCCGGGAGTACGCCGAACGCATCTTCGAGCAGATCAAGGGCTTCGGCGACTACGGTTTCCCCGAATCCCACGCCGCCAGCTTCGCCCTGCTCGCCTACGCCAGCAGCTGGCTGAAGTGCCATGAGCCGGCGGCCTTTGCCTGCGGCCTGATCAACTCCTGGCCGATGGGCTTCTACTCCCCCGACCAGATCCTCCAGGATGCGCGACGCCACGGCCTTCGCACCTTGCCTGTGGATGTGCGCTACAGCGACTGGGACTGCAGCCTGGAAGCCTTGCGCCTGCCCTCCTCCGGCGACGACGGGCAGCCCGGCATCCGCCTTGGCCTGCGGATGATCCGCGGCTTTCCCGCCGCGGCGGCCGCCCGCATCGAAGCCGCGCGCACGCAAGGACCATTCACCGGCGTGGCCGACCTGTGCGCCCGCGCCGGGCTGGACCGGCGCGAACAGTCGCTGCTGGCCGATGCCGGGGCACTGCGCGGGCTCGCCGGCCATCGTCACCGGGCACGCTGGGCGATCACCGGGGTGGAGCCGCAGTTGCCGCTGTTCGCCGGCACTGTCGAGGACGAGGACAGCCACGACATCAGCCTGCCGTTGCCGAGCCCGGGCGAGGACCTGCAGGCCGACTACGCCATGCTCGGCACCACCCTGGGCCGGCACCCACTGGCCATGTTGCGCAGGGCGCTCAAGGCCCGTCGCTGCCGGCGCTCGAACGAGCTCGAGGCAGTGTCCGACGGGTACCACGTACGCACCGCCGGCCTGGTGACCCTGCGCCAGCGCCCGCAGACCGCCAGCGGGGTGATCTTCATGACCCTGGAGGACGAGGCCGGCATGACCAACGTGGTGGTGTGGCGCGACCTGGCCGAGCGCCAGCGCCGCGAGCTGCTGGAATCGCGCCTTCTGGCGGTCGAGGGGAAGCTGGAGCGCAAAGATGGCGTGCAGCACCTGGTCGCGCGGAGGCTGGAGGACCTGACCGCCCTGCTCGGCGGCCTGGACGTGCGCTCGCGTGACTTCCAGTAGGCCATACCGCTACCGGGTGCCCACTTCGCCGCCCCCGGCACGGAGGCCCCGGCACCGGCATGCATAATCGGCCGCAGGGGGAATGCAATGAAGACAGTCGAACGCCTCCGGGCGAGCTTCGATGCCGGGCTCACCCGGCCGATCGAATGGCGGCGCGCGCAACTCCAGGCACTCGCGCGCATGCTGCGCGGACACGAGGCTGAACTTGCCAGTGCCCTGGCCCGCGATCTCGGCAAGCCGTACACCGAGGCCTATGCCACCGAGATCGGCTTCACGCTGGCCGAAGTGCGCCATGCGCTGGCCCACCTGAAGCGCTGGATGCGGCCACGGCGGGTCGGCCTTCCGCTGGCACTGCAGCCCGCCTCCGCACGCACCAGCCCGCAGCCGCAGGGAGTGGTGCTGGTCATCGCCCCCTGGAACTACCCGCTGCAACTGCTGCTGGTCCCGCTGTGCGGCGCCCTCGCCGCGGGCAACTGCGTGGTGCTCAAACCCAGCGAGATGGCGCCTTTCACCTCGGCACTGCTGGCCACCCTCCTGCCGCGTTACCTGGACGGGGACGCCGTCGCAGTGGTGGAAGGCGGCGCGGGTACCGCCGAGGCCCTGCTGGAGCAACCCTTCGACCATTACTTCTTCACCGGAAGCGCCCGGACCGGACGCAAGGTGATGGAGGCCGCCGCCCGGGGACCGGCGCCGGTCACGCTCGAACTGGGTGGCAAGTGTCCGGCGATCGTCCACGACGGGGACCTGCGTGCCATCGCCAGGCGCATCGCGCATGCCAAGTTCACCAATGCCGGCCAGACCTGCGTGGCGCCCGACCACGTGCTGGTATTGCGCGAGCACGCACCCGAGCTCGCCCGCCAGCTGCGCGCGGCGATCATCGAGTTCTTCGGTGCCGATCCGGCGCTCGGCAAGGACTATGGGCGCATCGTCAACGAGCACCACCACCGCAGGCTGGCCGGCGCGCTTGCCGAAGCCCTCGAGGGCGGCGCCACCTTGCTCACAGGTGGCGGGCACGATGTGCGACGTCTCCATTTCGAACCTGCAGTGCTGGTCGATCTCCCACCCGACAGCTCCCTGGCCAGGGAGGAGATCTTCGGCCCGATCCTGCCATTGGTGGTGGTGCAGGACCTGGACGACGCCCTGCGGCGCGCCCGCTCACTGCCGCCGCCACTGGCCTCCTATGTCTTCACCGGCCAGCGGGCAGTGAGCGCCAGGGTCGAGGCGGAGCTGCGTGCCGGCGCCATCGCGGTGAATGCCTGCGCGGTGCACCTGGCCGCACCCGGACTGCCCTTCGGCGGCGTCGGGCCGAGCGGGTTGGGCCGCTACCACGGCCGCCATTCGTTCGAGGCTTTCAGCCAGCTGCGCCCCGTGTTCCGCAAGCCGCTGTGGCCGGACACCCTGCGGGTCGCCTACCCGCCCCATGGCGGCTGGAGCGGGCGCCTGCTGCGCTGGATGCTGCGTTAGCCTCCCACCGGGCCGCTGCCTGCGTTGCCCACCAACGACCCACCGGCGGAGTATCCGGCGGAAAAGAAAAAGCGGGCCGAAGCCCGCTTTTTCGTTGCAGCTGAAAGGCGCCGGGACTTACTCCGCGGCACCCTCTTCTTCGACGGCCTTCATCGACAGGCGGATACGGCCCTGCTTGTCGACTTCCAGCACCTTGACCTTGACCACGTCGCCTTCCTTGAGCTTGTCGGAGACCTTTTCCACGCGCTCGCTGGAGATCTGCGAGACGTGCACCAGGCCATCCTTGCCCGGCAGGATGGTCACGAACGCACCGAAGTCCATGATCTTGGCGACCTTGCCCTCGTAGATCCGGCCCGGCTCGACGTCGGAGGTGATCTGCTCGATGCGGTCCTTGGCGGCATTGGCGGCGGCGGCGTTGACCGAGGCGATGACGATGGTTCCGTCGTCCTGGATGTCGATCTGGGTGCCGGTCTCCTTGGTGATCGCCTGGATGGTCGAGCCACCCTTGCCGATGACCTCGCGGATCTTGTCCGGGTGGATCTTCATGGTCAGCAGGCGCGGGGCGAACTCGGAGAGCTCCTCGCGCGGCGCGGTCAGCGCCTGGGCCATCTCGCCCAGGATGTGCAGCCGGCCCTGCTTCGCCTGGGCCAGCGCGACCTTCATGATGTCTTCGGTGATGCCCTGGATCTTGATGTCCATCTGCAGCGCGGAGATGCCCTCGCTGGTACCGGCCACCTTGAAGTCCATGTCGCCGAGGTGGTCCTCGTCACCGAGGATGTCGCTCAGCACGACGTAGTCGTCGCCTTCCTTCACCAGCCCCATCGCGATGCCGGCCACCGGTGCCTTGATCGGCACGCCGGCATCCATCAGGGCAAGCGAGCTGCCGCAGACCGAGGCCATCGAGGACGAGCCGTTCGACTCGGTGATCTCGGAGACCACGCGGATGGTGTACGGGAACTCCTCCATCGACGGCATCACGGCGAGAACGCCGCGCTTGGCGAGGCGGCCGTGGCCGATCTCGCGGCGCTTCGGTCCCATCATGCGGCCGGCCTCGCCGACCGAGTAGGGCGGGAAGTTGTAGTGGAACAGGAAGTGTTCCTTGTACTCGCCCGAGACCGCGTCGATGATCTGGCCGTCGCGCGCGGTACCCAGGGTGGTGACCACGATCGCCTGGGTCTCGCCGCGGGTGAACAGCGCCGAGCCATGGGTACGCGGCAGGATCCCGGCCTTGGCGCTGATCGGGCGCACGGTGTCCGGGGCGCGGCCGTCGATGCGGACCCTGGTGCTCAGCACCGCGCCGCGCATGGTCTCGTACTCCAGCTCGCCGAACTGCTTGGCGACCTCGGCGGGGTTCCACTCGTTGGACTCGATCTGGTCGGCCAGCGACGCCAGCACGTCCTTCTTGATCGTGGCGATGGTGTCGCGGCGCTCGGCCTTGTCGCGGATCTGGAACGCGGCCGACAGGCGGTCGCCGACCGCGGCCTTCAGGGCGTCGACCATGGCGGGGTCGGCGGCCGGCGCGGCCCACTCCCACTTCGGCTTGCCGGCCTCGGCGACCAGCTCGTTGATCGCGTTGATCGCGACCTGCATTTCCCGGTGGCCGAACATCACCGCGCCGAGCATGACCTCCTCGGACAGCACGTCGGCTTCCGACTCGACCATCAGCACGGCGGCCTGGGTACCGGCGACGACCAGCTCCAGCCTGGAATCCTCAAGCTCGGTCTTGGTCGGATTGAGGAGGTACTCGCCATCCTTGTAGCCGACCTTCGCGGCGCCGATCGGGCCGTCGAACGGGGCGCCCGACAGCGCCAGCGCGGCGGAGGCACCCAGCAGCGCCGGGATGTCGCCGTCGATCTCCGGGTTCATCGACATCACCGTGGCGATGACCTGGACCTCGTTGCGGAAGCCTTCCGGGAACAGTGGGCGGATCGGCCGGTCGATCAGGCGCGAGATCAGCGTTTCCTTCTCGGTCGCGCGGCCTTCGCGCTTGAAGAAGCCACCCGGGATGCGGCCACCGGCGTAGAACTTCTCCTGGTAGTCGACGGTCAGGGGGAAGAAGTCCTGGCCCTCGCGCGCAGTCTTGTTGGCGACGGCGCTGACCAGCAGCACGGTGTCTTCAACCTTGACGATGACTGCACCGCCTGCCTGGCGGGCGATCTCGCCGGTTTCCAGGGTGACCTGGTGCTTGCCGTACTGGAAGGTCTTGGTAATTTTTGCCACGTTGGGTTCCTATCGGTTCGATGCGGTCCGGGCACTGCCCTTGCCTTGCCCGTTCGGTCGGTCGCCGGCGCGACCCGGGGGCAGGCGACCGTTGCGCCGTCCGACCCCAAAAACAACCGCGGCGCATCACTGCGCCGCGGCGGGTACTTCGATCAGCGGCGCAGACCGAGCTTTGCGATCAGGGCCTTGTAGCGCTCGGCATCCTTGCGATGCAGGTAGTCGAGCAGGCTGCGGCGGCGATTGACCATCATCAACAGGCCACGACGGCTGTGGTGGTCCTGCTTGTGCTCCTTGAAGTGGGTCTGGAGCTGCTCGATGCGTGCCGTCAGCAGGGCGACCTGGACTTCCGGCGAACCGGTGTCGTTGTCGCCGCGCTTGTGTTCTTCAATGACCTTGCTGGTGTCGATGGACATGTGTTGCCTCGTTTGACGCGCGACCTGCAGAAGACGCCCGGAGCCGGAAATAACGACACCGGCGCACCGCCTGGTCCGCCGCTTGCTATGGAAAGTTGGCCACTTTTCCTGACGGAAAAAGTGGCGGGCATTGTATCCCGCGCCCGACGACCGCCACAAGCACCGCGGTCCGTGCCGGTTTACCCTTCTGCTGGCCGGTTGAACAGGCGCCTGGGCCGCAACAGCCCATCGTCCACCAGCCCGAGGCCCAACGCACGCCCGTCCGCCCCGTACACCGCCACCTCGTGCTCACCGGCGCTGCCGGAGGCCTCGATCTGCACGCGTACGCTTTGTCCGTGCCGCAACCTGGCCGCCGAGGCCGGTTCCACGCGCACCGGCGGGAATCCGGCCAGCCCCGCCTCGAGCGGGAGCAGCACGCCCGCCAGCTCGGCCTCGTCACGGCCGGCAAGCGCCTCCAGCTCTTCCAGGTCGAGCATTCGCGCGCCCCGGAACGGCGCCACCCAGAGCCGACGCAGTTCCACCACGTGCGCACCGCAGCCCAGTGCCTCGCCCAGGTCACGTACCAGGCTGCGGATATAGGTCCCGCTGCCGCACTCCACCTCCAGTTCCAGCCGTGCGCCCTCACGACCCAGCGGCTCGATGCGGTGCACCTCGACTTCACGGACCGGGACCTCGATCACCTCGCCGCGACGCGCCCGGGCGTACAGGGGCTCGCCGCCCTGCTTGAGTGCCGAGTACACCGGGGCGCGCTGCGCGATCCGCCCGCGCAGGGGGGCCAGCGCCGCCTCGATCGCGGCGTCGGTCAGCCCGGGAACCGGGCGCTCGACCAGCACCTGGCCTTCCGCGTCATCGGTGTCGGTGGTCGCGCCCAGCAATGCGACGGTACGGTAGGCCTTGCGTGCACCTAGTAGATGCCCGGCGATCTTGGTCGCCTCGCCCAGGCACAGCGGGAGCATTCCGGTGGCGAGCGGGTCGAGGCTGCCGGTGTGCCCGGCCTTGGCCGCCCGATACAGCCGCTTGACCCGCTGCAGCGCCTGGTTGGAGCTGAGTCCCGCCGGCTTGTCGAGCAGCACGATGCCGTCGATGTCGCGGACGATCCGGCGTGTCTGGCGCTTCTTCACTTGGCTGGATGCGGACGGCGCCCACGCCGGCCCGGCGGAACCACTGGTCTGGCCGGGCCGCGGGCGGCGCTCAGTTGCCGTCCCCTTCCGCGGCGCCATCGCCCTGCACCATCGGCGGGTGCTCCCGCAGCAGGTTGTCGATGCGCTCGCCGCGGTCGAGGGATTCGTCGTAGTGGAAGTGCAGTTCCGGGACGTGGCGCATCTTCACCGCACGCCCCAGCTCATAACGAAGCTGGCGCGACAGGCCCGCCAGTCCGGTCCGCGCTTCCTTCGCCCGCTCCGGCTGCAGCGCGGTGAAGAACACCTTGGCATGGGCCAGGTCGCGGCTGATCTCGACATCCGAGACGCTTACCGAGGGAAGGCCGTTGTCACGGACCGCGGCGTGCACCAGCGCGCCTAGCTCACGTCGGAGCTGGGCAGACACGCGGTCGGAACGGGTGAAGGACTTCGTCACAGCGTCCTCTGTACCTCGATGCGTTCGAAGCACTCGATGTGGTCGCCGACCTTCACCTGGTCATAGCCCTTGACGCCGATACCGCACTCGGTGCCTTCCTTGACCTCGTCGACGTTGTCCTGGTAGCGGCGCAGCGAGTCCAGCTCGCCCTCGAAGATGACGGTGTTGTCGCGCAGCACCCGGACCGGCTTGCCGGCGCGGAACACACCCTCGACCACGCGCGAACCGGCGATCGACCCGAACTTGGAGTGGCGGAACACCTGCAGCACCTCGGCGGTGCCGATGATCTCCTCGCGGATCTCCATGCCCAGGATGCCCGAAGCCACCTGCTTCACCTGGTCGATCACGTCATAGATGATCGAGAAGTAGCGCAGGTCCAGGCCATTGGTCTCGATGACCTTGCGGGCGGTCGCGTCGGCGCGGACGTTGAAGCCGATGATGGTCGCCCTGGAGGTCGAGGCCAGGTTGGCGTCGGACTCGGTGATGCCGCCCACGCCGGCGCGGATCACGTTGATGCGGATGTCGTTGGTGGACAGCGCGGTCAGCGCCTCGCGCAGTGCCTGGACCGAGCCGTGGACGTCGGCCTTGACCACCAGGTTCAGGACCTGCTGCCCGGCGCCCTCGCCCATCTGCGCCATGATGTCCTCCATCCGGTTGCCACCCTGGGCAACCAGGCGGGTCTCGCGGCGCTTCGCGTCGCGCTGCTCGGCGACATCCTTGGCCAGGCGCTCGTCCTCGACCACGACGAAGTCGTCGCCGGCATCAGGCACCCCGGAAAGCCCGAGCACCTGCACCGGGATCGACGGCCCCGCCGCTTCGACCTGGGAGCCGGTCTCGTCGAACAGGGCGCGCACGCGGCCGTACTGCACGCCGCACACCAGGTAGTCGCCCTTCCTGAGCTCGCCCTGCTGCACCAGTACCGTGGCGACCGGGCCCCTGCCCTTGTCCAGGGCGGATTCGATGACCGTGCCGCTGGCGCGGCCCTCGGCCACCGCGGTGAGCTCGAGCACCTCGGCCTGCAGCGAGATCGCGTCCAGCAGGGCGTCGAAGTTCTGGCCGGTCTTGGCCGAGATCTCCACCATCTGGACATCGCCGCCGAACTCCTCGGCCACGACCTCGTGCTCGAGCAGCTCGTTCTTGACCCGGAGCGGGTCGGCATCGGACTTGTCGATCTTGTTGATCGCGACGATCAGCGGCACCTCGGCGGACCGGGCGTGCTGGATCGCCTCGACGGTCTGCGGCTTGACGCCGTCGTCGGCGGCCACCACCAGGACCACGATGTCGGTCAGGCTGGCACCGCGCGAGCGCATCGACGAGAACGCCGCGTGGCCCGGGGTATCCAGGAAGCTGATGATCCCCTTGTCGGTCTCGACGTGGTAGGCGCCGATGTGCTGGGTGATGCCGCCGGCCTCGCCGGACGCGACGCGGGTGCGCCGGATGTAGTCCAGCGTCGAGGTCTTGCCGTGGTCGACGTGACCCATGATGGTGACCACCGGCGGGCGCGGCACGGCCTCGCCCTGCACGTCCTCCACGTGGGCCAGCAGTGCGTCCTCGGCATCGTTGCCGGTCGCCGCGACCGGGGTGTGGCCGAGCTCCTCGGTCACCAGCACCGCGGTGTCGTGGTCGATCGACTGGGTGATGGTCGCCATGACGCCCATCTTGAACAGCGCCTTGACCACCTCGCCGCCCTTGAGCGCCATCTGCTGGGCCAGGTCGGCCACGGTGATGGTCTCGCCGATCTGGACCTCGCGCACGATCGGCGCGGTCGGCCGGGTGAAGCCGGTACCGGTGCGTGCCTGGTCCGGATGGCGGCGTGACTTGCCGCGACCCTTCGCGCCTGCGCCACTGGAGCGGCGCGCGCGGCCGGAGTCGCTGAGGTGCATCTTGCCGGCGAAGCGCTTGTCCCCACCGCCACGGCTCTCGCCGTCACGCTGGTGGCGTCCGCGGGCATCCTCGCGCCCGCGGGCCGGCGGGGGCGGCGACACGGCCGCGGCCGGCTCGGAGGGCTCCACGGGAGCACGCGCGGCCGACTGCGCCGCGGCCTTCGCGGCCTCTTCCTCTTCGGCCTTGCGCCGCTCGGCTTCTTCCGCTTCCCGCTTCGCCCGCTCGGCCTCCTCGGCCCGGCGGCGGTCGGCTTCCTCCAGCGCCTTCTGCTCGGCGAGGTTGCGCTGGCGCGACTCCTCGAGCTTGCGCAGGATCTCGGCACGCTCGTCGTCTTCGTTCGCCGCGGCGGATGATGCGGAGTCCGAGCCCGGCGGGACCAGGGTGACCTTCTTGCGCACCACCACGTCGACAGTGGAGCGGTTCTTGCCGCCGCCGACGGTCAGCTCCTGCTTGCGGTTGCGGCTGAGGGTGATCTTGCGCGGAGCCGCGGCCTTCTCGCCGGCCGTCTCCGCCTTGCCGTGGGTGCGCCGCAGGAAGCCGAGCAGCTTGACCTTCTCGGTACTGGAGACCACCTGGTCGGGGTCGCTGAACTTCATGCCGGCGTCAGCCAGCTGTTCCAGCAACTTCTCGACCGGTGTGTTCACCAGTGCGGCCAGCTTGCGAATGGTGGTTTGCTGCGACATTCGTTTCCCGTTTCCTGAGGCGCCGGCGCTGCCGGCGCGGTGATCGGTCAATTCTATCCCTGCGGTTTCATGGGCGCAGTCCCGTGTTCATGAGCGGTGGTGGTACGCATGCCCCGGTCCTACTCGAACCAGTGCTTGCGGGCCTCCATGATCAGCGCTGCCGCGCGTGCCTTGTCCACGCCCTCGTAGACGGTCAGCTCGTCGGTGGCCAGGTCCGCCAGGTCGTCTCGCGTGACCACGCCATTGGCGGCCAGGGCGTAGGCCAGCGCCTCGTCCATGCCCTCCATCGACAGCAATTCCGCCGATGGCTCGTGCGAGGCCAGCTCCTCCTCGGCCGCGAGCGCCTCGTTGAGCAGCGCGTCGCGGGCACGGGCGCGGAGTTCCTCCACGATGTCCTCGTCGAAGCCTTCCACCGCCAGCAGCTCGCCGACCGGCACGTAGGCGATTTCCTCCACGCTGCCAAAGCCCTCGGCCACCAGGATCCCGGCGATTTCCTCGTCCACCTCGAGCTTTTCCTGGAACAGCTCGCGCGCCTGGGCCTGCTCGGCCTCGCTCTTGGCCTGGACCTGCTCGGCGGTCACCACGTTGAGCTGCCAGCCGGTCATGCGGCTGGCGAGCCGGACATTCTGCCCGCCCTTGCCGATTGCCTGTGCCAGGCGGTCCTCGGCGACGGCCAGGTCCATGGAGTGCTTCTCCTCGTCGACGATGATCGACTGGACCTCGGCCGGCGCCATGGCGTTGATCACGAACTGGGCCGGGTTGTCCGACCACAGCACGATGTCGACCCGCTCGCCGTTGAGCTCGTTGGTCACCGCCTGCACGCGCGAGCCGCGCATGCCGATGCAGGCGCCGATCGGATCGGTGCGGTTGTCGTGGGCCAGCACGGCGATCTTGGCGCGGTCGCCCGGATCCCGTGCGCAGGCCATGATGGACACCAGCCCCTGGCCAACTTCCGGCACCTCGAGCTTGAACAGCTCCATCATGAACTCCGGCGCGGCGCGGCTGATGAACAGCTGCGGGCCACGCGGCTCGGAGCGCACGTCGTAGAGGTATCCACGGACACGGTCTCCGGTGCGCAGCACGTCGCGCGGGATGCCCTTGTCCTTGGTGATGATCGCCTCGGCGTTGCCGCCCAGGTCGACATAGATGTTGCCCCGCTCGACGCGCTTGACGATGCCGGTGACCAGCTCGCCCACGCGGTCCTTCCAGGCGTCCACGACCTGCTGGCGCTCCGCCTCGCGCACGCGCTGGACGATGACCTGCTTGGCGGCCTGCGCGGCGATGCGGCCGAACTCCGGGTTCTCGATCTGCTCTTCGATGTAATCGCCGACCTCGGCGCCCTCCACCTCGTCGATCGCATCCATGAGGCGGATCTGCCGGTCAGGTGATTCCATCACCTCGTCATCGGCGATCACCTCCATCCGGCGGAAGGTCTCGTAGCTGCCATCGTTGCGGTCGATGGACACCCGCACCAGCACGTCCTCGTCGGTGTAGCGCTTCTTTGCAGCGGAGGCCAGCGCGGCCTCGATGGCCTCGAAGATCACCGACTCCGGCACGCCCTTCTCGTTGGCAACTGCGTCAACGACCAGCAACAGTTCCTTGCTCATCTCGTTACTCCGCCGCGTCCGACCCGTCGGCCGCCGGCTTGTTGGTGGATTTGTTGTTCGCCCGGCCCGAATGCGTACCGGGCTTGCCGGGCTTGCTCCCGGGAAACCCCAACGCGGCCCAGTCGGGCACCAGCCGCGCCTTGTCGATATTGTCGGAGGCCACCGTCAGCGAAGAACCGTCGACCTCGAAAACGACCTCCTCCTCGCCCACGGCCACGATCCGGCCGGTGAGCCGCCGGCGACCGTCCTGCGGCAGGCGCAGGACAACCTTGGCGGTTTCACCTGCGAAACGGCGGAAATGATCGAGCGTGAACAGTGGCCGGTCGACCCCGGGAGAGGACACCTCGAGCGTGTAATTGCCGCTGATCGGGTCCTCGACGTCCAGTTGCGCCGAGACCTCGCGACTGACCGCCTCGCAGTCCTCGATGCCCACCGCACGCGGCTCGGCACCGTTGCCCGCCTGGTCGGCCGGGATGTCGATATACAGGCGCAGCAGCGACCCGCCCGCTGCGGGCAGGTACTCGACGCCGAGCAGCTCGAGCCCGAGCGACCCGACGGTCGGGGCGAGCAGGCTGGCGATCTCGGTGGCCTTGTCTGACATGCACTCTCCGGAAACGACAAAGGGCCCGACCGGGCCCTTGTCCATACCTCGGATGTAGGGCAGTGCGTGAGCAGAACGCACTGCCGGGCCTGGCTGGCTGAAAAAAGAAAGCCTCCGAGGAGGCTTTCTTTCAGCCGAAGCTGGTAGCGGGGGTAGGATTTGAACCTACGACCTTCGGGTTATGAGCCCGACGAGCTGCCAGACTGCTCCACCCCGCATCAGGCCGCCCATTATATCGACGGCTGGAACTATTGCAAGCCTTTTATTTCGATCAGGCGAAAGCCCGCTGGCACCACTCCATGATCGGGCTCCACGCCATGCCCAGGACCAGCAGTCCGAGGGCGTTGACGCCGAACACGATGCGCATCGGCCGGTGGTCGACCGGTGCCGGCAGCTCGCCCACGGGCTCGTCGAAGTACATGTTCTTGACCACCTTGAGGTAGTAGAACGCACCGACCACGGCGAACACGATGCCGACGATCGCAAGCCACAGCATGTCGCCCTGGATCGCGGCCTGCAGCACGGCCAGCTTCGCCCAGAAGCCGAGGAACGGCGGCACGCCGGCCAGCGAGACCATCACGCACAGGATCATCCCGGCCATCCACGGGTTGCGCTGGTTGAGGCCGCGGTAGTCATCCAGCTCGTCGGCCTCGAAGCCGCGGCTGGACATCATCACGATCGCACCGAACCCGGCGGTCGCCATCAGCGCGTAGCTGATCGCGTAGAACATCGAGGCCGCGAACCCGGTTGCCCCGCCACCGGCAAAGCCGATGAACACGAAGCCCACGTGCGAGATCGTCGAATACGCGAGCAGCCGCTTGAAGTTCGACTGCATCATGGCACCCAGGTTGCCCAACACCAGCGAGATCACCGCCAGCCAGGCCAGCGCCAGCTGCCAGCTGTCGGACACCGGACCGGCACCGACCTCCAGCAGGCGGTAGGTCATGCCGAAGGTCGCCAGCTTGGGCGCGGAGCCGATGAACAGGGAAATCGCGGTGGGCGCGCCGTGGTAGACGTCCGGCAGCCACATGTGGAACGGCGCGGCGCCGAACTTGAACGCGATGCCGGCGATCACGAACACGATGCCGGTCATCAGCATGGTGGAGGCACCGCCTGCCGCCATCAGCGCGGCGATCTCCTCCAGGTACAGGCTGCCGGTCGCGCCATAGACCAGCGACAGGCCATACAGCAGCAGGCCGGAAGCCAGCGAGCCCAGCACGAAGTACTTGATGCCGGCCTCGGACGCCACCGGGCTGTCGCGATCGGCCACGACCAGTGCGTAAGAGCACAGCGCCAGCATCTCCAGGCCCACGTAGACCATGACCAGGGTGCCGGCCGATACCAGCAGCATCATGCCGACGGTCGCAAACAGCACCAGCACCGCGACTTCGCCCTGGTACAGCCCGCGATCACGCAGGTACGGCCAGATGAAGGCCATCGACACGACCCCGACCAGGCACAGTGCGATCTTGAGCACGTCGGCCACGGTGTCGCGAACGAACATGCCGTTGAAGACCTCGCCCTGCCCGCCCACTCCGGCGGCCAGCAACACCCCCGCCAGGACCAGCAGTGCGGTGGCCAACACGTGGGTCACCACCTTGTGCCGCTGGGACAGGAACAGGTCCAGTATCAACAGCGCAAAGGCCCCGCCGACCAGTACGAGCTCGGGCAGCAGGGGCAACAGGTCGGCAGCGGAACGGACAGGAACGGCGATCATCTTGAATCTCGCATTGGTCGGCAGGCCCGGAACCGGGCCCGGCCGTACTTAGAGCTTGGAGGTGGCGATCTGCATCACCAGGTTGGCGACGGTGGGCTCCATCAGGTCGGTGAGCGGCTTCGGGTACACGCCGACCAGCAGCGTGCCGACCGCGAATACGCCCAGCACCGCCCACTCACGGCCGTTGATGTCCTTGAGCCGGGCCACGTTCTCGTTGGCCACCGGCCCCCAGAGGACACGCTTGACCAGGTAGAGCGAGTAGCCCGCACCGATGATCAGGGTCGTCGCGGCAAACAGCGCGATCAACGGGTGCAGCTGGAAGCTGGCGACCACGACCATGAACTCGCCCACGAAGCCCGAGGTACCCGGCAGGCCCGAGTTGGCCATGGCGAACAGTACGTAGAACAACGCGAACCAGCGCATCGGGCCGGCGACCCCGCCGTAGTCGGAGATCCGCCGGGTGTGCATGCGGTCGTACAGCACCCCGATGCTGGTGAACATCGCGCCGGAGATGAAGCCGTGGCTGATCATCTGCACCATCGCGCCCTGCAGGCCCAGCTGCGCGCCGTCGACGTTGCCGTACTCGCGCACCAGCCCGAAGGCGATGAAGGTGCCCAGGGTCACGAAACCCATGTGCGACACGGACGAGTACGCCACCAGCTTCTTCATGTCGTCCTGCGCCAGCGCGACCAGGCCGACGTAGACCACCGCCACCAGGCTGAGCAGGATCAGCAGCCAGGCCCACTCGGCGCCGGCATCCGGGGCGATCGGCAGCGCGAAGCGCAGGAAGCCGTAGCCGCCGATCTTCAGCATGATCGCCGCCAGGATCACCGAGCCGGCGGTCGGCGCCTCGACGTGCGCGTCCGGCAACCAGGTGTGCACCGGGAACATCGGCACCTTGACCGCGAAGGCCAGCACGAAGGCGAACAACAGCCACATCTGCTCGGTCGCCGACAGCTGCAGCTGCACCATGTCGGCGATCTGCCAGCTGCCGCCCTGCATGTACAGGTAGATCAGGCCCAGCAGCATGAACAGCGAGCCCAGGAAGGTGTA
>Ga0079224_100006627_pt1 | contig 15402 bp, 12 predicted proteins | sample Stecom2015_FD_80414 | JGI IMG/M metagenome (GOLD analysis project Ga0079224, IMG submission 80414) | Agricultural soil microbial communities from Utah to study Nitrogen management - Steer compost 2015 | ecosystem: Environmental > Terrestrial > Soil > Agricultural land | place: USA: Utah...
GCGGGTGTTCGCTGCCGCGGGGGAGGGAGCGGAGCCGGAGAAGAGGGCGCGTCGTCAGCGGGTGGGGATCTGGGGGAAGAATGCGCATCGGGAGGAGGAGCCGGAGCGGGGGTTGGTGGGGGGCGCGGTGTTGGCGACGAAGGCGGTCGTCGACTACGACGGTGGGAGCAGGATGGCGGTGTTGTCGTGCGGGCATCGGAAGCGGTACCGGTACTTGAGGCCGCCCTACTTTATGCGGTGCGTGGAGTGCGAGGCGGCGGAGCGGGCGCTGATCGTCGAGCAGATGCGGAAGCGGCCGAGGAAGCAGTGGCGGAAGGACGAGCCGGAGCAGGCGGTGCAGGTGTTCCGGGGGCAGAAGCCAAGGGGAGGCAGCGATGGAAGCAAGTGAGTTGGAGTTGGCGGAGCGCGAGGCGAAGCGTGCTCCCCTATAGAACGCGCGAAGCCGTAGACACTGAACCGACGCGCAGTGTAGGGTTCCGGCATGGCGCTGCCGCGGAGCGTCGTCCCCTTCGACAGCGGCGAGCCCGCTGGCCCCACCGCCCCGATGCCCTCCGAGGCGGAGTTGAGGGCCCTCATCGAAGAGCTCAAGAACACCAACCCCGGGGCCCTCGCGAAGAGACCGCCCAAGCGGAAGGAGCGCATCCCCGGCCTCCAAGCTGCGCTCGCCAAGGCCTCGCCGGCCGCCGGCGGAGCAGCGCCCTCGCGACCCTCCGGTGCTCCGCCCGCTCGAGCCGGCGGAGAGCGGGTGCCGGGGCTTCAGGCGATGGTGTCGAAGGTGTCCGCGACCCCGCAGGGCACCCGGATCCCGGGCCTCGGCTTCGTCAAAGACCCCGAGCCCGACGCCGAACTCGCCGACGCTCCCGCTCCTCCACCGGCCCGCAGCGCCGACCCGTTCTCGCAGGCCGCCAAGTCGATGCGCCCCATCGGCATCACCGGCCGCCAACTCGCCGGTGCCACCGTGGCCGGCGCCGCGGCCCCGCTCCTGGGCGCGGCCGGCGTGGCGGGTCTCCCGCTCGCCCTCGGCTCGGGTGCCATCGGCGGCATCGGCGGCAACGCCGCGATGGGCGGCGGGGGCGAACTCGGCGAAGTCGTTCCGAACGCCATGATGGGGGCCGGTCTCGGCCTCATCCCTGGCGCCGTTGGTGCTGGGCGCTCTCTCGCTCGCGGTGCAGCCGGGCCCGGGGAGGCGCTGTCCTCCCGTGTTGCCGCTCCGGGTCCGGCTACTCCGCCTCCTCGGCTTCAGGCCCCGCCGATCCCCGATCTCGCCGCCGGCATGCGCCCCCCGCCCCGGATGGGGACCAGCGGCCTGATCCAGAACCAGCCGGTGGTGGGTGCCCCTCCACCGGCGGCGCCCCCGGCTCGCCCGCTGACCCCGGTTATGCCGCGCAACATGGCCTCGTTCCCGGGCACCGATCCGTCGCTCCTGGGCTCGGGCCCGAAGCCGTTCCCCAGCGGGGAGACGCTGAACATGCGTACCCCTCTTGCCCCACCGCCCACCGCGGCCCCACAACCGCAGGGTGCGGCTGTTCCCCAAGGTTTTGCTGGCCATTTTGATCGTCTTCTTTTGGACGCACGTGCTGGTCGCCCTGCTGCCCTGGCGGCTTTGGGTCTTATCCCACCTGCTCTTGGGACTGCTGGGGCCGCTGCTTACAACGGCCTGGTGGGTCCGGGTTCGGCTGCGAACGGGATCCCCAGCTACCCCCTCGTCGAGCAGATCCAGCCGACGCCCGGCGCCGAGTCGCGCAGCGAAGACCGCATCCCACCGATAGGGGTGAAGGCGCTCCCGGGGTTCCAGATGCGCCCGCCCCCGCCCCGCAAGAAGAAGAAGGCCAAGAAGTAGCGACCTGGACGTCGGTTCAGTGCCTGGTGTAGGGTCGCCCCATGACCCAAGCCGTCTTCAAGAAGAACAACATCCGCCTTTTCGTCGTCGCCGAGGGCGGCGGCCTCGCCTTCAAGCTCTCCGCGGACCGCGTGCTGTCGCTGGACTTCTCCCCGGGCGACCTGGAGAGCGCCAAGTTGGCGGTGAAGTCGGCGGCCGACACCGTCAAGGCTGCTGCCAAAGCGGTCGCCGACGGCGCCGAGCTCTCGAAGGGCAAGATCCAGGACCTGCGCCGCCGCGAAGAGGCTGCCAAGTTGGTGCTGGAGACCGCCAAGGAGCAACTCGAGGGCGCCGAGCTGTTGGCGAAGCTGGCCCAGGTCGCCGCCAAGCACCTCGCGCCGCCCGCCCCGTCCGCCGAGCCGACCAAGCAGCCGCAGAAGCCTGCTACCGCGTTCTAGTCGAACGGGTTGCCGTAGCGGAGGCGCTTCTTCGTCGCCTCCACGGCCGCCGCCCGAGCGTGTTTCTTCGCCCACGCGGCCTTCATCTCGCGGATCGAGGCTCCGAGCAGCTTGCCCTCGGAGATCTGCTCCACCCGGCCCTCGTCGACGGCCCTTTCGGCGCGCACCACGTCCAAAAACGGGGCCCCGGACATCGGGTCGAAGTGGGCGTAGATGGCCAAGAGGTCCGCGAACACGCAGTCGTCGTGTTTTCCGAGCGGCGCCTGCGGCTTTCCTTCGATGTACTGGAAGCTCTGCCACTCCTTGATCGCCACCGAGTCGCGCAGGAGCACGAAACCGTCGTGCAGGGCCAGCGCGCCTTTCGCGATCAAGATCGGCCGGGTCGTGTTGGAGGTCAGGTAGCCCACCGTGAAGGCGTCCGGCTCGTTCTGATCGCTCACCACCTCGACGTTCTTCGAGTGGTACGTGTAGGCGTAGCCCATCCGGGCGATCTTGATGCACGCCGCCTTCCCTTGAGGGTTGCGGTCGGGGACGATGAAGGCCTCGTTGTAGTGATGGGCGAGGAGGACCATCAGCTCGCCGAGTTCGTCGGGCAAAAGGCGCCCGCGGAAGCGCGCCACCTCCTCAAGGAACGTCCCGTCGGTGCGGTCGAAGACGGTCAGGACGGATGGATCTGAGCCGTCGCCGCCTTCGGCCGCGTCCATGCCGATCACGTAGCTGTGGCCCGCAGCCGGAGGCTCGTAGACCTTGAGCGTGGCCTCCTCGCGGCCCGCCGGCATCCACTCCCAGGAGTCCTCCTCGACCCGGATCATCCGGTAGTAGCTGGGCGTGATGTTGTGGGCGCCCTCGGCCATCTTCACCAGCCGGTCCTGGTTGAAGACCGTGCGGCCCTTGGCGACGAAGGCCTGCTCCGGGGTCGCCGGGTACTCCTGATGGAAGTACTCGATGGGCGAGAGGTCGATGTTCTTCTTGGCCTCGCCGTCGAGCACGTGCCGGCGCCACTTCAGCTGCTCCGGCTTGACCTGGTAGAGGTCCACCAGCTCGCGCTCCTCCTCGGAGAGGGTCGCCATGATGCGCTCGGCGTCGCCCGGCATCAGCGGGAGCCAGCGCCCTTGGTCGGCGAACCAGGGCCAGAAGAACTGGAAGGAGCCGTTCCAACCTTCCTTGTCGGGGGCGCCCGCCTCGTAGGCAGCCTCGGCCTCTTCGATGGTCCAGGCCCCCTCCCAGTTCTCGTGGAAGAGGTCCCCTGGGCCGTTGGCGGTGCTCTCCTCGAACACCACCGAGTAGCTGGTCTGGGCCGCGAGGGCGGCCGAGACCTCGCTCGGATCGGTGATGAAGGCCTCCTCCGAGATGTGGAGCACGTGGTAGGTGCGGCCGCGGTTGGCGCCCTGCACCCGGGTGCCGGCGGTCTCGATCTCGACGACCGAGCCGTGCTCGGACTCCCACGCGATCTTCTGGTCCGGGCTCCGGACGATCGGGACGTGGTAGGCCGCCAGGTCCGGGCTGCGCCAGTTCGGGAAGTTGCGCAGGATGCTGCCGAGCTCCACCGCCGTTCGGAGGTGGTGGGCCATGATCATGCACTTGGTGGCCCGGTTGAACTCGCTGCGCCAGGCCGCGTAGGCCCCGATCATCGTTGAGATCCCGACCTTCCGGGCCTTCAGGACCACGATCTTGATGGGGTAGGGTGAGATCGGGACCCGGGCGTCGATCTCGTGGAGCATCCGACTGCGCTTCAGGTTGAAGGCCATGATCCGCTCGACCAGCGACCACAGCGCGTTCTGGCAGTCGTTGAAGACCAACGGCTTGACCGCAGCCCCGGTCGGGTCGTCGCGGTCGATGATCGGGAGGCATTCGGCGGCGTAGTCAGGGAAGCTCGCCGCCCACTTCGCCCGGCGCGCCTCGTAGTCGGCGGGTTTATCCGCTACCTTCTTCTTGGCCTTCGGCACCCCGACACCCTAACACCGCTTGCTTCGCTTTCCGACCAAGGAGTATGTTTTGTCCCGTGGAAGTTGCCCTGATCGTCGCGTTGGCGGTGGTCGCCGTGGCGGCGGTGGCGGCGACCCCGGTGGTCTTGTTCATCGTCTTCCGTCACCAGGAGCGGATGCGGGTGGAGGGCGGGACCTTCCTCGAGACCGTTCGGCACCAGCGAGATCTGGAGGCCCAGACCGAGAAGGAGATCCGCGAGCAGTCCGAAGCGGCGCGCCTCGAGCGGCTGCGGCGCCACGGCGACGTCAACCAGCGGGCGTTCGGAGCCTAAGCCGTGTCGATGCGCCGCGGACAAAAGAAGCTCTCCGAGGATCAGATCCGCGAGAAGGCTGCGGAGGTGAACCAACTCTTCAAGGACGCGGTCCACCACTACGAGTACCGCCGTCGCCTCGTGGAGCTCGAGAACGCGAACGCCTACCGGGGCTATCAGATCGGCCTCGACAACGTGGAAGACGTGCCCGAGGACGAGTACGCCGACCCGCACAACATCATCGGCCCCATCGTCTCCGCCTCGGTCTCCGCCACCCTCGACCGGATCCCCAACATCACCGTCCCCTCCGCCAAGGACGACGAGAAGTCGCGCCGCCGGGCCCACGCCACCGAGCTTTTGGCGCGGTCCTTCTGGCACTCAGGCATCATCGACTTCGACGAGTTCCACCGCTGCATCTCGTGGGCGAAGCAGGGCGGCCTCGCGTGGATGCGGAGCATGTGGAACCCGGACCTGGGTCGAGAGCTCCCGGAGCAGGAGATGCTCGAGGCGCAGCCCGGGGACGACGGGCAGTGGCACGAGGTCGAGGAGCAGCAGTTCGACATCGAGTACGACGGCCTCGGCGAACGGATCTTGCCGGTGCGCACCGAGGGCGAGATCGAGAACACCTTCGTTTCGAGCACCGACCTCTTCGTTGACCCCGCGGCTCGCACCGAGCGCGAGGTCCGCTACGTCGCCCACTCCATCCTCCGCCCGATCGACGAGCTCCAGGACCTGTGGCCCAAGGACTTCTTCGGCCGGCCGGCGAGCTTCGACCAGGGGGCCGAGTTTTCGCAGGAGCAGTTCCGCCGGTCGCAGCAAGACGACCCGATGGGGACCGGGACCGCGACCAACAAGCACAACGCGCTGGCCCAGCTGGTCTTCCACTGGGAGAAGCGGTGCCGGCGCTACCCGAACGGGCGGCTCGTTATCTTCTCGGGGCCGACGCTCTACTACTACGGCCCGAACCCGCTGGAGCCGTGCCGGATCCCGTTCACCCCCTTCTTCGGCGACATCATGGTCCCCGGGTCGCTCTACGCGGACAGCATCATCCGGCGACTGATCGGCCTCCAGAGCTCGGTCAACCACGCCGCCAACAAGCAGCGGGAGATGCTCGACCGCAACGTCAACGGCCACTGGCTGATCCCCAAAGGCAGCGCCCGCAAGGAAGACTTCACCAACAAGACCGCCCGCACCATCGAGTACAACCGCGGCCTCGGCAAGCCGGAGCAGAGCCCGATCCCCGACCTCCCCCAGTCGGTGGCCCTCTTCATCGACCAAACCATCGACCGGGCCAATAAGATCTCGGGCTACAACGACGTCTCCCGCGGCGACCAGGCGATCCAGGGCGACCTGTCGGGCCGCGCGATCCGCATGCTCAAGAACAATGAGCAGGCCCTGCGGCGCCCGGCGGTGATCTCGTTCCAGATCCAGTTCGCCAAGATGCTTCAGCAGAACATCTGGCTGGCCCAGCAGTTCTACGACGACGGCCGGATCGTCCGAAGGATCGGCGAGAACAACCAGTGGTTAACGGCCCAGTTCCGCGCCGAGGACTACGACTTCGAGACCGACGTCATCCCCGAGGTGTTCAGCGGCGGCCCCCAGACCTCCGACGAACTGCTGTCCGAGACCATCGAGCTCGCCGAGGCCCAGCTGCTGAGCGACACCCCCGAGGCGGAGCGGGCCCGGGCCATGCTCCAAGACCGCTACATCGGGCGGTCCACCTTCGACAAAGACGCGGCCGATCGCTCCAAGGCCCGACGCCACATCGCCGCGGTCCAAGACAACCCCTTCGCGGTCGTCACCGCCGACGTCTTCGACGACCACCGGGTGGCTATCGACACCATCAACGAGTTCCGAAAGACCATCGAATACGAGAACCTGGCGCCACTCCAGAAGGCCAAGCTCGACCAACTCGTCGAGGAGCACGAGGCCTACGACGAGGCGCAGCAGATGGCCTTCGCTCAGCAGCAGGCCATGCTCGGCCAAGGCGGCCAGGGCGCCACTCCTCCCGGCGGCCCGCCGCCGCCCGGCGCCTCGCAACCCGTCGATCCCGAGGCGGAGTCCCCCCAGGACGGCGGGCACGCCCTCGACCCCGCCCTCGACGACGACGCCGCCTGATATTGACTCTTCGGTCGGAAGTGTTCAGTGTTGGCCCCAACCATGGGGTTTGGCGCGAACGCAGGCCGTCAACCGTTTCCCTACGTCAGTGGGGACGGCCGGCTCGCGTTGGGCCCCTGGGTCATCGTTCGTCCGCGTCAAGGCGTAGACCCGAGGGAAAACAAGCATGACCACTGAAGCCACTCCGAGCCCTGTCCCAACCGAGACCCCCGCGGTCTCTCCGGCGGCTTCGCCGGAGGATGCGTTCGAGCAGGCGTTCTTTGCCCAGCTTCAGAGTCAAGGGCAGCAACCTCCGGACGGGACCGCCCCGGCGGCTCAGCAGGCGATCGAGGGATCTCCGGCTGAGGCGCCTCAGGCCGCGCCCGCCCCCACCTCTTCAGAGCAAGCGCCCCAGGAGGGCGTGCAGGAGTCGCCGCCGGCCGAGACGCCGGGGGCCCAGCGTCGGATCCAGGAGCTCGTCGCCGAGCGCAACGAGTTCCGCATCGCCGCGGAGCGGCAGGCCGAGGTCATCGCGCAGCTTCAGGCGGCGATCGCCCAGAGCAACGCCTTCCAGCAGCAGCAGATGCAGGCCTACGAGCAGCAGCGCATCGAGCGCGAGCTTCAGGCCCGCCAGGCTGCGGAGATGCAGGCCCTGCTCAAGCAGGGCATCGACTTCAGCGATCCGATCACGGGCCCCGTCAACGCCTTGGCGTTCCAGACCCACAAGCAGATGCAGGAGGCGAAGGCTCAGATGGAAGCCGAACTCCGGCTGATGCGGTCGTTCATGGAGCAGGCCGAGCAGGCGAAGCAGGAAGCGCAGCAGCAGCAGCTGATGGCCGCCTACATGCGCGGGCTGGAGGATTCCTTCAACACCACGCTCAAGGACTACAACGTGCCGGCGAAGACCCGGCAGGCGGTCATCGAGCAGGCCTACGACTACGCAGCGGCGGCAGGGATCTCAGATCCGAACCAGGCGCTGCAAGCGGTCGTGAACCACATCGGCCTGATGGAGTTGGTGCCCAAGAAGGCCCCGGCCGCTGCCGCTGCGCCGAAGCTCGACCCTGCGCTTCCTCCTGGTGCGCTCGCGATGAAGGGGAACGGTGGCGGACGTCGGCCGGGAGACCCGGTCGCCGGACCCCAGCAGCAGCCGAAGGACATCGATCCCGAGGACGCGCTGGGCCTTCAGTTCGGTGTCGCCGCCAACGGCATGCGTCGTTGGGGTTGACTCCGAATAGGAGCAACCGATGACTGTTTATAACATCACGGGCATCACTGGCGGCAGCATGGCTGCCTTCCAGGGCGCCCTCAAAGAGCAGTACTTCCCCCGCTGGAACGACATGATCAACCCGGAGGCCCGCCTCTGGAGCATGATCGCCAAGAACACCGTCAACGGCATCGGCGGCATCCAGACGCTCTTCAGCGTCATGGACCGCCACGTAGCCTCGGCCGGCATGCCGCTGCTCGAAGATCAGGTGATGGCTTCTCCGACCGCGCCGCGGTTCGTGAAGCCGGCCATCTGGCCGAAGGATCACTACGCCCGGGTGCGTTCGACCGGCCACGCGGAGCGCGCCGCGAAGGCGGGCGACACGGCGACCTACATCGCTGTGATGAAGGAGCAGCTCCGGAGCGCCCGCGAGCAGCACCACCTGATGCGCAACATCGAGGCCTACCTCGGTGTGCTCTCGCCGTTCGCGCAGCTGTCGGCCTACGCGCACGACGGGTCGGGTCTCCACACCGTCGACCCGCGGAACAACCGCACCTCGGCGGCGGATGGCCGATGGATCAGCGGAACCAAGTACCTCGTTGAAGGCCTCGCCTACAACATCGTCTCTGGTTCCGGAAGCGCTCCCGTGCAGCAGGGCGCACCGACGTGGACCAACGTGGACGGCGCCAACGAGCGGGTGATCTTGTCGATCATCGACGACACCTCGTTCGTGGGCACGACCGCGGGCGGCACCACTGGAGCCAACGATCCGTCGGACTACTCGGCGGGCGCGACCGCGAACGGTGCGCTGGTGATCGCGTACGGATCTCGGATCACCGGGCACTGGGATACGACCGACGACGCGGACGCGGACAGCAAGTCCGGCCACGGCAACGGCCTGGCCAACATGCTGGGCAACGCCACCACCAAGGCGTTCGTCTACTCCCTGGACAAGGCGTCGTACCCGTTCCTCAACAGCATCTACGATGCGAACTCCGGCACCTTGCGGGACTGGGACGAGAACGAGTTGACCTTCGTCTTCGACCAGTCGGCGGAGTCCCGCTACAACAAGGGCGGTCGGATGGACGTGGTCATGATGGGCCGCGCGGTTCGCCGCGAGTACATCCGGGAGACCAAGGGTGATCGGCAGTTTTCGCCGGTGCTCAAGGAGAAGGGCTGGGGCCCCAAGCTCCAGTACACCGCGGGCGACGTGTCCGCGATGATCGAGGTCGATCGGCACTGCCCGGACTTCCTTGCCTTCGGTCTCCAGACCAGCTCGTTCAAGCGGTACGTCAACACCCCGCTCGGCATGATGGACCGCAACCACGAGGACCGGTTCCGGGACGGCCGCGACTCCCACGAGATCCCGCTCGTCGAGTCCGACAACCTGATGTGCCTCAACCCGCAAGGCAACGCGCAGGTCGAAGACATCAACGGCTCGACCACCGGGCTCCTGTGAGCGGAGGGAGAAGGAGAGGAGAGACCATGAAGACGATCTTCAAGCTCTTGGCTCTGCTGCTGGCGCTGGTGGTTCCCGTCGAGGCTTTCGCCTTGGAGGGCGACGACAACGTCGAACCAACCATCCGACGCCGGCAGTTCTGCTTTCAGTACAACCCGACGGTCACCGGAATCACGTCTCCATCGGCAGACCCAGGCACGGCCAACGTGTTGCAGACCCAGGCGCTCAACAGCGGCCCGGCGACGTACACGCTGACTTCGTTGCATGTGATGCCGTACCCGGCTCGGGTCGGCTTCTCGTTGAACGATGTGAACAACAACGACACGCTCACCTGTGCGTCGATCCAGATCTCTGGACGCGACCAGTTCGGCGTGCAGCGGACGGAGACGTTGTCCACCATCACGGAGACGGTGAGGTATTCGACCTACGTCTACGCCACCGTGACCCGCGTGGTGGCGACGACTTGCTCGGACAGCACCGACGCCACCGATACGTTGTCGATCTTCACGTCGCAGTACGTGGGGTTGCAGACCAACGTGAAGCGGACGCGGGATGTGGAGTCGGCGTGCATGGCGGACCAGAGCGCGACGAACGCGCTTCGGTGCGCCTTGGCGTCGACGCTGTTGACGGCGGTCAACACCGCCAACGACACCATCGACATCTCGACGTCCAACTTGTTCGACAGCACGGCGCTCGCTGCTGGCGACAACATCTGCATCAGGACTCTGGCGAGCTACTGACGGTTGGATCTCGGGGGCTGGGGCTTCGGCCCTGGCCCCCCGGGGCTTTGGGAGGACAGGATGGCTCAGCGACCCTACCCGATCACCGAACGCCAGATGCAGGCGATCCGCTACGGCGACGACACCGAGCCCGGCGTGGTCAGGGAGGCGCTGGAGTACCATGAGCCTCTGGCGCAGCCGTCGTACATGCGGCGGGAGAAGGCGACCTACCAGGAGCGCTTCCTGTTCTGCAAGGTCGACGGCGACCTGCTGAAGGGCGAGAAGCCACCGGCGCACATCCAGGCGATGTTCGAGGAGATCGTAGGAAAGTCGCGGATCTGGCGCAACGGGAAGGAGTGGATGTGCGTCCGCTTCCATCCGGTCCTTCGGCGCTGGTGCACCTACGAGCGGCGCCTCGACCCCGAGCGGGGCGAGAACATCTGGCAGGTCATCATGGTGCACATGGAGGCGGTGCCTCACGCGAAGTACCTGCCCCCGGACATCTTGGCGCTGCCGGCGTCCGATCGGCAGTTCGTCGAGCACCTGGTGGGGTGGCTGGGCGACTACACGCTCCCGGACCGCGAGGACTGGGAGCAGATGATGCTGACCTGCCGCGGCATCTTCACCCCCGACGAGGTGGAGGCCAACCTCGCCGCGATCGAGCTCAAGAAGCAGCGGGCCCACCGCAGCGACCAAGAGGCCTTCGACCACGACACGGTGAGCTACCTCGGCAACGCCTACATCGACGCGATGAACCAGGAGGCCGGGTCCGGCCAGCGGATGCGCTCGGTGGCAACGATCGACGTGAAGTCCAACCCGACGGTCTACCGCATCGAGCGCCGAAAGGGCTTCACGGTCCGGACCAAGCTGACCGCCGAAGGCGCCCGCAGAGAGCGCGAGGCCTACGACTACGTCATGGGCAACAAGGACGTGCCCGAGGTCGAGTACGTGACGGTGCACGAAGAGAAGGAGGCCGGCTGATGGTGGTCGTACGGACGCGCAAGACGGCGGCCACTTGGGCCGACCTTGAGACCGACTTCCGGGAGTTCGCCGGGGACAACCTGTCCCAGCGCTACACCTCCACCCAGGTCCAGCGGTTCCTTCGCTACTCGGCGGAGGAGATCTGGAACATCCTCGGCTACGACCCCGCGGCCAACCTGACCGAGGCCTCGATGACCTACACGGCCGACGCGGACGCGGTGGACCTGCCCGAGGCGGTCGCTTCGGCCCCGCTGATGGCGGTGGTCGACGCGACCAATAGCCGCTCGCGGAAGCCGGTGCGGATCGTGTCGCCGAGCGAGCTCGAGCGCTACGAGACGACCGACGACAGCCCGGAGGCCGACACCTACTCCGACCGGGTGTGCGCCATCATCGGCAACCAGCTGGCGGTGCGCCCGGTGCCGGCCGCGTCGCTGAGCCTGACCCTTCGCTACGTGGCGGCCTTCTACACGCCAACCGCGGGCGCGGGGGATCAGCACCCGTACCCGATCAACCACGAGGAGCTGCTGGTGCTTGGGGCGGTGATCCGCGCCCAGGAGACCGACTCCCAAGCCCCGCCGTCCAGGGTGGCCCGGCATCAACGGATGCTCGACCAGCTTCGGGAGACGGGCTCGCGCAACATCGGCTCGACGGGCGTCGTGAACGCTCGCCGGGTCCGATTCTGAAGGAGCACATCATGCCTGGAGCAGGCGAACTGTTGACCTACGTTCCCCCGTCCAAGGGGACCATTTCCTTTCGCCGGGTCAGTGCGCGCCCGGGCGACGGCAAGGAGAAGCTGCACATCAACCCCGATCTCAAGGCCGAGTCCGAGGTCGTGCGCGCCTACTTCCCGCCGCTCGTCTACACCTACAGCGGCGAAGAGTGCGTCTACCAGCCGCCCGACATGTGGTGGAAGAAGGACGTCGAGATGGTGCAGGTCGGGTGGAAGAAGGACAAGAACGGCAACCCGGCGGTTCGGCTCATCGATGGCCGGCAGGAGCAGGTTCCCGTCATGGTGGAGCGCGTCTATTGGACGCCGGATCTCGAGCGCACCAAGAAGATGGGCCCGCCGCCCTCCTCGGAGCGGTCCCGTGCGTGCGGCAAAGCCGAACTGAACTGGCTCAAGAAGTACGGCCCGATCCAGGCCGAGGTCCCGATGGCGGGCGGCATCATCGCCTACCCGATGACGGCCACCAAGGCGGACGGCTCCCCGATGCTCATCTCGACGCACCGGATGGAGCGCGACGCCATCGAAGCCAGCGCCAAGGCGGTTCGCCGCTACCAGGACGAGGCCGAGAAGATGGAGGCCCAGGCCGAGATCGCGCTCCAGAAGCGCCGGCAAGCCGTCGAGGAGCGCACCAAGGCGCGCCTCGAGGCTCTGGAGGCTGACGCCGAGCTGCGGTTCAAGCAGATCGCCGAAGAGCTCAGCGCCAAGTACGACGTCGAGAAGCTCCTGGCCCCGGCCGGGAAGAAGCAGAAGCAGGCCTGACGATGGCGGCGCGCGCCACATCGATCCCGTTCAGCCGCATGACCGCCGGCATCAACCGGCGGGACAGAGAGGCCGGCCAAGACCAGTGTGTCGAGGCCGAGAACGTGATCGAGTCCGGAGGGGACCTGGTTCGCCGGGACGCCTTCCGGTCGGTGGCGTGCGCCGCGCCTTTCTACCTGCCGGCCGGGATGGCGTACATCTACCGCCTGGCGGCGCCACACACCTTCTACCACGACCGGACCTTCACGCTTGCGATGGCGGACGTGGGCGAGTTGCTGCACATCGCGTGCGACGAGCAGTTCGACGGGTTCGACTGGGGCCCCGTCGTGCAGGCGGGAAGCATCGGGTCTGGCCAGGGCCGGCACCTGTGGTTGGTCGTCGAGTACTGGAACGGCACGACCTGGGTTGAGCTCCCTTCGATCCTCGACACCACGGAGCGCAACATCGAGGACGCCGACGGCAACCTGTGGCGGCAACCGCTGCGGGTCGCCGGCCGCGTGTCGTGGCACCGGTCGCAGATGACCGATTGGGCGACCCAGACGCCTGCCGGGACGACGCGTGGCCCGGTCTACGTGGTGCGGGTGCGGATCTACGGCGCCGACACGGTTGGAGACAACCCGACGACCTACACGCTCTCGGGCTCTGGCAACCTCCAGATCGCGGCCCCGGGCGTGAAGCCCTTCTTGCTTGAGCCGGTTCGCAGCCTCATCCCCTACCGCAGTCGGACCGGGAAGGAGTTCGTCCTGATCGGCTCCGACCGTCGCGACCAGCGCGGGCTCGAGCAGGGCGCTAACCTGGGGGCGTGGAAGAACCTGGGTGAGAAGGTCGACTCCTTGCGGGTGTCCGAGGACGAGGGGGCGTGCTGGATCGGCGCGGTCAGTCGCCCGGCGGGCTACCGCGGATCGCCTGGGGTTGAGGGCGGATCGTGGACGTCCCACGCGGCGGCGTCGGGGTCGGACGGCGGTTCGGACTCCATCACCAAGACGCGGCAGGACTACAGCTGGTTGACCGGCCTTGCGGGCCAGTTCCGCGGGGCGGTGCTGATGGCCGACGTGGCGCCCAACGCGACTGGGACGCAGACCGCCTGGAACGGCGTGGTCGAGTTCAATGTCTCCGGGTGGTTGACGGAGCGGCGGGGTCGCGAGTTCGAGGGCTTCCGGATCCGCGCGACTTCGGGGCCCAACTCGGGGGAGGAGCGTGAGATCGTCGCGAGCTCGTCGACCCTCGCGGGTGCCTCTATCGAGATCACCTACGCTCCTCCCTTCACAGCCGTTCCCGACATCACCGACACCTACAGCATCAGCCGACCCAACGCCCGGCTGCGGACGCGCGGCCACAACCCGCTCCTTGCCACCGAGCGCGACTATGAGGTGAGCCAGGTCCTGGGCGCGCACGAGATCGGGCTGACGCAGGGCGCCGAGTACGAGCCTGACCTGGGCGACGAGAACCAGACGCCCGGCTTTTTCGACGTCGGCTTCCCGATGCCGTGGAACATCAGCGGCGGGCGGTTTTGGTCGGCGGCCTACGACTCCAGCCGACAGCGGATGCTGCTGTGCAACGGCAAGACCTCGTTGCTCTCCTTCGACGGCGAAGACCTCCGCTACGTCACGCTGATGACCGATCCGGAGAACGCCCGGGTGCAGCAGTGGGTCGGGGCTGTACCCGAGGAGATCCGCGAACTATTGTCGTCGCGCCAGCTGACCGCCGGGCTCCTGCGGCAGAAGATCCCAACCTGCCAGTTCGTCGTGGACTTCATGGGCCGCATCGTCGTGGCGGCCGGTCGCCGGGTCTACTGGAGCGCGCCGGCCCCGGACACCGACATCTGGCCGGCGGTCTACGAGACGGAGATCCGCGACGCCGACAACCACGACATCAGCGGGATGACGGTCATCGGCCGGCAGCTGGTGGTGTTCACGCCGACGAGCATCCACGTCGCCTCGCCGCCGGGCGAGGACGGGATCTTTGTCTTCAAGACCGCCCTTCGGGGCGCCGGGCCGATCAGCCACCGGGCGACGGTGAGCATCGGCGACGGCGGGATGATCTACCCGTCCGCGGATGGGGTGTGGATCTTCGACGGCCTGACGGCGCAGCAGGTCCTGATGGACTGGGAGGACGTGCTCCCGGACATCAACACCGCGCAGCTCGCCGACGCCGCGGGGGCCTACTGGGCCCAGCGAAACCTGTACCTGTTGACGCTCCCCGGCGACGAGAAGATCCTGGTCTTCGACACCCGATCCCGGGCCTGGTGGGTGTGGACGGCGCCCTGGGGCGGTATCACCGAGATCGCCACCGACCTCGACGAGAACGGGGTCGAGCAGATCTTGTTCGGTACGGCGGACGGCCACATCGCGGTCCTGGGTCGGTCGGAGACCGATGACGGGGCGACGGTCTACGGCTACGCCAAGACGCCCACGATCTACCCCGGGGGCCTCGATACGGTGCAGCCGACCGCCGTGCAGATCATGGCGTCGGAGCTCGGGACGGACGCAGCCCAGGCGCTCGACCTCGAGATCATCGTCGACGGCCACGGCATCACCGCCAGCCTGACCTCGACCCATGCACAGCCCCCGGGCGCCACGGGCGTTCGGGCCCCGGCGGGCGAACTCGACGACCTGACGCTCAACACCTCGGTCTTGACCGACCACGGGCGGATGGTGACGCGGCAGAGCGGGCTCCCGGCTTACGAGTCCTGCGAGGGCATCCAGATCCAGGTCGGCAGCGCCGCCCGGTTCCGGCTGCGGGCTGCCACGCTGCTGCTCAGTGGGGCACCGGTTCAACGGAGCCACCGGTCATGACCACCCGAGAGTCCGCCATGCTCCTCCGGCTCCTCGAACTGGAGGAGGATGTTCGGCGGCTCGGCCAGCGGGGGCGCTACCTGGAGGGCCCCGAGGTCGACATCCTGGAGCCGGTGCCCTTCGATCCCACCAGCGTTGTCCAGACCCA
>Ga0079224_100006628_pt1 | contig 15402 bp, 12 predicted proteins | sample Stecom2015_FD_80414 | JGI IMG/M metagenome (GOLD analysis project Ga0079224, IMG submission 80414) | Agricultural soil microbial communities from Utah to study Nitrogen management - Steer compost 2015 | ecosystem: Environmental > Terrestrial > Soil > Agricultural land | place: USA: Utah...
AGAACGAGGCCCAGGAGCGACGGCGCCTCGGTGAGCACGGCCACGCGCTCGAGGACGCCCTCGTCGAGGAGTTCGAGAACACCGTCACCGAGGGCGCGAACCGGCTGAACCGCACCCGGCGCGATGAGCTCCACGATCATCTTCGCTGCGATGCACGCCGGAGCCGAGACGACCTACCTCCAGTGGCTGGTGTGGTTCTCGTGGGTGATCCCGCTGAACATGCTCGGCGGGCTGCTCATCCTGACCCTCCCGCGCCTCGTGCGCACCTGGGAGCTGCTCACCGCCGAGCGTGCGGAGCAGCGTCGATGAGTCGGCAATGGCATCCTTGGGAGTCATGACCACCCCGAAGGTGCCGGCGGCCGACGCGACGCTGCGTCTGCTCACCTATCTCGCCTCCCGGCGCTCCCCGGTGCCGGCCGCGCGGATCGCGCAGGAGCTGGATCTGCCGCGCTCGCGCACCTATGACCTGCTCGCGACCCTCGTCGAGCACGGGTATGTGCTCCACCTTGATCACGAGCGGTTGTACGGGCTGGGCCCATCGGCCCATGAGCTCTCCGGCGCGTACGTGCGCCAGGAGCCGCTGGCCCGGATCGGCCGGCGCGTCATCGAGTCGATGGTCGACGCGGTGGGGGAGAGCGGCCACCTCGCCGTCCTCCACGGCCGCGACGTGCTCTACGTCGTCGAGGAGCGCGCGCGGAACCGGCCCAGCCTCGTCACCGACGTGGGCGTGCGGATCCCCGCGCATCTCACCGCGAGCGGCCGCGCGATCCTCGCCGACCTCCCTGCCGCGCAGCTTCGCGCCCTCTACCGCTCCGCCGCCGACTTCTCCTCCCGCACCGACGCTCCCGGCCCGTGCACCCCGAAGGAGCTGCGCGACCTGCTCGCCACCGTGCGCGAGAACGGCCTCGCGAGCGAATCCGGGCAGGTCAGCGATGAGATGGGATCGGTCGCGGCGGTCGTGCGCGATCACGCCAGCTGGCCCGCCGCAGCCGTCGCGCTCACCTTCGTCGAGGCCCGCGTCGGCCCTCAGGAGCGCGAGCGCTTCGCGAACGCCGTGCGCCGCGGCGCCGAGGAGATCACCCGCCGCCTCGGCGGGCGGGTGCCCTGAGGCGCGACCCCGCCCCCGCGCACGCCGCTGCAGGCACGGCGCACTCCGACAGCTCCCGCGCGCACTGCGAGGCGTCGAGGAACTCGTCGCCGCCCTGGGCCTGCACCGCTCGCCCGACGCTCGCCCCGAGACCCGCCCGGCGCACAGCCACCCGCGCCTGTCCGGGATCCCGGACATCACTGCGATCCGGGCCCTCGACCGGGCCCCGGGCCGGTGGTGTCCTGTGGAGAACCCCGAGAGTCCTCTCGACGAAGGAGCCAACGATGTCCCTCCCCGGAGCCCGCCCCGTCCGCGCCGCCCGCGGCACCGACCTCACCGCGAAGTCCTGGCAGACCGAGGCGCCGCTGCGCATGCTCATGAACAACCTCGACCCCGAGGTGGCCGAGCGCCCCGATGACCTCGTCGTCTACGGCGGCACCGGCCGTGCCGCCCGCTCCTGGGAGGCGTTCGACGCGATCGTCGACACCCTCAAGGACCTCGAGGACGACGAGACCCTGCTCGTCCAGTCCGGCAAGCCCGTCGGCGTGCTGCGCACCCACGAATGGGCGCCGCGCGTGCTGCTGGCGAACTCGAACCTCGTCGGCGACTGGGCCACCTGGCCCGAGTTCCGCAAGCTCGAGGCCGAGGGCCTGATGATGTACGGCCAGATGACGGCCGGCTCCTGGATCTACATCGCCACCCAGGGCATCCTCCAGGGCACCTTCGAGACCTTCGCCGCCGTCGCCAAGAAGCGCTTCGGCGGCACCCTCGCCGGCACCATCACCCTCACCGGCGGCTGCGGTGGCATGGGCGGCGCGCAGCCGCTCGCCGTCACCCTCAACGACGGCGTCTGCCTCATCGTGGACGTGGACCGCACCCGCCTCGAGCGCCGCGTCGCCAAGCGCTATCTCGACGAGGTCGCCGACGACCTCGACGACGCGATCGCCCGCGCGAACGCCGCGAAGGCGGAGAAGAAGGGCCTGTCCATCGGCATCGTCGGCAACGCCGCGGACGTCTTCCCCGCCCTGCTCGAGCGGCACAGGGCCGGTGACCTGCACATCGACGTCGTCACCGACCAGACCTCCGCGCACGACCCGCTGAGCTACCTCCCCAGCGAGGTCACCGTCGAGGACTGGCAGCGCGAGGCCGAGGCGGATGAGGAGGGCTTCACCAAGAAGTCCCGTGAGGCGATGGCCCGCCAGGTCCAGGCCATGGTCGAGTTCCAGGACGCGGGCGCTGAGGTGTTCGACTACGGCAACTCGATCCGCGACGAGGCCCGCCACGCCGGGTACGACCGCGCCTTCGAGTTCCCCGGCTTCGTCCCCGCCTACATCCGGCCCCTGTTCTGCGAGGGCCTCGGCCCGTTCCGCTGGGTCGCGCTGTCCGGCGACCCCGAGGACATCGCCGTCACCGACGCCGCGCTCAAGGAGCTCTTCCCCGAGAACGAGCACCTGCACCGCTGGCTGGATGCGGCCGGTGAGCACGTCGAATTCGAGGGCCTGCCCGCCCGCATCTGCTGGCTCGGCTACGGCGAGCGGCACAAGGCCGGGATGCTCTTCAACGACCTGGTCCGCGACGGGAAGGTCAAGGCCCCGATCGTGATCGGCCGCGACCACCTCGACTCCGGCTCCGTCGCCTCCCCCTACCGGGAGACCGAGGCGATGCTCGACGGCTCCGACGCGATCGCCGACTGGCCGCTGCTGAACGCCCTGACCGCCACCAGCTCCGGCGCCACCTGGGTCTCGATCCACCACGGCGGCGGCGTGGGCATCGGCCGCTCGATCCACGCCGGCCAGGTCGGCGTCGCCGACGGCACCGAGCTCGCCCGCCAGAAGCTCGAGCGCCTGCTCACCAACGACCCCGCCATGGGCGTGATCCGGCACGTGGACGCCGGCTACTCGCGCGCCGACGACGTCGCCCACGAGCGCGGCGTCCGCATCCCGATGACCCCCGTCCGTCGCGACTGAGGAGCACTCTGATGGCCGCCCCGACCTCGACCCTGCTCACCGGCATCTCCGAGCTCTGGACCCTCGATCCGGCGCTCGATGACCCCGCCCGCCCCGGCGAGGTCACCGCCGAGCAGGTGCTGAAGGACGCCGCACTCGTGATCGAGGACGGCCGCATCGCCTGGACCGGCCCCGCCGCCGAGGCTCCCGTCGCGGATGCGCGGGAGGACCTCGGCGGCCGGGCCGTCCTGCCGGGCTGGGTCGATTCCCACTCCCACCTGGTCTTCGACGGTGACCGTGCCGCCGAGTTCGAGGCGCGCATGGCCGGGCAGGCCTATGCCGCCGGCGGCATCGGCGTCACCACCTCCGCGACCCGGGAGGCCTCCGATGAGCGCCTGCGGGGCCTCGTCCGTGCGCGGCTCGCGGAAGCCGCCGCGGGCGGCACCACCACGATGGAGACGAAGACCGGCTACGGCCTCACCGTCGCCGACGAGGCCCGGGCCGCGCGCCTGCTCGCCGCTCTCGCGGCCGACGGGGAGATCGACGAGGTCACCTTCCTCGGCGCCCATCTCGTCCCCTCCGAGTTCGACGGTCAGTACGGCCGGCCGGGCGCGGAGGCGTACGTGGACCTGGTCGCCGGCGAGATGCTCGCCGCGGTCGCTCCGCACGTGCGCTGGATCGACGTGTTCTGCGAGGAGGGCGCCTTCGACCCGGCGCAGTCCGCGCAGGTGCTGCGCGCCGGCGCCGCGGCGGGCCTCGGCCTGCGGGTCCATGGCAACCAGCTGGGCCGCAGCGGCGGCGTCACCCTCGCCACGGAGCTGGGGGCGGCGAGCGTCGACCACCTCAACCACATGGCGGAGGAGGACATCGAGGCGCTCGCCGCGACCGCGACGAAGCCTGTCGCGGACGGGGACGTTCCCGGCCTCCTCGCCGTCGATGCGGGGCCGACGGTCGCGACCGTGCTGCCCGCCTGCGACCTCTCCACCCGTGCCCTGCTCGCCCCGGCCCGGGCGCTGCGGGATGCGGGCGCGGCGCTCGCGATCGCCTCGAACTGCAACCCCGGCACGAGCTACACGAGCGCCATGAGCTTCTGCGTCGCGACCGCCGTGCTGCAGATGCGCCTCAGCCTCGCCGAGGCCCTGCACGCCGCGACCCGCGGCGGCGCCCTCGCACTGCGCCGCAGCGACGTCGGGCATCTCGGCGTGGGCGCCCGCGCCGACCTGCACGTGCTCGACGCGCCCGCCGCGATCCACCTCGCCTACCGCCCCGGCATGCCGATGACCCACCAGGTCCGGCGCCGCGGGGAGGTGCTCGCCTGACCCGTCCCGCGCCCGCTCACCCCTGAGCGGCGCCCCTCCCTCCTCACCTCTCGAAAGGGCGACCTCGATGATGACCTCGTCCGATGCAGTGAATGACCCCTCAGGTGCCACCGGCAGCTCTCGCCCTGGGGAGCGGCCGTTCTTCGACCGCTCCGCCGCCGACCGCGCCCGCTCCGTGACCTGCGTGGACGGCACCGAGCGCGCCGTCCCGCCGCACCGCTGGCGCTTCTTCCTCTACAGCGCGATCGGCCTGGCGATGCTCTTCGTCTCCGTCGAGATCGGCGGGAAGTCCACGATCCTCGTCGACCACGCGCTGACCCTCGTGCGCACGATCCTCGGCCCCGCCGTGCCGTGGGCGGTGGTAGCGCTCGTGCTGCTCGGGACCGTGCGGCCGTTCCTCACCGGCTCGTGGCGCAACGGCGCCCTGCGCACCGTGTTCGCGTTCGCGAACGTCATCGGCCTCGCCGTGGCCGTGTGCGCGGCGCTCGGCTACTACCCCGGCCCGCTCGGCAACCCCGACATCGGCCCCTTCCTGTGGGAGAAGCTCGGCATCCCCGTGGGCCTCATCGTCCCCGTCGGTGCCGTGTTCCTCGCCCTGCTGATCAACTACGGGCTGATGGAGTTCATCGGCGTGCTCGTCCAGCCGATCATGCGCCCGCTGTGGAAGGTGCCCGGTCGCGCCGCGGTCGACGCCGTCGCCTCCTTCGTCGGCTCCTACTCCCTCGCCCTGCTGATCACCGACCGCGTCTACCGCGAGGGCCGGTACACCGGCAAGGAGGCCGCGATCATCGCGACCGGCTTCTCGACCGTCTCGGCGACGTTCATGGTGATCGTCGCGTCCACTCTCGGGATCATGGAGCACTGGACGCTGTACTTCCTGCTCACCCTCGTGGTCACCTTCGCGGTCACCGCGATCACGGTGCGGACCCCGCCGCTGCGTGCGATCCCCGACGTGCCCTTCGAGGGCGCTCAGCACCAGGCCGAGCCCGCCTCCCAGGGCAACCGGATCCGCCAGGCCTGGGACGAGGCGATGCGCGCGCTGCACGGCGCGCCGGGCGTGGTCCGCGGCAGCTGGGACACCTTCAAGGACGGCGTGCTGATGTCCGCCGCGATCGTCCCCTCGATCCTCTCGGTGGGCCTGGCTGGACTGCTGCTGGCCACCTACACGCCCGTGTTCGACCTGATCGGCTGGCTGTTCGTGCCCTTCGCGTGGATCGTGCAGCTGCCGGACCCGGCGCTCGCCGGCAAGGCGGTCGCGGTCGGCATCGCGGAGATGTTCCTGCCCGCGACGGTCGTCGCCGACCACGCCTCGATCGTCCTGCGATTCACCGTGGGCGTCACCGCGGTCTCGCAGATCGTGTTCTTCTCCGCGCTGGTCCCCTCGATCCTCGCCACCCGCATCCCCGTCAACGTGGGCCAGCTGGTGCTGCTGTGGTTCGTGCGCGTGGTGCTCACGATCCTCCTCACCGCCCCGCTCGCCCACCTGCTGCTCTGACCCAGATACTGCTCTGATCCACTGAGCCCGGTCCGTGTCTTTCGACGCGGACCGGGCTCAGTGCACGGTCACCCACCCCAGCCCTGACCGGGATACCGGACACCGTCCCGGCTCCGCCCCTGTGGGCGCGCGCCGGAGCCACCTAGCCTCGGAGCCATGACCCACTCCGTCACGCTCTCCACCGCCGGGATCACCGCCGCGGACGTGCTCGCCGTCGCCCGCCGCGGGGCGCGCGTGGACCTCGCCGACGAGGCCCGCGCGAAGGTCGCCTCCGTGCGCTCCCACATCGACGCGCTCGCCGCCGGGGACACCCCCGTCTACGGCGTCTCCACCGGCTTCGGCGCGCTCGCCGACACGTCGATCCCCCCGTCGATGCGCCACGCGCTGCAGCGCTCCCTCATCCGCTCCCACGCCGCCGGGACCGGCCCCGAGGTCGAGCCCGAGGTGGTGCGCGCCCTCATGCTGCTGCGCGCCCGCACCCTCGCCTCCGGCCGCACCGGCGTGCGCCCCGTCGTGGTCGAGACGATGCTCGCGCTGCTGAACGCCGGCATCACCCCGATCGTCCACGAGTACGGCTCGCTGGGCTGCTCCGGCGACCTCGCCCCGCTCGCCCACTGCGCGATCGTGCTGATGGGGGAGGGGCGTGCCCGGGACCGCGACGGCGTGGAGCGTCCCGTCCCGGCGCTGCTCGCCGAGGCCGGGATCGAGCCGGTGCTGCTCGCGGAGAAGGAGGGGCTCGCGCTGATCAACGGCACCGACGGCATGCTCGGCATGCTGCTCATGGCGCTCGCCGACCTCGACGAGCTGGTGCGCATCGCGGACCTGACCACCGCCCTGTCCGTCCAGGCGCTGCGCGGGCGCGACACCGTCTTCCACCCCGAGCTGCACGCCCCGCTGCGCCCGCATCCGGGCCAGGAGGCGTCGGCCGCGAACATCCTCGCCCTGCTCGAGGGGTCCGGGATCATCGCCGACGTCGCCGCGGAGGGCTCCCGTGTCCAGGACGCCTACTCGCTGCGCTGCGCCCCGCAGGTCGCCGGCGGCGTCCGCGACACCATCGCGCACGCCCGCACCGTCGCCGAACGGGAGCTCGCCTCCGCGATCGACAACCCCGTGGTCCTCGAGGACGGCACCGTCACCTCCAACGGCAACTTCCACGGCGCGCCCGTCGCCTACGTGCTGGACTTCCTCGCCATCGTCGGCGCGGACCTCGCCTCCATCGCGGAGCGCCGCACCGACCGGATGCTCGACAAGGCCCGCTCCCACGGCCTGCCGCCCTTCCTCGCCGACGACCCGGGCGTGGACTCCGGCTTCATGATCGCCCAGTACACGCAGGCGGCGCTGGTCTCCGAGATGAAGCGCCTGGCGATGCCCGCGAGCGTGGACTCGATCCCGTCCTCCGCGATGCAGGAGGACCACGTCTCGATGGGCTGGCACGCCGCGCGGAAGCTCCGCACGAGCGTCGCGAACCTCCGCCGCGTCCTCGCGATCGAGCTGCTCACCGCCGCCCGCGCGATCGACCTGCGCGCGCCGCTCGCCCCGTCGGCCCCGAGCGCTGCCGCGATCGCGGTGCTGCGCCGCACCGTGGAGGGTCCCGGTCCAGACCGCTTCCTCGCCCCGGACATCGCCGAGGCGGAGGCGCGCCTGGCCGACGGCAGCCTCCTCGCCGCTGTCGAGCAGGTCACCGGCCCGCTGCGCTGAGCCGTCCCGTCACGTGGCGCACTGCACCGCGTGGTGCTCGCCATTCTCACGCCCGCTCCTGGGCTGGCGTCCAGGGGCGGACGGTAACCTGAATCCATCGCACGCCCCGGGGTCGGCCGCAGCCGTCGATCGCGCGGCCGCTTGCCCGCCCCGCTCCGGACCGTTCTCCGGAGCCGCCCGAAAGTAGTGCAATGGGAGAACTTCACCTCGGATTCGAGATCGCGGCGATGGCCGTGCTGCTCGTCATCCTCATCGCTGACCTGCTGCTGGTCATCAAACGTCCGCACCTGCCCTCCATGAAGGAGTGCGCTGCCTGGATCGGCTTCTACGTCGGTCTGGCACTCGCGTTCGCCGTCGTGCTGTTCTTCGTGGGCGGCGCGAAGCCGTCCAGCGAGTTCCTCACCGGCTGGCTGCTCGAATACTCGCTGAGCATCGACAACCTCTTCGTCTTCATCATCATCATGACGAAGTTCGCGGTGCCCAGGAAGTACCAGCAGGAAGCGCTGATGGTGGGCATCATCATCGCGCTGATCGCGCGCGGCCTGTTCATCCTCGCCGGCGCCGTGATCATCGAGCACTTCGTGGGCATCTTCTACATCTTCGGCGTGTTCCTGCTGTACACGGCATGGAAGCAGGCCTTCGACGAGGACGATGACAACTCCGAGTCGTGGATCATGCGCATGGTCCGCAAGGTCATCCCCGTCTCCGACGAGTACGACGGCAACAAGCTCCGCACCGTCGTGAACGGCAAGAAGCTGTTCACCCCCATGCTGTTGGTGTTCATCACCCTCGGCGTCACCGACGTGATGTTCGCGCTGGACTCCATCCCCGCGATCTTCGGCGTCACCCGCAACCCGTTCCTGGTCTTCACCGCGAACATCTTCGCGCTGATGGGCCTGCGCCAGCTGTACTTCCTCCTCGGCGGCATGCTGGATCGCCTCGCCTACCTGCAGTACGGCATCGCCGCGATCCTCGGCTTCATCGGTGTGAAGCTGCTGATCCACGCGATCCACGAGGCACCGCTCGGGTTCGTCCCCGGCTTCGACACCCTCGCGAAGATCCCCGAGATCCCGATCTGGCTCTCGCTGAGCTTCATCGTGGTCGCGATGGGCGTGGCGATCGCCGCCTCGTTGCTGTTCCCGCGGAAGTCCGAAGAGGGCGAGGCGGAGCGCACCATCACCGAGCACTGACCTGCTCGGGCATAGCGCCTGCCCTGCACGACGCGAAGGGCCTCCCCATCGGGTGAGGCCCTCTCGCATTCCTGGACTTCCCACCTGCCAGGGCCCTTCGGTCTCCCGGTTCCCTTCCGCCTGTCGAGGAGCGGGGCGAGGATGGGGAGCATGAGAGCGTCAGCGTCGTCCTCCACCCCGTCCCCGCACCCGCCGCATGCCGGGTGCGGGATCGTCCCCGTCCACCTGCTGCGCCGGATCGCAGGCGGCGGCTCACCCGCCGCGGCCCGAGCGGCGCAGCGCAGTCTCGAGGCGGGTCGTGAGCTCGCCGGGCGCCGCGAGGTGCGCACCGCCCGCACCGGCCGCGGCCCCGCTCCGGGAGCCCCGGGCACAGGGCCGACGGGCGCTGGCGCGCTCCCGCCCCACCTCCAGCAGCGCCTCGCGGGACCTGCCGCCGGCCCCCGCGCGGCGCCCGCGCCGTTTCCGGTCGCCGACACGTCGGCCGTCGATCCGTCGGCCTCCTGGCAGCCCGACCGCCGCGTCCACGACGCAGGCGGCGGCACGGCCCTGCCCGGCCGGCTGGTCCGGGACGAGGGCACCGGTCCGACGGGCGATGTCGCGGCCGACGAGGCCTTCGATGGGCTCGGCGCGACCTGGGAGCTCTACGCCCGGGCCTTCGCCCGTGACTCCCTGGACGGCACGGGCCTGCCGCTCATCGCCTCCGTGCACTACGGCCAGGACTTCCAGAACGCCTTCTGGGACGGGCAGCAGATGATCTTCGGCGACGGCGACGGAGAGCTGTTCCAGGAGTTCACCGGCGCGGTGGACGTGATCGGGCACGAGCTCACCCACGGCGTCGTCCAGTACACGGCAGGGCTGATCTACCTCGCCCAGCCCGGGGCGCTGCACGAGTCGATCGCGGACTGCTTCGGCGCGATGGTGAAGCAGGATGTGCTGGGCCAGGACGCGGCGGAGGCGGACTGGCTGATCGGCGCGGGCCTGTTCGCGGACGCCGTCCAGGGCGTGGCGCTGCGCTCGATGAAGGCGCCCGGCACCGCCTACGACGACCCGGTGCTCGGCAAGGACCCGCAGCCGGACTCGATGGCGCATTACGCCGACCTCCCGCACGACGCCGCGAACGACAACGGCGGCGTCCACATCAACTCCGGCATCCCCAACCGGGCGTTCTACCTGGCCGCGACCGGGATCGGGGGCCGCACCCGGGACGGTGCCGGGCAGCTCTGGTATGACGCGCTCACCGCCCCCGGCCTGCCCCGCGACGCGGACTTCGCGACCTTCGCCGCGGCGACCCTTGCCGCCGCGACCGCGAGGTTCGGGGAGGGCTCGACGCAGCACGCTGCCGTCGCGGAGGCCTGGCAGACCGTGGGCGTCATCGTGGACGCAGGCAGCGCAGGCGGGCGCCGACCTCCGTCGACCGGATCGAGTCCTGCATCTGGACCGCTTCACGGCAGCGGAAGCGATCCAGATGCAGGACTCGATCGCCCAGGAGGCAGGGACCGGGTCGTGCCGGTCGAGGTGCGGCCCGACGGGGACGAGGCCTGCTGGCTCGGGGAGCTGTGCCCGGAGTGCGGGGCGATGCCGGAGGGCGAGAGCGCGCGCGACCCCTCCGTTCCCTGCTGGCGCTGCGGGTACGTCCGCGCGGAGCTCGGGACGGACGGCTGAGCCCCTGACCCGCTCAGGGACCCGGCTCTCGCACCCCGGCCCTCACACCGCCGGGGTGGCGAATCCTCCGTTGGACAGCAGCAGCTGGCCGCGGATCCACGTCCCGCGCGGGGAGACGAGGAAGCGCACGAGGTCCGCGACCGTATCCGGGGTGCCCAGCTCCCCGCCGGGGGTCTGCGCCGCGCACGCCTCCCGGGTCGCCTCATCCATCCAGCCGGTGTCGATCGGGCCGGGGTTGATGACGTTGGTGCGGATGCCGCGATCCGCGAGCTCGTGCGTGCCGGCGAGCACCAGGCGGTCCAGCGCCCCCTTCGTCGCGCCGTAGGGGAGGTTGTGCGCGGTGTGATCGCTGGTCAGCGCGATCACGGCGCCGCCGGGGGAGGTCGCGCCCTCGGGCACCTGCTCCGCGAAGGCCTTCAGCAGCAGCCAGCTCGCGCGCACGTTCACGGCGTAGTGCCGGTCGAAGCTCTCCACCGTCGTGTCCAGGAGTGAGGAGTCCACCGACTCGCAGTGGCTCATCACGAGCGCGCCGAGCGGGCCGAGCGCCTCCCGGGCCGTCGCCACCAGCTGCGCGGGGACTTCCGGATCCGCGAGGTCGCCGGGCAGCAGCTCGACGCGGCGTCCCGCGGCGCGCAGCTCCTCGGCGAGCAGGGCGACGTCCGCATCCTCGCCGAGCACGCGCCGGTCGTAGTCGGCGTGGAAGGAGAGGGCGACGTCCCAGCCGTCCTCGGCGAGTCCGCGGGCTATCGCGGCGCCGATGCCGCGGCGTCGGCCCACGCCGGTGAGCAGGGCGGTGCGGGGAGGAGCGGCACGGGGCGAGGTGGCGACGTCGGCGGTGGACGTGGGGTGCGGAGACGACATGGCGCCACTGTACGAAGGTGACGACCCTGCGACCAGCGGTTATTCGTCGGCCGACGGGCGCCGCAGGCGCCGAGTGACCCCGAGGTGCACCATCGAGCATCGCGACCTCGGGGCTGAAGGCGTCCACACCGAACAGGGTCGCGGTGCCGCTGCTCATCACGACGCGGCGATGCCAGAACCATTCGCTGCCGCAGTGCTGGCAGCGGATGCGGCGCCCGCCGGCGGTGGCGAGAGAGGGCTCGGGCGGCTGGTCAGCTCCGGGAGGGGGCGGCGGTGTCGGTCGTATCGGGCGTGGATCAGGCAGTCGCGTCAGGCTCGGCAGCGGCGAGGAGCTCGTCGGTCGTGGCGAGCGTGACCTGCGGCGAGTACAGCCCCATGACGTGCAGCGCGGCCGCGCCGTTCTCCACGGTGGAGGCGGCGCAGGCGTCGCTGACGACGGTGAGGTGCGCGCCGCCGTCCGCTGCGGCGAGCGCGGTGGAGAGCACGCAGCAGTCGGTGGAGACGCCCACGACCCACACCGGGTCCTGCGTCGCCGTCGCCCCGCCGAGGCGGTCCACGAGCTCCGGCCCCCACTTCCCGAACGTCGGCGCATCCAGCGGTGGATGCGCCGAGAGCTCTGCGGCGCCGTCGACGAGCGCGTAGAGCGGATCCTCCGCCGAGACATCCGCGAAGGGCCAGGCGGCGAAGTAGTCGCCCCAGGCGGTGTCGCGGTCCGCGGTGGGCAGCCAGCGGGTCAGCAGGGTGCGCTCGGGGCCGACGTGCGCAGCGAGCCGGCGAATCCTCGCCCAGGCCTCCTCCCAGTACGGGGAGGCCCAGTCCGAGGTGGGATCGGCGAAGATCCGCTGCGCGTCCACGACGAGCAGCCGCGGCGTGCTCGTGCGCCCCGTCCCGGTCATCGTTCCTGTCCCTGCACCGGCCCCAGCTTCTCGCCCTGCCGCTCGCCCCGCTCCTGCGCACGGATCTTCGCGCGGCGTCCGAACCAGGCCGCGACGAAGGAGAGCACGAGTGCGAGGAACACGCCGAGGTTCGCGTACGCCCAGTCGCCCTCGCGCCCGCCGATGAGGAACAGCAGGTAGCCCTGCCAGTTGTTCCACGGGGCGTCCTCGGCGAACTGGTTGATCACCAGGCCCCAGCCCAGGAACGAGGTGACGACCATGATCCCGATCGAGGTCCAGTCCCAGGCGCCGTAGCGGCCGCGCGGATCGAACAGGGCCTGCTCGTCGTAGTCGGCGCGGCGGGTGAGGATGTCCGCGATGAGGATCCCGGCCCAGGAGGCGAGCGGGACGCCGAGTGTGATGAGGAAGCTCTGGAAGGGGCCCAGGAAGTCGGTCGCGAAGAAGACCACCCAGATGGTGCCGGCGGTGAGGATCATCCCGTCGATCGCGGCGGCGGCGGGTCGGGGGATGTCGATGCCGAGGCTCAGCAGGGTCAGGCCCGAGGAGTAGATGCCCAGCACCGCGCCGGAGACGAGGGCGAGCACGGCTGCGAGCAGGAAGGGCACCAGCACCCATACCGGCAGCAGTGCCGCGAGCGCCCCGATCGGGTCCGCGGCGACGGCGTCGAACAGCTCCGCGTCCGAGCCTGCGAGCAGGGTGCCGAAGAGGACCAGCAGCACCGGGGCGAGGGAGCCGCCGATCGTGTTCCAGGCGACGATGGCGCCGTCGGACGCGGTGCGGGACTGGTATCGGGACCAGTCCGCGGCGATGTTGATCCAGCCCAGCCCGAAGCCGGTCATCACCATCACGAGCGCGCCGATCACCTGGCCCACGCTGCCGCTGGGCTGGGCAAGCACCGCGGCGAGGTCGATATGGGGAATCGTGAGGATGACGTAGAGGATCGTCACGGCGCCGGTGATCCAGGTCAGGACCGACTGGAGCTTCATGATCGTGTGATAGCCGAGCACGGAGGCGGCGACGATGAGCGCGGCGACGATGACTGTCGCGATGATGCGCAGCGCGATGGACTGCCCGTCCCCGCCCATCTGCGTGATGACGGTGGCAGTCGCGAGCACGGCCATGATCGCCAGGAACGTCTCCCAGCCGATCGAGGTCAGCCACGAGACGATGCCGGGCACCTTCTGGCCGTGCACGCCGAACGCGGCGCGGGAGAGGACCATCGTGGGCGCGGAGCCACGCTTGCCGGCGATCGCGATGAGCCCGCACAGCAGGAACGAGACGACGATCCCGATCGTGGAGACCAGCGCGGCCTGCCAGAACGAGATGCCGAAGCCCAGCACCCACGAGCCGTAGCTCATCCCGAACACGGACACGTTCGCGGCGAACCAGGGCCAGAACAGGTCGCGCGGACGGGCGGTGCGCTCGGACTCGGCGATGATCTCGATACCGGTGGTCTCGATGAGACCGGCACCGCCGGCGGGCGCAGCGGACGGGGGTTCAGGGGCGTTCATAGCGGCTCCGGGGGAGGTGAGGGTCCGGCGCTGCGGACCTCGACGGGGGAGGATGCTCGTGAATCCATCTTCCCATGAGCGTGACCAGCGCGGTCGTGATCGGGCAGGTGGTCGGCCCGGCTCGGTCCTAGGCTGGTGCGGTGACCGCGCCCGATCCTGTCCCCTCGCTCGCCGGGCGGGTGCGCACCTCGGCGGCGCGCCTGCTGTGCCTCGGCCCGAGCCGCGTCGACCACATCCCCGCGCTGCGCATCGCGCTGGGGCTTGCGATCCCGATGACCGGGCTGCTGCTGACGGACCGCATCGAGTGGGCGATGCTCATCGGCTTCGGCGCCTTCACCGGCATCTACTCCCGCTACGAGCCGACGAGGCTCCGCTTCCGTCGCCAGTGCGCGGCCGGCGCGATGCTCACGCTGTGCGTGACTCTCGGTGCGACCCTCGCCCGCCTGGGCGAGGGGATGCCGGCCGCGCTCGAGTCGTGGGTGAATCTGCTGGTCGGTGCTGTGATCGCGGGGCTCGCGGCGGTGTTCGTGCTCTCCCGCGGTCTGAAGCCGGGCGGGGCGATCTTCCCGCTGTTCGCGGTCGCGGCGATCGCCTCGGCCCCGCCCTCCGCGCCGATCGGGGTCGCGTTCCTGCTCGCGGGCGGCACGGCCGCGCTGTGCGTGGGACTGGGGCTGCTGGGCCACTGGGCGGGGGAGCGCCACCCCGGGGCCGACGTGGACCCGCCGCGCGAGCAGTGGACCCGCGGCCAGCTGCTCGACGAGTTCGGGAGCTTCACGGTGGCGGCCGCGCTCGCCGGCGTGGTCGGCCTGCTCTCGGGCCTGCCCTTCCCGTACTGGGCGCAGATCGCGGCGATCGCCCCGCTGACTGCCCCGGACCGCACCCTGCAGGTCGAGCGGGGCGTGCACCGCGTGGTCGGCACGACCGCCGGCATCGTCACCACCGCGTTCCTGCTGTCCTTCCCCTCCGAGCCGTGGCAGCTCGTGGTGTGGGTGGTGGTGCTGCAGTTCCTCGCCGAGCTGTTCGTGCTGCGCAACTACTCGCTCGCACTGCTGTTCATCACCCCGCTCGCGCTGCTGATGGTGCAGCTGGGCCACCCCCAGCCGGCCGGCCCCCTGCTCGAGGCGCGCGTGCTGGAGACCGCGATCGGCGTGGTGGTCGGGCTCGCGCTGGTCATCGGCCGCTCCGCGTGGGAGCAGCGCCGAACAGTCGCGGCCTGAGCGGGTCAGCTCTCGTTGCGCGCCGACGGGCGCTCAGGCGCCAGAGCTGTCCGATCCCTCGGCGCTCGGCGTCGGCTCCTCCGGCGACCGGGGCACGAGCAGGTCGATCGCGGAGCGCAGGCCCTCGGTGGAGACGTCGGAGACCTGGACGCGGTCCTGCGGGGAGCGCTGCTCTCCCATGTCGCCGTCGTCGATCACCCGCACCAGGTCCGAGGTCGCGACGATCGTCGCCTGTCTGCCCTCGCCCCCGGCGACGGAGCTGATGACCGACAGCGCACGGGTGTCGTCGGCCTCCGCCTCGGTGACGGCTTTGGCGCGGGTCGTAGTCGTCGGCTCCCCATCCTCACCAGCAGCACCGAACGGGTCGGTGAAGATCCGGATCCGCTCGGCGACCTCGTCGATCTCCGGGACGCTGAAATGGTGGAAGCCGTCGACGGAGATGTACTCCTCGAGCACACCGCGGCGCGGGAAGAGGTAGTGCGCGAGCGTCGTCGAACCGCCGTTCAGCGCCCGCGTCGTC
>Ga0079224_100006629_pt1 | contig 15402 bp, 11 predicted proteins | sample Stecom2015_FD_80414 | JGI IMG/M metagenome (GOLD analysis project Ga0079224, IMG submission 80414) | Agricultural soil microbial communities from Utah to study Nitrogen management - Steer compost 2015 | ecosystem: Environmental > Terrestrial > Soil > Agricultural land | place: USA: Utah...
CGGCCGCTCGGCCGCGGCAGCGTTCAGCTGCGAGATCTCGCTCTCGGGCTTGTACGTGCTCATCCCGCGGTCGATCCGCCGAAACTCCTCGAGCACCGCGTCGACGAGCGCCTCGCCTTGCGCCGGATCGTCGTGCCAGAGCTCGACCGACACCCGCGTGCCCATCAGGTCGATCGCCTCCCCGACCCATTCCGCCCGGGCGGCGCCTGCGGCGAGCGCTGCGAGCGCCCCCGCCGCGGCCGCGAGAGCCCGCAACTGCGACCTCGGCCGTTGCCGGCCGGACGGCGTTGTGCTTATTCTCCGCGCGGTCGATTCCACGGGGAGCGCGCGGATGGAAGGCTTGATCGTGCTCGGCATTCTGATCGCCGTCGTGCTGTGGGCGATCGTCATGTACAACAATCTCGTGAACCTGCGCAACCGCGTGCGTAACGCTTTTGCGCAGATCGACGTGCAGCTCACGCGCCGCTACGACCTGATCCCGAACCTCGTGGAGGCAGTGAAGGGCTACATGGGCCACGAGCGCGCGACGCTCGAGGCGGTGACCGCCGCCCGCGGCGCGGCCGTCGCCGGCCTGCGCCGGGCGGCGTCCGACCCGGCGGACGCGGGCGCGATCCGCGATCTCGCGGCGGCCGAGCAGACGCTCACGGGCACGCTCGGGCGGCTGTTCGCGCTCGCGGAGTCCTACCCCGATCTGAAGGCGAACCAGAACATGCTGAGCCTTCAAGAAGAGCTCGCTTCGACCGAGAACAAGGTCGCGTTCGCGCGGCAGGCGTTCAACGACGCGGTCATGGCGTTCAACAACGCGTGCGAGAACTTCCCGAGCAACCTGATCGCCGGGTTCTTCAACTTCAAGGCGGCGGAGTTTCTCGACATCGGCCGGCCCGAGGCACGCGAGGCGCCGAAAGTCTCGTTCGGCTGATCGGCGGAGACGCCGTTGGACTTCTTCGCGCGGCAGGAGCGCTCGCGCCGGGCGACCGTGGTGCTCGTCGCGCTCTTCGCGCTCGCGTTTCTCGCGGTGGTCGCAGCGACGACGCTGCTCGTCGCCGTCGTGGCCGCGCCCTACCTCGAGAACGGCGCCTGGCTGCTCGACGGTGAAGGCGTCGCCGGCCTGATCGCTCGCTCTGGCGGCTCGCTGCTGCTGGTCGCGGCCGGCGTGCTCGCGGCCATCCTGACCGCGAGCCTGTACCGCACGGCGATGCTCGCGCGCGGCGGCGATCGGGTCGCGCGGATGATGGGCGGCACCGAGATCACGGGCGAAGGCACGGATCCGGTGCACCGGCGCCTCATAAACGTGGTCGAGGAGATGGCGATCGCGTCCGGGCTGCCGGTCCCGGACATCTTCGTGCTCGAGCAGGAACCGGGCATCAACGCGTTCGCGGCCGGGCTCGCGCCCGAGAACGCCGCGATCGCGGTGACCCGCGGTGCGCTCGAGCGCCTGAACCGCGCCGAGCTGCAGGGCGTCGTCGCGCACGAGTTCAGCCACATCTTGAACGGCGACATGCGGCTCAATCAGCGGCTGATCGGCGCGTCCTTCGGCATTCTCGTGCTGTCGCTCGTCGGCCGCTGGCTGCTGCGGAGCGCGCGGACGGGACGGCGCGGACGCACGAGCGGCGGCACCGCCGCGGCGGTCGTGCTCGGCCTCGGGCTCACGATCATCGGCGGCATCGGCGTGCTGCTGTCGCGGCTGATCAAGGCGGCCGTCTCGCGCGAGCGGGAGCGGCTCGCCGACGCCTGCGCCGTGCAGTTCACCCGCGAGCCGTCCGGGCTCGCCGGCGCGTTGAAAAAGATCGCCGGCCACACGAGCAGCTTCTCGGCCGCCGACGCGGAGGAGATCGCGCACATGCTGTTCGGGCGCGGCAGCCGCACGTTCGTCGGCTGGTTCGCGACGCACCCGCCGCTCGAGGAGCGGATACGCGCGCTCGAGCCGTCGTTCGATCCGCGGAGCCTCGCAAGCACGGCCCCCGCAGCGACCGCCGCTGGCGCCGAGCGCGCGGGCGCCGCGGCCCTCGCGCCCGCGGCCGTCCCGGCCGCGACGCTGCTCGACCGCGCCGGAGAGATCGAGACCGCCGAGGTCGGCGAGGCGCTGCGGTCCGCGCTGCCCGAGGAGATCTATCACGCGGCGCACACGCGCGACGGCAGCTTCCTGCTCGTGCTCGCGCTCGCGCACGCCGCCGACACGGAGCTCCGCCGTCGCCAGCTCGCGCTCGTCGAGCGTCAGCTCGGCGCGGAGCGGGCCGCTCGCGTGCGCACGCTGCTCCGCGAGCTCGACGCCTTGCGGCCGGAGCTGAAGCTGCCGCTCGTCGAGATCGCCGTGCCGGCATTGCGTCGGCGACCGCGCGCGGAGCTCGAGTACCTGTTCGAGCTCGCAGGCAAAGTCACGGCGCTCGACGGGGAAGAGCGGCTCTTCGGCTACGCGCTGCTGCGGCTCCTCGAGCACTACCTGCTCGAGCGCGCGCCGGCGCGAAGCCGGCGGCTCGGCGAGCGCGAAGCGGTAGAGCGGCTGCTCGCGAACGTCGCCCGCGTCGGTCAGCGCGATACGGCCGCCGCGAACGCTGCCTTCGCGGCGGGGCTCGCGGCGCTCGGCGACACGCGCGAACGCGGCTCCGCGGCAGCGGCGGCCGAGAACGGCGCAGGAGCGTCCGACGCATACGCCGCTGCTTCCGGCAGCTTCGCGGATCTGGACGCGTCGCTCGCGACGCTCGCGACGCTCCGGCCGCGTGCGAAGCGCGCAGTGCTTGCGGCCGTGCTCGCGACGATCCGCCACGATCGGCACGTCGCGATCGAGGAAGCGGAGCTCTTCCGTGCGATCGCGGCGACGCTCGGTTGTCCTCTGCCTCCCACGGCCGCGATCTAGAAACGTTGATCGCCCGCGCGTTTTGCTCTAGCGTGCGCGCATGCTCGCGCGAATACTCGCCGCCGCCGCATGCGCCCTGCTGCTCGGCTTCGCCGCGTCCCCCGCCCGTGCGCAGGACGACGCCGCGAAGCTCGCGCAGGCCGCCGACGTGCTGCGCACGTTCACGACGAACGAGGAGAACGGCATTCCGGTCGAGCTCCTGCAGCAGGCGCGCGGCATCGCCGTCGTCCCAAACGTGATACGCGGCGGCTTCATTCTCGGCGGACGCCGCGGGCGCGGCGTGCTGACGGTACGCACACCGAACGGCGAATGGGCGAATCCCGCGTTCATCACGGTCACCGGCGGCAGCATCGGCTGGCAGTTCGGCGTCGAGTCCGCCGATCTCGTGCTGATCTTCGCGAACGACCGGTCCGTGCGGAACATCGAGGACGGGCGCTTCACGCTCGGCGGCGAAGCCGCGGCGATCGCGGGCCCGTTGGGCCGGCGCTCCGCGTCGACGGTCACCGCGCGCTCGGAGGTTTACGCTTATCTTCGCAGCCGCGGGCTCTTCGCCGGCGCGGCGTTCGAAGGCGCACGGCTCGACGTCGACGAGCAAGGCAGCGAACGTTTCTACCGCGGCACCGGCGCCGAGCCGTTCCGCCCGGTGCACGCGGGAACGCCGTCCGAGGTACGCCAGTTCCTCGACGTGCTCGCCGAGGCCGCTCGACCGATCACGCGCAGCGGCCCGATGCGCATGCCGTCCAGGGCGGTCGACGAAGAGGAAGGCGCGACGATCTATCCGCTCGAGCCGGCGCCCTGAGCGAGGCCCGGCGCGCGCTCAGTCGGCGGCGACGATCGACTCGCTCGTGACCGGCTCGGTCTCCGGCGTGAGATAGAACGGCAGCCGTACCTCGGCTCGCTCGTTCTCGGCGCCGGGCTCCGACGCCGGCTCGCGATCCGGCGACAGCGCTCCGGCCGCGCCGTCCGCCTCCGCGCCCTGCGACTCGAGCCACAGGCGCTCGTAGGCGGCCTCCGCCGCGGCCGCGGCCGCCTCGGCGGCCTCCCGCTCGCGCTGCTGCTGCCAGGCGACGAGCTTGCGGATCTCCTCGAGCTTGCGCTCGGATTCCCGCTCGAGCTGCGCCTGCCGCTCGCGCTCCTCGAGCACCGCGACCGCCGCCGCCGCACGCCGCGCGTTCGCACATTCGACGTCGCGGAGGCTGCGCTCGCGATCCGCGTTGCAGCGCGCGAGCGCGCCGTCGCGGGCGATCGGGTCGGCGATGAAGTCGTTGAAGGTGCGCGGCTCAGGACCGCCGCACGCGGCGAGCGCGAGGCTGCCCGTCGCCGCGACGACGGCGAGACGTCTGGCCGAGCGTGGCATGGGCATCGCAAGCAAGGCGTTTCCGCACCGCTGTTACGTAAAGCTGGCCGGCACGATAGCGCCTCGCGGCCTTCTCGGCCGCGCGCCTGATCACAGAAATGAAGGACCGGGCCGCGCGAGCTACGGCAGCGGCGCGGCAACGCCGTTCGCCGCGACCTGAAGCCCGAGCGCCGCGCCCCAGTCGCGCTCGAGAAGCGGTGATTCCGGCGGCAGCGGCGCGAGCGACGGCACCGCGAGATCGAGCTCGACGAAACCGGCGGCCGCGATGCCAGGCGCGCCGACGATCCGCAGCCGCTCGCCGGACAGCGCCGCGAGCGCCGTGCCGCGGTCGAGGCCGACCGGCAGCAGCAGACTCGAGACGACGTACGGCGTGCGTGCGTCGATCGCGAGCGCGTGGACCCAGTGATCGGTCAACGCGAAGAGCCGGCCGCCGTCTGCGGCGAACGCGACCCAACGAATCGGCAGCGGCAGCGCGTGGGCCTCGCCGAACGGCGCACCGCTCTGCGGATCCCACAGCTGCAAGCTGCCCGAGTCGTCGCCGGTCGCGACGAGCCGCCCATCCGGAGAGAACGCGATGCTCGTGACGGCGCTCTGCGCGCGCGCCGATCGCAGCGGCACCGAGCCCGTCGGCTCGGCGAAGAAGACGTTGCCGGCGCTGTCGCCGACCGCGAGCAGCGATGTGTCCGGCGCGAACGCGAGCGCGAGCGCCGCACCGTTCACGAGCACCTCCCCGACGAGCTCCCCGGTCGCGGCGTCCCAGACTCGCGCCGAGTATTCGGCGGCGCTGCCGAGCAGGCGACCGTTCGGGCTGACGGCGACGGCATGGATCGGGCCCGCCGGATGCCGCATGAAGTGCGCCGTCGGCGCGACGCTCGCGAGCTCCCACGCGCGCACGACGCCGTCGACTCCGCCGCTCGCGATCGTGCCGCGCGCGGCGTTCAACGCAAGCGCCGTGACCGCGCCCCGGTGACCGATGTAGTCGACCGACTTCGCGGGCTCGATGCCGCGCTCGAGCTCGGCCGAGCTCCTGACACGCACGTTGCCGCCGCGAAACCCGAGCGCGGCGACGCGCGCGCTCGGATCGACGGCAGCCGCCGTCAGCTGCATGTCGCCCGGCGGCACCGGCAGCGCCCGCTCGAGCGCCCAGAGCCTGAGCACGCGCCCATTCGCCGTCACCAGCCGATCGCCCGCCGGCGACAGCCGCGTGACGATTCCCGGCCCGCGCCGCTCGACCCGCAGGTCGTAGAAGCCGTGGGCGGCACCGAGATCGTGCACGACGACGTGGCCGTTCGCGGCTTCGTACGCGACGACGGCGGCGTCCGTCGCGACGCTGAGGCTCATCGGGTCGACCGTCGTGCCGAGCAGCGTCGGCAACGGCCGCTCGGCACCCGCGCGCTGCACCGCGAGCGGCCAGGTGCGCACGTCGCCCGCGGAATCGACGGTCAGCAGCTGATCGCCGACCGGCACGGGCGCGAGCCGCACGATCTCGCGGTCGTGCGGCAGCTCTGCGACGTCCACGCCGCGCCGCGGATCGACGACCCGCACGTGCCGCTCGGCCTCGAGCAACGCGAGGTAGCGGGCCTGCGGGCCGAGCACGCCGAAGTCGAGATCGGCGCCCGCGGCGAGGCTCGCGACCAGCTCGCCGTCGCTCGAGCGGAGGAGGCTCACCTGCGACCGGCCTACCGCGTCCCGCTCGGCGATCGCGACGTAGTCGCCGTCCGGGTCGAGCATCGGCGGCAGCACGAACTCAGTCCGCGTCACGAACTCCGCGACCGGCGCGCCGGTGTCGGTGTCGACGACCGCGAGCGCGCCGTCCGCGACGATCAGGAGCCGCGTGCCCTGCGCATTGAACGCGACGACGTCCGGCTCGATCGGCATCTCGAGGTCCGCCTTGATTCGCCCGGCGGCGAGATCCCAGAGCGTCAGCGCGCCGACCGCGCCCGGCCGCGCCGGCCGCGCGAGCGCGAGCCGCCCGCCGGCGCCGACCTCGACGGCAACTTGCTCGGTGCGGGTCGGATCGGGGATCGCGATGCCCTGCTCCGGGTCGTCCCGCCACGGCCCGTCGCCCCCGGCGAACTCGAGGCTCCAACCGGACAGCCGCCCGATGGCGCCCGGCACCCGGTCGATCACGGCGAGCCGCCAGACGCCTTGCCGCTCCTCGTTCGCGAGCACGGCGAGCGGCTCGGCGGCGGCCGAGAACCTGAAGCCATCGTCCGTCGCGCCCGCGCGGTCGAGCGGCAACGCGACCGCGGCGCCGCTCGGTGCGGTCAGCGTGACGGCGAGCTGGCTCGCGGCCGGATGCTCGAGGTCGAGGGTCAGCACGAAACCGCGCGCGGCCCCGGTGCCGTCGACGCTGAGCTCCCGCAGCACCGGCAGATGCTGGAGGGCGGTGAGCCGCACGGTCGGGACCGCGGCCTCCGGCTCGCCGCGCACGTCGCCGAGCGCGAGCCGCTGTGCGCGGTTGGCGGCGTCGACGACGGTCAGCCGGGCGTCGCCCCAATCGGGCTCGAACGCGAGCGGCGCAGCGGAGAGGCGGAAAGTGCGCTCGAGCGCCTGGTAGTCGTGGCCGACGAGCTCGGCCGCGACCGCGCGCACGCGCTCGGGGCGCGCGTCGAGCGCCTGCGCGGCGTAGAGCAGCGCCTCGTCGCGGCGCTCCGCGTGACGGGCGCGCTCCGCTTGCCGCAGCCAGAAGTCGGCGAGCAACCCGTCGGCGAGCGCGTCGCCGTCCGGCAGGCGCCGCAGCACCTCGTCTGCCTCGAGCGCCGCTGCCAAGGTCGTCGAGCGTTCGCTCCGGCGCGTCACGGCCTCGGCGAGCAGGCGGTCCGCCGTGCGCGCGAAGCCGGGGAGACGGTGCAGGCGCTCGTAGGCCTGCTCCGCGACGGCGATGTCGTCCGTCACGAGCGAGAGCGTCCGGATGTACGGCCGCGGCAGCATCTGCGTGTACCAGAAAGGCACGAACACGACGATCGCCGCGAGCGCGGCGACCGCGGCGGTCGCTCGCCAGTCGAACGGCCGCGCGGCGCTCGTGAAGCGGCTGTTGAAGATCTGCGCGCAGATGCGGTTGCGGTAGCGGAGCCGCCGATGATCGACGGCGACGACGCCGGACAGCACGAGCGACGCGACACCCGGGGACCCCGGATCCGCGTACACCTCGAGGCCCTTCGCGATCTTGTCGAGCAGCGCGAGCCGCTGCCGCATTCCGGGACGCTGCTCGGTCAGCGCCTCGCGCATGTGCACGAGCAGCGGCTCCTCCTGCGCGATGCCCGGCACGAGGAAGAGCTCGCGCACGACCCGCTCGACGTGCTCCGGGCGCCCGCGGCGCCTCGCGAGCACGCGCGCGACTTTCTGCGTGAGATACGGATGGCCGCCCGTCCACGAATGAATGCGGTCGAGCACCTCGCGCGCTTCGCGCGGATCGCCGTCGAAGCCCGCCGCGAGGCGATAAGTCTGCGCCGGCGTGAAGTCCTTGAGCTCGATGGCCTGGCCCGCGCCGAACGGCGACACGGCGCTGTCGGGGCAGAGCCGCGCCGGCGTCGCGGTGCCGAGCACGACGAAGTTCAGCCGCGCATAGTCCGGCTCGGTCACGCGGCGCGCATAGCACGCGTGAATCGCGGTGAAGAGATCCTGCGCGAACAGCAAGTCGAGCGTGCGCTCGATCTCGTCGATGAAGATCGTCACCGGCTCCGTCGTGTTCGCGAGCACGATCTCGCCAAAGAACTCGGCGAGCCGCTGCTCGCTGCCGAGCGCGCTTTTCTCCTGCCACCACGCCTGCAGGTCGACTTTGAGCCGGAGCTCGCGCACGATCCGGTACGCGATGCTGTAGTACCAGCGTCCGGCATCGACCGCCTCGTTGCGCGCGCCGATCTGCGTCAAGTCGACGACCGCGGCGAGCTGCCCTTCGCGCCGGAGCGCCCGGATCGTGCGCGCCATCAAGCTCGACTTGCCGGTCGCGCGCGGGCCGAGCACGTAACAGAAGCGCTGCGTCGCGATGCCGTCGAGCAGCTCGCGATCGGCGTCGCGCTCGACGTAGCACGGCCGGTCGGGCTGGACCGGTCCGCCGACGACGAAAAACTCTTGTGAGTGAACGGGTTTCGGCACGGGGCTAGGATTGTAGCAGCCGCTTTTCGGCGACAAGGCCGTGACTCGCGAACCGAATCGACTGCGCACCCGAACGCTCTCCGCGAACGACGGCCCGACAGGCGTCCTGAAACGCGACGCGTTCGGCACCGTCTCGTTGTTGCTCGAAGGCGACCGGGCGCTCGTCGTTCGCGACACACGTGCCGCCCGGTTCGGCGCGCACTGGCTCGCACGGCGGCTCGCACGCCGAGAGGCACGCGCGCTCGACCGCCTACGAGGTGTTGTCGGGATACCGCAGCTCGCGTGCTTCGACGGCCGCGTGCTGCTCCGCGAGTACTTGACGGGCGCGCCGCTGCACGTCGCCCGCCCCCGCGACCCGGCCTTTTTCCGCGCGGCGTTCCGCCTGCTCCGGCGCATGCATCGCGCGGGCGTCGTCCACAACGATCTCGCGAAGGAGCCGAACTGGCTCGAGACCGAGCGCGGGGCGCCGGCGCTGATCGACTTCCAGCTCGCCGCCGTGTTTCCGCGGCGCGGAGCGCTGTTCCGGCTGCTCGCGAGAGAGGATCTGCGCCACCTGCTGAAGCACAAGCGAAGCTACGTCCCGGACGCGCTGACCGCGCGGGAGCGCGCGCTGCTCGCCTCGCCCTCGTGGCTCGCGCGGCTCTGGCGCGCCGTCGTGAAGCCGCCCTACCGCCTCGTCACCCGGCGGCTCCTCGGCTGGCGGGACCGCCCCGGGCCCGCGGAGCGGGAAACGTAGGCCGGCCGGCCGAAGCCCCGGCCGCAGCGGCTCTGCGCTATCATTTGCCGCCCCGGATTTTCCTCCACCGCTATGGAAATCTGCCACGAGCACAACCTGATCAAGCCGCTGCCGCGGCAGGGCAACTACGGCATTCGGGTGCGGCTCCGTCCAGGCGATTCGTTCGCAGGGGTGATCGGCCTCGACTGGGAGCGTTATCACTGGTATCCGACGCCCGAGGAGCGGGACCGCGCGCTCGAGGACATGGCGAGCGAGCATCTGTACTCGCGGCGCGGCGACCGGCCCACGCTGATTTTCGAACCCGTGGATCGCGACGACGCCCATGCGGGCTGACCTCGCCTGTCCGTCCTTTCACTCAAGCCTTGCAGGAGCTTTCGACGCCCATGGCCAACGCTAAACCGACACCGCCCGCGAGCGGCAGCAAGATCACGATCGAGCGCGGCAAGCTGCGCGTGCCCGACCGGCCGATCGTGCCGTTCATCGAAGGCGACGGCACGGGTCCCGACATCTGGCGCGCGGCGGTTCGCGTGCTCGACGCGTCGGTCGAGAAGGCGTACGGCGGCAAGCGCAAGATCGAATGGATGGAGATCCTCGCGGGCGAGAAGGCCCACAAGCTCACGGGCTCCTGGTTGCCGGACGAGACCGTCGAGGCCTGCCGCGAATATCTCGTCTCGCTGAAGGGCCCGTTGACGACGCCGGTCGGCGGCGGCATCCGCTCGCTGAACGTCGCGCTCCGCCAGCTGCTCGACCTCTACGTCTGCCTGCGGCCGGTGCGGTGGTTCTCGGGCGTGCCGTCGCCGGTGAAGCGGCCGCAGGAAGTCGACATGGTCATCTTCCGCGAGAACACCGAGGACATCTACGCGGGCATCGAGTTCGAGGAAGGTACGCCCGAGAACAAGCGCTTCCTCGAGGTGTTCCGCGAGATGTACCCGAAGGAGTTCGAGAAGATCCGCTTCCCGGAGAGCTCCGGCATCGGCATCAAGCCCGTGTCGCGCGACGGCACCGAGCGGCTGATGCGTGCGGCGATCCAGTACGCGCTCGACAACCGCCGTGCGAGCGTGACGATCGTCCACAAGGGCAACATCATGAAGTACACGGAGGGCGCGTTCCGCAAGTGGAGCTACGAGCTCGCGGAGCGGGAGTTCGCGGACAAGACCTACACGTGGCTGCAGTGGGAGCGCACGAAGAAGGCCGACGGCGAGCGCGCGGCAAACGAGGAGCAGGCGGAGGCGCTGAAGAGCGGCAAGATCCTGATCAAGGACGTGATTGCCGACATCGCGCTGCAGCAGGTGCTGACGCGTCCGCGCGAGTTCGACGTGATCGCGACGCTGAACCTGAACGGCGACTACCTCTCCGACGCGCTCGCGGCGCAGGTCGGCGGCATCGGCATCGCACCGGGCGGCAACATCAATTATCTGACCGGCCACGCGGTGTTCGAGGCGACCCACGGCACCGCGCCGAAGTACGCGGATCTCGACAAGGTGAACCCGGGCTCGGTGCTGCTGTCCGGCGAGATGATGCTCCGCTACATGGGCTGGACCGAGGCGGCCGATTTGATCATCGCCGCGATGGACCGGACGATCGGCCAGAAGATCGTGACGTACGATTTCGCGCGGCTGATGGACGACGCGACCGAGGTGAAGTGCTCGGAATTCGGCGACGCGCTGATCCTCAACCTGTAGCCGCCGGTCAGAACGGATCGCGCCGGAAGAGACGCATGCCGGCGGTGTAGGAGCGGCTGTCCAGCCGCGATCGCCGCGGCGTCGATCGAAGGCGCAGTCGCGGCTGGACAGCCGCTCCTACACCGGCGAGCGGGACGTCTGCTCCAGGCTATGATGAAGCGCGGGCGAAGGCGCGCGTAGCGCCCTGCCCGCCGCCTCGAGCCCTTCGAACAGCCACAGGAGCAGGCACATGGACGCGAAACGAGCTCTGCTGTCGTCGATGGTTGCGGCCACGATCTCGATCGGTGCGGCGTTCGCCGCCTGGGCAGCCAATCCGCAGCTGCCGGGCTCCGCCCGCGAGCAGCAAGCCTGCGCGCGCGGGCAGGCGCAGCTCGACCGCAACGTCGAGACCGTGATCGCCTACTACACGCTCGCGTTCAACGCCGGCGAGCCGCGGCTCGCGGTCGAGAAGTACGTCGGCGTCGACGAGAACGGCAACAAGATCTACACGCAGCACAATCCGTTCGCGGCCGACGGGCCGGAGGCGTTCATCGCGTTCGTCGAATTCTTCAAGGGCATGTTCCCCGACCTGAACGTGCGGATCGTGCGGACGATCGCGCAGTGCGATCTCGTGGTGACGCACGCGCACATCACGACCGGGCCGGACGATCTCGGCAACGCCGCGATGGACGTCTTCAGGCGCGACCATACCGGCCGCATCGTCGAGCACGGGGACGCGGTGCAGCCGGTCGAGCCGAATCCGGCGAACGACAACACGCAGTTCTGACGCTGCGCGGGCGGCGGCCGTGCCCGGCCGCCGCTTCGCTCAGACCGTCTCTGCGGCCGGTGCGCGGAGCGCGCCGTGCTCGGCGGCGTACGCGCGGTAGGCCGCGAGCTCCTGCTCCGCGCGCGCGCGATCCCAGTAGCCGAGCCGCACCAGCCATTCCGCGGCGAGCGGAGCGATGCCGAGGCCGAAGTCCGCGCGCAGACCGAGCATCGTCCGCCGCTGGAGGATGTCGGTCAGCGTCACTGCCCACTCGGCATCGAGCGCGTGCACGAGCTCGGCGGCGAGGAGCGCCCCCGCCCGCTCGGCGCGCGGGCGGAACGCCGGATCCCGAGCGAGCGCCCCGATCGCACCGGCCGCGGCGCCGTACGTGCGCCACAGGCGCGCTGCCTCGTCGGCGCCGAACGCGATGCCGAGCTCCGTCAGCAGCGAATCGCGATCGGCGGCGTCGAGCGCGCCGGGGAACGGCCGGACGCGCGTCGGCGTCCCCGCGCGGCGCGCGCGCGGCGGGGATCGCGGGGAAGATCGCGGCTGGACAGCCGCTCCTACCGGCAGCGAAGATCGCGGCTGGACAGCCGCTCCTACAGGCGGCGAATCCAGTGGGAGCGGCTGTCCAGCCGCGACTCTGCCGCTGCGAAACAGCACCCGCAGCACGTCCTCGGCGACGGCGCGGTGCGTCGTCAGCTTCCCGCCGACGATCGAGTAGAGGCCGCGCAGCCGCTCGTGCGGGCGAATCAAATGCCGCCGGGTGATCGCCCCTTCGGCGCCGCGCGGCGTGTACGGCAGCGGGCGCACGCCGGAGTGCGTGTAGCAGAGCCGCTCGCGAAGCGGTGCCGCGCCGGGAAACACGCGCTCGGTCTCCGCGCAGAGGTACTCGAGCTCGCCGGCGTCGATTCGCGCATCACCCGGGTCGCCGTCGTAGCGGCGATCGGTCGTGCCGATCAGATACAGCCCGTTCCACGGCAGGATGAAGAACGGCCGACCGTCGGCGCCGGCCTCGACGTACAGCCCGTCGGCCGGCGCGCCGGGGAACGGCTCGACGATCAGGTGACTGCCCTTCGTGCCGCCGATCAGCCGCGCGCCGCCCGCGCCGCCGAGCACGCCGTCGACCCACGGCCCTGCCGCGTTCACGACGAGCGGCGCGCGCGCGACGCCGGTCCGGCCGTCGCGCGCGCGCCAGCGCACGCCGGCGACGGTCCCGTCCGCGGCCGCCTCGATCGCGGTCGCGGCCGTGTACGTGCGGACGACGGTGCCGTGCTGGGCCGCGTCGAGCAAGTTCTCGAGCACGAGCCGCTCCGGGAACGCGCAGCGCGCGTCGAAGTAGCGCACGCCGCCGCGGAGACCCTCGGCACGAAGGCCGGGCACGGCCTCGAGCAGCGCCTTCGCGTCGAGCGCGCGATGATCGGGCAGCGCTTTGTCGAACGACAACCAGTCGTAGAGCGTGAGCCCGATGCGGATCTGCCAGAGCGGCCGGCGGTTGCTCGAGTAGACCGGGATCAGGAGCGCGAGCGGCTCGACCAGATGCGGCGCCAGCTTGAGCAGCCGCTCGCGCTCGGCGAGCGACTCGCGCACGAGGCCGAGCTCGCCGTGCTCGAGGTAGCGCAAGCCGCCGTGCACGAGCCGCGACGATGCGCTGCTCGTGCCGCTCGCGATGTCGCCCTGCTCGAGCACGAGCACGCGCAAGCCGTGCAGCGCGGCCTCGCGCGCGACGGCGGCGCCGTTGATGCCGGCGCCGACGACGATCAGGTCGAAACGGGACGCGGGGTCGTCGGCAGCGTCAGGGCCGGGTCTGGCCGCTGCCATGCACGCGGTACTTGTAGCTCGTGAGCTCCGCGGCGCCGACCGGGCCGCGCGCGTGGATCTTGCCGGTCGCGATGCCGATCTCCGCGCCCATGCCGAACTCGCCGCCGTCGGCGAACTGCGTCGACGCGTTGTGCATCACGATTGCGCTGTCGAGCTCGTTCAAGAACCGCTCCGCCGCGGCGGCATCGTCGGTGATGATGGCGTCCGTGTGGGCAGAGCCGAAGCGGCGGATGTGCTCGAGCGCGGCGTCGATGCCGTCGACGAGCTTCACCGCGACGATCGCGTCGAGAAATTCCTTGCCGAAATCGTCGTCCGCCGCGGCCTTCACGCGCGAATCGACCGCCTGCGCCGCGGCGTCGCCGCGCACCTCGCAGCCCGCGTCGAGCAGCGCCTTCACGACCGGCTCGAGATGCGTCGCCGCGCAGGCCCGGTCGACGAGCACGGTCTCCGTCGCACCGCAGATGCCGGTGCGGCGCATCTTCGCGTTCAGCGTGACGCTGCGCGCCATCTCGAGATCCGCCGCCGCATGTATAAAGGTGTGGCAGATCCCTTCGAGGTGCGCCATCACCGGCACGCGCGCGTCCTGCTGCACGCGCGCGACGAGACCCTTGCCGCCGCGCGGCACGATCACGTCGATGAACTCGGTCATCTCGCCGAGCATGATGCCGACCGCTTCGCGATCTTGCGTCGGCACGAGCTGAACCGCGGCTTCGGGCAAGCCGTGCGTCGCGAGCGCACGCGCGAAGCACGCGTGGATCGCGGCACTCGAGCGCGCGCTCTCCGAGCCGCCGCGCAGGATCGCCGCGTTGCCGCTCTTCAGGCACAGCGCGCCCGCGTCCGCAGTCACGTTCGGCCGGCTCTCGTAGATGATGCCGATCACGCCGAGCGGCACGCGCACGCGCTCGATCCGCAAGCCGTTCGGCCGCTCCCAGGATGCGATCACCTCGCCGATCGGATCGGTGAACGCGGCGATCGCGTCGACGCCGGCGGCGGTCGCCTCGAGGCGCTTCGGATCGAGCGCAAGCCGATCGAGCATCGCGGCGGAGAGGCCGCGTGCACGCGCGCCGCGCATGTCCTCCTCGTTCGCCGCGAGGATCGCGTCCGCGGAGCGGCGGATCTCGGCGGCAGCCTCGCGCAGCGCCGCGGATTTCACCTCGGCCGGCGCCCGGGCGAGCAGATCCGCCGCCGCGCGCGCGGCGCGCCCGATCTCCCGCATCGTCGTGCGGAGGCCTGAGGTCGCGTCTCGTTCCACCGTTGCCATGTCGTTTCGGCGCAGAAAGAAATCGGGCACAGATGATCGCATTCCGACCGGGAGATCCCAAGAGGCAGCGGCCGCCTCGGCAGCGGGCCGGGGCGTAGCGCCGCCGGGTATCAGGCTGCCGGGCCCGCCTCGAGCAGCACGAGATCGTCGCGGTGGATCAGCTCGTCGCGGCCGCGGTAACCGAGGGCCTCGGCGATGCTTTCCGTCCGCCGCCCCGCGATCGCGCGCGCCTCCTCGGCCGAATAGGCGATCAGCCCGCGGCCGAGCTCCCGCCCGTCGGCCGTCTGCACGCGGACGGCGTCGCCCCGCTCGAACCGGCCTTCGACGGCCGTTACGCCGGCCGGCAGCAAGCTGCGGCCCCCCGCGAGCGCGCGCGCGGCGCCGTCGTCGACAGTGACCGCGCCCTTCGGCTGCAACGTGCCGGCGATCCACTGCTTGCGCGCGGCCGCGGGTGTCGCGCTCGGCAGGAACCAGGTCGCGAGCGCGCCGCCGCGGAGCGCCGCGATCGGCCGCGCGACCCGCCCGCTCGCGATGCACATCCGGCAACCAGCGCCGACCGCGATTCGCGCGGCATCGAGCTTCGTCCGCATGCCGCCCGAGCCGTGGCTCGAGCCCGGCCCGCCAGCCATGTCCCAGAGCTCGCGCTTCATCTCCGAGACCTCGTCGATGTGCCGCGCGCCGGGATCGGTGCGGGGATCGGCCGTGTAGAGGCCGTCGACGTCGGACAACAGCACGAGGCAATCGGCGGTGATCATCTGGGCGACGCGGGCGGCGAGCCGGTCGTTGTCACCGTAGCGCAGCTCCTCGGTCGCGACCGTGTCGTTCTCGTTCACGATCGGCACGGCGCC
>Ga0079224_100006630_pt1 | contig 15402 bp, 12 predicted proteins | sample Stecom2015_FD_80414 | JGI IMG/M metagenome (GOLD analysis project Ga0079224, IMG submission 80414) | Agricultural soil microbial communities from Utah to study Nitrogen management - Steer compost 2015 | ecosystem: Environmental > Terrestrial > Soil > Agricultural land | place: USA: Utah...
GCAGCAGGCTGCGTCGGGCTACGACCAGTCGGCCTACGGCCAGCAGTACCAGCAGGCCGGGTACACCGCCGGCGACTCCGAGGCGACCCTGGTGCAGCCCGCGGTCTCCGACTCCTCCGGCGGTTCCTACGCGGCGGGTGAGGACGCCCGCTCCGAGGAGCGTGCCGCCCAGGAAGCGATCCAGCACGGCTGGTCGCAGCCCGCGACCGGAGTGGCGGACAGCCAGAGCGGCGGGAACCAGCCCTACGCCGACCCCGGGCAGTACGGGACCGGCGGCTACGCCGCGCCTTCCTCCCCCTCCGGGGGCTACCCCGCTGACCAGCAGCGCTCCGGAACGGAGACCGGTGACCCGTGGTCCGGGCAGTACCGGGACGACAACCGGTCCTGACCCCCCTTCCCCCCGAACACCGACGAAAAGGACGAGGTAATCCCCTGGAGCCGTGTGATCAGACTCGGAATCCTGTTTGTTACATGATATTCAGGGGATTACCAGCTGACGTGGTTGACGTATAGCGGAGACCGCGCGTGTAATTTCTAAGGTGTGATTCCACCCTCCCGGGGGTTGTAATGGGGGGGTACATCCAGGGGGGCAATAGGAGGTGCGCGTGAGCGAGGTTATCCCGCTGGCGCACGGCCCAGGCGAGGATCTGGGCTGGCAGGAGCGCGCGCTGTGCGCGCAGACCGACCCCGAGGCGTTCTTCCCCGAGAAGGGCGGCTCGACGAGGGAAGCCAAGAAGGTCTGCCACTCGTGCGAGGTGCGGGCGGAATGTCTGGAATACGCGCTGGAGCATGACGAACGCTTCGGTATCTGGGGCGGCCTCTCCGAACGGGAGCGGCGCCGTCTCAAGAAGGCTGCCGGGCAGGATTTCGATTTCTCCTCAGAGACGATCTAGGCCACAGCGCGGCACGGTGTGCGTCTCGGTTTTTTTATCCGGGGCGCACGCCTTTTTTGTCAATTGTTTACCTTCCGGGCTTTCCGGGGGAGCGCCGGCCCTCCCGGCGGGGTGCGGGCGGCCCCGCCCCGGCGACCGGGGGATCCTGTGGACAGCGAAGCCGCACGGGGGGTGCGAGTGGCGTATCGTGATCCTCCGATAGCGACCTGACCGCAATGGCCTTTTTGTCCATTTTGCAAACTCCTGAGGCGACCACCAGCAGTGTTACCCCTCGATTCCGCCCGGCACATCGTCACCGCCGTCGTCGTCACCCACGACGGCGCCCGCTGGCTGCCCGAGACGCTGGAAGCGGTCCGCTCCCAGACCCGGCCGGTGCAGCGGGTCATCGGAGTGGACACCGGAAGCCGTGACCGCAGCGGCGCCATCCTCGCCGAGTACATCAACTCCGAGTCGATCCTCACCCTGCCCCGCAACACCGGTTACGGGGAGGCCGTCCAGGCGGCCCTGGACCACCCCCGCTCCCGTTCCCGGCTCGCCGGCGGCGAGGGGAGCGTCGAGTGGATCTGGCTGATCCACGACGACTGCACCCCCGAACCGGACACCCTCGCCCGGCTCCTCGCCGCGGCCGACGACAACCCCCGCGCCGCCGTCCTGGGCCCCAAGCTCCGCGACTGGTTCGACCGCAGACTCCTGGTGGAGGTCGGCGTCACCATCGACGGCGCGGGACGCCGGGAGACCGGACTGGAGACCTCGGAGTTCGACCACGGACAGCACGACGGCACCCGCCAGGTCCTCGCGGTCTCCAGCGCCGGCATGCTGATCCGCCGGGACGTGTGGGAGGAACTCGGCGGATTCGACCGCTCCCTGCGACTGTTCCGCGACGACATCGACTTCTGCTGGCGGGTGGGCGGCGCGGGCCACCGGGTCCTCATCGTCACCGACGCCGTCGCCTACCACGCCGAGGCCGCCGCACGCCGTCGGCGCCGCATCCACGCCACCAGCGACCACCCGCGCCGCATCGACCGGCGCAACGCCCTCTACGTCCTCCTCGCCAACCTGCCCGCGGGGGCGATGCTGGCCGCGCTGCTGCGCAACTCCTTCGCCTCGGCCCTGCGCGTGCTCACCTACCTGGTCGCCAAGCAGCCCGCCAACGCCCTCGACGAGGCGGCGGCCATCACCTCGGTGTTCTTCGTGATGCCGTTCCGGCTGCTGCGGGCCAGGATCAGACGGCGCAGGGGACGCCGCCGCACCTACAGCGCGATCCGGCCGTTCATGGCGCGCGGCGTGGCGCTGCGCCAGTTCACCGAGGCCGTGGCCAACCTGCTCAGCGGCGACCCCACCCCCCTGGACGGCGCGGGACGGCACCAGGCGGTCACCGTGGCCCCCCGGGCCGAGGACGACGACGACCCGCTGCGCGACGACACCGGGCTGCTGCGCCGGGCCATCACCAACCCCGCCGTGCTGCTGATCACGGGCCTGACCGTGGTCTCCCTGGTCGCCGGACGCTCCCTGCTGCTGGGCGACCGGCTCGCCGGAGGCGCCCTGCCGCCCGTGTGGGGCAGCGCCTCGGACCTGTGGGCGATGTACCTGGCCGGCTGGCACGGCGTCGGGGTCGGCTCCGACGCCGTGGCCCCGCCCTACCTCGCCGTGCTCGCGCTGCTGTCCACCCTCGCCCTGGGCAAGCCGTGGCTGGCGGTCCTCGCGATCCTGCTCGGCTGCGTGCCGCTGGCCGGGTTCACCGCCTACCAGCTGGCCCGCCGGGTGCTGCGCTACCGCCCCGCCCAACTGTGGATGGCGGCCTCCTACGCGCTGCTGCCCGTGGCCACCGGGGCGATCTCGCAGGGACGCGTCGGCACCGCACTGGTCCACGCGCTCTTCCCGGTCCTGGGCCTGCTCGTCACCAGCGTGCTCACGCTCAACCCGCGCCGGTCCCGCCGCGCGGCCTGGGCGCTCGGCCTCGTCCTGGCCCTGCTCATGGCGTTCGTGCCGTTGGTGTGGGTGCTGTCGCTGGTCACCGGGGTGCTCATCGCGGTCGCCTTCGGACACGTCGGCCGCCGCCTGCGCGTCAGCCTGGCCATCAGCCTGGCCACCCCGCTGGTGCTGCTGCTGCCGTGGACGCTGGAGCTGTTCCGCCGCCCGTCGCTGTGGCTGCTGGAGGCGGGGATCAACCGCTCCGAGATCGTCAACCCGCGGCTGTCCGCCGAAGCCCTGCTGCTGCTCTCCCCCGGCGGTCCCGGGACCCCGCCGCTCTGGGTCACCGGCGGGTTCGTCGCCGCCGCGCTGTGCGCCCTGCTGCTGCGCCGCAACCGGATGCTGGTGGCCGTCGGCTGGTGCGTCGCCCTCTTCGGCATCCTCATCGCCATCCTGGTCAGCCGGCTCCCGCTGTCGCTGTCGGCGACCGAGGACGCCACCCCCTGGCCCGGGGTGGCGCTCGCCTTCGCCTCCACCGCCGTGCTGCTGTCGGCGGCCACCGCCGCGCAGTCCTTCAGCGACCTGTGGCGGCTGGGCTGGCACCGCAGGCTGTTCGCGGCGACGGTGGCGCTGCTGGCGCTGACCACGCCGGTGTCGGCGGCCGGACTGTGGATGTGGCACGGCGTGGAGGGGCCGCTCACCGGGAACGCCCCGCCCTCCCTGCCGCCCTTCCTGGAGTCGGTGAGCGCCGACGGCACCCAGCCCCGCACCCTGGTCATCGCCCCCCGGGAGGACGGGGCGGTCAGCTACACCGTGCTGCGCGGACGCCCGCCCCGCCTCGGCGAACCCCAGATCCCCCCCGATCCGGCCGTCGACGCCCGCCTCGGCGAGGTCGTGGCCGCGCTGGTGGCCGGACGCGGCGGCGACGAGGCGGCGGCGCTCGCCGACTTCGGCATCCGCTACCTCGTGGTCCCGGCCCCCGCGGTCGGCGACTCGGTGGACCGCACGCTGGTGGACACCGTCGACGCCCTGCCCGGCCTGGAACGCCTCCAGCTCACCGAGGACTTCGCGCTGTGGCGGCTGCTGGAGGAGACCGGGCGGCTGCGCATCGCCCCGCCGGAGGAGGACGCCGAACCGATCGTGCTCGAATCCGGTCCCGTGGAGGCCGCGGTCGACATCCCCTCCGGTCCCGAGGGGCGCCGCCTGCTGCTGGCCGAACCCGCCCGGAGCGGCTGGCGGGCGACCCTGGACGGCGCCGAACTCACCGGTTCCGCCACCGAGTGGGGAATGCAGGAGTTCACCCTGCCCGCCCAGGGCGGACGACTGATCCTCACCCACACCGGACCGGCCCGCCAGATCTGGCTCGCCGTCCAGGCGGTCCTGGTCGTCGTGGTGGTGGCCCTGGCGCTGCCCGGCGCCAAGACGGAGGAGGACCTGCGGGAGCAGGCGGCCCAGCCGGCCCTGCGGCCCCGACGGCCGCGCGGCCGCGCCGCCGAGGGGACCCGTCGTGCGGGCCGCGGCCGCCGCGGTCGGCGGCACGGCCGACAGCGAGGAGGACCGTCCAGGTGAGGCTGCTCGTCGAAAACCGCTTCGCACTGCTGTTCTTGGTGGTCGTGGCGCTGGCCGCGCTGTTCGGCGCGGCCCGCCTGTCCGCGGCGGCGCTGCCCGCCCCCGGAGAGGACGCCGAGGAGGTGCTGGCCCCGGTGGAGTCGACCACACGGGTGTGCCCCACCCCCCAGGGGGAGGACCGCCGGACCCTGGTGGCCGGGTACGCCCCCGACCAGGAGGGCGGGACCGCCGACGGCCTCCTGGACGTCGCCCCCAACCTCGCCGACGCCGAGGGCGACCGGCCGGCCCCGGAGGCCGGGCAGCCGTGGCGGCACGAGCCGGAGGAGACCGACAGCGGCACCGTGGTGCGCGCCGAGGGCGCGTTCGCCGCCGGAGCCGAGATCTCCCAGACCACCGCCGGCGACGCCACGGTCACCGAGGTGCGCTGCGCCGAACCCTCCTCCAGCACCTGGTTCGCGGCCCCCGGCGGCACGGAACTGGAGGACCTGCGGCTGCACCTGGCCAACATCGACGAGACGCCGGCCACCGTCAACGTGGACCTCTACGCCCCCGACGGACCCGCCTTCTCCCTGGAGACCCGGGGCGTCACGGTCGAGGGCCGCACGGAGGTGGAACTGTCGGTGCTGCCCCTGGTGGAGCACGCCGAGGCGGTCGTGGTCCACGTGCGCACCAACGCGGGCCGGGTCGCGGCCGCGCTGTACGCGCAGCGCTCCGCGGAGGGCGCCGACTGGGTCCCCGCCACGGCCGCCCCCGCCACGAGCCACGTCGTCCCCGGCGTTCCCGGGGGCGAGGGCAACCGGCGCCTCGTCGTCGCGGCCGTCTCGGACGAGCCCACCACCGCGCAGGTCCGCCTGCTCACCCCCGACGGCGAGGTGACGGCCGAGACGCTGGCCGAGGTGGAGGTGCCCCCGGCGGCGTCGGCCCGGGTGAGCCTGGAGGGCCCCCTGGAGAGCCGGGACGCGACGCTGGTCGTCACCGCCGACCATCCGGTCGTGGTGGGGGTGTCCGTCCGCCGCTCCGACGACGACACCGCCCACACCGCGGCCACCGAACCCCTCACCGTCGGCCACGGCGCCCGCGCGGTCGCCCCGCCGGGCCCCGAGGACGCGGAGAACACCCTGCTGCTGGGCGCCCCCGAGGAGGCGGCGACGGTCAGCCTCACCCCGGTCGCCCCCGACGGGGACCGGGGCGAGCCGCTGAGCGTCACGGTGGAGGCCGGCACCACCGCGGTCCCCGAACTCGACCCCGATGACGGTACGGCCGCCTGGGTGGTCGAGGTCACCGGCGGGGGCCCGCTGTACGCGGCCCGCGTCTTGACGGTGGACGACACGATCAGCGTGCTGCCCCTGCCCCCCGCGCCCGCCCGGGTGCCGCTGCCGCGGGTGGTCGACAGCCTGACCGCCGTGGTGCCCTGACCGGGGCCGTGCCCACGCAGCACAGAGGGGAGCGGCCGCGTCCCTCGCGGCGGCTCCCCTCGGTCAACGAGTCCGGCTACGCTTCGGGGTCGACCGTTTCCGGTTCGAGCCCCAGCAGGTTGGCGACTTCCTCGACCACCGTGTCGTAGACGAGCAGGGCCATCTCCTCGGGGTCCCTGGTGCGGATCTCCACGGGACGCCGGTAGACGATGATGCGTGCCCGTCCCGACCTGGACGTCTCCAACCTGGAGAAGGGTATGCCGTCCTCGGCGGTCACTCCGGGCGGCACTCGGGGCACGTCCTCGACGAGGAATTCAACGTTGGCGAGTTCTCGGGCCCACACCCGCTCCAGGCGTTCGACCGCGTCGAGGACCAGATCGTCGAACACCTGCGCTCTGCTGCGTGTGACCGGTAGTTCCGGAGGCGTCAGTGGGCCTCGGATTCCACGACCCCGGCGGTCCCTGCGTCGTATCCGCCCGGCCTGCGATTGGTTAAGGTGCAAGTGTCGCACACCATCGAGCCTAAGCCATGACCGTCCCGCGGCGCAGCCCCGGGGACATCCCAACGTGTCCGGCTTCGCTCAGGCAGATGTGGACACCGTGCTGCGAAGGTGGCGCAGCGGACAGGAAAGGGATACCGTCTGTCCTCGTGAGCGTTAGCAGACGCTGTTCGCGCACCGCGTGCAGGCAGCCAGCAGTCTTCACGCTCACCTATGTCTACGCGGACTCCACCGCGGTGCTCGGTCCGCTCGCCGCCTACGTCGAACCGCACTGCTACGACCTGTGTGCGATGCACGCCGACCGCCTGACCGCGCCGCTCGGCTGGGAGGTGGTGCGGCTGCCTGCCGACACCTCCACCGGCGGCCCCGGAAGCGACGACCTCGAAGCGCTCGCCAACGCGGTGCGCGAGGCGGGGCGCAGGCCCCCCGCGCCGCAGCAGCCCCCGCCCACCGGCCAGGGAGTCGAGACGGTCCGCCGCGGCCACCTGCGCGTGGTCCGCTCCGAGCCGGTCCGCCCCGAGGAGCGGCCCGACCCCCGGACGCCCCGCCGCCCCTCCCGGGACGTTTGAGTCCCCCCGCGACTGGAGAGGCGGAACAGCAGAGGCCGACAGGGGGCCCGCGACAGGACCGCCGCCGCGGTGCCGATTCGGTCACCCAGCGCGAAACCGGCGTCTTGTACGTTTGACCCTGCGGGCCCACCAGGGTCCGCGCCATTGACCATCGGCCGCATATCGACACCTCCGGAGCTGCTGTGGGTGACCTCGGTCAGATCTTCAAGGCATACGACATCCGGGGCGTCTTCCCCGAAACGCTCGACGCGGACGTCGCGCGGGCAGTGGGGGCGGCGTTCGCGCACGTCGTCGACGGCGACGAGATCGTCGTCGCGTACGACATGCGTCCCTCCTCCCCAGAACTGGCCGCGGCGATCGCCGAGGGCGCCAGCGCCCAGGGACGCGACGTGATCATGGCGGGCCTCGGCTCGACCGACCTGCTCTACTTCGCCTCGGGCCAACTGGGTGTGCCCGGGGCCATGTTCACCGCCAGCCACAACCCCGCCCAGTACAACGGGATCAAGATGTGCCGTGCGGGGGCCGCGCCGATCGGCGCGGAGTCCGGGCTGGCGCAGATCCGCGAACTCGCGGAGAAGGGCGTTCCCGCCCACGACGGCCCCGCCGGGACGATCACCGAACGCGACCTGCTCGCCGACTACGCCGCGCACCTGCGCTCCCTGGTGGACCTGTCGGGCATCCGCCGGCTCAGGGTCGTGGTGGACGCGGGCAACGGGATGGGCGGCCACACCGTGCCCGCCGTCCTGGGCGACCAGCTGCTGGACGCCCTGCCGCTGGACATCGTCCCGCTCTACTTCGAACTGGACGGCACCTTCCCCAACCACCCGGCCAACCCGATGGACCCCGCCAACATCGTCGACCTCCAGGCGAAGGTCCGCGAGACCGGGGCCGACATCGGCCTGGCGTTCGACGGGGACGCCGACCGCTGCTTCGTCGTGGACGAGCGCGGCGAGCCCGTCCCGCCGTCGGCGATCACCGCGCTGGTCGCGGTGCAGGAACTCGCCAAGGAGCCGGGCGCGACCATCATCCACAACCTGATCACCTCCAAGGCGGTCCCCGAGATCGTGGCGGAGCACGGCGGCGTCCCGGTGCGCACCCGGGTCGGACACTCCTACATCAAGGCCACCATGGCCGAGACGGGGGCGGTCTTCGGCGGCGAGCACTCGGCGCACTACTACTTCCGGGACTTCTGGCGGGCCGACACCGGCATGCTCGCCGCGATGCACGTGCTGCGGGTGCTGGGCTCCGACCACCGGTCCCTGTCGGAGATCACCGCCGAGTACACCCGGTACGCGGCCTCCGGGGAGATCAACTCCGAGGTCGCTGACCAGGCCGAGCGCACTGCCGCGGTGGAGGCGGCCTTCGCCGGGCGCGAGGATGTGGTGAGCGTGGACCACCTCGACGGGCTGACGGTGGACCTCGCCTCGGGAGGCTGGTTCAACCTGCGGGCCTCCAACACCGAACCGCTGCTGCGGCTCAACGTGGAGGCCCCCGACGTCGAGTCCATGGCCAAGCTGCGCGACGAGGTCCTGGCGATCATCCGGGCCTGACCGCCGCGCACGGCGTATCCGACAACAGAAGGAAGACCCGAACATGAGCACCAAGATCGACGAGTGGCTGCTGGAGATCCTGGCCTGCCCGCAGAGCAAGGCCCCGCTGCGGCTCGACGAGGAGGCCGGCGAGCTGGTCTGCGACGAGAGCGGCCTGGCCTACCCGATCCGGGACGGGATTCCCGTGCTGCTGGTCGACGAGGCGCGCAAGATCAGATGACGCCGGCGCGGTGCGTCCCACCGGCCCGGGGCGGCCCGCCCCGGGCCGGTCACGCGCACCGAGAGGGGAGCGGGGCATGGCATTCGTGTTCGAGGAGTACCGGCTCGACGACGTGGGCACCGATCCCGCTCTCGACCGGGGCGGCCTGCTGCGCCAGACGGCCACGGCCGCGGCCCAGGTACGCCAGGCCAGGACCGCCGCGGCGGAGTCCGGTCTCGCGGCGCTCGCCGACGACGGGCGGCCGCGTTCCGTGGTGGTCCTGGGCACCGGGGTCGCCGCGTTCGCCGGAGCCGTGCTGGAGACGCTGAGCGGCACGGGCAGCCCGGTCCCGGTGCGCACCGTGACCGGGTACCGGCTGCCCGGCTGGGTGGGGGCGCACGACCTCGTCGTCGCCGTGTCGGCCGGTTCCGGCCGCGAGACGGACCCCACGGTGCGGACGGCGATGGAGGCGGTGCGCCGCGGCAGCCGGTTCGCGGCCGTGGGACCGCGCGGCGGACCCCTGGCCGGGGTCGCCGAACAGGCCCGAGCCCCCCACGTCGCGCTGCCCCTGCCGGGGGAGCCGCGCACCCTGCTGTGGTCCCTCGTCGTCCCGCTGCTCCTCGCCGTGGAGCAGGTCGGGGTCCGGGTGGCTGCCGACGCCGACCTGGAGGCGACCGCCGCGCTCCTGGAGGACGTCGCGCAGCGCTGCCGTCCCGCCGCCGACGTCTACGCCAACCCGGCCAAGGAGCTGGCGCTGGCGTTCGCCGACGCGCTGCCCGTGGTCTGGGGGGCCACCCCGGTGGCGGCGCTGGCGGCCCGCTGGGCGGCCGCCCAGTTCGCGGCCAACGTCCGCATCCCGGCGCTGGCGGCCGGACAGCCGGAGGCCGTCTGGGCGCAGTCGGCGGTGCCGACCGGACCGCTGGGGGCGGGCGGGCCGCGCAGCATCTTCGACGACCCGGAGGACGAGCGCGGGGTCCGCATGCGGGTCCTGCTGTTCCGGGACGACCAGGCGCTGCCCGAGGAGGCCGCGGACCTCGCGGCGGCCGAACGCGCCGCCGAGGAGGCGGGGGTGCGGGTGAGCGAGGTCGCGGCACAGGGCGCAAGTCCGATGGAACGGTTGGCCGGTTTGATCGCTCTAACCGATTACGCCACTCTGTATCTCGCAGTGGCTTATGCCGTGGAACCCCTAACAAATACTCTGGTCGTGCGCTAGCGACACCACGACCGTTCTGGAGGAGATCGATGCCCGGTCCCGAATCGCTGCAGCCGAACGACCCCACCTCGTTCGGTCAGTACAGCGTGATTGGACGCCTGGGGCGCGGGGGCCAGGGAATCGTCTACCTTGCTCGCGACTCCGATGGACAGAAATACGCGGTCAAGGTGCTCAACGAACAGTGGTCGCAGGATGCTGACCTGCGCAAACGGTTCGAGAAGGAGGTTCGGGCCGCACAGAAGGTGGCCTCCTTCTGCACCGCCGCGATCCATGAGGCCAACCTCGACGCCGAACCCCCGTACGTGGTCAGCGAATACGTGGAGGGACCGGACCTGCAGGAGGCGGTGTCCAAGGAGGGGCCCCGCAAAGGGGCGGCCCTGCAGCGCCTGGCCATCTCGACGGCCACCGCGCTGGTCGCCATCCACCAGGCGGGGATCGTGCACCGCGACTTCAAACCCGGCAACGTGCTGCTGGGGCCCGACGGCCCCCGGGTGATCGACTTCGGCATCGCCCGGGTCACCGACAGCACCGCGACGGTCACCAACTCGATCGTCGGCACCCCGTCCTACATGGCGCCGGAGCAGATCGCGGGCAAGAACATCACCGACAAGGTGGACGTGTTCGCCTGGGGGTGCGTCATGGCGTTCGCCTCCACCGGGAACGCGCCTTTCGGGGCCGACAGCGTCCCGGCGGTGGTGCACCGGGTGGTCAGCGCGCCTCCGGACATCAGCGAGGTTCCCGAGCAGTTGCGGGAGATCGTCGCCGAGTGCCTCGACAAGGACCCCGACCGGCGGCCCACCGCCAAACAGCTGCTGATGCGGCTGCTCGGCCACGACACCGTGGACGAGGCGAGCGTCCCCACCTCGCAGGCGGTCGCCGAGGGCGAGCAGCTGGCGGTCGGCCCGACGGCTCCGAGCGGCCCGCAGTACCCGGTCCGTCCGCCGAGCGCGAGCGGCCCGCAGACCCCCTTCCCCCACCAGCTGCCTCCCGGGCTGCGCACGCCGCCGCACACCGGTCCGCAGCAGTCCCCCGGCTACACCCAGCCCCCGCGGCCGATGCACAACCCCACCATGACCGGGGGCGTGCCTCCGAACCTGACGGGCGGCCTGCCCCCCACCATGTCGCAGCACCCCCCGCTCAACGCCCCCGGCCAGGGCTACCGCGCCCCTATGGGAGGGTCGCAGAACCAGCGGGCGGACGACCCGGTGCTGGCCCAGGGATGGGTGCTGCCCGCCGTGATCGTCACGATCATCGTGCTGCTGCTGATCCTGCTGCTGACGGCGATCGCACAGGGCTGAACCGGCCCCTCCGGCCGGGACCGTCCGGTCCCGGCCGGAGGGGCCGGACGGTCCCGGGAGCGTTCGGGCTCACGCCATGACCGAGGTCAGGCGGTTGACCGCACGGGAGATCGACTCGTCGGACAGCGCCGCCACCTCGGGCCACCGCTCGTCGACGCTGTCGGATGAGAGAAGAGTCACACAGTCGGTCGAGGCCAGGTCGAGTGCGTCCTCGACGCCGCCGGGAGAGTCCACCAGGGCGTCGGCGGTGACCGCGAGCACACCGGTGGCGGGGGCGCCGACCCCCCGCACGGTGAGCAGCAGCCGCAGCGTGCTGTCGGTGCAGTCGGCCTCCAGGCAGACCCACCAGGACGGGCCGCCGCGGGCGAGCAGCGCGCGGTCGGCGGCCAGGTCCATCCGGGACCGGTGCTCCCCCACGTCGGCGGTGTCCCCGGAGGTCACCCGCACCCTGGTGGCCGGGTCGAGTTCCCGCAGCAGCATCGCCAGCGCGGGGGCGCGCCGGCGCAGGTACTCCAGCAGCCTCCGGTGCACGGCGCGGGCCAGCGCCCGACCGTGTTCGACGGATCCTCCGACGTCGGCGGCGGCCCAGCTCAGCTCTCCGCGCATGACCGCGACCTGCAGTTCGGCGAAGAGGCGGACCAGTTGGACGAGCCGCTCCTGCGGCTGCGGGGCGCGCTGCCGGGGCAGCCGTACCGAGACCGGCCGGTGGTCGGCGATCAGCGGCGGGTGGTTGGCGCGCATGAGCGCCAGCGAGGCCACGGCCCACGGCAGCGGATCGGTTCCCGGTGCGGGCGGCTCGGCGCCGCCGTCCGCCGGCAGCGCCCGTTCGGCGCACAGGTAGACCAGGGCGGCGCGGACGACCGGGTGGGTCCACACCGCCGTGGCCTCGGCCAGGCAGGCCGCCAGGCGCTCTCCCAGGCCGGGCGCGGAGCGCCCGGTGAGGGAGCGCGCGACCCCGTCGAGGTAGGCCGCGGACCGGTCGTCCCCGGTCCGGCACGCCTCGGCGAGGGAGGTGAGCGTCCGCTCCTCCTCGCCCAGCCGTTCCCGGACCGCCGGGGCCAGCGAGTCGTCGCTGTCGAAGCCGTCGTGCGCCAACCGCTCGGCGGCCTCCGCGGAGACGGGGAGGCGACCCCGCAGGGCGCGCAGTTCCAGGATGTGCCTGCGGAACAGGCGGGCCCGGTGGGCGGACCACTGGCGGCCGGGAAGTCGTCCCTGGTTCCCGATCCACACCTCACGCAGCCGGTCCAGTTCGGCGAGCCGGACCCGGAGGTCGTGCGGGAGGCGGTCCGGGGCCGGTTCAAGGTCGCTAGGCGCACTCACATGACACACCGTTACCCGTTGGGAACCGGCAAAACCTCACCGATGCGGACCGACGGTCCGAGAAGCGGAGAAATCCTGCCGATCAGGGATGCGTCCCGGTGCGCGGCCGTGGTCGGCCGGCAGCGGAGGCCCGGTGCCGCAGTGGAAGCGCCCGCGCCGCCGTCCGCTGCCCGCCCGCCCCGCGCACTCGTAGACTGCTGAGCGGCATCCTTCAGGACTGGAGTTAAGACACATGGCATTCGACTTCAAGGTCGCCGACCTCTCCCTGGCCGAGTTCGGCCGCAACGAGATCCGCCTCGCCGAGCACGAGATGCCCGGGCTGATGGCCGTCCGCGAGGAGTTCGGCCCCCAGAAACCGCTCAGAGGCGCGAGAATCATGGGCTCGCTGCACATGACCGTCCAGACCGCGGTCCTGATCGAGACCCTCGTGGAACTGGGCGCCGAGGTGCGCTGGGTCAGCTGCAACATCTTCTCCACCCAGGACCACGCCGCCGCTGCCGTCGTCGTCGGCCCCGACGGGACGCCCGACGACCCCCGAGGGGTGCCGGTGTTCGCCTGGAAGGGCGAGACGCTCGAAGAGTACTGGTGGTGCACCGACCAGGCGCTCACCTGGCCCGACGGCGAGGGCCCGAACATGATCCTGGACGACGGCGGCGACGCCACGATGCTCGTCCACAAGGGCGCCCAGTACGAGAAGGCGGGCGCGGTCCCCGACCCCGCCACCGCCGAGAGCGAGGAGTTCCGCGTCTTCCTGGAGCTGCTCCGGAAGAACCTCGCCGAGAACCCCCGCAAGTGGACGGAGATCGCCTCCCGGATCAAGGGGGTGACCGAGGAGACCACCACCGGCGTGCTCCGGCTCTACGAGATGCAGCGCGAGGGCACCCTGCTGTTCCCGGCGATCAACGTCAACGACTCCGTCACCAAGAGCAAGTTCGACAACAAGTACGGCTGCCGCCACTCGCTGGTCGACGGCATCAACCGCGCCACCGACGTGCTCATCGGCGGCAAGGTCGCGGTCGTGGCCGGATACGGCGACGTCGGCAAGGGCTGCGCGGACTCGCTGCGCGGCCAGGGCGCCCGCGTCGTCGTCACCGAGATCGACCCCATCTGCGCGCTCCAGGCCGCGATGGACGGCTACCAGGTCACCACGCTCGAAGACGTCGTCGAGACCGCCGACATCTTCATCACCGCCACCGGCAACCGCGACGTCATCACCGCCGACCACATGGCCCGGATGAAGCACCAGGCCATCGTCGGCAACATCGGCCACTTCGACAACGAGATCGACATGGCGGGGCTGGCCGCGATCCCCGGCATCGAGAAGATCGAGATCAAGCCGCAGGTGCACGAGTGGCGCTTCCCCGACGGGCACTCCATCATCGTGCTGTCCGAGGGGCGCCTGCTCAACCTGGGCAACGCCACCGGCCACCCCAGCTTCGTGATGTCCAACAGCTTCACCAACCAGGTGATCGCGCAGATCGAGCTGTTCACCAAGACCGACCAGTACCCGATCGGCGTGCACGTGCTGCCCAAGCACCTCGACGAGAAGGTCGCCAGGCTGCACCTGGACGCGCTCGGCGTGAAGCTGACCACGCTCACCAAGAAGCAGGCCGACTACATCGGCGTGGACGTCGAAGGCCCCTACAAGCCCGACCACTACCGCTACTGACCCGCTGCCGGGCCGGCGCCGTGCGGGGTGCCCGCACGGCGCCGGCCGCCGCCCTCACCCGCCGACCCGGTCGAGGACGAAGGCGAAGAGGAAGCCGACGGCCGTGATGAGTCCGGTGAGGACGTGGGTGCGCTCGAACGCCTCCGGGATCATGGTGTCGGCGATCATCGTCAGGATCGCGCCGGCCGCGACGGCGGTGATGGCCGCGACCATGCCCGGTGACGCGTCGTCGAGCACCAGGTTGCCGACGAGGGCGGCCAGGCCGCTGACGACGGCGATGCCGCCCCACACCCCGAAGACGTAGCCCGCGCTCCGGCCCGCTCTCCGCATGCCGACGGAGCTCGACAGCCCCTCGGGAAAGTTGGAGACGAAGACCGCGGCGAGCACCGTCGTCCCGATCCCGCCGTCGAACAGGGACAGGCCCAGCACCACCGATTCGGGCACCCCGTCCAGCAGCGCGCCGACGGCGATGGCGAGCCCACTGCCCTGCGCCTGGGCCTCGGACGGCTGCCGACCGCCGGACCGCTTGCGGTGCTGGGCGCCCCGCCGGGCGAGGAGCGCGTTGGCCGCCACGTAGCAGACCGCGCCCACGAGGAAGCCGAGCACCGTCGGGGCGAGGCCGCCGGAGCGCTCCGCCTCGTCGACGAGCTCGAACGCCATCGCGGAGACGAGCACCCCCGCGCCGAAGGCCATGACCCCCGCGACGACCGGCGCGGGAACCCGGACCCACCAGCCGGCCGCGGCCCCGAGCACCAGGGAGCTGCCCGCCAGCAGCCCCCACCCTCCCGCTTCCGCCCACAGCGGCATCGTCACCACCTCCACCGGACAGCCTCTGCCCAGGCCGGAGGGGCGCTACTCCCACGCGCCGGAAGGGGTCAGTCCTGGTGGGGAGCCTGGAGCCGGGCGAGCCGCTCCTCCTCGCGCCGACGGCGTTCGGCCAGCACCGCGGCCAGGAACTCGGGCGGGCTGGCCTGCGGGGGCGGCGGCGGGGCCACGTACCGGGAGACGGCGTCGGCCAGCCAGAGGCCCATCTCGTAGCGGGTCCGGGCGTCGAAGGCGGTGTAGCGCGTCAGGTACTGGTGGACCGTCGCGGCGACGTCGGCGGGCAGCCGGGACAGTTCGGCCACGCGGGCCCAGCCCGTCATGGGCGGCGGCATCTCCACGACCGCGGCGGGGCGGTGGCCGGTGCGCTCCTGCACCACGACCGTGCCCGCCAGGAAGTCGCCGACCCGGCGGCCCTGCCGGTTCAGCAGTGAACTGGCCAATGCCACCAGACCGCTGGTCAGCCAGAACTCCA
>Ga0079224_100006631_pt1 | contig 15399 bp, 18 predicted proteins | sample Stecom2015_FD_80414 | JGI IMG/M metagenome (GOLD analysis project Ga0079224, IMG submission 80414) | Agricultural soil microbial communities from Utah to study Nitrogen management - Steer compost 2015 | ecosystem: Environmental > Terrestrial > Soil > Agricultural land | place: USA: Utah...
AGCGACCGGCTGCTGGACTTCACCGCCTACCGGCTGGCCGACGGGGCCGCGTTGTGGCAGGCGCACGGCACCGACGGGTACGTCTGGCAGGGCGTACCCGTGCTGTGGCGGGACGGGAGGGACAGCACCTTCCAGACCAATGTGCTCGACCTCGCCACCGGGCGGGTGGTGTGGCAGGGAGACGGTGGCCTGGCCGCGACCACCGCCGACCGGCTGGTGCTGGTCCGGGACCCCACTCAACAAGCGCCGGGGGACGCCGACGAGGTGCGGTGGCCGCCGCTGCTGCTGGAGGTGGTGGACCGCGCCACCGGCGAGGTGGTGCTGCGGCTGGACCAGGTACGCCAGTGGGCCGTCTCGGAACCGCCAGCCGGTCCGGCCACCCTGATCACCGCCGCCGCCGGTCGCCCGGTCACCTCCTACGACCTGGCCACCGGCGAACCGTTGGCGGCCTCGCCAGCGGTGGAACTGGGCCCGGACGGCGCGCTGACCGCCGCCGGGGACGTGCTGCTGGTGCAGCCACGGGAGGCGGAGCCGGACTACGTGGCCTACGACGCCCGCACTCTCACGCCGCGGTGGCGGGGAGACCCGCGCACCCAGATCTGGTCGATCGAGTCCTGCGGCCCGGTGCTGTGCACATTTGACGGCCGGCTGGCGGCGGTGGACCCGGCCACCGGTGAGCCGGTGTGGTCGGCGCGGAGGTTCTCCGACGAGCGCTTCGTCGCCTACCAGCCGGGCCCGCCCTGGCCGCCGGGCTACCTCCTGGTCGAGCCGCGGGACCGGTTCCTGGTCCCGGAACTGCCCATGGCGCTGGTGCGGGCCGCCACCGGCGAGGTGGTGGCGGAGTATCCGGGGTGGACGCTGCCGACCAGCATGGTTTCCCGGCGGGACCGGGCCGCCGGCGGCCAGGCGCGGCACGCCGGCCCGATGCTCCAGCGCTATGAAGGGCCGCGGAACGCGCGGCAGCGGCCCGAATGCACACCGGTCCCGCCGGGCCACACCTGGTTCGCCCGGCTGCACTTCGACCCGGTACGCCTGGAGGTGCTCGGCGCGGTCGAGGGTGGTCTCTACGGCTGCCAGGCGGCGGGCGACTATATCGCTTGTCCCGAGGTGGAGACGGTGCGGGTCTGGCGGACCCGGTGACCCGGCCGCGGTGCCGGTGAGGTCCAGCCGGCGCCGGCCCGATGCCCGGCGCCGCCGGCACGCACCGGGCGTACCGTGGGGTCGTGGCGATGTCACTGGCGATCTCACCCTGCCCCAACGACACGTTCGTGTTCCACGCGCTGGTGCACGGGCTGGTGCCCGGTGCCCCGCCGGTGGACGTGACCTACGCCGACGTGGACGTCACCAACTCCGCCGCCCGCGGCGGCGCGTACGACCTGGTCAAGGTGAGCTACGCCGCGCTGCCCTGGCTGGGCGACGACTACGCGCTGCTGCCCTGCGGCGGCGCCCTCGGCCGCGGCTGCGGGCCGCTGCTGCTGGTCCGCGGCGACGACCCTCCCGCAGGCCCGCGCCGCCAGCGAGGCGCCGCGGAGCAAGCCGAGCGGTCAAGCGGCGCGCTGGACACTGCTGATGACACCATCACGCTGGCGATCCCCGGCGAGCGCACCACCGCGTACCTGCTGTTCCGGCTGTGGGCCGAGCAGGCCGGCGGCTGGCCGGCGAAGGTGGAGGTGGTCCCCTTCCACGAGATCATGCCCGGGGTGGCCGCCGGTCGCTTCGACGCCGGCCTGGTCATCCACGAGGCGCGCTTCACCTACCCCCGGTACGGGCTGCGGGAACTCGTCGACCTCGGCGCGTGGTGGGAGCGCGACACCGGCCTGCCGATCCCGCTCGGTGCGATCCTCGCCCGCAAGGCGGCGGTGGACCCGCAGCGTGCCGCCGAATGGGTACGCGAGTCGGTGCGGGCCGCGTGGGCAGATCCGGCGGCCAGCCGCGAGTACGTGCTGGCCCACGCCCAGGAGATGGAGCCGGACGTGGTGGACCGGCACATCGACCTCTACGTCAACGAGTTCACTCTGGACCTGGGGGAGCAGGGCCACGCCGCGGTGGCGGAACTGCTCGGCCGGGCCGCCGCGCTGCGGTGACTCAGGTCATCCGGCTCGCGGCACCAGGAGCGGCGGGGGCGAGGCGAGCGGCAGTTCGTCGACCGCCTCGGGTTCACCGGCGAGCGCCCCGCGCGGTGCCAGCCACACCAGACTGTCGGCGGTGGCCAGCACCGCCTCGTCGGCCGTTGGCCAGACCGGTGGCACGCCGGCCGCCGGGGTACCGGCCAGCGGGATGACGGCGACCGGGTCGACCCGGCCGGCTCCGGCCGGCGCGGGCCGCTCCCCGAACACCGCCGGCACGTCCACCACCACCACCGAGGAGGAGACGGAGCCGGGCGTACCCGGTGCCGCCGCGGCGCTGGCGACCAGCCACCGCCCGTCCGGTGCCGGCGAGGCCGCGCCCAGTTCCGGCAGGTCGGCCGGGCAGGCCCGGGCGGTCACCTCCAGGCCGCTGGCCACCCGCAGGCGGACCAGGCAGGGCCGGGTCTCGCCCGGGCGCGGGAGCGCCAGGCCGATCGCCGTCGCATCGGGTGCCACGCCGAAGACCCGCGCCACGCCGGTGGTCCAGTCCGGGCGGTAGTCGCCGCTCTCCGGCTGCCACACGTCCCAGGCCGCGCCGCCGTCGCGGGCCAGCAGCACCGCGTCCCCGAGGAAGCCAACCGGCTCCACACCGCCGTCCGGGACGCCGGTGTCGGCCTGTTCGGTCACCTCGCCGGTGCCGGTCAGGACCGCCACCGAGAGGGTCGAGCGCTCCCGCCAGGCCACCCGGCCCGGGCCCAGCACGATCGTGTCCATGCCGGACAGCACGGCCACCGGCTCGGCGTCGGGCGCCACCCACCACAGATCGGCGGCGCCGGCGCCGCCGTCGACCACCGCCCAGCCCTCATCCAGGCGGTACGCGGCGGCGATCTCCGTCACCGGTTCGAGGCTGCGCACCGCCCCCTCCAGGGTGACCAGCAGGGCCGGCTGCTCGGCTCCGTCCACGGCGACCAGATCGAGCGCGAGGTCGGCGGCGAGAGCCATCTCCGCGGCGAGGGGATCACCGGCGGTCGGGGTAGGTTCCGCGGTGGCGGGGTGCGGGTCCCCGAAGAGGGTGGTGTAGGACGGGGCTTCGCTGACACCGCCGGGCAGGCCGTAGGTCATCAGGACTCCGGCGGCGGTGACCACCGCGCTCAGCGTCCCGGCGACGCCCAGCACCCGCCGGCGGCGGCGCGCCCGCCGCCCCTTGGCGATCGCCACCGCGGCGAAGTCCACGCCGGAGGAGCGCACCCGGTCCGCCTGGCCGGCGAGGGCACGGCGGATCTCGCTCTCCCACACATCCGGTTCCGCCACGCCGTAGAGACGCGCCGATGCCTCACCGTGGTTGTCATCACCACGGCCGCGGGACCCGGGTCGGGCCACGGTGCTTCCGCCCTACGCCGGCCCGCCCGGCCCGGCGGCGGAGGTCGCGGGATCCAGCAAGGGCGCCGCCGCGGGCCGCTGCTCGGGGACGGTCGAGGCGGGGCGGCGGGCCGACCGCGGCGAGGTTGGCGGGATCTGACCGGCCTGCGGTGCCGGTGCGGCCGGGCCGGGCGCCGGGTGCGCCCGCCGCGAGGCGTGCGGCGAGACCGCGCGATGCCCCGCCGGCGGGTGCGCCGACCGCCGGTTCACCGCCCGCGGCGACGCCACCCGCGGCACCGTGGCGGCCGGGCCGGGCGCCGGGCGTACCGGCGCGGCCGGTAGCGGGGGTAGCCCGGCCGCACCCGCCGGTACCACGCCCTCGGCCCGCAGTTTCTTGCGCAGGGTGGCCAGTGCCCGGGCGGTCTGGCTCTTGACCGTGCCCGGCGAGATCTCCAGCAACTCGGCGGTCTGCGCCTCCGAGAGGTCCTCGTAGTAGCGCAGGACCAGCACCGCCCGCTGCCGCACCGGCAGCGCCCGCACGTGCCGCCACAGCAGGTCCCGCTCGACCGTCTCCTCGTGGCGGTCCGGCCCCGGCTGCTCCGGCAGGTGCTCGGTCGGCCGCTCCCCGTGCCAGCGGCGCCGGCGCCAACTGGTCGCGGTGTTGACCAGCACCCGCCGCGCGTACGGCTCGATCGCCTCGATGCCGCCATGCCGCAGCCAGGCCAGATAGGTCTTGGTCAGGGAGGTTTGCAGCAGATCCTCCGCGCTGGCCCAGTCGCCGGCGAGCAGGTACGCGGTGCGCAGCAGCGCGCCCGAGCGGGCCGCGACGAAGTCGCGGAACTCCTCCTCCAGGCTCGACACCGGCGCCACTTACACCGCCCTTTCACCTGACCGGCGTGACCCGGTCAGCCTGTCACAGCCGATCCGGGGCCGCCACCCGCGCGCTACGAGTCGCCGGGTCGCTGACCCTCCTCCTCACCTTCCTCGCCGCCGCCCATCCGGGCCTCCACCGCCGCCGGCTCGTACATCTCCTCCACCACCCGCAGGTACAACTCGTTCGGGTTCGGCAACTGCGCGACCTCGCGCAGCGCCTGGTCCTGACCGGCGGACTCCAGCACGAAGGTGCCGTAGTTCAGCATCCGGCCCAGCGGCGTCTGCTCGTACTTCATGTCCGTCACCCGCAGCAGCGGCATCATGCCGACGTCGCGGTTGATGATGCCCCGGACCACCATCACCCGCTTGTTGGTGAGGATGAAGCGGTCGAAGTGCCAGTCGGCCACCCGCCACCCGACATAGCCCATGACCCCGATCCAGATCATGACCACGGTGAAGGTCAGCCAGGTCCAGGCCCCCCAGTGGACCAGGCTGCCGGCGAGCCAACCCAGCGCGAGAGTGGACAGCACCCCGATGGACAGCGGCTTGGCCAGGTAGATGACGTGCCGGCGCCACTCCCCCCGGTAGCGCTCGGTCGGGAACAGGTACCGCGCCACCAGGTTGCTCGGCTCATCCTCCAGGGGCAGCACCCGGCGGATGCCGGGGGACGCGCCGGTGCCGCCGTCCTGCAGGCCGGCGAGTTCGGCCGGGTCGATCTGCGGCAGCGGGTCTTCCGCGGAGTAGAACGGGTACTCCAGCTCCTCGGTGGCGTACTCGTCACCGTCGCCGCCGCCCTCCGAGACCGGCGCCATCCCGATGATGTGGGTGTCGTCCGGGTGGCCCTGTCCGCCCCGGCCGGCCGCCGGGTTGGTGGGATCGGTGGGGGCCGCGGCCATACTCAGCCGATCAACAGGGACACGAAATCACCGAACCCCTGGGCCATGTTGACCAGCCCTCGACCCAGGGCACGGACCACGTCGGCGGCATCCGATGGGTTGTACGCGATGAACAGAATCAGGAACGCGATGCCGCCCCATAGTAGGATTTTCTTCACCATACGGGTCGGCCTCCTCCCCGCCGCACCGACGCGGCGACGGGCACCGGGCCGACGCGCTCTCGTGGCGGACTGTGGCTTGCTGTCGAGAGTATCAGCGTCTGGAGTCCGGACGCCTCATTGTCATCGTATGTCCTACCCCGCAGGCAGCCCGGCACCCCCGCTCAGGCGGGTGGTGGGCGCGCCGTACACCAGTTCCGGCGGCAGGTAGTCCACCAGGTCCTGCAACGAGAGGTCCTCCGCCAGCAGGTAGCCGGCGCTGGCCGGCCAGGTCACCGCGACCAGCCACAACCCCCGCGCCTCCCCCACGTAACTGCTGCACTCCGGCGCCGAAGGGACCGACCACAGCGGGATGGGGTGCCGGCCGGCGCGCAGCTTGGCGTGCGCCGGCTGGCCGCGCATGGCCTCGGTGAGCAGCCAGCCGGGGTCGCGACCGCCCAGGCCCGCGTACCGGTCGGCCAGCCCGGTGCCGGGCACCTCGGCCACCAGCAGCAGGTCGGCCGGCCCGCCGGTGAGCGGCGCGGGTCCGGTGGTGGCGAGGACGCTCGCCCGGGCCCCGGAATGATCGTCGCCGACCCAACCCACGCCGGTCACGGTCCAGTGCTCCGGTAGCGGCCACGGGCACCACAGCGGCACCGGCCGCTGGTCGCGGGCGAGCGTGGCCGCGGCGGCGTGGAGGATGTCGCCGTTGATGTGGGCGGGCAGGTGCAGCGGCGGCCCCGGGCCGCACCGGTCACACCGCCACTCGGTGTGCATCAGATCGGGCGGTCGTACCGGACCACCGCAGCGGGGGCAACTCACCGTCACGCCCACAGGGCCTACGGTGCCATACTCGACGGGCGTTTGGTTCGAACCTGGCGACCCAATTCCGCCGCCCATATTTCCTGAGCAGGGGGACCCGGTAACGGCCAGACCCTTAACAGGGTCCCCCTGCTCAGGAGCAACCCCTGCACCGGGGACCCCTCTTGGGCACGCGAACCTGAACCGGGCGCCCCTGCTCAACCTGGAGCCTTGACTGGGCGCCCCTGCTCAACCAGGAGCCACCAACAGGGGAGCCCTATGAGGGCGGGGGCGGCCCGGCGTGGGCACGGATCCAGGCGTGCATCGCGATCCCGGAGGCGACCCCGGCGTTGATCGACCGGGTGGAGCCGTACTGGGCGATGGAGTAGAGCCGGGCGCAGGCGGCGCGCGCCGGCTCCGACAATCCCGGTCCCTCCTGCCCGAACAGCAGCACGCACCGGCGGGGCAGCGGCGCCGACTCCAGCGGCGCGCTCCCGGGCAGGTTGTCGATCCCGATCAGGGGCAGGCCGGCCGCGTCCGCCCAGTCCCGCAACGCCGCCACCGTGTCGTGGTAGCGGAGGTGCTGGTAGCGATCGGTGACCATGGCGCCACGCCGGTTCCAGCGGCGGCGGCCCACGATGTGAACCTCGCGAGCGAGGAAGGCGTTCGCGGTGCGGACGACGGTGCCGATGTTCAGATCGTGCTGCCAGTTCTCGATCGCGACGTGGAAGTCGTGCCGGCGCTGGTCCAGGTCGGCCACGATCGCCTCCAGGCGCCAGTACCGGTAGCGGTCCACCACGTTGCGGCGGTCGCCGTGGGCGAGCAGGTGCGGGTCGTAGCGCGGGTCGTCCGGCCACGGCCCGGGCCATGGCCCGACACCCACCTCGGGCGCGACCGCGACCTCGGGCGTGCCGGCCTCGGGCGCGACGGCCTCGGGCGCGACGGCCTCGGGCGTGACCGCGACCTCGGGCGTGCCGGGTTCACCCACCCGCACCCCGGCCCGGTCGCAGCGCCGCCCTCATACCAGCGCGGCCGCCAGGTCGTCCAGCAGCGAGCCTCCGGTGGCCGGTGCGCCGGACTGCTCCGGCCGCGGGAAGGCGGCGCGGCACACGCGCACCGCTACCTGCTGCACCCAGTGCTTGTACGCGGCGGCGTCGGCCGGGTCGGCGTGCGCCCGCAGGATGCGGGAGACTCGCCGGCAGTCGGCCAGTACCCGGGCCCGTTCGGTCGGGTAGGACCGCTCCACCTCCGGCTCCGGCTCGGCGTAGATCGCCGCGACCACCGCCCGGACCAGGTCACTGTCGTAGGCGCGGCCGGCGGCGATGGCGTCGAGCCCGGCGAGCCCTTCCGCAACGGTGCAGCGCCGCCCGAAGGTGGCGACCGCCATGATCATCACCTCGGCGGGTAGCCCGGTGAGCCGTTGCCACTCGTCGATCGTGAACGCGCCAGCCGCGGCATGGCTGGGGTGACGGGGGGTAAAGCTGGTGCGGGGCATGGGTTCAGCATATGCCCGCTGCTCGCACATGGTTGGCTGCGCAACCACACTTACCGTATGCCCACGAGAGACTACGCCACGCCACGAGATCCGGCGGCAGTGCTCACATTGCTAGGATTCGCCCCCAGACGGCAATGAGCGGCGGGGCCTTACTGGCTCCCACCGCCCACGCTCTGGTGTGGTGATGATTATTCCGGAGACGAACGGGGAGCAACAGAGGTGGACACCGAGACTCCGGTCACACCGTTGACGACTCCGGTCACCCGCCTGACCGCGCGCGGACGCCTGATCCGGTTGCTGGTCACGGTCTTGGCCGGCGGCCTGTTACTGGCGGGCACGTTCTGGGGCGAGGACGACCACTTCCCGTTCGGCCCGTTCAAGATGTACGCCAGCGCGGTCGATCCAGATGCACCCACTGTGGACACCCGGCTGGAAGCCACCGACGCCACCGGCGCCACGGTGTTGCTCACCGAGCGGAACACCGGGATCCGCCGGGCCGAGATCGAGGGCCAGATCGACCGGTTCCGCACCGAACCAGAGTTGCTGCGGGTGGCCGCCGACGCGTACGCGCGGCGCAACCCGGACGCGCCACCACTGACGGAGATCCGGATCATCATCCGGTGGCATGAGGTACGCGACTTCACGCCCACCGGCGACTGGGAGGAGGAGGTGGTGGCGACGTGGCAGCCGTGACCGGACGCCTGCGGCGGCTCGGCGGCGCGGTGACCAGGTGGCTGACCGAGCCGGTGCCGCTGGGCCGGCTCGCCGCCTTCCGTACCCTGGTCTATTTGTTCGTGATCGCGGACGCGGTGGTGTTCACGCCGTGGGCCCGCGCGCACGCCGACGTACCGGGCGAGTTGTACCGCCCGCTGCTGATCGGGCGGCTGCTGCCGCTGCCCACCCCCACGCCGGCGGTGGTGTGGGGCGTGTTCGCGGCGCTGGTGGCCAGCGCGGCGGTGGCCGCCACCGGGCGGCTGCCCCGGCTGGCGGGTACCGCGGTGGCGCTGCTCTATCTGGAGTGGATGATCATCGCGTTCAGCTACGGGAAGGTCGACCACGACCGGTTCGGCCTGCTGGTGGCGCTGGCGGTGCTGGCCACCGTGGGCCGGGCCCGGCACGGGGACACCGCCCGGTCGGAGGCGGCGGGGTGGGCGCTGCGGGCGACCCAGTTGGCGGTGGTCGCCACCTACTTCCTGGCCGCGTTCGCCAAGCTGCGCTGGGGTGGCCTGGACTGGCTCACCGGCGCCACCCTGACCTGGGCGATCGTGCGCCGGGGTACGGTCCTCGCCGAGCCGCTACTGGAAGCACCGTGGCTGCTGATCGCCGCCCAGATCGGGATCGTCGCGTTCGAGCTACTCAGCCCGCTGGTGTTCGTGCTGCGCCAGCGGTGGCGGTACGCGGCGGTGGGGTTCTTCTACTCGTTCCACCTGGTCTCGTTCGCCACCATCACCATCTCGTTCCTGCCGCACCTGGTGGCGATGGCCAGCTTCCTGCCCCTGGAGCGGGTCCGCCCGGTGGTCTGGGCGCGGCGGCTAGCTGCCCGCGGGCGGGAGAGCGCAGGCGGCGGTGCCGCCGGGCATCCGGTGCCGGTTGCGGGCGACCCAACGGTAGGCGGGCCACGCGAGGGCCCGGACCGGCCGCCGCCGCAGTAGCCAGCCCACCGCCCGCCACGCCCGGTGACTGGAGCCGAGCAGTGCCGCGATCCCGTCCGGGCCGGCCAGTGGCATACCGGCCCCGGCCGGACCGCGCTCCACCCACTGGACCGCCGCCTCACACTCGGCCGCGGTCAGCCCGAGGGCGGCGAGGTCGGCCCGCTGCCAGGGGACGACGGCGGCGCGGGTCGGCACCCATCGCGCGATGAACCGGGCGCAGGCGGTGCAGAACGCGCAGTCCCCGTCGTACACGAATGTCGCGGTCACGACCCCATTGTCCCACCCGCGCGCCGGCAGCGACCCGGGGCGCCGGGCGCTGCCTGCGCCCCGGCCGGGCCGCCCCGGGCGCGCCGGAATACTCATGATGCTCTCTGGGTTGTGGGTGGCGATAGCAACCTACCTGGAGGGGGTATCCCCATGGCTACCGTGGAGCTGACCGCGGCCAACTTCGACGAGGTCACCAGCGCGGACGGGATCGTGCTGGTCGACTTCTGGGCCGCCTGGTGCGGCCCCTGCCGGATGTTCGCACCGGTCTACGAGCGCTCCTCGGAGAAGCACCCCGACATCGTGTTCGGCAAGCTCGACACCGAGGCGGAGCCGGCGATCGCCCAGCAGTTCGGCATCCGCTCCATCCCGACCCTGATGGCGATCCGGGACGGCGTGATCGTCTTCGCGCAGCCGGGCGCGCTGCCCGACAACCTGCTGGAGTCGCTGATCGAGCAGGTGCGCGCGCTGGACATGGAGGAGGTACGCGCCAAGCTCGCGTCCAAGTCCGGCTGAGTGATCCAGAGTCCGGCCGAGAGATCCAAGTCCGGCCCAGGGCCTAAGCCCGGCCGAGGGATTCGGGCCGGGCGACGCGTTCTCAGGCCCGTCGCGACAAGCCTCTGCGGTACGCCGTACCGCAGGGGCTTCCGATCGTGGCGCGACGTCGACTACGCGGCCACGGCGCCCTCTGGCGTACGCCTGTACTATTACCGGTATGCGCTGGTCGCACCTGGCCGCCGGGGTGCCGCCCCCGGCCGCCGACCGACCGCTGGCTGCCGGCGAGCGGACACCCGCCGGCGGGGCGCAACCCGCTGGCGGGGCGCCCGCGGATGAGCTACCGCTGAAGCTGCCCGGCGCGGTGGCCCGGCGGTTCGACACCCCGGGCTTCGCCGGCATGACGTTCTACGAGATCCGGTCGAAGTCAATCATCAACCGGGTGCCCGGCGCCTCCCGGGTACCGTTCGAGTGGACCATCAACCCCTACCGCGGCTGCGGCCACGCCTGCGTCTACTGCTTCGCCCGCAACACCCACTCCTACCTGGACCTGGACCCCGGGGCCGACTTCGACCGCCGGATCGTGGTCAAGGTCAACGCCGGGGAACTCCTGCGCCGCGAACTGGCCGCCCCGCGCTGGCACGGCGACCCGATCGCGATGGGCACCAATGTGGACTGTTACCAGCGCGCCGAGGGCAAGTACCGCCTGATGCGCGAGATCCTCGCCGCGCTGCGCGACTTCGCCAACCCGTTCTCCATCCTCACCAAGGGCACGCTGATCCTGCGGGATCTGGATCTGTTGCGCCAGGCCGCCGAGGTCACCGACGTCCGGCTGGCGGTATCGGTCGGCCTGGTCGACGAGGCACTGTGGCGGTCGGTGGAGCCGGGTACGCCCAGCCCGCGGCGGCGGCTGGACGTGGTGCGTACCCTGACCGACGCCGGCTTCGCGGTCTCGGTGCTGATGGCGCCGATCCTGCCCGGCCTCACCGACCACGAAGAGTCCATTGCGGACACCGTGGCAGCGGTGGCCGCCGCCGGGGCGGCGAGCCTGACGCCGCTGGTGTTGCACCTGCGCCCCGGCGCCCGGGAGTGGTACCAGCAGTGGCTGGCCCGCAACCACCCGGGACTGGTCGACCACTATCGAGACCTGTACGCGGGGGGCTCCTACGCTCCCGGCGCGTACCAGCGCGAGGTGACCGCCCGGGTGCGCGAGGCCGCCCGCCGCCACGGCCTGGCCGGCGACCAACCAGCGGCCGGCGACCAACCAGCGGCCGGCGACCAGCCAGAGGTCGGCGACCAGCCAGAGCCGGCACGGCCGTGGCGCGGCCGGCCGGCGGCCCGGGTGGAGCAACCGACCCTGTGGTGACGCCACCCTCGGCGACCCGACCGGTTGCGGGGGCAAGGTAGCCTACGTGAGTCAGGAGGTAACGATGTCCAGCCAGCCCCCACCCGACCCGTACGGCCCGGGTTCCCCGCCCCCGGGCAGCTACCCGCCACCGGGGTACGGGCAGCAGCCGCCCCCGCCTCCCGGATACGGGTACGGGTACGGGTACCCACCGCCCCCTCCCGCGCCAGGCACCAACACCATGGCGATCCTGTCGCTGGTGTTCGCGTTCGTGTTCTCGCCGATCGGCATCGTCTTCGGGCACCTCGCCAAGAAGCAGATCCGCGAGTCCGGTGAGGAGGGCGACGGGCTGGCCACCGCCGGGCTGGTCGTCAGCTACATCTTCACCGGCATATACGTGCTGAGCCTGGTGCTGTGCTGCGGCAGCTACCTCGGCCTGGCGGCGCTGGTCGGGGTCAGCGAGTCGTCCAGCAGCTACTAGCCGGCGGGGCGTAACCTCCGCCCCGCGCGGCGGTGGGTGCGGCGGCGAGGCGCTCACGGGTAGAGCGGGAAGTGCGCCTCCCGGACGCTGTTACCTCCGTCGATCACCAGCATCTGCCCGGTGATGTACGACGCCGAGGGGGAGCAGAGGAACGCGATCGCCGCGGCCACCTCGTCCGGCCGGCCAGGACGGCCCATCGGCGTACCCAGGCCCTGCTTCAGCTCGGCCACAGTAGAAGCCGCGGTGTAGATCGAGGACGGTGCCACCGCGTTGACCGTGACCCCGTCCGCCACCATCTCCATGGCCAGTGCCCGGGTCAGCCCGAGCACCCCGGCCTTGGCCGCGGCGTAGGCGCCCTCGGCCGGCAGCGCGCTGACCGGGCCGGCGGTGGCGGCCAGGTTGACGATCCGCCCCCAGCCCCGCTCCGCCATGGGCGGGGCGAACGCCCGGCTGCACAGGAACGCGGTGGTCAGGTTGCGGTCCACCTCCGCGCGCCACTCGTCCAGGGTGAGTTGGGCGATCGGGCGGAGCACCTCCGGGCTGGCCTTGCTCGCCAGGCCGGCGTTGTTGACCAGCACCTCCACCTCGCCGAGCTGGTCGGCGATCGCGTCATGCAGAGCACCGACCTCGGATTCGTCGGTCAGGTCCACCACGAAGCCGGTGGCCCCCAACTCGGCGGCCCGGTCGTGGATGCGCCGGGTGGTGGAGACGACCGCGACCTTGGCGCCCATCGCCACCAGCCGGCTCGCCGTGGCGAACCCGATCCCTTCGGAACTGCCGGCGCCGGTGACCAGCGCGACCTTCCCATCCAGCCGGTCCCTGGCTACCGGGTCGATGTCGGTCATCCGGATCCTTCCGGTCGTCGGTACGGGCGGCGACCAGTCAGTGGCCCGCCCGGGCCGGTGCCCCCGGCACCTCCACGCAGAGTATCCAAGCCTGCCCAAACCCCGGAGGCTGTGGGCCGGGTGTCGCCCACGCTGCGGGACCACGCCCACCCAGAGTCGCAGGGCACCTGCTCACGGGACCACCGGCCGCGCCGGGCGGCGCACCACCACCGCCGCGATCCCCGCCAGCAGCAGTACCAGGCCGGGCAGGGCGCTGGTACGGGGCAACTGGCCCAGCCACAGCCACGCGATCAGCGACGCGGTGGGTACCTCCAGCAGGATCAGGACGCTGACAGTGGTCGCCGGCACCCTCCGCAGGGCGTAGTTGAACAGGGTGTGCCCCAGCAGTTGCGGCCCTACCACCAGCCCGGCGATCGCCAGCCAGGCGGTGGCGTCGTAGCCGGCCAGCGGCACCCCGCCCACCAGGCAGACCACTGCCAGCAGCGCCGCGCATACCGTGTAGCAGACGGTGGTGTACGCGGTGGTGCTGGTGGTGGCCCGCGCCCGCTCCCCGGCGGCCATGTAGACCGCGGACATCATGCCGCCGGCGAGCGCGAGCAGGTCCCCGGCGACGGCCCGGCCGGAGAACGTGACGTCGGCGCCGGTGGCCAAGATCGCGCCCGCGACCGCGAGCACGATCCCGACCCACACCCGCGGGGGCAACGTGCGTCCCTGTGCCCGCGCGAGCAGGCCCTGCCACACCGGCTGGGTTGCGACCAGGGCGGTGGCGGTGGCCACCGTGGTCAGGGTGACGCTCGGCACCCAGGTGCCGAAATGGGCGGCCAGCGCCGCCCCGGCGAGCAGGCTCGCCCGAGCGGGCTCGCGGTGGCCCAGCAGCGCGGTGACCTCGTGCCGGCGCCGGGTCGCCGCCACCGGACCGAGTACGCCCAGGGCCAGCGCGGTCCGCCAGAACGCGATCGCCAGCGCGGGCGCGGCGGCGTACGCGATCAGCGGACCCGAGGTGGATACCCCGAGTACGGCGACCACCAGGACCCCGATGATCAACGGGTCGAATCGCCGGCTCACGGTTGATGATCGTGTCACGTGCCGGGGCCGCCGCACCGCCGCGACCGGACCGCGGCGCTGCGAGGCAGGCCGGGCGGGGCCGGCGGGCCGGCGCCGGCGGGCTGCCAGCCGCCAGGGGCGCTTGTGGCGAGCGGGACCGGCGGGGCGGGATTAGGCTAGCGGGATGGGTGTGGCCCTCACCCCCGAGGAGGGCGCGGCGCTCACCGGCCTGGCCGCCGCCGCCGTCGCCGCGCGCCTGGCCGGGCACCCGCTGGCGGCGGCGCCGCCGGAGGCGCCGGCCCTGTGCGAGCCCGGCGCCGCCTTCGTCACCCTCACCGCCGCCGGCCAACTCCGCGGCTGCATCGGCAGCCTCGCCCCGGTACGCCCCCTCTACCAGGACGTGATCCGCAACGCGGAACGCGCGACCGCGGACCCGCGGCTGCCACCGGTGACCGCCCGGGACTGGCCGGAGCTGGACCTGTCGGTCTCGGTGCTGTCGCCGGTCGAGGAGTTGGCCGGCGCCGACCGCGCGAGCCTGCTGGAGTGCCTGCGCCCCGGCGTGGACGGGCTGGTCCTCGCCCACGGCTCCCGGCGGGCGACGTTCCTGCCCGCGGTGTGGGAGCGGTACCCGGAGCCGGAGCAGTTCGTGGCCGCGCTGCTCGCCAAGGGTGGCTGGCGGGACTGGCCGCCCGGACTCTCCGCCTGCCGTTACACGACCGTGGAGTACCGCCTTCCCGCCAGCGACCGCGCCCGCCGCCCGGACGGATCGCTGGCAGTCGCCCCAGACGCCGACCCAGACGCCAACCCAGGCTCCGACCCCCCTCACTAGGATGGTCGCCGTGGCGCATCCGCTGGTGACCGAGGCCATCCGCAAGGCCGCGGTGGCCTGGGTCGCCCCCGCCGACCGGCACGCTCGCCAGCCGGCCGGGCCCGCCCGGGCCCTGTGGTGCATGCCGGCCGAGGGCGCGCTGTGGGTGGTCACCGGGCCGGGTGAGCAGGACGCCCCCGGTCTGGCTGAGGCGGAGCGGGCGCTGGTGACCCTGCGCGGCGATCACGGCGGGCAGGTGGTGACCTGGCCGGCCAAGGTGACCCGGGTGGAACCGGGCAGCCAGGCGTGGACCGAGGTGGTGCCGCAACTGGCCGGCAAGCGGCTGAACGCCCCCGCGGACGCGGCGGCGCTGGTGGCGCGGTGGGCAGCCGAGTGCACGGTGCTGACTCTCACCCCGGCGCGCGAGCCGGTGGCGGCCGGACCCACCCTGCCGGATACCGCGCTGGCCGAGCCGCCCCGTGCCCGGGGGAAGGTGCGATAGGACCCGGGCGAAGATCCGGCAAGCCACGAAGACCCGAAACGGCGAAGGCCTGACAACGGCGAAGGCCTGACAACGGCGAAGGCCCGAGAAGCCACCGCCGCGCGCCGCAAGGGGCTCGGCGCGCGGTACGGCTTTCCTGATGGTCGCACCGGCGGCGGCCCGTCGTCCAGCCCTGATCCGGACGTAGCATGGGGAACATGCCGAGCCACACCAGCACGATCAGCGAAGCGGTGGCGGCGGCGCTCGCCACCGTCCAGGACCCGGAGATCCGCCGACCCGTCACCGATCTGGGTATGGTGCGCTCCGTCGAGGTCGGTGAGGACGGCACGGTACGCG
>Ga0079224_100006632_pt1 | contig 15399 bp, 13 predicted proteins | sample Stecom2015_FD_80414 | JGI IMG/M metagenome (GOLD analysis project Ga0079224, IMG submission 80414) | Agricultural soil microbial communities from Utah to study Nitrogen management - Steer compost 2015 | ecosystem: Environmental > Terrestrial > Soil > Agricultural land | place: USA: Utah...
ACTGGCACTCCTCCTCCCCAATGCGCGTATTCGGCGGCTTGACTAAGATTCCAGCCGAGGGAAGCACGGTTTCGACCGGGTATTGGCGGCGTTTGATGACAACGAGTACGACATCGTGGTGGGGCCGCGGATGGTGGCTAAAGGTCTGGATTTTGGCAAGGTGAGCCTGATTGGCATCATTAACGCGGATCCAATGATTAATTATCCTGACTTTAGGGCGTACGAGCGGGCCTTCTCGATGTTTGCCCAGGTGGGGGGGCGCGCTGGCCGTCGGAACGCCGCCGGCAAGGTGCTGATCCAGACCTATGCACCGCACCATCGCGTTATCAAGCAGGTGATCGAAAACGATTACGAGGGAATGTTCATGGCGGAAGTGACCGAGCGAAAGCACTACGCGTACCCGCCTTTTTACCGGCTGATTAACATCGAGCTGAAGCACACCGACCAGCAGGCATCGGCGCATGCGGCTAACAGGCTGGCCGCATTACTGCGCGAACAGTTCGGTGCGCGCGTTTTGGGCCCGGAAGTGCCGCTCGTCGGCAGGGTCAGGAATCACTATATCCATAGCATCTTGCTTAAGGTGGAGCGAAAAGGGGTGAGTGTGGCCAAAGTCAAGGACGCGGTAAAGGACCTGCTCCATTTCTTTTCGGCCGACAAGGAAAATAAAGGCATCCGTATCCAAGTGGATGTTGATCCCTACTAGAATTTATTCAAGTCGAGTCAATTAACCGACCCATTTGGGGATGTTCCCTTGAGTTTATTTATGCTCGTCGCCCGCCCTTTGGGCACTAATACGACAATGCGCCGAAATGATACTGTAGGGTGATGCCTGCTACGGGTGAATAAAACGTTTCCCAGGCGTGCGAAGTCCGCTTATCTTCCATCCCGCCGGACGTCTTTTGGGAGCTGAACGCAACGGTGAAGTTGGCCTCCGCGGCCACCGATACCTTGGGAATGATAAACATCCGCAGGCCTACAAAGGGCGAGGCCAAGGCCGCCACTTGGCGGTCGATGAGCGTCGAGGCTCCTTCCGTGGCGACAAACCGAAGCTCGTCGCGTTGGATCATAGCGCCGAGGTCCATACCGAAGAACGGTTGCACACGCAGGTAGTTAAGGTGGTATTGCATACCGGCCTTGATGGCCGTATTGCGGAATTTACCCACAACTTCCTCACAGTCGGCGCAGGAACGGTCTCCAAACCCGTCGTTTCGGTAATGCGAAGCCTGCAGCCGATAGGTTATCTGGTTGTTGTTGAAACCCAGCGCCAAACCATTGAAATAGGTGTTTACGAAGCGGTCATTGCCGGTTTGTTGGCGCAGCGGAAGGAATTGCTCGTGACCGTACATCTTCAGACCGATCGTGTAGAGGTAGTCCGTGTTGAACGTTCGAGTTTGCTGCTTGGAAAGCACGGTGTTAGGGTGCTGGACAGTGTCCAACCGGGTCACCTGCGCAAGCGCCGTGAAGCCCGCCATCAGTGCGACGACGGCAGTTAAAGCAATCCGTAGTAGTCTGGCCATAATCACCCTGCGAAAATAGGAAATAATCCGTTATGCGGCGATGGCCTGTCGGATTCCTGTCCGACAAACTGATCCCGAGCAGATTGCCCGAAAAGCCATTATTTTGGTGGATATTGTCCTAACAATGCTATTTTTGATGGCGAAATGGCATACAAATTCATTGACAACTACCGTGAGAAAGGAGCGAGGAAGCAGCTGATTGCTGTCTTGAAATCCAAAGGGATTGAAGATAAGGCTGTTTTGGAGGCCATGGGCAAGGTGCCCAGGCATTATTTTTTCGACGAAACATTTTGGACACAAGCCTATAAGGACATCGCGTTTCCGATAGGTGATGGACAGACCATATCCCAGCCGTATACCGTGGCTTACCAAACGCAGCTCTTGCATGTGCAGCGGGGCGACAAGGTGTTGGAGATCGGTACAGGCTCGGGTTACCAGACCTGTATTTTGATGGAGTTGGGGGCGGAGGTATACACGATTGAGCGGCAGGCCAATCTCTACCAGCGGGCTACTCTGGTGCTGCCACACATGGGATACCGTCCTCATTTCTTCCTGGGCGACGGCTCGCAGGGGATTCCAGAACACGCGCCTTATGATAAGATCCTGGTGACGGCAGGAGCTCCGTCGGTTCCCGAAACCTTGTTGGCCCAACTGCGGCCGGGCGGGCTCTTGGTCATTCCGGTAGGAGATGAGAAGGAGCAGAAAATGGTGTCGGTGATCAAGGTGGATGAGGGAAAGTATGAACAAATCGAGTTGGATACGTTTCGATTCGTACCGCTGGTAGGCGAGCAGGCATGGTAGCGGGCGATCGGATTATGGATAGTGGTATGCACGGAGAGAAAGGAGTGGCAGCAGGGTACGAAAAGCTTGCGGCGGACACGAAAGTGAAGCTGGGCCAAGCCGATCGTACCATCAATCGCCTGTCCCTCGCCCGCTTGGTCGTCATCCTGGGCGGCGCTGCCCTAGTTTTCGCTATCGTGCAGACCGAGTCGATAACCGGCGTGTTGCTGGTTTCCATCGGTTTGGTGGTGCTGTTCGCCGGGCTGGTGAACAAGCAAAGCAAGGCCGAGCGGGAGCAGCGCTCGTTGCGGGATTTTCTGGCCATCAACGAAAACGAACTGTCGGTGAGGGACGGCAAAGCCAACCTCTACGACGACGGTGCGCGCTACGCGGACCCCAAGCACCCGTACACCGACGACCTGGATATCTTTGGCGACAATTCCCTGTACGCGCGCATCAACCGCTGTGCGACGCGCCTCTCGAACGATCAGCTGGCTGCCTGGCTGTCGGAACCGGCGGAGGAGGCGGAAATCCGCGCGCGGCAGGAAGCCGCAGAGGAGATGGCCGCGCTCCCGGGATGGGGGCAGGGCTTGCAGCGTAGCTTGTTTTTTGAAGTAAAGGAAAAGACGGACATCAAGAGCCGATTCGCGGGTCTGATGGCAGACCGTTCGATGGATATTGGCGGGCGTTTCTTGCGTGGCTATGTGCGCTTAGCGCCATGGTTGTTTGCCGCGGCCGTGATTTCCGCGTTTTTCGTTCCCGCCCTGCTCCGCGTGGGTGTGGTCCTTGGCGTGGCACATCTGATGGTGTCGTTGTGGTATGCCGGGAAAATCGGGCGCGTGTCGGGCAATATGGATCGCGCCGGCCGCCTCCTCGTCTCGTATGCCGAGGCTTTCCGGCAAGTGGAAGAAACGCCGTGGAAATCCGGGCGTGGGCAAGCCTTGGCAAGCCGGCTAAAGTTCGGTCCGTCCAAACCGGCATCGGTAGTGTTTTCGGAGCTTGCGGCGCTGGTCAATAAACTGGACTATCGGCTCAACATGCTGATCGGTGCCTTGCTGAATATGGTCTTCTTGTGGGACTTGAAGCAGGTATACGCTATCGCAACGTGGCGAAAGCAGTACAAGGACGGCGTGATGGACGCGTTCATGGCGCTGGCGGAGTTTGAAACCCTTAATACCCTGGGTATTCTGCGGACGAACCACCCGGATTGGGTCATGCCGTCTATCCATCCCAGCGGAGAACGTGTGCTCGTGGGCGAAGCCGTCGGCCATCCCCTGATTGCCCAAGCCGAATCCGTGGCGAACGATTACGCCTTGGAAGGTCACCGGATTGCGCTCATTACGGGTTCGAATATGGCGGGCAAAAGCACGTTTCTCCGTACCGTGGGCGTCAATATTGTCTTGGCGTTGGCCGGCGGTGTTGTCTGCGCCAGACGCATGAGCGTTTCAGTGTGCAGGCTGGTGACGTATATGCGCATCAAGGACTCGCTCAACGAAAATACCTCTACGTTTAAGGCCGAGCTCGACCGTATGCAGCTCATTCTGGCCACGGTGAAAAGCCAGCCCCACACGTTTTTCCTGATTGACGAGATGTTGCGCGGCACCAACTCGGTCGACAAATATCTGGGCAGCAAGGCGATCATTCAGCAACTGATCGCTTACGACGGGTACGGGATGGTGGCTACGCATGATCTTAAACTGGCGGAGCTGGAGGCGGCGCACCCCCAAGTTATCCGCAATTACCACTTTGATATTCAAGTCAGCGAGGGCGAAATGCTGTTTGACTACAAACTAAAAAGAGGCGAATGTACCATCTTCAACGCCTCGCTGCTCCTGCGCCGCATAGGCGTGCACGTGTCCGACGAGTAGCGGGGGCGCTACCCTTTCATGATGCGGTCCAGCTCGCGCTTGGTGTCGCGCTCCTTGATGGTTTCGCGCTTATCAAAATCCTTCTTGCCCTGAGCAAGTGCGATTTCCACCTTGGCAAAGCCGCGCTTGCTGATAAACATCCGTAGGGGGACGATCGTAAATCCACGCTCTTCGCCTTTCGATTTCAGCTTTTTCAGCTCTTTCTTAGTCAGCAGCAATTGCCGGTCGCGTTTGGCTTCGTGGTTATAGAAGGAACCATGCGAATACTCCGCGATGTGCATGTTGCGGATATACAGTCCATCGTCGAAAAACGTGCAGAAGGAATCGTTGATGTTGGCTTTTCCTTCGCGTATGGATTTGATTTCCGTTCCCAGCAGGCGGATGCCCGCCGTATAGCGGTCGAGGAGGTGGTACTCGAAGTGCGCTTTTTTGTTTTTTATGTTGATATCTCCCGATAGTGCCATGGGACGTTTCTGTCGTTTGTCGTTGTATCCAAGCCGCGACCCTTCCAGTCGCGATTATTTTGCCATTTTTTCGCAATATACGTTTTGCGCCACTTTTTCGGAGACGTTCATCTCCTTTTCGCCGATCCGGATGTTCAGCGACCGGTCGAAGGCTACGCGTTCCATCACGTGGACCAGCGTGTTTATGCCAATTCCCACCCGGCTGGCGTATATTAAGAATTGGGGGTTAGCGTCGTTTACGGCGGTAACCCGATAATGGTGTCCGGTTTCCACGAGCGATAGTTTTTGCCGTTGCTGGTCCAGCAATTCGCCCTGTGCCGTCGGTATCGCGTCCCCATGCGGATCAAAGGAAGGATAGCCCAGGAATTCATCCAGCCGCTCGACGAGCTTGTCCGACCTCACGTGTTCCAGCTGTTCGGCCACGTCGTGCACTTCGTCCCATCGGAACCCTAGCTTATCGAACAGAAAGGTCTCCCAAAGCCGATGTTTCCGGATGATATGGGTGGCCTCCAGCCGGCCCTTTTCCGTAAGGGATATCTTGCCGTACTTCTCATAGTTGACCAGCTCCTTGTCACGCAGCCTTTTAAGCATGTCGGTTGCCGTAGCGGGGCGCACGTCCAGCTTCCCGGCCAATTGGTTGGTTCCCGCTTCGCCGTTGGTCCCGCTCTCGGAAGTAATGTGCAATAATGCTTTTAAATAATTTTCCTCCGTCACAGACAACATGTAGCAAAGGTAGATAAATTGTTCCAATCGCTGTTTGCGTTTCGGGGAGTACAACACGGAATTATGCCTGTCGAAGCGGTTTCTGCCGGTCATGCCCGTGTCCCGGTTGCAGTCTTCGGCCCGGACTGGTAGGCGTTTTACGTTGGGCGAGTAGGAGGTGGTCGCTTGTTTCCCGTGAACTGGTGCTCCGAGCAAGCGCAGATATGTGACTCTAGGCCTGGCGACAATAAACGCCGTTGGGAAGTATGAGTCCGGTGCGCCAGTGCAGCGTGGCTCGCTTGGTATTTTCCGAAATCCGTAGCCAATATAGTGCCTATATCATAGCGAATGGACCTTGATAGTCTGTTCTCCATACCGAGGTAGCCCATGCATGCGTGCAGGCAACTATCCCGCCAATACGTAGCATTTTTACGATGTTTTGAGAAATAGTTGCTGCACTTTGGCCTACTTTCCATCTCATCTGCGCCGTTTGTTCGCTTATTTTTTACCTTCGTTGATCAACGCACCGTGTCAATGGAAATAGCTTTCTGGGTTAGTTTGGCGATTATTGTTTACACATTCGTCGGTTACGGGATCCTTTTGTGGATGCTGGTGCGCGTTAAGCGGCTTTTCACCAAGCCTGGCACAAAGGCCATTCCCTCCGACGACGCATTGCCTACTTGCTGCTTGATTATAGCTGCTTACAATGAGGAATCGGAAATCGAGGCGAAGATCGCCAATTCGGTCGCCTTGGACTATCCCCGTGGTAAGCTATCCATTGTCTTCGTTACCGACGGGTCGGACGACGGGACGCCCGATATCGTTGCGGCTCACCCGGAGGTCAAGCTCCTGCATCAGCCTGAGCGGCGCGGCAAGATACACGCCGTTCATCGTGCGGTCATGGCAAGCGAGGCGGATATCCTGGTGTTTACCGATGCCAACACCATCCTTAACGCAGGCGCCTTGCGCGAGCTGTGCAAGCATTACCAAGACCCTACGGTCGGGGCGGTGTCCGGCGAAAAGCGCATCGCGATAAGTGACGCTGCGGATGCAAGCACCGCGGGCGAAGGGATTTACTGGAAATACGAGTCGGCCTTGAAGAGGTGGGACGCCGAACTGTACACCTTGGTGGGTTCGGCGGGCGAACTGTTCAGTATTCGCCGAAGCCTGTATCGGCCCGTGCCGCCTACCACGGTCCTCGACGATTTTATGATTTCGATGAATATCGCCCGGAGCGGGCATCGTGTGGCGTACGAGCCTGGCGCTTACGCTTTAGAAACGGCATCTGAGGATGTCGCCGAGGAGCTGAAGCGTAAGGTGCGCATCGCCGCCGGCGGCATTCAGTCGGTCGTGTGGTTGTGGCCCTTGCTCGTTCCCTTCCGGCGGCCGTTGCTGACCTTTCAATACATCAGCCATCGCGTGCTGCGTTGGACGGTTACCCCATTTATGCTGGTACTTCTGTTCTTGGCGAGCGCCGTGCTCGCGTTTCGCGGCGCCGGTGGGTTTTACGAGTTCGTGTTTTTTGGGCAAGTGGTGTTTTATGCCTTGGCGGGTTTCGGTTGGTATGTATCCGGCAGGCAACTAAAAGCAAAAATCGTCTTCATACCTTATTATTTCTGCGTGATGAATTATGCGGTGATTGCCGGTATCCTCCGTTTCTTGAAGGGCAGGCAAAGCGCGGCGTGGGAAAAATCGCGACGCAAGCAGGTGGCTTAGTCGGACTGCTGCCAACGGTAAAATTCAAATTCCTCAAAACGGCGGGGAGTACACAAGGTTGCCACTGTTTGGGGTTGTACATCAAACGTATGCAGGTTGAGGGTGTTGGCATCTGTATCCCCTACATTCTCTCGTTGGGCCTCGCTGTCCCCGTCCAGTACTTCAAAACTTGGCAAGTGTTCGCCGATCCCCTTTCCGGTCAGCTTCAGTATGGCTTCCTTGCGTGTCCACAGTGTGTAAAAACGTACGGCATCGGTGCCGATATGCGTTATTTCGCGGGGGGAGAAACAGGCGTCCATCATACTTTCGAATTCGAAATCGGTTTTGACCCGCTCGATGTCGACGCCGATGGGATGTCGCGGGTCGATAGCGATGATGACGTGGCCGTCCGTGTACGAAAGGTTGAAGGAGAGCGGTCGGGAGGCTGCCGAAACGAAAGGCTTGCCGTGCTGCCCCATATGAAAGCGGACGGCACGGGGCGAAATGCCGAGAGCATTGCCCAGCAGATGCCTTAACACGATGCGGCCGAGCAAAAACCGATTTCGGTGACGAACTTGGTGAAAACGTAGTCCCTTGTTGATTTCTTCGGGGCTGAGGGTGTCTACAAAACGACTTGCCTCGCTCACGTTTGGCGGAATGGGCACGCTCCACACGGACGGCAAAGTGGAGATGTCGGAAACCGGTGCGCGTATACTGCCCGGTTGCCATGCACTGACCGCGCGGTGGTGGTTTTGCAGCAAGATTGCTTTCATCGGTATGAAGGTCGGCTTTTTTTGCCGAAGTGTACCCAATATAAGGTGAAAAACCCACACGAAGCAGTGGCCTAATGCTCGACGTTTTTGACGTGTTTTCGGAAATAATGTTCGAGAAACGAATTGGCTACCCCCATGGCGCCCGCGTCGCCCGCGAGTTTGGACACGCGGATTTCTGCCTGGTTGCGAATAGGCGTCATGCAGTAGGTGTTGATGGCTTGCTGGATGGGAACGGTAATGTATTGCTTCGCCTCCGCGATCTTGCCCGCGAGGATGACCAGCTCCGGATTGAATAGCTGTACCAGCGTAGCGATTCCCTTGCCCAGCTTTTCGCCGATGGAAGAGAGAATGTTAATGGCAAATTGGTCGCCTTTATTGGCCGCTTCAATAACCAGCTTGGGCTCGATGTTGTCCACGTTAGTCCCGGTAAGACCCGTGAGCAACGAGGCCTGTCCGGATCGGATACCTTCCTTTGCTAGGCGTGCGAGCGCAATGCCCGATGCCACCGTTTCCAGGCAGCCTTTTTTGCCGCAATAGCAAAGGTCGCCGTCCTCCACGAAGGGGATGTGCCCGATTTCGCCCGAAAAGCCGTTGGTGCCATTGCGGAGCTTTCCATCCATGATAATACCTAATCCGATGCCCCAATCCATCAGGATGACGAGCACGTTTTCCTTGCCGCGGGCGTAGCCGAACTTGAGTTCGGCGACGGCAGCGTTCTTCACGTCGTTGGTGAGGTGTACCGGTTTGCCCAGCCGGTGGGCAATCGCGGCTTTCAGCGACTGGCCGTCCGTACCTTCGTATAGATACGTCAGGTTATGCCCATGGCGGATGTCGATCAGGCCGGGCATACTCATCCCGACGCCCAGGAGCTGGGAACGGGGAATGCCTGCACCCTGCAAATATCGTTCGATGATGAGTAGCAAGGGCTCCAGTGCTGACTGGTCGGCACTGAGGTCGATGGGGAAGAACTGGGTGGGGCAGACCTTATTGTTGCTGTTGTCGATTACGGTCAGCTTTACCCCGAATCGCTCCACCTCCACGCACAGTACGTGGAACAGCCCGCTTTTTAGTTTGTTGATGATGGGTTTGCGGCCCCCGATCGACACGCCCTTTTCATCTTGTACGATGATCTCATCCGTCATCAGCCCGTTGACGAGCTCAAGCGTTTTAGGCGAGCTGATTTTTAGCCAATTACCGATTTCAGCGAACGTCATGCCTTGGTTTTCGATCAGCGCGCTGACGAGCTTGAGTCGCAAGATATAATTCTTGCGTTCAATCTTGTTCATTTGTTTGATTGACTCGCCGTCAATAAAAAGTGAGAAACCAGAGACGTGTGCCATAGTAGCAAAATTAGGTTTTATTTTATTATAAAATAAGTTAACGAGAGGTTCTTTTGTTAAAAATTGACAGAAGTTTTTTGTTTTTTTTCCGAGAAAACGATAGATTTGGCGTTACATATTCACGCGTAGTTGCCTAGCGGCATAGCTTTGTCTGCCCGATTATCCGGCCGGCGGCCCGTTAAGGTTTGGTTGCTGCGCTAAACATTGAAAAATACCTGAATTAAATTATGAAAGAGACAAACAATTCCCGTCGGGATTTTCTCAAAAAAGCCATGATCGGGGCGGCGACGTTTTCGATCGTGCCTCGTTTTGTTTTGGGTGGTCAGGGTTATTTGGCCCCCAGCGACCATCTCACCAAGGGCGTCATTGGTGTCGGCGCGATGGGGCGCGGCCACTTTGGCTACGCGGGTACGAAAACGGTGGCGATCTGCGATGTGGACAAGCGTCATTTAGCCTTGGCGATGAGTAACCTAGACGCTGGGGTGAAGCAGTTTTCGGATTTCCGCGAACTCATTCAGCAACCCGACGTGGATATCGTGCACATCGCTACGCCGCCGCATTGGCACGGCGTGATGGCGGCGGAGGCCGCGCGCATGGGCAAGGACATATGGTGCGAAAAACCGATGACGCGTACCATCGGCGAGGGGAAGCGGGTAGCCGAGCTGGTGAAGCAACACGGCAACATGTTTAGGCTGAACACGTGGTTCCGTTTTGAAGACAACTTCTACGGGATGGGTGTTCCCGTCAAAAAGATAAAGAAACTCGTTGACTCGGGCATGTTGGGCTGGCCCTTGAAGGTGACGATTAGCAAGCACACGGGCTTCGACTGGAAGTTCTACTGGGTGGGGCAGGAAAACCTGCCCGTAGAGACCCCGCCGGCCGAATTGGACTACGACATGTGGTTGGGGCCAGCGCCTTATAAGCCTTACAGCACACACCGGGTGCATACCACTTTCCGAGGATATTGGGATTATGATGGGGGCGGCCTGGGCGATATGGGACAGCACTATATCGATCCCGTGCAATATTTCCTCGGCAAGGACAACGAGAGCCCGATTTCGGTTGAGGTCGACGCGCCCCAGCAGCACAGCGACGCGGTGGGCACGTGGCGCCGGGTGGAGTACACCTATGCGGATGGCTGCAAAATCATTCTGGACGGTGAAGGAACGGACGTAGGGATGCCCTACATAGAAGGACCGAACGGCAAGCTCTATCGGGGCTTCCAGTCGGATATCCCCGACATGGAGCGCAAGCTCGCCAGTTTCCCGGACCCTGAGCCGCAAATGACGGATTTCGTCGAGTCGGTCAAGACCCGGAAGAAATTTGCGCTGAACGAACAGAACGGGCATCGCTCGTGCACGGTGGTCAACATGGGGCTCATTGCGCTCCGGCTAGGCAGGTCGCTGCAATTCGATTCAGATAAACAGGTGTTCATAAACGACGAAGCGGCAAACCGGCTGATTGACCAGCCCATGCGCGGGCCGTGGACCATTTAACCTTTGATTACATTCGGAAATAATTCAATCGGAAATGAAGAATATATTATATGCGTTCATATTATCGGCAAGTGTAATCCTGTCGGCAACCGCGCAGCAAGATACCCGAACTTCGGTCACTAAGGTGGCCGACCTATTGGCTCAGCAGCCCGCGCAGACCACGCAGCAATTTGTGGATGCGATGGCAGAGCTGGAGCGCTTCACCGCGGCGGACATCGCGGCCCTGTTGGGACAGCTTAAGCCCGAAGGAACCGGCGACGATTCAGGCGTCGAGTACGCAGCCAATAGCTACAGCTATCATGTGTTGCAAAACGGAAAGGAGCGCCAGCGCGCGACGTTCGTGGAAGGTGCCTTGACAGCGCTCGAACAAGCGGCCGACAGGGATAATAAAGGATTTATCATCCAAATGCTGCAAAATGCGGGCAAGGACGACGCCGTCCCGGCATTGGCGACCTACCTGAGCGATTCGTACTTGGCTGAAAAGGCCGCGCGTGCGCTCGGCCGGATTGGCAGCGAGGCTGCTGGAGCCGCCCTGCTGTCGTCCCTGTCTACCGCCGATGCGCAGACTGCCGTTACCACCATCAACGCGTTAGGTTTTATGCGCTACGCACCTGCCGAGCAAGCATTGCTGGAACGCTTGGCGACGGCAGACGAAGGGAATAAACGCGTGATTCTGTACGCGTTGTCCGAGATTGCCGGTGCGGCGTCTGAGTCTGCGCTGCGCAAGGAAGCCGCGCGTGCGGACTATGTCTACGAGCCGACCAACGCAGCTGACGCCTACGTCGCTTACGGACAACGCTTGGCGGAAAAAGGCAACACCCGCCTGGCGACGAGCGTCGCTAACCGAATCTACAAGCAGGCAAAACAGCCTCACCAAGCCCATAACCGCGTGGCAGCACTCGACTTGCTAGCCCAACTCAAAGGTGTCGGCCAGGTCAAGAACTTAGTGAAGGGGGCCCGCGACAAAGACCCGTTGGTTCGCCACGCTAGCCAGCGCCTGCTTGCTCCGCATTTGACACCGGCTATTGCTACGACGTTGCTGTCGGGTCTGGACCGCCAGGATCCGCGCGTACAGGCGGACGTGTTGGCCTTCATGTCGGCCAACGGTATACAGGCGGCGGTGCCTGTGGCCACGCGGCTATTGGAAAGCGCCGATGCGGGCGTCCGCCAGCAGGCCGTGAAAACATTGTTTGCGCTGTCCGGGTCGTCCACATTGCCTACACTGGTAGCTTTGTTGCCGAATGCGGATCCTTCCGTGCAGGCAACCATCCAGGATGTTTTGCTTCGTGGTGAAGGCACGACCGTCGTCCCGTTACTGGTCGGCACGCTGACGCAGACACAAGATCCGAATATGCGTAAGCTGGCGTTGGACGTACTTGGCAAACGCGCCGCAAGCGAGGCTACTCCGGCGATCTTGAATATCGTCAACGATCGTGGAGCTGCGCCTGACGTGCGTGCCGCCGCCTACCAGGCCCTTGCGCACACGTCAGGGCCGGGGGACCTGGAGTCCCTGTTAGGACAACTGGGCCAAGTGGAAGGCGACCAAGCCGCATTGGTGGAGTCGGCAATTATCGCAGCCATCACACGCAGCGAAAATCCGGCCCAACAGCGCGATAAGACCATTTCCTATATCAGTAAGTTGGGCGCGCAGTCCTTGCCCAAATATCTCCCCGTATTGGCTGGTGTCGGCGGTCCGCAGGCGCTGTCGCTCGTGGAGTCCCACTTGGCCAACACCAACGCTGCGGTGAGTGCATCGGCATTCTCAGCGTTGGCACGCTGGAGCGACGAAGAGGCCTTACCCGTATTGATTGAGCGGAGCCGCCAGCAAAATCCGGAAGCCCAGCAACGCGAAATCGTAGACGGCATAATCCGCCTGGTGGGTGGCTCGCAAGCGACTCCGGAGCAAAAGACACTTTGGCTGCGCGACGCGTTCGAAGTGGCCGCTGACGTTGCCCAGCAACGCCGTATCATCAGCGCGCTGGAAAGTACGCAAACGTACAATGCGCTTATGTTTGCCGCGGGTTTATTGGACAATGGAGAGCTGCGTGGCGCCGCATTGAACACCATGATGAATATCGCGCTGGAGCGGAAGGACTTTTATGGAGACGACGTGAAGGCTTTGTTGAACCGCGCCGCGGATATGCTGTCCGGATCCGAAAGCTCCTATCTGCGCGAAGCGCTGATGCGGCATATCGCCGAGCTTCCGGAGGATAAAGGCTGGGTATCCCTGTTTAATGGCAAAGACTTGACCGGCTGGAAGGGATTGGTGGAGAACCCGATCGCTCGCGCGCGCATGACGCCGTCCGAACTTGCCGAAAAGCAAGCGGCGGCGGATCGCCAGATGCGTGAGGGCTGGTACGTGGAGGGCGGCGTCCTGCACTTCAACGGCAACGGTGACAACATCGCTACGGTGAAGCAGTATGGAGATTTTGAAATGCTGGTCGACTGGAAACTAGCTAAAGAAGGTAAGGATGGCGATGCTGGAATTTACCTCCGGGGCACGCCACAGGTCCAAATTTGGGATACGTCGCGCGTCGAAGTGGGCGCACAGGTAGGTTCTGGCGGACTGTATAATAACCAGAAGCATGAGAGCAAGCCCCTGCTCGTTGCCGACAACGAGCTTGGCGAGTGGAATACCTTCCTGATTCGTATGGTGGGCGACAAGGTAACCGTATACCTTAACGGGCAACTCGTGACCGATAACGTGGTGCTGGAGAACTTCTGGGATCGTAGCCAGCCTATCTTCCCCGTGGAGCAGATTGAACTGCAGGCCCATGGCACGCATGTGTCCTATCGTGACCTGTACATCCGCGAACTGCCCGGCCAGCAGGTTTTCGAACTGAGCGACGCCGAAAAAGCCGACGGGTTTGAGGTGCTTTTCGACGGTACGAGCATGGATAAGTGGACGGGCAATACCGATTCGTATGGTGTCTCGGAAGAAGGCACGTTGGCGATCGTCCCTACGCAGGGTTCTGGCGGCAACCTGTATACCAAGGAGCAGTTCGGCGACTTCGTCTACCGCTTTGAGTTTCGACTGACCCCAGGAGCGAACAACGGAATCGGTGTCCGGACGCCTAGGGAAGGTGACGCGGCCTACGAAGGCATGGAAATCCAAGTGCTCGATGATGGGGCAGATATGTACAAGGACCTGGAAAACCACCAGTATCATGGTTCGGTGTATGGCATCATCGCTGCCAAGCGCGGCCACCTCAAGCCCGTGGGCGAATGGAACGAGCAGGAAATTTATATGAAGGGCAACAAAATCCGCGTGACGCTTAACGGGACGGTTATCGTGGATGGCGACTTGGCCGAGGCGACGAAGAACGGAACGCTAGATGGGCGTGATCACCCGGGCTTGAAGCGTACGTCGGGCCACATCGCGTTCCTGGGCCACGGGTCAGAGGTGCATTTCCGTAACATTCGGATCAAGCGCCTGTAAGCAACACAACAAGACCTTTTTTAAGTTTGTTCAGGGGGAGCCGATGCACAGTGTGTCGGCTCCTGTTTTTTGGTGGGCGGTGGAGGAGTTTGAACTTCGATATTTTTTTCTTAGTCTATTGATTATCAAAAATAAACTTTATACCTTTGCAGTCCTAAAAACAAGTTTAGGAATAAAAGGATAAATTAAAAAAAGTAAATGCCTACTATTCAGCAATTAGTTAGGAAAGGTAGAGTAGTTCTGGAGGATAAGAGTAAATCCCCAGCGTTGGACAGCTGTCCACAGCGAAGAGGCGTGTGCACGCGTGTGTACACCACTACCCCTAAAAAACCAAACTCAGCCATGCGCAAAGTCGCCCGTGTTCGTTTGACCAACGGTAAGGAAGTCAACGCATACATCCCGGGCGAAGGGCACAACTTGCAGGAGCACTCCATCGTATTGATCCGCGGTGGTCGTGTGAAGGACTTGCCAGGTGTCCGTTACCACATTATCCGTGGTGCGCTGGATACCTCCGGTGTAGCTGGCCGCAACCAGCGTCGTTCGAAATATGGTACTAAGCGTCCTAAGCCAGGACAAGCAGCACCAGCTAAAGGCAAATAACAATTAACCGGAGGACAACAAAATGAGAAAGACAAAACCAAAGAAAAGAATCATTCTGCCTGATCCCAAGTTTAACGAAACGCAGGTAACACGGTTTGTAAATAACATGATGGTCGATGGCAAGAAATCTACTGCCTATTCGATTTTCTATAACGCCGTTGATCTGGTGGAAAAACGTACGAACGAAAATGGCTTGGAGACGTGGAAGAAAGCGTTGAACAACGTGATGCCTTCCGTCGAAGTCAAATCCCGCCGTGTGGGCGGTGCCAACTTTCAGGTACCTACCGAGGTTCGTGCCGAGCGCAAGATCGCCTTGGGCATGAAATGGCTCATCAGCTATTCGCGCAGGCGTGGCGAGAAGACGATGCACGAGAAGCTCGCGGCCGAAATCATCGCCGCATCCAAGGGCGAAGGTGCCGCAGTGAAGAAAAAAGAGGACACGCACCGGATGGCCGAGGCCAACAAGGCGTTCTCCCACTTCAGGTTCTAAGCATCGCAACACGATGGATATGCATACACCGGTTTATCAGGATACTCAGACACCCTCGTAAATCGGTGTACGCATTTAAATATCAAATAGGTAAACCAATGACTCGGCCTTCGGGCTAAGTTGGAAACTAAAAAAACATGTCAAGAGACTTAAAATTCACAAGAAACATCGGGATTGCCGCCCACATTGACGCGGGCAAGACAACCACTACCGAGCGTATTCTTTTCTACTCGGG
>Ga0079224_100006633_pt1 | contig 15397 bp, 15 predicted proteins | sample Stecom2015_FD_80414 | JGI IMG/M metagenome (GOLD analysis project Ga0079224, IMG submission 80414) | Agricultural soil microbial communities from Utah to study Nitrogen management - Steer compost 2015 | ecosystem: Environmental > Terrestrial > Soil > Agricultural land | place: USA: Utah...
ATTGCGACAGGTTCGATCCCGTCAGGTCGGCGCCGGTGAACAGGCAGCCGGCGAGATTGGAGCCGCTCAGGTCGGCGCCGTTCAGCTTGGCGTTCGAGAAATTGCAGTTGCTGAGATCGGTGTTGCGGCCGATTACCTTGCCCAGCTTGGCCGAGGTCAGGTTGGCGCCAGCCATCTTGGCATTGTCGATCGAGGTGGCGCGTTTCAGCACCGCAAGCAGGTTGCCGTCCTCGTCCGGCCGCAACAACACGCCGTCTCGGATATCAGCGTTGGTCAGGTTGGCGGATTCCAGATTGGCATTGCGCAGGTTGACGCCGCGCAGGTCGGCCTTGGTCAGGTCGGCGCGGCGGAAATCCGCGCCCTGCAGATCGGCGGCGAAAAACGACGAGCCGACCAGGACGGCATGGCTGAAATCGGCGTAGCTCATCTTGCTGCCGACGAAGTCGGCCGAGGAGAGTTCCTTGCCGCTGAAGTCGAGGCGCGAGGCATCGCGGAAATGCAGCACCATGCGCTTGCCGCCGCGCACGCCGCGCACATAGCTGGCGTGCTCGGCGAACAGCTCGTCGATCTCGTACTGGGCGATGACCTTGACCGGATTGTTCATGCGCGGGGCTACCTGTCTCCGGGGGCACCCTAGGCGAAGGCGGCGGTCACGACAAGGTGACCCCGCTGGCGCCGGTAAAGTCGGCGCCCACCACATCGGCGTGCCGGAAATCGGCGCCGGTGAGGTCCGCGTCCCGGAAGTTGGCGCCCTTCAGGTTGGCGTCGCGCAGGTCGGCATTCATCAGGATGGCCCGCGTGAAATTCGCGCCTTCCAGCTGCGCGGCCGACAGATTGGCCTGGCTCAGATTGGCGTTTTCCAGGCTGGCATGCCACCGGGTGGTATGCAGCGAGGAGATCGGCATCGGGGTCATACGGGCGCCGCGGAAATTGGCGCCGATGAGGTTTGCGCCGGCGAATTTCACGCCGCGCAGGTCGGCGCCGGCGAAACTGGCATTCAGGCCCATGGCATCCGAGAAGTCGCACATGGTCAGCGAGGCGCCGCCGAAATCGGCTTCGACCAGGGTCGACTGCACGAACAGCGCGGCGGAGAGGTCGATCAGCGGCAGCCGCACCCCGGACATGTCGATCCGGCTGAAATCGGCGCGGCGGCCCTTCATGCCCAGCGATTCCGCCCAGGCGAGGTGGTCGCGCAGGATCGTCTGCAGGGACTGGTCGAGATCGGCGATGGCCTTGGGCAGCAGGGCGCCGCTGAGCCTCGCGTCGCGCATCTCGGTTGCGCGGAAGAATGCGCCTGCCAGATCGGCGCCTTCGAAGCTGGTGCCGTGCAGCATGGCGCCGGCCAGGACTGCGCCGGACAGCGCGCAGCCGTTCATATTGGTGTTGGTCAGGTCCGCGCCGACCAGGATCGCCCCGCGCAGGTTGGAATTGGACAGGTCGGCATCCACCAGCTTGGCATTGGCCAGATTGGCATGGCTGAGGTCGGCCTGCTGGCTCATGATGCGGCCGAGCTTGGCGCCCACCATCTTGGAATGGGTCATCTGGGCCTTTTCCGTCACCGCGCCGCCCACGGCGACCGGGACGAGATTGCCGTCATCGTCAGGACGGAGCAGGCGGCCGTCGCGCAGGTCGGCCCCGGAGAGGTCGGCGAATTCCAGGATCGCTCCCCGCAGGATGGCGCCGCGCAGGTCGGCCCGGGTCAGATCCGCCAAGGTCAGGTCGGCGGCCTCCAGGTCGGCGCCATAGAAATTGGCTCCGGAAAGCTTGGCGGACTTGAACAGGGTGCCCCGGAACCGCCCGCCGACCATGTTGGCTTCGCGCAAGTCGCGGTTGCTGAAATTCAGGCCGGAGGCATCCCGGAATTGCAGGTTGAGGCGGGTTCCGCCCCGCAATCCACGGGCGTAGCGCTCCTGGCCGGCCAGCAGCGCCGTGAGGTCCTCCTGCTTGACCGCCCCCTCGGACATATCCCCATATGACCATGGCGGCCGGCGCCGCGCCAGTGTCGGTTGTCACCTATCTGATTGGCCTGACACGAAAAAGGGGTGGGGCGGGACCGTGCCCGAGGCGGGGCTTGCGTTCCGGCGGCGGACCGGTTACAAGCCGCGCGTTCAAACCCACACGCAGGCTTGGCGGCCTTGGGGAGACATCCCATTGCAGCCTTCCGGTGTCCTCTCCCGCGGTTGGGAGCAGGACGTATGCCTGCGGCGGCCCAACCGGAGAAGGACAGATTATGACCCTGCCGACCTTTACCATGCGTCAGCTGATCGAAGCTGGCGTGCATTTCGGCCACCAGACCCACCGCTGGAATCCGAAGATGAAGTCGTTCCTCTACGGGGAACGCAACAACGTCCATATCATCGACCTGCAGCAGACCGTACCGCTGCTGCATCGTGCCCTGCAGGCCGTGCGCGACACCGTGGCCGGTGGCGGCCGCGTGCTGTTCGTCGGTACCAAGCGCCAGGCTTCCGAAGCGGTGGCTGAAGCTGCCCGCAAGTGCGGTCAGTATTACGTGAACCATCGCTGGCTCGGCGGCATGCTGACCAACTGGAAGACCATCTCCCAGTCGATCAAGCGCCTCAAGGAACTCGAGGAACTGCTGAGCGGCGAGCAGCAGACCGCCGGTCTGACGAAGAAGGAAGTGCTCAACCTGACCCGCGAGCGCGAGAAGCTCGACCGCGCGCTGGGCGGCATCAAGGACATGGGTGGCCTGCCGGACATCATGATCGTGATCGACACGGTCAAGGAAGACATCGCCATCGCCGAAGCCCGCACGCTGAACATCCCGGTCGTCGCCGTGCTGGATTCCAATTCGGATCCGCAGGGCATCACCTATCCGGTGCCGGGCAATGACGACGCGCTGCGCGCCATCAACCTCTACTGCGACCTGTTCTCGCTGGCCGTCCTCGGCGGCATCGAGGAGCAGCTCGCGGCCAGCGGTGAGGATCTGGGCGCCGCCGAAGAGGCTCCGGTCGAAGCCCTGGCGGAAGCCGCTCCGGAAGGCGAGCAGGCCGCGGCCCAGGCCTGATTGGCCTGCTGAATCCGGTCGCGGCGCCCTTCGTTCTGCGCGGGGCGCCGCAGCCGTTATGGCCGGGTGACCGGTCGAACCGAACACCAATGAGAGGACGACATGGCTGAGATCACTGCGGCCCTGGTGAAGGACCTGCGCGAAAAGACCGGCGCGGGCATGATGGATTGCAAGAAGGCGCTGGCGGAAACCAACGGCGACCTGGATGCGGCGATCGACTGGCTGCGCAAGAAGGGCCTGTCGGCTGCTGCCAAGAAGGCGGGCCGCGTGGCCGCCGAGGGCCTGGTGGCCGTTGCGATCAAGGACAATGCCGGCGCCATCGTCGAGGTGAATGCGGAGACCGACTTCGTCGCCCGCAATCCTCAGTTCCAGGCGCTGGCCACCGGCATCGCCTCGGTCGTTCTGACCGCCGGCGACGACCTCGCCACGGTGGAAGCCGCTGCCTTCCCGGGCACCGGCCGGAACGTCAAGGATGAAGTGACCCAGGCGATCGCCACCATCGGCTAGAACATGACCCTGCGTCGCGCGAAGAAGATGACCGTCGATGGCGGCATCGTGGTCTCCTACGTGCACAGCGCGCTGGGCGAGGGGATCGGCAAGCTCGGCGTGCTGGTCGGCCTGAAGTCGACCGGCAAGCGCGAGGTGCTGGAGCAGATCGGCAAGCAGCTGGCCATGCATATCGCCGCTGCCAACCCGCAGTCGCTGAGCGTCAAGGATCTCGACCAGGCTCTGGTGGAGCGCGAGCGGTCTGTTCTGACCGAGCAGGCGGCCGGTTCTGGCAAGCCGGCGGATATCATCGCCAAGATGGTTGAGGGCCGTATCCGCAAGTTCTACCAGGAAGTCGTCCTGCTGGAGCAGACCTTCGTGATCGACGGCGAAACCCCGGTCGGCAAGGCCGTGGAAAAGGCCGCCAAGGATGCCGGCGCCCCGATCGAGGTCACCGGTTTCGTCCGCTACCAGCTGGGCGAGGGGATCGAGAAAAAGGCGGACGATTTCGCCGCCGAAGTCGCCAAGATGGCCGGCTGATAACCGGGTGACAAAGGGGGGCCTAGCCCCCCTTTTTTACGGTGGCCCTGCCTTCCGCTTGACCGACCATGCTATAAGTCCGCCTGAGACTCGCCTGCGCCGCCGGTCCGGGCGGCGCGCCAGCCCGCCGAGGATATGAATGGCCGTTCAATACCGTCGCGTCCTGCTGAAATGCTCGGGCGAGGCCCTGATGGGCCCGACCCCCTACGGGATCGATTTCGAAACCGTCGACCGCATCACCGCCGAGGTGAAGTCGGTGCATGAACTGGGGGCCCAGGTCAGCCTGGTGATCGGGGGCGGCAACATCTTCCGCGGCGTCGCGGGTGCGACGCGGGGCATGCAGCGCGCCTCGGCCGACTACATGGGCATGCTGGCCACCGTGATCAACGCGCTGGCCGTGCAGCATGCGCTGGAAAGCCATGGCGTGCCGACCCGGGTCATGTCGGCGATCCGCATGGATACGGTCTGCGAACCCTATATCCGCCGCCGCGCCATCCGGCATCTGGAAAAAGGCCGCGTGGTCATCTTCGCGGCCGGCACGGGCAATCCGTTCTTCACCACCGATACGGCGGCGGCGCTCCGGGCGGCCGAGATGGGCTGCGATGCCCTGCTGAAGGGCACCCAGGTCGACGGGGTTTACAGCGACGATCCGAAAAAGAACCCCAAGGCGACGCGTTACGACCGGTTGAGCTATATGGATGTGCTGCAGCGCGACCTGAAGGTCATGGACGCTTCTGCGGTAAGCCTGGCGCGGGAGAACAAGATTCCCATTCTGGTCTTTTCCTTGCACGAGCCCGGCGGCTTCGCCAAAGTGCTCTCCGGCGAGGGGCGTTGCACCGTAATTGAAGGAGCCTGAGGAGGCCTGCCGGCCTCTGGCGGCGTTTATCGGAAGAAAACGGGAGAAGGCAGGTGGCCGAACCGGATATTGACGACATCGAACGGCGAATGAACAAGGCCATTGAGGTCCTGAAGCATGAATTCGCGGGCCTGCGTACCGGCCGTGCCTCGACCAGCATGCTGGATCCGGTGCGGGTCGACGTTTATGGCAGCTCGATGCCGATCAACCAGGTGGGTACGATCAGCGTGCCGGAGCCGCGCATGATCAGCATCCAGGTGTGGGACAAGTCCAACGTCAAGGCGGTGGAGAAGGCAATCGCCGCGAGCGGCCTCGGCCTCAATCCCCAGGCGGACGGAACCCTGATCCGCATTCCGATCCCCGAACTGAACGAGCAGCGCCGCAAGGAACTCACCAAGGTTGCCGGGCAGTATGCCGAGCAGGCCAAGGTCGCCGTGCGCGGCGTCCGCCGCGACGGCATGGACACGCTGAAGAAGCTCGAGAAGGACGGCGAGATCGGCGAGGACGATGCCAAGATGTGGCACGACGAGATCCAGCGTCTGACCGATGAGTCGACCAAGAAGATCGACGAGATGCTCGCGCAGAAGACGAAGGAGATTCTGCAGGTTTGACGATGTCGCAGCCGATCGCGTCACCGGCGCTTTCGCCGGCTCCGCCACGCCATGTCGCCATCATCATGGATGGCAACGGGCGCTGGGCGAAGGCGCGTGGACTGCCGCGGAATCTCGGTCACCGCCAGGGCGTGGATGCCGTGCGGGAAGTCGTCCGTGCCTGCGGCCGGCTCGGGATCGAATACCTGACGCTCTACGCATTCTCCTCGGAGAACTGGAAGCGGCCGCAGACGGAAGTCGCCGGGCTCATGGACCTGCTGCGGATCTACATCCGCCGGGAACTGGACGAGCTCGCGCGCAGCGGCGTGCGTATCCATGTGATCGGCGATCGCACCAAGCTGGCCCCCGACATCGTCGAACTCATCTCGGATGCCGAAGCGCGCACGCGCGAGAACCGCAAGCTCACCCTTGTCATCGCGCTCAGTTACGGCAGCCAGGACGAGATCGTGACCGCCTGCCGCAGGATTGCGGAACAGGTGGCTGCTGGCACGCTCCGGGTGGAGGACATCACCGCCGAGACCGTGGCCGACCATCTGCAGACCGTCGGCATTCCCGATCCCGACCTGATCATCCGGACCAGCGGCGAGCAGCGGCTTTCGAATTTCCTGCTCTGGCAGTCGGCCTACAGCGAATTGATCTTCGCCGACAAGCTCTGGCCCGACTTCTCGCCCGACGACCTCGCCGCGGCGATCGATGAGTATCATCGCCGTGAGCGGCGCTATGGCGGCAGCGGTGAGTGACGGCACGCCCCGTCCGAAATCAGGCGGCCTGAAACTCCGCATCCTGTCGGCCGCCGTGATGCTGCCGGTTGCCGTCGGCGCGACCTGGCTCGGCGGCTGGTTTTTCGCAGCGCTGATCGCGCTGGCCGGCGTCGCGATGCTCTGGGAATGGGCGCGGCTGCCTGGCGAGCTTGCAATGAATGTCGTCGTAACGGGGAGCCTCGCGTTAGTTGCCGCGCTCTATCTCTGCCTGTCCGGCGATTTCGGCTGGAGCGCCGTGCTCATCGCCCTTGCTGCCGTTGTAGTGGGATTCCTGCAGCGGCATCGCTTCGTCTGGCATGCTGCAGGGTTCATCTATATCGGGCTGCCCTGCATCGTGCTGCTGTGGCTGCGGGAAATCCCCGATCATGGCCTGCTGGTCGTCTTCTGGTTGCTCGTGGTGGTCTGGGCCACCGATATCGGCGCCTATGCCGCGGGACGGACCATCGGCGGGCCAAAGCTCATTCCCGCGATCAGTCCGAACAAGACCTGGGCCGGTCTGTTCGGCGGCATGCTGTCGGCGGGGATCGCCGGCGGATTGCTTGCCCTTATCGATCCCCGGTTGCCGAGCCTTCCCCTGGCGGTCTTTGGCGCGCTGCTGGCGGTGGTCGCACAGGCGGGCGATTTCACGGAGTCCGCCGTCAAGCGCCGCTTCGGGGTCAAGGATAGCAGCCATCTGATACCGGGGCATGGCGGCGTGCTCGACCGGGTGGATGGTTTGTTGTTCGCAGCACCGGTTCTGGCCCTGGCGCTGCTGCTCTGGCGAGACCGTCTATGGATGTGAAAGAAGTGGATACCGGACTGCGCCGGGTAACGATCCTCGGATCCACCGGTTCGGTCGGCTGCTCGACGGTCGACCTGCTGCAGCGGGAGCCCAACCGCTTCGCCGTCGAGGCTCTGACGGCGAACGAGAATGTCCGGCTGCTGGCCGAGCAGGCGCGCCAGCTCAGGGCCCGGCTGGCGGTGATCGGCAACGAAACCCTGCTGCCGGAGTTGCGGACGCTGCTGGCCGGCAGCGGTATCGAGGCGGCAGCGGGCCGCCAGGCCATCGTGGAAGCGGCGGCGCGCCCGGCCGAACTGGTCGTTGCTGCCATCGTGGGGGCGGCGGGGCTGGAGCCCACGCTGGCCGCGATACGCCGGGGCGCCGCGATCGCGCTGGCCAACAAGGAGACGCTGGTCTGCGCCGGTGCCCTTGTCATGCGGGAGGCCGCGCTGCGCGGGGCCACCATTCTGCCGGTCGATTCCGAACACAACGCGATTTTCCAGGTCTTCAACTTCGATGCCCCGGAAAGCGTCGACCGGGTGATTTTGACCGCTTCGGGCGGGCCGTTCCGCACCCTCAGCCTGGCCGAGATGCGCGATGTCACGCCGGCCCAGGCGATTGCCCACCCGGTGTGGAGCATGGGTGCCAAGATTTCCGTCGATTCCGCCACCCTGATGAACAAGGGGCTGGAGCTGATCGAGGCGAGCTTCCTGTTCCCGGTACCCGAGCAGCGGATCGAGGTACTGATCCACCCGCAGTCAGTGATCCACAGCCTGGTGTCCTATCTTGATGGTTCGGTGCTGGCCCAGCTCGGTACGCCCGACATGCGCACTCCCATCGGCGTTGCCCTGGCCTGGCCGCGCCGCATGGCGACACCGGCGGCTCGGCTGGATCTCGCGGCAATCGCCAAGCTGACCTTCGAAGTCCCTGATTTTGCACGCTTTCCGGCACTGACGCTGGCCCGGCAAGCCTTGCAAAGCGGTGGTGCTGCGCCTACAATCCTCAATGCGGCTAACGAGGTTGCCGTCGACGCCTTCCTGAAGGGCCGGATCGGGTTCCTCGACATCACGCGTATTGTCGAGCAGACCTTGGCGCATCTTGAATCGGGCCCGCTTTCGGATCTCGAGGCGGTTCGTGCCGCGGATGGCGAGGCGAGGCGCTATGCGGCGCACCTGATCGATCCAGCAGGCAGCGGGAATGTCGTAAGGGTACAAACGAGAGGACGGGGACGGGCCTGAGAGCCGGTGTCCGAGGTGCCGATGGATTTCATTACCAATCTCGCCGCTTACGTCATCCCGTTCGTCATCGTTCTTACGATCATCGTATTCGTCCACGAATTGGGGCACTACTGGGTGGCGCGCCGCTGCGGCGTGCGGGTCGAGGTATTCTCCATCGGCTTCGGCCGCGAGCTGTTCGGCTGGAACGATCGCCACGGCACGCGCTGGAAGATCAGCGCCATTCCGCTCGGCGGCTTCGTGAAGTTCTTCGGCGATGCCGACGCCACGTCGAATGCGGACAACACGGCGGTCGCGGCAATGAGCGATGCCGAGCGCAGGGTTTCCTTCCATCACCAGCCGCTGGGCGCGCGCACAGCCATCGTTGCGGCCGGCCCGGTCGCCAACTTCATCTTCGCGATCCTGATCTATGCCGGACTGTTCAGCCTGGTCGGGCAGCCCTTCACGCCGCCGGTCGTCGGCAGCGTGGTTGAGGGCGGAGCGGCCGAGGCGGCCGGCCTGATGCCGGGCGATCGCATCCTGAGCGCGGATGGCACCGAGATTCAGCGCTTCGAGGAACTGCGCGCTTTCGTCGGCCTTCGTGCCGAGACGCCGATCGATTTCCGGATCCTCCGCGACGGAGAGGAACTGAGCATCACGGTGGTGCCGCAGCGGGTCGACGTTGCCGACGGGCTGGGCGGGACCCAGCGGGTCGGTCAGATCGGCATCCGTACCGCGGGCGTGGAGTTCGTCCGGCATGACCCGGCCACGGCAGTGGTCCAGGCCGTGCGCGAGACCTGGCAGGTGGTGGCCAATACCTTCACCTATCTGGGCCGCATCGTGGCAGGCCGGGAATCCGGGGATCAGCTGAGCGGCCCGCTGGGCATCGCCAAGATGTCTGGCGACGTCGCCAAGGCCAGCTGGCTGGGCCTGGTCTCTCTGATGGCGACGCTGTCGGTGGCCATCGGCCTGATTAACCTTTTTCCGGTGCCCATGCTGGACGGCGGGCATCTGCTGTTTTACGGCGTCGAGGCATTGCGCGGGCGGCCCTTGGGTGAACGGGCGCAGGAATACGGGTTCCGCATCGGCTTTGCCCTGGTGCTGTCTCTGTTTCTCTTCGCGACCTGGAACGACTTGAATCGACTGCCGATTTTCAATTTCCTCACTGGGCTTTTTTCGTGAATCGGGCTAAGTGAAGGGCGGCCGTCAGGAGCGAGGGGTAGTATCCGAAATGTTGCGCCGGGGAGCTTCGCGCGTATTGCGCCACGCGTTGGCAATGGCGTTCTCGCTGTGCCTGTTCGGCGCGACGACAGCCTATGCGCAGAGCGGCCCGACCATCCGCGACATCATCGTGGAAGGCAACCAGCGTATCGAAGTTTCCACCATCCAGAATTACCTCACGCTGCAGCCCGGCAGCGCCTACAGCAGTTCCGAGGCTGACCAATCGCTGAAGGCCCTGTTCGCCACCGGCCTCTTTTCCGATGTCAATCTGCGCCTGCAGGGCGATACGCTCATCGTCCGGGTAACCGAGAACCCGGTCGTCAACCGCATTCTGCTGGAAGGCAACCGGCGCATCCAGGCCGACCAGATCCGCAACGAGCTGCAACTGAAGCCGCGACAGGTCTACACGCGCGCCAAGGTGCAGGCGGATACCCAGCGCATCCAGCAGATCTACCGGCGCTCGGGGCGCTTTGCCGCGACTGTGGAGCCGAAGGTCATCCAGCTGCCGCAGAACCGCGTCGATCTGGTCTTCGAGATCACCGAGGGCCCGGTGACCGGCGTGAGTCGCATCGTCTTCATCGGCAACCAGCGGTTCAGCGACTCCCGCCTGCGCGAAGAGATCCAGACCAAGGAGTCGGCCTGGTATCGGTTCCTGAGCTCCGACGACAGCTACGATCCGGATCGCGTCACCTTCGACCGCGAGAAGCTGCGCAAGTTCTACCTCAGCAAGGGTTTCGCCGATTTCCGGGTCATCAATGCCGTCGCGGAGCTGATGCCGGATCGCGAGTCCTTCATCATCACCTTCACGGTGGAGGAGGGCGAACGCTACCGTTTCGGGGCCATGGACGTGGTCAGCGAGATAAAGGGCGTCGACGGCAACCAGCTCAAGGCACTCGTTACGACCAAGTCCGGCGACATCTACAACGCTGACCAGGTCGAGAACACGGTGCAGGCTATCACGACGGAACTCGGCCGGCTGGGCTACGCATTCGTCGATGTGCGGCCGGAAGTGAAGCGCGACCGCGAGAACCGCATCATCGATATCACCTATGCGATCGGGGAGAGCCCGCGGGTATTCGTCGAGCGTATCGACATCGTCGGCAATGTCCGCACGCTGGACAAGGTGGTGCGGCGCGAATTCCGTCTTGCGGAAGGCGATGCCTTCAACGCCGCGAAGCTGCGTCGCACGCGCACCCGCCTGCGCGGCCTCGATTTCTTCGACAAGGTGGAGATCACCGAGAGCCGCGGCAGCGCCCCGGACAAGGTAATCCTCACCACCGAGGTGACCGAGAAGTCGACTGGCGAACTGTCCATCGGCGTCGGTTACTCGACGACGGAAAGCGTGCTCGGCGATATCTCGATCCGCGAGCGCAACCTGCTCGGCCGCGGGCAGGATCTCCGTATCGGCTTCAGCCTGTCGACGCGGCGGCAGCAGTTCGATCTGAACTTCACCGAACCCTATTTCCTTGATCGCGAGCTGGCGGCGGGCATCGATCTCTCGCGGCGCCGCACCGACTATGAGCGCCGCAGCAGCCTGGACCAGACGACGAGCCTGGCTTCGCCGCGTTTCAGCTACCCGATCACGGAGAACCTGTCGCAGCAGGTCTACTACCGCATCCGGCAGGACGAGATCGACAACATCGACTTCAGCGCGTCGCGTTTCATCAAGGCCCAGGAAGGCGACTACCTGACGTCGTCGGTCGGTCATGTGCTGACCTATGACCGCCGGGACGACAGGATCGAGCCGACGACGGGCTATGTCGTGCGCCTGGCCCAGGAGGTGGCGGGCCTCGGCGGAACCGAGAAGTATTTCAAGAACGTGATTACCGGCATGAAGTACTTCACCGTCGCGGAGGACGTCGTTCTGAGCGTCGGGGCCGAAGCCGGCATGATCAATGCACTGAGCGACGATGTCCGGCTGCCGAACCGCTTCTTCATCGGCGGCGATACCTTCCGGGGATTCGAGACGGGCGGTATCGGTCCGCGCGACCGTACGACGGGCGATGCGCTGGGCGGCGAGAAATACTATAAGGCGGAAGCCGACCTGACCTTCCCGATCGGTCTGCCGAACGAGTTCGGCATCAAGGGCCGCCTGTTCACGGAGGTCGGAACCCTGTTCGATACCAGCGACACCGGGCCTGAGGTTGCGGATGAATCAAGCCTGCGCGCCTCGATCGGCACAGGCGTGCAGTGGAAATCCCCGCTCGGCCTGATCCGCGTGGATCTCGGCATACCTGTGGTCAAGGAAGACTACGACGAAGAAGAGGTCATCCGGATCAATTTCGGCTCCCGGTTTTAACCAAGGCTGACAAAGCAATGTTTACCAAGACACGAGTATTTCTTGCACTGGCAATCTGGGCGGCGATGCTGTTGCCCGTGCCCGCAACTGCGCAGGGCGGCAAGGTGCCGCCCACCGTCATCGCGGTGATCGATGGCCAGCGCGTGAACCGGGAAGCCGCGGCGCTGAAGAATGCGCGCCAGCAGCTGGAACAGTACCGCTTTAATTTCCAGTCCGAAATTGCGAAGGAAGAAGAGAAGCTCCGTGCTGAGGAACAGGAACTCGCGCGGCAGCGTTCGGTGGTGACGCCGGAGGTGTTTGAACAACGGCGTCAGGCATTCCAGGCCAAAGTGATTGACCTGCAGAAGCGGATTCAGGAGCGCTCCCAGTCACTGGAGAAGATGCTGAACGGTGTCCGCGAGCAGGTGACGATACAGGTGATCGAGATCCTCAAGGGACTTGCTCAGGAGCGGGGCTTTAACATGGTGCTCGATCGCGCGCAGGTTCAGATCTTCATCGGCGACAATATCGACATCACCCCGGAGGTGCTTAAGCGGCTCGACCAGCGGCTGCCCACGGTCAAGGTCTCCCTCCCGTCCGGGAAATGATCGATGGCTGATCCGCGCTATTTCGATCGGGCTGGCCCTTTCAGCCTGGGCGATCTGGCAGCAAGGATCGGTGCGCGGGTCGCTGATCCGGCCCAGGTGGGGATGACGATCAGTGACGTCGCTCCGCTGGATCAGGCCGGGCCCGGTCAGCTGGCCTTTCTGGACAATCCGAAATACGCGGCAGCCTTTTCCGCCACGCGCGCGGGAGCCTGCATCCTGCATGAAAAGAATGCAGGTCTGGCTCCGTCCGGCGTGGCCCTGCTGTTCTCCGGCAATCCATATCTCAGCTATGCCCGGGCGGCGCAGCTATTTTACCCCGCGACCCGGCCGGCGCCGGGGATCCACCCGACGGCTGTGGTCGACCCATCCGCGCTGCTGGGCAAGGACGTGTCAGTCGGGGCGCAGGTCGTCATCGATGCGGGCGCAGAGATCGGCGACGGAACGGTAATCGGACCGGGCAGCCATATCGGCCGTAACGTCGTCGTCGGGGAGGGCTGCCGGATCGCGTCTTCCGTCACCCTGAGCCATTGCCACATCGGGGCCCGCGTCACGCTGCATCCGGGCGTGAGGATCGGCCAGGACGGGTTCGGCTTTGCGCCGGATCCGGCCGGCCATGTCAAAGTGCCGCAGCTGGGGCGGGTGCTGATCGGGGACGACTGCGAGATCGGCGCCAACTCCACGATCGATCGCGGCGCCGGCCCGGATACCGTCGTCGGTCCGGGCTGTTGGATTGATAATTTGGTGCAAATCGGGCACAACGTCACACTCGGTCGTGGCTGCATTGTCATTGCGCAGGCCGGCATCGCAGGCTCGACCCAGCTGGGCGATTACGTGGTGCTGGCGGCGCAAAGCGGAATTGCCGGTCATCTGAAGACCGGAACAGGAGCGCGGATCGGAGCAAAGTCGGGCGTGATGACCGATATTCCTGCGGGCGCCAGCTTCTTCGGAATCCCGGCGACCAGGGTGAAAGAGTATTTCCGCCAGGTAGCCGTTCTGCGGCGGCTGGCGCAGAAGAAGGGTGCGGATAATGAATGATACCCAGGCGGGCGTGAACGTCGAATCGATCGACATCCTCCGTATCATGGAGATGATCCCGCATCGCTATCCGATGCTGCTGATCGATCGCGTCACCAACCTGCAGGCGGGCAAGAGCGCCGTCGGCATCAAGAATGTGACGATCAACGAGCCGCAGTTCACCGGACATTTCCCAAGCCAGCCGGTGATGCCGGGCGTGATGATCGTCGAAAGCATGGCGCAAACCGCCGCGGTCGTCGTCGTCTATACCCTCGGCAAGGAATCGGAAGGCAAGCTGGTCTATTTCATGACCATCGACGAGGCGCGCTTCCGCAAGCCGGTCGTTCCCGGCGACCAGATGCATATCCACGTCTCGGCGATCAAGCAGCGCGGCCCCGTATGGAAATTCGAGGGCAAGGCGATGGTCGACGGCAAGCTGGCCGCAGAGGCGATCTTCTCCGCCATGATCCTCGATAAGAAGTAGGTCGATGCCGAAGATTCACCCGACCGCCATTATCGAAGATGGTGCCAGGCTGGGCGCTGACGTCCAGGTAGGGCCGTATTGCCATGTCGGTCCGCAGGTGGAACTGGGCGACGGGGTGGTGCTCGTCAGCCATGTCGTGGTCGCGGGAATCACTGTCGTGGGCTCCGGTACCCGCATCTATCCCTTCGCATCGATCGGCCACGCACCGCAGGATCTGAAGTACCGCGGCGAGGCCTCCCGGCTGGAAATCGGCCGGAACAATGTCATTCGCGAAGGCGTCACCATGAATCCGGGCACGGAGGGCGGCGGCATGCTGACCCGCGTCGGCGATGGCGGCCTTTTCATGGCCGGCGCTCATGTGGCGCATGACTGCCTGCTCGGCAACAACGTCATCATGGCCAACAATGCGACGCTCGCCGGTCATATCGAGGTGGGCGACTTCGCCTTCGTCGGTGGTCTCGCTGCCGTGCACCAGTTCTGCCGTATTGGCCCGCATGCCATGATCGGCGGCATGTGCGGCGTGGAGCAGGATGTGATTCCCTACGGCATGGTGATCGGCAATCGGGCCCATCTGACCGGCCTCAATCTGGTCGGCCTCAACCGCCGCGGTTTCGAGCGCGACGACCCCAACAAGCTGCGCGCTGCTTATGATCAGCTTTTCTCCGGCAGTGGTCGTCTGGCTGACCGTCTGGAAGAGGTGGCCGCGAAATATGCGGACACCCAGCTGATCCAGGAAGTGATCGCCTTCATCCGCAAGGCGTCCAAGCGGGGCGTTTGCCAGCCGCAGGCGGATGGCACAGCAGCGACCTAAACTCGGGCTGATCGCGGGCGGCGGCGACATACCGGCCATTGCCCGGGACAGATGCCGGGCTGAACAGCGACCGCTGTATATCGCGGCACTCAACGGCTTCTGCGATCCGGCTGCCGTCGAAGCAACGGAGCACGGCTGGTTCGACCTTCCGCAGGTGGGCCGGCTGATCGGCGCGCTGAAGGCGGCGGGTGTGGCGGAAGTCTGCCTCTGCGGCCGCGTCGCGAAGCCGAACTTCAGTGCCCTTAAACCCGACCTGAAGGGAGCACTGCTGTTGCCGAAAATCATCAAGGCAGCGGCAACGGGGGACGATGCCATCCTGCGTGTTGTTGTCGATGCCTTCGAACGCGATGGCTTTCGTGTGATCGGGATCGAGCAGGTGGTCGGCGATCTGCTGGCCGCCGAGAAGCGGTATGGCAGTCTGGCGCCGACCCCGGCGCAGCAGGCGGATATCCGGGTCGGGGTTGCGGCGGCGCGCGACCTCGGGCGGGCGGACCGCGGCCAGGCCGTCATCGTCGCCGCCGGGACGGTGGTCGACCGCGAGGACGATGCTGGCACCGACGTGTTACTTGCCCGCGTGGCGGAGCGAACGGACGCCCGGGGCGGTATCCTGGTGAAAACAGCCAAGCCGCAGCAGGATCGCCGGGTGGATCTTCCCACCGTGGGCATGACAACCATCGAATATGCCGTTGCGGCAGGCCTGGCCGGAATTGCAGTCGAGGCCGGGGCTG
>Ga0079224_100006634_pt1 | contig 15397 bp, 12 predicted proteins | sample Stecom2015_FD_80414 | JGI IMG/M metagenome (GOLD analysis project Ga0079224, IMG submission 80414) | Agricultural soil microbial communities from Utah to study Nitrogen management - Steer compost 2015 | ecosystem: Environmental > Terrestrial > Soil > Agricultural land | place: USA: Utah...
GGGTCGATTCGTATTTTAAGGATGTACCAAATACGGGGTCCGGCGTCCCCACGACACGGAAGTCGCCGAGCTCCGGTATAGGGAGGGGTGGCAGAGCGGTTGATTGCACCGGTCTTGAAAACCGGCGTGCCCTCGCGGGCACCGGGGGTTCGAATCCCTCCCCCTCCGCGCTTCGTCTTTCGGCTAGCGGGACGTCCTTTACGTGCCACGGTGGCTCGATTCGAATCCCCGGGTTCGAATCGAGCGAGCGGAGCGAGCGACTGATGGAGGCCCGCACCAGGTCATTCGGCTGGGCGCAGTCAGTCGACTAGCGGGGTGTCAGGCATGCTCGTTTTCAGCCAGCGGCGGCGGTTGGTCGGCGTCGCGGCAGGACACTAATCGAGCGCAACTCGCGGACGCGTGTAACGTAAGGGGTTCCGTTGCCACCGGTCTCATCTCGTAGTAAGCGCTCAATCGACAATACGATGCCACCTTTTCTCCGACGCATCACTTTCCTCACATCTTTCGTGATCGTCGCCGTCGTCGCTTCCACTCCGCGCGCGGCGGCACAGGACGTTCGCCAGATCACGTTCGAGGAGGCCGTGCAGATCGCCTTGCAACAGAACGTAAACCTCCGGCAGTCAGAGAACCTTGTAGATCTTGATGCCCGGCGGGTCTTTCAACGGCAGATGGACTTCTTGCCGGATCTGCGCTTTTCGACGAATGGAATCCGGGGCTCCGGGTTTACACAGGATCAGGCCGGAAGAAACATCGCCTTCACCAACAGCACGTTGAGCGGCACGTTCTCGACCAGTCTGAATCTGTTCAATGGCTTTGCCGATGTGGCCAGTCTCGAACAGGCGCGGCACGAGTATGATGCCAGTGCACTCACCTACGACAGGAATCGCCAGAATGTGGTCTTTGCCGTCGTCGACAATTATCTCGCCTACATCAGCTCGCAGGAGCGGATCCGTATCCAGCAAGAGAATGTTGAGGCCCAGAGGCAGCAGCTTGCTCAGATCGAGGAGTTTGTGAATGTGGGGGCGCGGCCCATCTCCGATCTCTATCAGCAGCAGGCCGCTGTAGCGCAGGCGGAATTTGAGGTGCTCAATGCACAACGCCAGGCCGAGTTGAACAAGACGCGCCTCATTCAGGTGCTACATCTCGATCCCTTTGGGAGCTACGAGTTCGAGGCGCCGTCCGTCGACGAGACCATCCAACCACGTAATCAGTACGAATTGGAATCGCTCTTGCTCGCAGCCTACCAGATGCGACCCGACATACGGGCTCAGGAGGAGCAGATACTGGCGGCGCGGGAGGGTATCAGGATCGCGAGATCGCAATACTATCCCCGGGTAGACCTGAACGCGGGGTACCGATCGAATTTTTCGCCCGATGCAGAAGGCGGCCTGTGGGATCAGATCGATGCCAATCGAGGCAACAATATTGGATTCAGCCTCTCATTTCCGATCTTCGACCGCTTCACACGCGGAACCAACGTGCAACAGGCCGAAGTCGTCTATCGAAATGAGCGCCTCGAACTGGAAACCTTGCGGCAGGATGTCGCGCTTCAAGTGCGACAGGCGTATTTAGACTATCTGATCGCTGAGAAGAGGGTGGATGTCGCTGAAACGCAGCTTCGTGCTGCGCAGCAGGCTCTGGACGCGGCCGAGGAGAGGTACAACGTAGGGGCCGGGACGCTCGTTGAGCTATCGCAGGCGCGGGCCCAGTTCGTAGAGGCTGCCAGCAACCGTGCTCAAGCCAGGGTCGACCTTCTCTTCCAGAGCAGGCTCGTAGATTATCACACTGGCCGGCTCGACCCGAACCAAGACCTTTTCTCGAATTGAACGGCATCTAAATGGCTAAGAAGTCTAGCGTCACAAAGAAGCTGCTCTGGGTGGTTGGTGGGCTGATCATCCTGATCATCATACTTGGGGTGGTCGGAAGCGTCACCGGCATCTTCGGATCGGATAAGAGAGGAGAGCTCGTCGAGACGGCGGATGTAGAAGTGAGGACGATCACACAGGTCGTGACGGCGTCAGGCAAGGTCCAGCCCGAGTTGGAGGTCCAGATTAGCCCTGACGTTCCCGGTGAGATCATCGAATTGCCCGTCCAGGAAGGCGACCGGGTCGAACGAGGCACGCTCCTCGCGCGAATCAAGCCTGATTTTTATCTGACGCAGGTTGAGCAGGCCGAAGCCGGTGTACTGCAGGCCAAGGCGACGATGGCACAGCGCCGGGCGGACCTCCTCAACGCCGAAGCGGAGCTCAAGCGGCGGCGAGATCTGTTTGCTCGCAATGCCATCGCGCAGAGCGAGCTGCAGCAGGGCGAGACGCAATATGAGGTTGCGCGGGCCGCACTTGAAGGCGCAGAGTATGCCGTCCAGAGTGCGGAAGCGCGTCTTCGCGAAGCTCAGGAGCAGGTGCGGAAGACGGCAATCTATGCCCCGATGTCCGGTACGATCAGCAAGCTCGATGTTGAGCTCGGAGAACGTGTCGTCGGTACCAGCCAGATGGCCGGTACGGAGATGATGCGCATTGCACGGCTCGATCAGATGGAAGTCGAAGTGCTCGTCAACGAGAACGAAATCGTGAATGTGTCGCTGGGAGATACGGCTTCGATCGAGATCGATGCCTATCCGGAGCAGGTGTTCAAAGGGGTTGTCACGGAGATTGCCAACTCGGCGCGAACGACCGGGCAGGGGACGCAGGAGCAAGTGACCGAATTTCCCGTCAAGGTTCGGATCCTCGACACGCATAACGTGGATATTGCGGGGGCGTCAGGGGCCATCGTGAATGGAGGTGAGGTGCCGTCGCCGGCTGCCTCGTTCGTGCAATTCCGGCCCGGGATGAGTGGAACGGTTGACATCTATACGGAGACGGTCGAGAACGTCATCGCCGTGCCCATCCAGGCCGTAACAGTTCGCAACGTTGCTCAACGTCAGGCCAAAGCGACGGATGATAGCACCGATGTGACCGATTCTGCCGATTCCACCCAGGCAAAGTCTTCGCCAGCTCGGTCGGCGCCCGCAGAGGACCTGCGTCGTGTGGTGTTCATCGTGGAGAATGATAAAGCGGTCATGCGAGAGGTGAGCACCGGAATTTCAGATGATCTGTACATCGAGGTGCGCTCCGGTCTGCAAGAGGGGGAGAAGGTCATTACCGGACCATTCCGCGCCGTGAGCCGCACACTGGAGGATGGGGATCCAGTCCGAGTCGAGGAGGGCGGACCACGGCCTGCGATAGTAGCGGCCGGCGGCTAACCTCGCCTCGACTCAATTTCCTTGAATCGACAGAAGATGGATTTCATGCCTGACTCGAAAGATCTCATCCAGCTTCGTGATATCACGCGTGTCTATCGCATGGGGGAGCACGAAGTACGGGCATTGGCCGGCGTGTCTCTGGAAGTGAAGCACAATGAGTATGTTGCCATCATGGGGCCGTCCGGCTCAGGAAAGTCGACGTTGATGAACATCATTGGATGCCTGGACACGCCGACCTCGGGCGAGTACTATCTCAACGGCCAACGGGTAAGCGAGATGTCAGACAACGAGCTGGCCGAGGTTCGCAACCGGGAGATCGGCTTCGTCTTCCAGACGTTCAACCTGCTGCCGCGCGCTGACTGTCTGCACAATGTAGAGCTGCCGCTCGTGTATAGCGGAATCAGTAAACGAGTGCGGCGCGAAATGGCGCTTCGGGCGTTGGAGAGCGTCGGTCTCGGGGACCGCGTGCACCATAAGCCCAACGAGCTATCAGGCGGCCAGCGGCAGCGCGTAGCCGTCGCCCGCGCTCTCGTCAACAATCCATCTCTCATCCTCGCGGACGAGCCGACGGGTAACCTGGACAGTAAGACCGGCGAGGAGATCATGCGGCTTTTCGAGCTCCTCTACCGCCGTGGCAATACGATCCTCCTGGTCACTCACGAGGAAGAAATCGCGCATCACGCGCGCCGCGTCGTACGCCTGCGTGACGGACTGATCGAAAGCGATGAAGCGATCGAGAATCCGGTCCTGGCCGGTCTCGACGTCAGCGAGTCTGTCGCAGCCTGAACGAGGCGACTAGCGGCGGGGGCCGAACGTACAGCGGTATTCCACGACATTCCGCTCGAAGCGAACAGGAAGTTCCGTCCGTCTGACCAGGACGACCTGGAAGGGCACCACTTCGGCGTGTGCCGTCAGACAATCATCGGCCGGCGCATTGACCTGGTATTCGGCCACTACGACGGTATCGCGTTCTTCCACGGACGTGAATTCGACGGAGTACCCGCTCGTGGTCTGGGGGAGCGCTGCAAGCAGAAGAACGGCTTGCTGAAAATCCACAGAATCAATAGGAGTCGGTGGCCGAAGCGAATCCAGGACAGGAATCCAGCTCTCCCTGTCACGAATCACCAGCTCCAGCGTGTCGGAGATGTTTGCCCGGTTACCGGTACTTATCGGCTCGAAGTAGAGTGGGACGCCGTCGTCCTCTGGCCCTTCCTCGACCTCGCTCGTACAACCGAAAGGAAGGATGGCAAGCAGTGACAAACAGATCATGCGGGCGCAGAAGTGCTTCATCGAGACGCGGGATGGATCCGGAGTGCGGCGTCGTAGATGGCCTCGGTCAACGAGAATCCGACGAGTCGAGAACTGAGACGTAAAAGGCGTCTGTCGGTTCGGACGCGTGACAGGGCGGCCGCTATTCGTATCGAAGTGATTCGATGGGATCGAGGCGGGCGGCCTTGAGCGCGGGGTAGCCGCCGAAAGCCAGCGCGACGAAAGACACCATGACCACGGCCACTGTGGCCCATCCCCACGGGATGGCTGCAGAAATGTCGAAGTAGACGGCCACCAGGTTGCCGAGCGCAACGCCCAGGGCAATACCCATCAGGCCGCCGATCTGACAAAGAAAGATGGCCTCGAGGATGAACTGGCGCATGACGTCCCGGCGTCGAGCGCCGATGGACTTGCGGATGCCGATCTCACGTGTCCGCTCGGTGACCGACACAAGCATGATGTTCATGATTCCGACACCGGCTGCGAGAAGTGCGATCAAACCGATCCCCGCACCCCCCATCGTGAGCACCCCCGTGAAGCCCTCGAAAATGGCGCGCATCGAGTCGTTCGTCTCGAGCTCGAAATTGTTCGGCTCGCCGGGCGGCACCTTCCTAATGGAGCGAAGGTGACCTACGACCTCATCCATGGCGGCGGGCACCAGATGGGGGGCGGGTGCCCGTACGCTCGTAGTCGCCATGTTTCGATAGCGCCCACCGTATTTCACGAAGAGCGTAGAGATCGGGGCGAAAACGCGATTGTCCAGGTTGAACCCAAGGAAATTGCCCTTCGCCTCCAGAACGCCGATCACCTGGTAGCGTGCGCCGTCGATCGTGACCTGCTTGTTCAGGGGGCTTTCGGACGGAAAAAGCTCATCGGCAACGGCTGACCCAAGGATGACGAAGGGACGAGCATACTGAATGTCATCCGGGGTAAAGGACCGCCCCTCCGCGATGGCATAGCTGAAGTTGCCGAGGAAATCTTCGTCCGTGCCGAGGATGATGATGTTGGGTTCCGTCTCGCGTTCGCCATAGCGCACATTCGTCATCGAAAAATCCTCGATGATGCTGACGATGTACGGTCCCAGAAGGGAGCGCTCCAGGCGTTCAATCTGCTCGAAAGTGATGTTCGGTCGATACTGCCAGTCGACATTCCCCATCCTGAACTCAGGATAGCGCGAAATCGTGAAGGTGCCCGCGCCCAAGAAGGACATCTTCTCCTCAAAATAGACGTCGATGACCTTCACGGCCGTGACGGACGCGATGATGGCGAACACGCCGACGACCATGCCGAGGAGGCTAAGTCCTGTACGTAGCTTATTTGCCCGCAGAGAGGACCACGCCGATGCTATGACGTCGCGTATCTCCATCACTCATACCGAAGTGATTCGATGGGGTCGGACTTTGCGGCCGTCCACGCCGGCGCCAGACCGAAGGTCACGCCTATCATCACGCAAATGATGAAAGCGAGCAGGATCGTCTCCATAGGAAGGTAGGCCGTAAAAACCAGGTTGATCAGCGCGGCGAGTCCACCGGCGAATACGACGCCGAGAATCCCCCCTATCAGGCAGACGATGATCGCCTCGATAAGAAACTGGCCGAGGATGGATCGTCGTTTCGCGCCTACGGCTTTGCGCAGGCCGATCTCACGTGTTCGCTCCTTGACCGAGACGAACATGATGTTCATCACCCCGATACCGCCGACGAGCAGCGCAAGCGCCGTCAGAAAGAGACCAATTCCATAGATCGCCGTCTTGATGGGAGCCATCTCCGCACGGAGACTTTCGTGCTCGTTGATCTCGAAGTTGTTGTCGTCAAACGCATCGACCTTTCGGGCGACGCGGAGGATGCCGGTAAGCTCGTCTTTAGCAGCCTGGATCGGGATTCCCTCCGCCGCCCGTGCGTGAATCGACAGGCTCTGACCGCGCAGGCCGAAGAGCATCTCGTACGTGGAAATCGGGATCATTATCTGCTGGTCGACGGAGCCCTCCCCTTCGGCGCCGCTGCCCCGGCGCGCCAATACGCCGATCACCTGGAATCGATGGCCCGCAATTCGGATGTGTTTGCCGAGGGACGTCTCATTCGGGAAAAGCCTCTCATCGATCGTTGCTCCGATGACGGCGACACGCCGAGCCGTTCGATCGTCCAGGTCGGAGAAATACCTGCCAAGTGAGATATCGACAGAATGAACTTGCGGATAATCCGACGTTGAGGCTTGAATTCGTACCGGCGCGACGGTTGAACTCCGGTACGAGACAGGCCGGTTCGTCATCGCGACGGGTGCGACGGCGGCGATCAGGCGGGCACGCTGATCGATGGTTTCTGCGAGGGATGCCTCGATGGGCGGGCGGTTCATGTACTCCCACCACTTGCTGCCGGGGCCCATTACCCAGGGCCATTTTTCGATGTAGAGCACATCGGTGCCCAGCTCCGCCAGTGATTCCTCGAAGTTGCGTTCTATCCCGTTGATGACAGTGGCCATCGAAGTGACGGAGGTTATCCCGATCACGATGCCCAATGTCGTCAGCACCGAGCGCATCTTATGGGAGGCGATGGCTCGAATGGCTGACTGCAAGGCCTCCCACGATTCCTGAAGAGTGAGGCGAAAACGTTGAAGCACGATGGGAGATGAGCGTCAGCGAATGGCACAACCAACGGACAGGACGCCGTATACGACCGTGTCCTAACAAAGATGCGGGCAGTCCTCCTTCGGCAATTTGTGTACTCGCACAGTATACTATTCAAGGATTCAACCGGGGTAGTATCCGATCTTCGACCGCGATACTATTCGATCCTCGATCGACATCCTGCGGCCGCTGATGACGCGTTCTGAAATCAATGAGGTAATCCGGGAGGCGGATAGCTTCTTGAAGGAGCATCGGTTTTATCTCCCGCCGTTCGCACACTGGTCGCCGGCGGAATGGCGATCGAAGGGTGGAGAGGTTCGCGAGATCGTGCGCCGCCGTCTGGGCTGGGACATCACCGACTTTGGGAGCAGAGATTTCAGGAATGTTGGGCTCTTCCTGTTCACCATTCGCAACGGCGACCCCGCCGATTTGGGCAAGGGCCGAGGCAAGCTGTATGCGGAAAAAATCCTGATCGTCCGAGAGAATCAGATCACCCCTCTCCATCTGCACCGCTTGAAAACGGAAGACATCATCAACAGGGGAGGCGGCCGCCTGGCCATCAGGCTGTTCAACTCCTCGCCCGACGGTGAGCTGGATGACAGTGACGTTGTCGTCTCCATCGATGGGGTGCCACGAACCGTTTCTCCGGGAGAGATGATCTCTCTGAAACCCGGGGAGAGCGTCACGCTTCCGGACGGTATGTACCACGAGTTCCACGGGCTGGATGATGACGTATTGGTGGGTGAGGTATCGCTGGTGAACGACGATGCATCCGACAATTACTTCTATGATCCGGTCGGACGCTTCCCCGAGATCGAGGAGGACGATGAGCCGCTGTACCTGCTGGTGAACGATTATGAGCGGTATATCCAGTTTGAGGTGTGAGATCGGCCCGCGCGAGCGTGTCAGCGTTCCTGTGGTTCCGTGCTGCATCTACTCCATGGTTCCCTTCTGCATCAACAGCTAAACATCACGATGGACAGATCTCTTGACAGGAGGCGTTTCTTGAAGACGGCCGCGGCAGCCGGACTCGGAATGACAGGTTTTTCCGCGGCGCGGCCCGGATTCGGCGCTGCTTTCCTAAAGGGGTCGCCGAGTCAGTCGCTCCGTGTGGCCGTCATGGGCGTCAACGCCCGGGGAAATGAACTGGCGAAGGCCTTCGCCTATCAGGCCAATGCGGAAGTGGCCTACATCGCGGACGTAGATTCGCGAGCCGTGGAGAAGACGGTGGCCGATGTTGCTGCCATCCAGGGTGTCAGGCCGAGCGGAATCGGCGATTTTCGTCACGCCCTGGACGACGCCGAGGTCGATGCTTTGGCCATCGCCGCTCCCGATCACTGGCATGCGCCGGCCGCCATCCTCGGGCTCCAAGCCGGCAAGCACATCTATGTCGAGAAGCCGTGTGGCCACAATCCTCGGGAAGGCGAGCTGCTGATCGAGGCTCAGCGGAAATATGGGCGCGTCGTGCAGATGGGGAATCAGCAGCGTTCAGGCGAGACGACCATCGAAGCCATACAATACATCCACGACGGAGGGATTGGCCGCCCGTACATGGGCCGCGCCTGGTATGCCAACGCGAGGGAATCGATCGGGAGGGGAAAGTCCGCTCCCGTTCCGGAGTGGCTCGATTACGAGCTGTGGCAAGGCCCGGCGCCGCGAACCCCGTACCGCGACAACATCATCCACTACAACTGGCACTGGTTCTGGCGTTGGGGAACGGGCGAGTCGTGCAACAACGGAACGCATGAGATCGACATCTGTCGATGGGCGCTCGGCGTCGATTATCCTGTCCGCGTCCAGTCGAGCGGGGGGCGATATCATTTCGATGACGACTGGGAGTTCTACGACACGCAGCTCATCAACTTTGATTTCGCCAATGAGGCCACGATTACATGGGAAGGAAGGAGCTGTCAGCCGTTTCCGATCCTGGGGCGCGGTCGCGGCAGTGCCATCTTCGGCACGGAGGGAACGGTGATCATGGATCGCAACGGCTATGAGATCTACGACATCGAGAATAATCTTGTGCGGAAGGTAGAGGCCGAAACGGAAGAGGCAACGATGGACGTGTCGGGCGGGGGAGGTCTCACGGACCTGCACGTCCGGAATTTCCTGGATGCGATTCGTGGGGATGTCGAGCAGGCTTCGCCGATCGAGGAGGGGCACAAGAGCGTGCTGTTATGCCATCTCGGTAATATCGCACAAGAGGTGGGGCAGACCCTCTACTGCGATCAGGAATCGGGGCGCATAGTCGGAAATGTCGCCGCGATGAAGCTATGGAGTAGAGAATACGAGCCTGGTTGGGAGCCAACGATCTGATTCGAAAGCACCCGCCAAGGGGGTCTGTACGATCCCGGCCTCTAGGCCGTCAGAGTCCCATGGGCCGGCGGGAATCCTCCAACACGAATCGAACCGTCATTTGCGAAAAGGCGGGCACTTCCTTGCCTTCGCGCTTGCCCGGAAGGAATCTCGCGTTCTCTATAGCCTGAACGACTTCTGCATCGCAGGCGGGATCCAGGCCTTTGACCACCCGGATGCCGGAGGCTCGACCGCTCGTCTCCACCACAAAACGAACGATGACCAGCCCCTCGACGGCCTTTTTAAGGGCGGATAGGGGGTAGCGCACGAACATCGAGCCGACACGCACCCTGGGAGGCTCATCGACGGCAGGCGGGCCAAAGGTGTGTCGAAGTAACTTGCGCGTCCTCTCCTCACTCGGGAGGCGCAGGGGAACGATTTCGGTGGTTGGTCTCAGGACGACAGGTCTTTCCAGGGCCCTATTCTTCCGATGCGCCGGTCCATCGCCGGAAGGTATGGCGATGCCCGTAGCCTCATCGACATCGGAGGGAGGTGTGAGTGAGGGTCGAACCACTGACTCCGATACGGGCGCGTCGGGGAGTTCGTGGATGGTGACGATCGGGATCTCGCTTCGCTCGACCTGAGTGGCCGATCGCATTCGATCGAGGTCGATCGCCTGCGAATCGCTGCCGATCGGAAGGTTGACGAGCACTACCAGGAGCGCGAGGCTGAGCACGAACCCCACCAATAGGCGCTCTCGTTGGATGGCTTTACGCCCATAGCGTCGAGCGGTTGGACCGTCGACCGTCATAGGATTTCGGCCCCGTACGCGCGTTCGATGTGATTGATGGAGGGGGCGATCCCGTTTAGCCATGATCCCCACCGTGGATTCCTTTCCAACACGTGCCGGCGTATCAATACCTACTGCCCCGTGCGTTGAAATGTCCTGGTGGAGCTATTCTAGTAACGGATTTGTAGAGGTGATGGATACATCATCACGGTGTTGTGGATCGCGTAACACGACGTCATAGGGGTCACTGAAGCGCAGTCAAAGGTCGAAAGACACGTGCAGCTCTGGATAACGGATCGAACCTACCGCCGCCGAATGCGGCAGATTCTGGCGACGCTCGCTCGTCACGGCCTGGGTTGGCTGGTGCTCGATCTGGGACTTGGGCGGTTTCTGCCGTTCCGCAGGCTGCGAGGCAAGCACGCGGCGACCGGCCCGGAGCATTTTCGGCAGGCCCTTGAGGATCTGGGCGCGACCTTTATCAAGCTCGGGCAGATTCTGAGCACTCGGCCCGACATGCTCCCGCCGGAGTACGTGGCCGAATTCGCGCGGCTGCAGGACGATGCTCCTCCCGTGCCGTACGAGCAGGTCGCGGAGGTTGTGCGTACCGAGCTGGGCCGTGCGCCGGATGAGATATTCCGGTCGTTCGATCGCATGCCCATCGCATCGGCATCGATCGGGCAGGTGCATCATGCCGAGCTGCAGGACGGAACCGCCGTCGTGGTGAAGGTACAGCGTCCCGGTGCCCGCGAGCTGGCCGAGCGAGATCTGGCCATCATGGCGGACCTGGCCGCTCTCGCCACCCAGAGGACTCGGTGGGGTCAGAGCTACGACATCGAGAGTTGGATGCGCGAATTCGACTTCACGCTTAGAAACGAGTTTGACTACCGCATCGAAGCGGCCAACGCGGAGCAATTCAGGAGGGAATTCGAACAGGATGAGGTGCTGTATGTCCCTCTGGTGTACCGCGATTTTTCGAGCGAGTCGGTGCTCACCCTGGAGCGCCTCGAGGGGATCAAGATCAGCAATGTGAAGGCTCTGGACGAGGCGGGGATCGATCGACGAAAGCTTGCGCGAGAAAGCACGCGAATCCTCCTCACGATGCTCTTCGATCACGGATTCTTTCATGCGGACCCACACGCGGGCAACTTCTTCGTGCTTCCGGACGGTCGTCTGGGTCTCATGGATTACGGAATGGTCGGCTACCTCGATGCGTACCTGAAGGATACCCTCTTGCGCGTCGTAATGGCCATTACCTCCCGAGACGCGGATCGATTGGTGGACGAGCTGCTGGTGCTGGGGATCGCGCAAGAGAACATCCAGCGATACACCCTCAGGCAGGATGTGCAACATCTGATGCGTCGATATACGCACAAGCCATTGCGCGACATCGCTGCCATGGCTGCGTTTCAGGACTTGATGAACGTAGCGCGCCGGCATCGCCTACAATTGCCGGCGGAGCTCGTACTCACGGCCAAAGTATTGGGAATGGCCGAGGGCATCGCCCGTCAGCTGGATTCCGATTTCGAGGTGTTGTCATACGCAGAACCCTACGTGCGGCGATTTTGGCTGCAGTCGCTCGCACCGTCACGGCGGGTGGAACAGACGAAAGAGACCTTTCTGGATCTGCTTGATCTGACGGCCACCGTGCCGCGAAACGTTCGGCGGACACTGCGTCAGAGCGAGCAGGGGGCCTTCCAGCTTCGCGTACGCACGGAGCCGTCTCCCGAATCGATGCGACAGATCCAGCGAGCGGCCAACCGGGTTGCCTTCAGCGTGCTCACCGCCGCCCTGATCATCGGATCCGGGCTGCTGATGCTCGTCTACGATCCGGCAGGGGCTCGCTGGTTTTTCCTGATCACATTCGTGGTCGCGACCCTGCTCGGTATGGGCCTGCTCTGGAGCGTCTGGCGCTCCGGACGATTCTGACGATCGTGGGCCGGCAACGCAGGGATATTCTCCGGCAATCGGTCCAACGCCACTCTAATCAATTGCGTCCGTACCGCGGCTAGAATATTTTGGGCAGCCTCTCCGCGCACCTGGCCACATTCCCCATTCGTCATGCGCAGAACTCTGTTCGTTGCCGTACTCGTCTGTATCGGCGCGGTATGCTCCGTCCGGGCGCAAGATCAACCGCACGTCTTTCGGGGCGGCACCATCTACCCGATAACCGGTGAGCCGATCACCAACGGCGTCCTTGTGGTGCAGGATGGACGCTTCGTGGCCGTCGGGGCGTCCGGATCCGTGAGCGTGCCGGCAGGGGCCGTCGAGCACGATGTCTCCGGAAAGGTCATCATGCCGGGGCTAGTGGATACGCACTCACACATCGGCCGCGTGCAGGGGGGCGACTCGTCCGAGCCTCTGCAGCCGGGCGTACGATCCATCGACGCGATCGACGTTCAGCACCACTCTCTGGGACGTGCGCACGCCGGCGGCATCACGACGGCGAATATCATGCCTGGCTCGGGTCACTTGCTGAGTGGACAGACGACTTACATCAAGCTGCGCAAGGGCAGGATCATCGACGACTTGCTGTTCTGCGAGGATCCAATCCGCGATGTGTGCGGCGGGATGAAGATGGCCAACGGAACGAACCCGCTGCGCTCATCGCCGGGTGCCTTTCCGGGTACCCGCGCCCGCAGCGCAGCGCTTGCCCGGCAGATGTTCGTCGATGCGTTGGAATATCGCGACGAGCTCGCCGAGGCCGATGAGGACCAGGACAAGTCCGTCAAGCGCAACCTGGCCCTCGAAGCCATGCTGGAAGTGCTCGACGGCCGCCGTGTCGTGCACTTTCATACCCACAGGCACGATGACATCCTCACCGTTCTGCGGTTACGGGATGAATTCGACTTCCCGCTCGTGTTGCAGCATGTGAGCGAGGCATGGAAGGTAGCCGATGAGATCGCCGCCGCGGATGTACCGGCTTCTATCATCGTGCTGGATACGCCGGGCGGTAAGTTGGAGGCAGTGGACATCCGATGGGTGAACGGTGCTGCGCTCGAGCGAGCCGGTGTTGACGTCGCCTTTCACACAGATGATTACATCACCGATTCGAGGTTCTTCTTGCGATCTGCGGCCTTCGGCGTCCGCGCGGGCATGTCGAGAGCGGCGGCACTCGAAGCCTTGACCATCGCCGGGGCCCGCATGTTGAGACTCGACGATCGGGTGGGATCCATCGAGCCGGGAAAGGATGCTGACTTCATCGTGTTGTCGGGCGATCCGTTGAGCGTCTACTCACGGGTCGAGCAGACGTGGATCGAAGGGCATAAGGTGTTCGATTTTGCCGATCCCGAAGACCAAAAATTGGCCGTAGGCGGATATGGCGTCTTTGACGGAGGGGCCCATGTGCACTAAGTATCTGAGGTGCCATCCGACGGATTCACGCCAGGTGCAGCCCCGTCTGATGTGCCGGGTCGCCACACGTATCGGCGTACAGGGCACGAGGATGGGATTGTTGTGCACGCTCGCAGTGGTGGGGATAGCGTTCGTTCTGGTTCGTTCAGCCGTTGCCCAGGTCGCCGTTCGCGCGGATCGTATCTATACCATGGCCGGGCCGGCCATCGAAGATGGTATGGTCATCGTGCGCGATGGGAAGATCGCTCAGGTGGGGCCGGTTCGGGATGTAGAGGTGCCCGCGGGTTTCGAGGTCCTCGAGGCATCCGTCGTCACGCCGGGGTTGATCGATGCACATTCCGTCGTGGGCCTCTCCGGCATCTACAACGAGGAGCACGATCAGGATCAGCTTGAGACATCCAATCCGATCCAGCCGGAGCTTCGGGCCTTCGACGCTTACAATCCCCAGGAAGAACTGGTCGGATGGATTCGCGATCTGGGTGTCACGACCGTGCATACGGGTCACGGCCCCGGCGCGCTGATCAGCGGCCAGACGATGGTGGTGAAGACCACGGGTGGGGTGCTGCGCGACGCCATCGTGGATTCCGTCGCCATGGTCGCCTCGTCGCTCGGCCGGGTGATCGATGGTCGGTATGAGAGTCCGGGTACGAGGGCCAAAAGCGTGGCCATGCTTCGACAGGCGTTCGTCGATGCCGAGGACTACGCCCGTGATGAGGGTGCGAAACGCGATCTGGGCAAGGACATCCTGGTGCAGGTGTTGAAGGGTGAGGTGCCTTTGATGGTCACCGTACAGCGAGCGCCGGACATCATGTCGGCTCTTCGGCTGGCCGAGGAATTCGGGTTCGATCTCGTGCTCGATGGTGCGGCAGAGTCATACCTCATCGTGGACGAAATCCGAGAGGCCGGCGTGCCGGTGATCCTTCATCCTACCATGGCGCGCGCGACCGGTGAGCTTTCGAACGCCACGCTCGAGACGGCGGCCCGGTTGAAAGAGGCCGGCATTCTCGTGGCCCTTCAGAGCGGACTCGAAAGCTATGTGCCCAAAACACGTGTCGTGCTGTTCGAGGCGGCGATTGCGGCGGCCAATGGACTTTCCTTCGAAGAGGCACTGGCCACGGTGACCATCGATGCAGCGCGCCTGCTGGGCATCGATGATCGGGTTGGGTCCATCGAGCCGGGGAAGGATGGTGATCTGGTGCTCTTCGATGGCGATCCCTTCGAGTACATTACGCATGTGTGCGGCGTCGTCATCGAGGGCACCGTGGTAAGTCGAGAGTGTCGCTGAAAGCGCGGTATTGGCTCGAAAGAACCGTATTCCCTACTTTCGACTCGACCTCATCTCAATCAGACGTATTGCGGCCATGCATCGAGCGATGACGGCGCGACTAAGCGCCATGATGTTTTTGGAGTTCTTTGTCTGGGGCGCCTGGTATACGACGGTGGCCGTGTACATGGCCAACCACGGCATGGAGGCTCTTACCCACTGGCCCTTCACCGTCAATCCGATCGCGGCGATCATCGCGCCGTTCTTCGTCGGCCTGATCGCAGACCGTTATTTCGCGACCGAGAAAGTGCTCGGCACGCTGCATCTGCTCGGGGGCGTGATCATGCTGTTCACGCCTAGCTTCGTGGGTGACCCGACGCTTTTCATCTTCATGCTCCTGCTGTACAACATCTGCTATATGCCCACGATGGCATTGGCGAACTCGCTCTCCTTCCACAACATCACGGACCAGGAGAAGCAGTTCCCAAAGATCCGTGTCTTCGGCACCATCGGGTGGATCGTGGCCGGCCTGTTCATCAGCTTCGTGCTGAGCGGCTTCATGAC